>Ga0207796_1000544_pt1 | contig 15005 bp, 13 predicted proteins | sample Pon1CUnioCityCA_6_FD_187274 | JGI IMG/M metagenome (GOLD analysis project Ga0207796, IMG submission 187274) | Marine sediment microbial community from Union City, CA, USA - Pond 1C Sediment 1 (SPAdes) | ecosystem: Environmental > Aquatic > Marine > Intertidal zone > Salt pond sediment ...
GTTTCTTCATCATGGGCAATCCTGCCTGGCACTGCTGCCCGATGTCTCTGCCCCGACGAAGCTCACGGAACCACCCAAGGGCAGCGCCCTGAGACGTCACGGGGCTAAACGTTGATGTCCATCTCCCCTTCGCTACCCGCTTCAAACAAGGGGTCGTAGTTGTCCGGAAGCTGTCCACGGATGTCGTCCAGCTCTCCCGCGGTAACCGCTTCCTGGAGGACAGCCATCACCGCCCGCGCATGGTGAGCCGCGTCCGGCACGTCAGCGCTCTCCTTCGCGGCCACGCGCAAGAAGAAGTCATCGACCGAAAAGCGCTCGGTGGTTTCGGCATCCTCCAGGAAAACGCTTAGCTCCGGGGGCAGCTGCGCCGCGAGGTCGTCGGCCTCGCCTTGGGCGATGCGCTCCGCCAGGGTCCCAAGCGTGGCCTGAATGGCCCGTACCGTGTCACCGCGAGATGGCAGCCGCGCTCTGTTCTGTACCTCTCCAACAAACTTGTCATACTGCATAGCTCTGGCTCCTTACCACTACACGTCACACGCTGTCAAGTGGTTCACGTCGCGTCAAACCCCACCTCACTGCAGGGCCCAGGTGACCTGAAGATCAACCTCAATACTCTCGGTGCCTGGCTCAACCGGGGCCGCGGCTTCCTGCTCCACCGCACCCCTGAGGTAGACCGGGCGCGGGCCGCGGGTCGACTCATTGATGGAAAGCACGTCGCCCAGTTCCGCGCCGGCGAGATCCGCCAGCTGCTGGGCCTTCTGCTCCGCGTCCTGCCAGGCAATCTCCCGAGCCTGTGTTAAGACCTCGCTAGGATTGCTGACCTCAAAGCGAATCCCCTCCACCCGGTTCGCGCCCGCCTGCACCGCCGTGTCCAAGAGTGTACCGATCCCGCCCAAATCGTCGCTGCTGGCCTCCACGATATTGCTGGCAAGATAGCCCATAAGCTGCCGCTGTTGCACCTGACCGGGCTCCCGCTCTGGGGACTCGTACTCTGGCTCCAGCCGCACTGCCTGCGTCTGTATATCCTCGGCTGGGATACCAGCTTCCGTTAGAGCGTCGACGACGGCCTGCATCTGCTCGCTGTTCTGCGACAGCGCCTCGTTGGCCGCATCCGCCCTGGTCTCCACACCCAACCGCACCACCACTCTGTCGGGTTCGGCGCTCACAGCGCCTGTCCCCGACACGCTGACTGTTGTCTCATCCCCTTGTGACGATCCAAGCTGCCCCTGTACTGGGGAGCAACCAGTCTGTCCCACCACCAAGGCCCCAAGCGCCACCAGCAACACTACCACCGCCATCCGTCTCAGTCTCACCTCGTCCTCCCTTCCCCTGCGCCACTACTTCTGTGTGTCCCAACTGTCTCCAGGCAAGCCGCCTGCACCGGGGGTACGAAGCTTCTACTCCGCACCCCCGAATGCAGACGGAGCCTGAGGAGCTCAATCAACTACCACGGTGTAACAGCGCCCTAAAGATCGTATCTCCAGTCGCCGTGTTCTATTCCTTATGGTACCAGAAACTCGTGGCCCTTGGTTACGCAATGGGTGTGAGCTGCCTTTGGAGTAGGTTGGAAAGAGTTGGAATTCGGTTAGCTCGGCATACCCCACGCTCGGCCGCCTGATCCATCAACCACCTCTGCCTCCCCTCGCCTCCGCCTCCGCGAAGGCCCAATCGCCGCACTTCGGACAAATCACGTTCCTCCGCTCTTCGTTTTGGATCAGAGGAGCCCCGCATTGGTCCAGAGGACCGGTGTCGCTACCCGTCCTCCATCAGAGCCCTCGAAAGCTCAATGAAGTCTCGGGCCATGCGCTCCTTGTCGAACCGCTCCTCGGCCCGCTGTCGGCCCCGCTGGCCCATCTCCTGCGCTAGATCCGGATTGGAGAGCAGCTGCACCAGACGGCGCGCCAGCGCTTGGGGCAGCTTCTCCTCGTCCCTGGTAATCACAAAGCCCGTCTCATCGTGAACCACCGACTCGGTCAGGCCGCCCGAGTCCGTCACCACCACCGGTACGCCGCAGGCCATACCCTCCACGGGGACGAGACCAAAAGGTTCCATGCCAATGGTGGTGTAGATCACCACGTCGCTCAGCGCCGTCAGCGGGGGGATGTCATCGTGGCTGTATGTCCCGATGTGCACGTGCTCGCGAAGCCCCTTCTCTCGAATGTACCGATCGATCTTCGCGTCGTACATCGCCAGCTCATCCCGGTCCTTATAGATTCGCTGCGCCCGGCCCGTCATCACCATGAGGGCCTCGGGGACGTCCTCGAGGACGCGCGGCATCGACTTGATGGCCGGCAGGATCCCCTTCCAGGGCAGAAATCTTCCTGGGTGAAGGATCACCTTTCGCCCCTCGAAGCCGTACGAGGATTTCAGTTCCGCCCTTCTCTGCTCGTCCGCCGGGTGGAACCTGTCGATGTCAATCCCGTGCATAATCACGGTCCAGGCCTCGTCGGGGATCTCGGGCAGCTTCGTCGTCAGCGACTCGCGGATCGTCTCGCTGATTGGCACCAACTCATCCCAGTCGATCTCCGCTACGATGCGCAGGGACGTCTCCTCCGAGCGGTCAAGGAAGATGTCGTTGTGAATCACCAGGTAGCAAGGCACGTCCCGCTCCTGACAGGCACCCTCCAGCGCCTTCGACAGATCGAAGAAGTCAAGATGGAGGTTGTGGGCCTGCACCACGTCGACGGCGTGCTCGTCCAGGAACGCCGCGAACATCGCGCTCGAGGCCTCAAAGATGTCCTCGGCTTCCTGTCGCGCCTCCTCGATGTGGGCGGGAATCATCCCGTCCCGTCGCTGGATGGTTACGCCCTCTACCTCATCCGTCGTCGGCTCCCCGGCCACGGTGCCGCAGAGCACGCTCACCTCCGCCCCCTGCCGCACCATCTCGGGACAGATGGTCAAGAGGTGCATCTCAACCCCTCCCGTCACCGGGGGAAAGGCCCAATGTACGACGCCCATTTTTAAAGACATGTCTCGCCTCCTCCAACTCCATCCGGCACCCGCCGCCTGGGCGGGCTTCGCCTTTGGCGTCTCTCTATCTGTGCGGCGGCTGACTACGGAATAGCCAACCCTTGCACGTCCTCCACAAGTATACACCGGGGCCGCGCATCGTGACGGCGGCCTTCGTTTGGACTCCCTACGGCTTGGGTTGGAGATCGTTGGAATTCAGTTGGCCTTCGCCATAGGCCCTGTTCTCGAACAGCCCGACCTCAAGCGCGTCCGGCTCTCACCATGTTGCAAGAGATGGCTGGGAAAGGGTTACAGCGGGGTCCAACGCGATTCAAACGTTCTCTAACCAAGGCCAGCCGAAATCCAAACGTATCCCAACCTTCAGCGCTGGCCAATTTGTGGTATAATGAGTCAGCATGGGACACGCGCGAGTTCCCGATCAAGGCACTCCCCGCTCAGGAGGTGCGTGCCCGACGCGGTGGGAATCCTCCGCGCTGGCAGGCTCTCGACGTTCTGGCCGGAGGGAGTCTAGCTCTGAGCAGCCTCCGCGGCGTGCTTCTTGCTGGCTGAAGCGCGATCCTTGGTTACGCAATGAGATGAAGCACGTATTGCATACCAGTTCACTTCACTGTAAAGGCAGACGATCGGAAGGCCATGACAGGGCGCTTACCGATCTCGAGCTACAACATCCATAGCTGCGGAAGGAGGTGGTGCATGGCGGTACGATAGAGTGTTTCACAGTTCCCGTGGTTCTGGTTGATCCGACACTTGGCAATACGTTAGCAACAAGGAGGAGTACGTGATGAGGAGCTATGTACGTCTGTTGATGCTTGGCGGTCTGATTGTCGGAATGCTGGCGGCCTGCGCGCAGCCAACCCCGGAGACCGTCGAGGTTACGCGTGTGGTCACGGAGCAGGAGGAAGTAGAGGTTACGCGCGTGGTGACCGAGGAGGAGCAAGTCGAGGTCACCCGTGAGGTGGTTCGCGAGCCAGAGGTGGTCATTACCTTCTGGACGACGGATAACGAGGCAGAGCGCGTCACCCGCTACGAGGAGGTCGCGGAGCGCTTTATGGAGGAGCACCCGGAGATCGAGGTGCGCATCGTGCCGATCGAGGAGGCTGGCGTCAGCCAGCGCATGGCGACGGCCCTAGCGGCTCAGCGCCCACCCGACCTCATCCGCATGGGTGTAGAGCGCATCGCGGCCTTCGCCGCCGACGAGATCCTGGACGAGGAAGCCGCCACCACGGTGATCCAAAACGTAGGAGAGGATGACTTCCGCGACGGGCCGCTGCAGATGGTCACCAACCCAGAGACGGGTAACTACGCTGGGATTCCCTATGATGGCTGGATCCAGGCGATTTGGTACCGGCAGGATCTCTTCGACCAGGCCGGTCTGCCTGCTCCCGTGAGCTGGGACGACATCAACCAGGTCTGCGATGCACTGCCCGATATGGAGGAGTTGCAGTACGCCATCACGTTGGGTACCGACCCGGGCCAGAACTACGGCCATCAGATCTTCGAGCAGGTGGCGATCTCCAACGACGCCTGGCCCTTCGACGAACAGGGCAACGTGACGTTCGACACGCCGGAGATGGCCGCGGCCCTGGAGTTCTACACGGGGCTGCAGCGTTGCGCTGTCGAGGGCCCGCAGTATTGGCGCGGCGCCCGGGAGGCCTATGAGCTCGGTCAGGCGGGGATGCTCTTCTACAGCACCTACATCGTCGACGACCTGGTTGAGGGCTCCGGCACGGAGGAGGGGGGACAGATCGAGATACCCATCGAGGACCTGGCGCAGAAGACCGGCTTCGCGCCGCGGATGGAGGGGCCGAACGGACAGGCCACCTACGGGCAGCTGGTCACCTTGGCCATCCCCAAAGGGGCCGATCCTGAGGCAACCATGGTCGCCGAGTACTTCCTGCAAGAAGGCTATCAGGACGTGCTCGCTCTGGCCCCGTTCGGCAAGGTTCCGGTGCTCGAGAGTGCAGTCGCGGAATGGAGAGGAAGCAGCGACTACTTCCAGTACTACTCCGAGGACACGCTGAATCAGATCGCCAACGGATACAACACCATGCAGCGCTGGCTATTCCGGCCCGACTATGACGCCACGCAGCGCGCCATCATCGGCGACATCGAGGGACGCCTCCTGATCCCGCAGGTGCTCAGCAACATCGCCATCGAGGGGTCGATGACCCCGGAGGAAGGCGCCGCCTGGTTGCAGGAGCGGGTCGAGGAGATGGTGGCGGAGCGTCAGTAGCCTACTATAGACCTTAGGGCCCGGGGAGGCGGCTTGTGGGGCGCGTCCCCGGCCCGCTCTTCGCAGCATCTGAAGCGGTCGAGCCTGCCATAAGGGGTAGGCCACCCACTTGATCCTACGGTCGACCAAGCGCTGAGATCTCTGAACCTAGGGATGGGCTTGGTCGACCGATCCTCGGACAGGTGGATGCCCGCTCAGCACATGCTGTGAAGACCATCGACTTGCGCTGGACCGGATCGCCCGTTCACGGGTAGGCGAGTACCGCGTGTTTCCGCCGTAGATCCACCGACTTGGCAGGAGGTGTAGCATGGCCGAGACCAAAGAGACATCCAAATCGGGCCGGGGTGGATTCTCGTTGCGACAGAAGGAGGCCCGTCTGGCTTGGATCCTCGTCTCCCCCACCGCTCTGATTGTCTTCGGCTTGGTCCTCTTCCCCGCTATCTTCAGCATTTGGATTAGCTTCCACGACGTAGGGTTACAGAACCTGGGGAACGTCTTCCAAGCCGATTTCGTGGGGCTGCAGAACTACCGACAGGTCGTCACCGATTTTGCTTTCAAGTACCGGGGGCCCCAGGACTGGGGGGCCGCCATCAACAGCGTGGTCTTCTCGTTCGGGTCCACGGTCCTGACCTTGTTGTTGGGATTGATCGCCGCCCTGGTGTTGAATCAGCGCTTTCCGGCGCGAGGCGCGGCGCGGGCGATCTTCCTCTTCCCGTACGTGGCGCCCATCGTCAGCGTGGCCTTCGTGTGGAAGTGGATCCTGGACCCCAAGCCCTCCGGCGTCCTCAACGACATCCTGTTGTCCGTGGGCGTGATCCAGGAGCCCGTCTCGTACCTGGCCACTCGGGGCCTGGCTATGGTGCTCGTGGTCATCTTTGAGGCCTGGCGGTACTTCCCTTTCGCCATGCTGATGATCCTGGCCCGCCTGCAGGCCATAGACGAGACGCTCTACGAGGTGGCCACGGTGGCCGGTGCCAGTATCTGGCAGAAGTTCAGGTACGTGACCCTACCCGGCCTGCGCTACGTGTTGGGTTCCATCTTCCTGCTGCGCCTCATGTGGACCTTCAACAAGTTCGACGACATCTGGCTTCTCACCGGGGGAGGCTACGGCACCAACGTCCTGCCTGTCCTGACCTACCAGTTCAGCTTCCAATCCTACGACTTCGGAAAGGGCGCAGCCAATGCCATGATTCTTCTGCTGATACTGGTCGTCTGTCTGGCCGCTTATGTCGGCATCATGATGCGTGGCACCGAGGAAGTGTAGGGGGATGACATGGCAAACACAACACGCGATGAGAACCTGACCATCATTGGACATCTGGCGCGGTGGATTAACTGGCCGCGTTTCTTGCTCGCTATCACGCTCTTCTTCTTCCTCACCGGGATTCTGTTTCCATTCTACTGGATGGCCAGTTCCTCGTTTAAGACCTTCCAGGAAATCGGGGGAACCGAGCCGGTCTATGTTCCCAGCGGCCTGCGCCTTGAGGCCTATCGCGAGCTCTTCGTCCCCAGCCACCCAAGGTTTCAGGAGTTCGGCAGGAACATCCTCAACACCGCCAAAGTCTCCGTTCCCACGGCCATCATCGCTGTGATCCTATCGACGATGGGCGCCTACGCCATCGCTCGCTTCCGCTTCAAGGGCAAAGAGGCGCTGCTCAACAGCATCCTCGTCATCTACCTCTTCCCCGGGATCCTGCTCATCATCCCCATCTTCGCCATGTTGTCCCGCGTTGCCAACCAGCTTGGTTTCTCTGTGCAGGACAACCTCGGGGTGTTGGTCTTCACCTATCTAGCACAGACGCTGCCTGTCGCGCTCTACATGCTAGCCAACTACTTCCGGACCGTTCCTGGGGAGATCGAAGAAGCGGCTCTCATCGATGGCTGTAGCCGCCTGGAGGTGATCTGGCGGGTGACGCTGCCCTTGTCCGTCCCCGCCTTGGTCTCTGTGGCCATCTACACCTTCATGATCGCTTGGAATGAGTTCTTGTACGCCTTCATCTTCCTCAACGACAGCGACATGTTCACCATGCCCATCAAGATCAATGCCATCTACAACAGCCCCAGTTTCCGTCCCAACGTCGTGATGGCCGCCTCCACGGTGATGACCATTCCAGTGGTGGTACTGTTCCTGTCCCTGGAGCGTTTCCTGGAGGAGGGGCTCACGGCCGGCGGGGTGAAGGGATGAGTAAGCAGCCTGGTTCCATCCTGGAACCATCGTAGACCCAGAAGGGATTTGACTATGACCAGCGATACGGCCCTAAGAGAGGACGCCCGTCAGCGCATTGCCCAGATTGGCCACGCGGACATCGTGGTGGGAACGCCGAGCTACAACAACGCAGGGACTGTGGACCATGTGGTGCAGGCTGCCAGCGAGGGGATGGTGAAATACTTTCCCGACTTGAAGCCTGCCCTGATCAACTCTGACGGGGGCTCTGACGACGGCACACGCCAGACGGTACTGGACACGCCTGTGCCCGAGGGCGTGGAGACCGTAGCCACCGAATATCGGGGCCTTCCGGGCAAGGGAAGCGCCTTTCGGACTGTCTTCGAGGCAGCCCGAGATCTGGGCGCCAGCGTTTGCGTGGTGGTGGACAGCGACCTGCGCAGCATCACACCGGAATGGATTCGGCGACTGGCTGGTCCCATCATAGAACAGGGCTACGGATACGTGACGCCCCACTACGTCCGCCACAAGTACGATGGCACCATCACCAACAACATCTGCTACCCCATGACCCGCATGCTCTACGGACTGGAGGTCCGCCAGCCGATCGGCGGCGATTTCGGCCTCAGCGGAGAGCTGCTAGACCACTACCTGGCTCAGGACGTCTGGCAGACGGACGTAGCCCGGTTCGGCATCGATATATGGATGACGACCACGGCCATCAACGCTGGCTTCGATATCTGCCAGGCGCAGCTGGGGGCCAAGATTCACGATGCCAAGGACCCATCCGAGGCGCTAGGACCTATGTTCCGGCAGGTAGTTGGGACGCTTTTCGGCCTGATGGAGACATACGAAGACAACTGGAAGACGGTACGCGGCAGCGAGCCGGCGCCCGTCATCGGGGAACGGAGGGATGTGTCCCCCGAACCAGTACCCGTCTCCCTCTCTGGCATGATTGAGAACCTGCGCCGCGGGGGAGAAGAGTGGCGTTCCTTCTGGGAGCACTTTCTCTCGGCGGAGAATCAGAGCAGGCTTGCGGCCATTCTCGCCCAGTCGGACGACCAGTACAGCTTCGCCGCTGAGCAATGGGCGCCCATTGTCTTCGACTTCGCCGTGGCCTACAACAAGAGCGGCTTGAGCCAGGAGAGAATCATCAACAGTATGACGCCCCTCTACTACGGGCGCACGGCGGGTTTGGTCGTAGAGAGCCAGGATATGGACAAGGACACGTTCGAGCGCGAGGTGATCCAGGCCCAGGCCAGGGTATTCGAGTCGTTGAAGCCGCAGCTGCTGAAGCGGTGGGAACAGGCGGGTTAGGGCGGCCGCGATGAACCCTCTGGTCGCTTCAGAGCCAGAGGGTTCGATCACGTCACAAGACGCTCTGGACCGAGTAGCTCAGCTGCTCATCGCGGCCCTGGCCGTCTCCCAGGCGTGCTTGATCGCTCCCTTGAAGTCCTCCCAGGGCCCAGCTTCCTTCTCTTGCCAGCCCTTCCGCACCTCGTCCTCGATCTCCAGCCAGTCCCGGTCCTTGTACGCTTCGTCCCCCATCAGGTCGAATCCGTAGGTGTAAGCGATCTCGTACCGCTCAAACGGATACCGCCCCGGATCGTAGTTCTCCTCGTAGTGGCGGTGCATGATGTCCTCGTAGTTGTCGTAGATAGGACCCTTCGGTTCCTTTTTCACGCTAAATGCCTCCTTTCTCTCCAATGCAGATGAAGCGACTGCTCATACCTCCCTGCCCGGTGCTCGGGGCTATTTGCTGCCGACCAACGCCTTGAGGTCTAGGCCTGTGTCGGACAGCTTCCCCGCGACCTCATCGTACGCCGCCCGCGCCTTCACCAGATCCTGCATCGGGCTTCGCTCCGCCGAGGGCCGCCCCATCGCGAGGACGCCCGCCAGCTTCCCCTGATCGAAGTAGTAGTACGCGAAGTTTCCCTCCTCCAGGGATCCCCGCAGCACGGTCTGGTCCCATGACGACAGGTTGCCCCAGACTTCAAAGCTCAGGTCGAAGAGATCGGAGAAGAAATAGGGCAAGGCCGTATATGGTTTCTCCGCCCCGGCCATGTTCTGTCCCGCTCTTCGACCCTGACGGCGCGCCACGTCCCAGTGCTCCACGCGCAGCCGCTTATGGAAGGTGGGATCCGGCCACGCTGCGATGTCCCCGGCGGCGTAGATGTTCGGATCGCTGGTGCGCAGATGCTCGTCCACGATGAGGGCACCCTGGTCGTTCAGCTCCAGGTTCGCCTCCTCGGCCAGGCCTGTGTTGAGCCGAATCCCCACGCCCATCACCACCAGATCGATGTCGACCGTCTCGCCGTTGTCGATCACCGCTCGCCGAACTTGTCCATCTCCCTCCAGCCTGTCGGAGACGGTCCCCGGCAGCACGTCGATCCCCTCATCCCGGTAGACGGCGAACAGAAGATCGCTCAGCTCCACCGGCACGATGCGCTCCAGCAGACGCGACTCCGGGAAGATCATCGTCACGGTCGTTCCCAGCTGTCGCAGGGAGGCCGCTACCTCGGACCCGATGAAGCTCCCGCCCATGATCAGGGCATGCTTGCCCTCGCCGGCCGCATCCCGCATCTGCTCTGCGTCCTCGATCGTGCGCAGCGTGAACACGTTCTCCAGGTCGTTGCCTGGGATGGGCAGCCGCCACGCGTGTCCACCCGTGGCCAACAGCAGCTTATCGTAACCCAGCTCGCGCCCGTCCTCCAAGCTCACGGCCTGTTCCTCAGGATCGAGCCGCGTGGCTCGCGTTCCTGTGAGGACATCTGCGTCTTTTTCGTCGTAGTGTTCCGCGTCATCCAGGTAGACGCGATCCCGGTCTGCCTCGCCCCGCAGGTACTCCTTTGAAAGCGGCGGTCGCTCATAGGGTCGGTGCGGCTCCTGCGTCACCAAGGCCACACTTCCCTCCTCATCAAACTGGCGGATGCCGTCAACGGCCTTGCCGCCAGCCAGACCACCGCCAATGATCACGTACTTATAGCTTTCCATCGCACCAATCTCCTTTCTGCTATCCAAGTTTCATCGCCTCGTGTTGCCCGGCTCCAACGGCTGGCCCCAGGAGTCTCCATCACCGGGTCACAGAGGTCCAGTTCCCGCGTCGTACCATCACCTCAGTCTACTCTCTACCTCCCGCCTCGACTTCTGATCTCGAACCATCAGCGCCGCCATGCCCCCGCCAATGGCTGCCATGGCGGCGCAGACGCTCATCGCTCGATGAAACGCCACCGTGTACGATGACAGCACCGCCTCCTCGGCCCTCGGTGGAAGCTCTGCCACGTCAAAGGCTCCGGTCGGCTCCCGCTCCACCTCCTCAATCGCCTCGCTCGCCGGAGGACTTAACGAAAGATCCTCTGTGCGCGTCGCCACCGCCGCCCTGAAGGAGAGGCTGACCACCACGCCAAGCCCCGCGACAGCCAGCAGCCCGGCCACCCGGGAGGACACGTTGTTGACGGCGGCGGCAACCCCCGAGTACCTGTCCGAGACCGCCGACATCACCGTGTCCGTCAGCGGCGCCACCGTCACGGACATGCCTAGCCCGAAGACGATCGTCGCTGGCAACACCTCCCTCCAGAACTCGGCGTCCGGGCTCAGGCGGGTGAAGAGCAACAGACCCGCCGCGCACACCAGAGGCCCTACGGTCATAAACAGCCGCGCACCGTGCTCACCAGACAGTCTACCGAAGACGGGCGACAGGACAAGCAGCAACAGCGACGTGGGGGCTAGGACCAGGCCCGCGATCAGGGCCGAGTAGCCCACCACGTTCTGCAGGTAGAGCACGACGAAGAAGCTCGTTCCCTGCAGCGCGAAATAAACGCCCAACGTGGTCAGGTTCGCACCGGTGAAGTTGCGGGAGCGGAAGAGCCTCAGTGGCACCATCGGTTCGTCCTTCCGTGCTTCAACGAAGGGGAAGAGCACCAGGCTGGTCACGCCGCCCACCAACGCAATCAGCACCCCAACGGCAGACCAGCCCACCACCGGCCCCTCGATTAGCCCGTAGGCGATCCCTCCAAGCCCCAGGGTGACCAATGCGCCGCCCAACCAGTCCAGACGCTCAGGAGGATCCTCGGCACGGCTCTCCGGAACCCGGCTGAGCATCAGACAGACCGCGGCCGCGATGAGGGGCACGCTGACAAGGAAGATCCAGCGCCAGGAGAGATTGTCGACCAGCGAGCCCCCTACCAGCGGCCCGATCACCGTAACGACACCGGACCAACCGGACCACTGCCCGATCGCCTCGCCCCGCACCTCGCGGTCGGTATAGACGTCTCGGATGATGGCCAGAGAGCCAGGCACCAGCAGCGCTCCCGCCACCCCCTGGAGCACCCGGGCTCCGATGAGCCACCGGGTGCTCGGTGCCAGGCCGCAGGCGATCGACGTTACGCCGAAACCGACCAAGCCGACGATCATCACACGTCGCCGCCCATATCGGTCTCCCAGCGAACCCCCCAGGATGAGCAAGGCTGATAGGGTCAGGATGTAGCCGTCTACGATCCACTGCAGGCCAGATAGGCCAGCCTCGAGATCCCGGCCCAGGCTCGGGAGGGCCACGTTGATCACCGTGCTCTGGAGAAAGACGATCCCCGAGCACAAGATCATGGCCACCAGCGTCCAGCGGCCAGGCTGGTCGCCCCGCGGGTCACTGACGCTCGATTCGTCTACCATCCCGTCTCCAATCGGGGCAAGCTAGTCCGCCCTGATCGCGGCTGCTGGTCGGCTGGATGTCGCTGACATAGCGGGCCAGCCTATTGCTTCAGACGCACGTTATCGGCACTGAGATCGGTGTGAACTTCATACTCCTCACCGCCGGCCCTCAAGATGACCCTCCATCCCGGCGTCAGCGCCTGACCGCAGAACTCGTCGGCACCCCCAAGCTCGAGGCAGGTGTCGGTCCACTCGAGCTGTTTGGCGCGTACGATCTCGATCTCCTCCACTGGCACGCCGCTGGCCTCGCTCACCTCCTGCTTGGCGGCCTGAGCCACGTCCGGCTGAAGGCCCAGCGGAGTCGCTTCTGCCGGAACCGGTTCCCGTCCGCAGCCAACCGACATTGCCACCACGACCAGTAGCACAACAGATACACTTACTCGTCTCTCCAACATAGGCAAGACCCTTTCACTCCCCAGTCATCATGCAGGATGACCGGCACGTCAACGAATACTCTCTCAAGGCTCTCGTTCCAGAGTCATCGAGGGCGACCCCCAACGCCCTCGAAGCGCAGGAGCTGGTCATCTGCGGGCGCGTCAATCACTCTCCAAGACTGATGCGCGGATTCAACAAGCCGTAGAGCAGGTCCGCCACCAGGTTCGCCGAGGCGAAACCCACTACGGTGACCATAATCACAGCCTGAATCACCGGCAGGTCATTGCGGTCGATGGCGAAGACCAGCAGACGTCCCAGCCCGGGATAGTTGTAAACGTTCTCCACCACCACGAGCCCACTGATCAACCAGCCGAAGCTGATCGCCACCACCGTGATAGTTGGCATCAGCGCATTCCGCAGCACGTGCTTGAACACCACGGTCCGGTAGGGCAGTCCCTTCAGCGTGGCCGTGCGCACGTAGGACTTCTCCAGCTCTTCGATGACGCCAGCTCGCGTGAGACGGGCCACGTAGGCCAGCAGAACTAGTGTCGCTGTCAAAGCCGGCAGGATCAGCTTGGGCAGCGCCTCGATGAACGAGACGTCCGGCGGGACCGATGAACTGGCCGGCAGCAGATCCAGCCCGAAGGCGAAGATCTGAATCAGAATCAGAGCGGTCACGAACTCCGGCAAGCCCACCACTGAGAGCGACGTGACGCTGATCAGGTTGTCAATCCACGTGTCCTCGTTTAACCCGGCGATCACACCGAGCGCGACCGCCAGCGGAACCGAGATGAGTAGCGTCATCAGGGCCAGCCGCAGCGAGTTGCGAACTCGCCCCATCACCAGCGGGCGGATCCGTGAGCCGGTGCTGAAGGAGTCCCCCCAATCGCCCACAACGAAGTCCCGCAACCAACGGCCGTACTGAACGTAGAGCGGATCGTTGAGGCCCAGCTCCTCTCTCAACGCCTCCAAGGCCTCCTCACCCGCCTCCCGCCCCAGAATCACGCGCGCCACGTCGCCGGGCAGCCAGCGGGTCACCAGGAAGACAATGATCGACGTGATCAGAAGCGTGAGCACCAGGAATCCAAGACGGCGCAATACATATAGAGCCATAATCACTCACTCCGAGAACTTGAAGGCACGCCGCTGTTTCTCACGCAGCTCCTCCTCAGGGATGTGGCAAAAGACGCGCTTGTCGACGTCCTGCCCCGGCTGGCTGATCTCCCTCCAGGGCGGGACCTGCTCCACGCAGATGTCACCGATGAACCGGGGACAACGCGTGTGAAAAGGACAACCCGCGATCTCTTCCGACGGGCTCGGCACCTCGCCCTGGAGTCGAATCTCCTCCTGCTGCCCCTCCGGGTCGATCAACGGGACCGACGAGAGGAGCGCCTCTGTGTAGGGATGGTGAGGCGGATCGAAGATGCTGCCAGCGTCGCTGACCTCCATGAGCTGGCCCAAGTAGATCACGGCCACCACGTCGGCCAGGTAGCCGACCACGGCCAGGTCGTGGGAGATGAACAGCGTGCCGATCTGGTGCTCTGCCTGCAGCTCATTGAACAGATTGAGGATCGAGGCCTGCACGGAGACGTCGAGGGAGGTGACCGGCTCGTCGGCGATCAGCAGATCGGGCCTGGGCGCGAAGGCCCTGGCGATCGCCACCCGCTGCTTCTCCCCTCCACTCAGCTGTCCCGGTAAGCGCTTAGCGTATTCCCTCGAGAGATGGACCGCCTCCAGCAGCTCCGTGACCGCCTCATCGATCCCCCCGTCGCCGCCCTCCGGCGGTGTCTGGTCGCGCAATCGTTTCAGCGGCCGCCGCAGGATCTGCCCCACGCTCAAGTAGGGATTCAGGGTCTCGGCCGGATTCTGAAAGACGATCTGCAGGCAGCAGAACATGTCCGCCGTGCGTCCCCTCAACCCCGGCGGCAGCTCCTTGTCGAAGAGCTTGATGGTACCGCCGGTCCGTTCAGCCAGTCCCACCACGGCCCGCGCCAGGGTTGTCTTGCCGCTGCCGCTCTCGCCCACCAGGCCCACCGTCCGCCCGCGCCCGACCTCAAGGCTCACCCCGTCTACCGCCCTGACCTTTCTCGGCCGCTTGCCGGCGACCATATCGACCAGCGATCGCCCCTCACTGAAGTGGACTTCCGCGCCCTCGATGTCCAGTACATCCTGCTCGGCTGCGCTCGGCGGGGGAATCTTAGCGCCTTCGGGCACTGGTTGGCTGGGGCTGACCTCTCCATCCTTGATCTCCTCCCAGCGGTGACAGCGCGAGCGCCGACCATCGCCCGCCTGGTACAGCGGCGGGTATTCGCGACACACATCAGTGGCCAGTGGACACCTTGGCCGGAAAATGCAGCCCGTAGGGAGATCCTGAAGCGAGGGGATATGCCCCTCTATCGGCCGCAGGTTCACCTCCGCCTTGTTCTCGCCGAGACGGGGCACGCAGTCCAGCAGCCCTTGCGTGTAGGGGTGGAGCGGCTGACGATAGAGCTCCAACGTGGGCGCGTCCTCCACCAGATCGCCGGCGTACATCACGGCCACCCGATCGGCGATCTG
>Ga0207796_1000545_pt1 | contig 14997 bp, 14 predicted proteins | sample Pon1CUnioCityCA_6_FD_187274 | JGI IMG/M metagenome (GOLD analysis project Ga0207796, IMG submission 187274) | Marine sediment microbial community from Union City, CA, USA - Pond 1C Sediment 1 (SPAdes) | ecosystem: Environmental > Aquatic > Marine > Intertidal zone > Salt pond sediment ...
TGTTGCCAAGGGACAGAGCTACATGAGAACCACGGTCCTGGTTGACACCGGCATCTACGCCATCGTGCGCCATGCACAGGGCGGCACGGCCTGGCTGTTGCTCAACGTGGCTGCTATGCTGATCGCGCAGCACTGGTCCAGTGTGGTCCTGGGCCTGGCTTCGATGGGGTTGGTCTATGCAGACACCTTCAAGGCCGATCAGTACTGCATCGAGAAGTCCGGCGATGCATGTAGACGTTACATGGAAAGGGTACCGACGGTGAATTTCGTGGCCGTTATCATCCGGCTGTTACGGCGTCGAAGAAATGCATAGGGCTGGTTACGCTTATCAGAGAGGACTACTGGGAAATGCGGGTGATCTTTGGGGCATTCGTTCTTTGGACCCTTTGCTGTACACTTGGCGCCGGTCGGAACTCGCTTTCAGTCAGGCATCTTTCCCGTGGCTGGTCCGTATATGGAAACTCCGTCTTGGATTGGACTATATTGATGCTTTTCCAATATCTGACGGGTGGCAAATCGTTGGCGCGGTCAAAGCTCTGGCGGGCATAGGCACTGCGATGATGCTCGTCATCGCACTACGTCGCCAGCGAGCGAGGGGAAGTGCTGTTTAGCGAGGTTCACCCGCTTTATGCACTACTTCGGTTACTTCGGCCGCAGGGATCAAGTGGCCAGGTTCACCGAGGAGGCGTTCATCGCAGCAGTGCGAGAAGCCATGGAGAAGCTGGAGCGAGAAGGAGCAGTCATCCATCGTGGTGAGATTTGCAGCCTGACCCCCGAAGGGCAACTGCGGGTCGAGAAGATGCAGCGCGAGTTTCGAGCCTTTCGCGGCTGGATGGAACGTTTTCTGCACCTCCAAATGGTCGCCCCGGTGGGGCTGGGCTGGACAAGCAGGTGGTGGACGCGCTTGAGACACTCGTCGGGCGGGGATTGGTCACAGGCAGGGACGTACTGCAGGTGACCGAGAAGGGCCGCGTCGAGCTGCGCTTGCAGGTCTAAGGAGCCGGGCAGTGGGCCACACTCGACTTGCCAGCTCGGGCCCTTTGGCCTATGATTCGGCTGGTGCTGAGGGCTGATAGGTCGGCCACAGAGGTGAGATATGACAGAACAGCACGCGAGTGGGCGAGAGGACGCCATTGGGCGAATCCTCATGGAGATTCTCCTGCCCGCTGTCGGCTTCGGCCTGGGCGTGGGTTTCGCGACCCAGGACTACCCAGCTTCACTCATCACCGGACTTGCTATCAGCGGCGCGATCTATGTCCTCGACCACTGGGACCGAGCCTTTCTCCGACCCCGCCTGGAGGCCGTAACGCGCGACTGGTTGAAGATAGGCATGGAGATGACGTTCTCGCTGCTGGAGCACACTGTGGGGGCTACGCTGGCGCTTCTCGTCTGCAGTCGCCTCTTCGGCTTTCAGGTCGTTCCCTCCGCTGCCTGGATAGCCTTGGCCGGCATAGTGATTGCGTTTCCCATTGTCCACGGCACCGAGACCGCCCTGCGCTACTACCGTCGGCTGCAGGACAAGGAGCGGCAGGAAGAACAGCTGCGCGCGCTGACGGCGCAGGCGGAGCTGAGGGCGCTCAAGTCGCGGGTTAATCCCCATTTCCTGTTCAACACGCTCAACACTATTGCCCAGCTGATCCATGCTGACGCCGCGCAGGCCGAGGTGACCGTTGAGCGACTGGCCGAGATGTTTCGCTACATACTGGCGGGCAGCGAGCGGGGCATGGTGCCGCTGGGGGAGGAGCTGGCCTTCGTGGACAGCTACTTGGAGATCGAGCAGGCTCGCTTCGGCCAGCGGCTGCGCGTCGACCGCCAGGTCGCGCCCCAGATCCTGAACGTTCCAGTGCCCAGTCTCATTCTCCAACCCCTTGTGGAGAATGCCGTTCGCCACGGTCAGGGGCCGGATGGTCGAGTCGATGTGACCATCCGCGTCCAGAGGGAGAACAGCCAGGTGACCATTGCCATTGCAGACCACGGACCGGGGATGCCTTCCAACCATGCGATAGGGCAGGGGTCGGGCTTCGGCTTGCGCAACGTGGACCAGCGATTGCGCAAGACGTATGGGGAGGCGTTCGGGCTAGAGATCACGGGGAATGAGCCGCAGGGGGCGGTGGTGACCATGCAGATTCCGGTGTGAAGGATTGACTATGCCAATACGCACCCTCATCGTAGACGACGAGTCCCCCGCCCGCGAGCGGCTGCGCCGCATGCTGGCAAACATCGAGGGGATCGAAGTCGTCGGAGAGGCTGAAAGCGGCGTGCAAGCGGTGGACATGATCGAGGAGCGGAACCCCGACCTGCTTCTGCTCGACATCCAGATGCCGGGCCTCGATGGCTTCGAGGTCGTCGAGGCGCTGGCGGATCCACCGCTGGTTATCTTCGTCACCGCCTACGACGAGTACGCCATCCGCGCTTTCGAGGTCCAGGCGCTCGATTACCTGCTCAAGCCTTTCAGCCAGGAGCGATTGGAGAGGGCCGTCTGCCGTGCCCGGGAGGAACTGATCGAGGAACGGGATTTTGCTGAGCAATTGGCTCCCCTTCTAGAGAGCCTGGCAGATCAAGGACAGTACGCGACCCGGCTGGCGGTGCGCGACCGCGACCGTGTCCGAGTGCTACGTGTGGATGAGATAGACTGGATCGACGCGGAGAGGGAAGAGGTGTTCGTCCACGTGGGCGAGGAGAGCCATCCCATCCGCCGTACACTGTCCCAATTGGAGGCCCGGCTGGACCCCGCTTGCTTCTTCCGCGCCCACCGCTCAGCTATCGTCAACCTGGATCGCGTCCAGGAGATCATCCCCTGGTTCAAGGGTAGTCACAGGCTGCGCCTTACGACGGGCGCAGAGGTGGATCTGAGTCGGCGCCGCGCGCGGGCCCTGCGCGAGATCCTGCGTTGGTAGGTCGGTGGGGCGCCCACCCGGCGTGTCTAGCGACGCGCCATTCCTTGATCGCCTCTCGAGTGGCGTGAAACGCCAGGGGCGGCAGATCGTCGGGAGATAGCTACGGGAACTATCTCTTCGGCACCCTGTTCACCGTGGTGGCACTGCTCTTCGCCGTCGATCTGTTCCGGCGAAGGATGGAGTTCTCGCCGCCATCCGGCTGCTGGCGCGCCTATGCCACCTGGGGGCTCATGGAGTTGGTGTTCCGCTACCCACTGTTTGGCATCGCGCTGGGGCATCGCGTCACGAGTCTCATAATGCCCGGCACCATGCCGTGTCCGACGACAGCCTTTGCCTTGCTGTTGTTGACCACTGCTCTGCCTTGAGTCGATAAGGTAGCCTATGTCCTGCTCCTTCTCTGGGCGAGTCCGTTTCCGCCCTTCATCCAGATGCCCAGGTATGATGTCTATGAGGATGCGATTATGCTTGTCAGCGGGATCTACAGCTTGATCCTGCCGCTGATGTCCTGGAAGAGGGCGCCACACCTGGGAAGCCACCGGAGAGCTGCTTGATGGAAAGGCATGACCGCAAAGCGTGCCGGACGAAGACGCATGTCTGATCCGAACCCGGACGTGTTCGGCGATACGCAGCTTGCGCCAAGCGACTAGTACACCGGGGCATAAATAGGCATCCGGTTTAGGCAGCCAATGGTCGGCCTGTGTAGGTCCATTTGAACGGTTTAGCCAACGTCTGGTTGAAGTACTCGATGAACGCCAGGATTCGCTGGCGCAGGTCTTCGATTGAAGAAAAACTGGCTCGCTTCAATAAGCGGCGGACCAGGATGCTGAACCAGATCTCGATCTGATTCAGCCAGGAGGCACGTTTGGGCGTGTAAACGAAGCGGATCCGGTGACTGGGATCTTGCAGAAAAGCAGCACGAGTCTTCATGGATCTCAAGATGCCGGATTTACCTTTGATGCCCAAGTCCTCCTCTATCCCGCAGTGTCTGGCTACCAGCCGTACCAGGGACTCAGACTTATGGGTGTTCAATTGATCGGTCACAAAGACCCACTCAGCATCAGGGTTGTACGCAATCGTCTGTTCGATATGAGCAGCAAAGTCCGCTTCGGTACGGGTCGGCCCGAGCGACGGAGTGACTATCTGTCCAAGCGCCACTTCAAAGCTGGCAAACAGCGTCAGCGTCCCGTGGCGAACATATTCGAACTCACGCCGTTCGATCAAGCCGGGTCTGGCCCGCTTGGTCGGATACAGGCGTTCCAGAGCCTGGATGCCGGTCTTCTCATCCACACTCACCGTGTGACGCCCCGATGCGTAGGCGGTCAGCGCTTCGAGATACGTCTGGCACACCGTCTCGGCCTCTTGCTCAAACACTTCCGGGTCCTCCGGGTCAGCATTCCGCCAGTAGCGGCTCAGATGGGGCTTCAACTCCGCCTCGTTTCAAAAACGCCCCACACTGCGAGGGGAGATACTGGTGACGATGCCCCGTTTGATCGCTTCATCCGCTAGCTCCTGTGGTGTCCAATGCGCCACAGGTCGCCCGGATTCTTGTGGATCTTCGCAAGGCACGCTCCGTCTTGGCACCTGACCAACGCGCGCTGGAGATCGGCTGTGGGACAGGCATCATCTCCTTGGGGATCGCGCCTTACGCGGCGGCGGTGATCGGCATCGACCTATCCCCAGAGATGGTCGAGATCGCCCAACGCAAGGCGGAGCGTCAAGGCGTCGCCAACGTGGACTTCCGCGTGGGCGACGGCTATTCGCTTTCCTTTGATGACGCCTCATTCGACACTGTCCTGCTCTTCAACACGCTCCACGTGGTCAGAGAACCCACAGCTCTCCTTCGGGAAGCCCGTCGCTTGCTGGTGCAATCCGGGTACCTGGTCACCGCGACCGATTGCTACGCCGAGCCTGTGCCTCTCACCGTCCGCCTGAAGCTGGCGGTCCAGCGATTGCTGCACATGCTCGGTGTCATCCCGTTCATGTCGTATTTCACCAGGGAGGACCTTCTTCAGCTATTTGAACTAAACGCTTTCGAGGTCGCTGAGACGGACGTGCTGCACGATGCCCCGGTCAACTACTACGTGCTGGTGAGGAAGGCATGAAGCCACACCACGCCTGGACGACATAAGTCTTTGAGCCGGAAAAGGGTGCTGATCGCCTCTCCCGGCATCACGGATGCTACCCGTCACGGCACCATGACGCCTACTGTCACGGTCTTGTGGCGCCTTGTGACCACGTGAGCGATGACCTAGTCACCTGGCGCGACCTGCCCGTTGCCCTGAAACCGACACCCGGTGACCCAGACCAGGACGGCTGTTGGTCCGGCAGCGCTGTCATAGACAACGGCACGCCCACCCTCATTTACACCGGCGCCGCCTATACGGTGCCGGTAGAAGAGTACCGGGGCGGGCGGGATGCTGTGCAGACGGTCTGTCTAGCCACCAGCCAGGATGGTATGATGACCTGGGAGAAGGACTCGCGCAACCCGGTCATCAGCGAACCGCCGTCCGACCTGAGCGTCTCCCCGGAGGGCTTTCGCGATCCCTATGTCTGGCGCCAGGATGACCATTGGGAGATGGCGATCGGCACAGGGATCGCCGGGAAGGGCGGCGCGGTGCTTCTCTACCGTTCGCCTGATCTACGGGATTGGCAGTACGTGGGGCCGTTGTTCACCGACTCCCAATACGGCCCGTTCTTCGAGTGTCCCAGTTTGTTCCCGCTGGCTGACAAACACGTCCTGACCTTTGCTCAGGCCGGTGCCGGGCGGTCGCGCTACGTCGTCGGGACGTACGCAGATCACCAATTCACCCCAGAAGGGAGCGGGCTGCTGGATGCTGGCCCGGTCTACGCGCCCCAGGTCATAATTGACAGGCGGGGTCGGTGTCTCTTGTTCACCTGGATCTGGGAAGGGGGCTAGCGCGGCATTCTGGACCGGGACAATGCGGTCAGCCGAGCGGGATGGGCAGGAGTCCATCCTATACCGCGCCTCCTTTCGCTGCAACCGGACAGCACCATCACTAGCAGCCCCATCCCTGAACTGACTAAGTTGCGCGGTGAACACGTCCGTTTGGCAGAGATTGAACTGGCGGCCGACGAGGAGCGTATTCTGCCCGTACGAGGCAACTGCCTGGAGTTGCTGGTTGAGCCGGACATAAGCCAGGCCATCGGGGGCGGACTGAAGCTCTGCTGCTCCGCCGATGACAGACAGAGAACAACGGTCGTCTACAACCGGCCCAAGCGCTCCCTGGTGCTCTCTGCCGTCCCGGCCAGCCGGGATGCTGCGCAGCGATCCAGTGCAGTGGCCGATCTGGCGCTGGCAGAGGGCGAGCGGCTCAAACTGCACATCTTCGTCGATCGCTCGATCGTTGAGGTGTTTGCCAATGGCCGCTGCTGCCTCACCAGCCGCCTGTACCCGGGGCCCGATAGCCAGGCCATTCGGCTGTTGGCCAACGGTGGCCCTGTGTCGCTCAGCTCGCTGGATGCGTGGCAGATGAAGCCCATCTGGCCCACCGCCTGATGCGGCGCAAAGGGATGCTCATCCGTTGAGCTACCTGCAAAGGAGGGATGGTGACGATTACTCAAGCTGACGATGTGGCGAGCAGCACGTTCGGGCAGCACACGGATGATCGCCCGCTACGATTCGGCAGTCAGAGGGGTTCAAGCATCTTCGAAAGAGCAATTCGGTTCGACTTGTCAAAGCCGAGAAATGGTTGTACAAGACTGGTGCCGGAGCGTGTCTAGGTTCGGTCTTGGAAGCTTGAGACGCTTTCAACCGGAGAGCGAAGAGGATAGCAGCGGTGCACCCTTAACGGTCTCATGATAGTCGCTGGAGGTACCCGCACAGGATTGAGGTTGCGGACCAGAAGGTTGCAGGTTCAACTCCTGCCGAGGGTACTAGAGATCGAAGAAGCTGTTGATGAGAACCAAGACGCCCTCCGTTTCCTGAAACGGAGGGCGCCTTGGTTTTTGCGTCCTAACTCAAGTCCAGCCGGGCGAAATGCCTGGCCGGACTGAGGTTGTCACTCTGCCAGGATCTGCACCTGCACGGTCATCCCGGGCCGCAGATTAAGGTCGGTAGGTTCGAGTTCAATCGTGAGGGTATACGTGGTGTCGCCTTGCTGCACCACCGCGACCGGCGAAATCGTGGCCACGCGCCCCCGCAGCGTCTCAGTTCGGAAGGCGTTCACGCGCACCCGCACCTCCTGCCCCACACGGACGCGAGCGATCTCCAGCTCGCCGACGTTGTTGGTCTCGATACGCCAATCGGACAGATCGAGCAGCTCGAGCACTGTCTCACCGGGCGCGGCACACTGGCCCACGCTGACCGGCGCGTGCGCGACGATCCCGTCGAAGGGCGCCGCCAGCGTCGCCCCCGCCAGGTCCACCTGTGCCCCCTCCAACGCCAGTTGGGCACGCTCCACGTCGAGCTGCGCCCGGGCAGTTTCCTCCGGTCTGACGGGGTGCTGCGCTTCATACAGCGTCAGCTGCGCCTGGGCCACTCGCGCCTCGGCGTCGGCGATGGCGACGGCGTAGGCGTGGCCGGCGGCGCGCATCTCATAGCGAGCCAGTACCACGTCATAGTACTCGTGGGCATCATCCAGATCGCGCGCCTGAGGAGATGAGGGCGCCCAGGTCGTCGTCCGGCGATCGTCAACCACTTTCTGGTATTCGTGCTGCGCATCCTCCAGCGCATCCGTCGCCTGCTCCAACTCCCAACGGTCAATGACGTCCTGATTGCCGCGCTGCCCGGCCTGGGCGTGCGCCTGGGTCAGCGCCTCTCGTGCGCTGGTGATGGCCACCGTCGCCGCCAGCACGCGCTCCGGGATAGGCGTGGCCTGCGCCTCGAGCTGAGCCAGCCGGGCCTGAGCGCTTTCCAGCTCGATCTGTGCCTCTGCCACGACGCGCTTCAACTCAGCATCGTCGAGCGTGACCAGCGTCTGGCCGGCCTCCACGTGCTCCCCGACCTCCACCGCCACGGTCTCGACAAAGCCCTCGACGCCGAAACTCACCGCCAACCGGCGGGCGGGCGCGAGCGTACCGTTGGCCGTGATGCCGACGGTGCTTGGTCCGGGCCCGGTGGGCGTCGGCGTGGGTTGGATGGGCGCAGGCCGCCCGCACGCGGTCAACCACAGCGCCAATACCATCGGCCATAGCCGTCGCTTCATTATGGCCTCCTCTCGATGATGGCCACCGGATCGAGCCGGTGAAGCATCCACGCGATGGTGCCCACGCTGGCCAGGACGACGGCCAGTGGCACAGGTATAGTGAGCAGCCAGGGAACAGGACTGAAGAAGTCCAGGGTCAGGCTGCGAGGAGCGTACACGAGACCTTGCACGACGAGTAGGCCGATCCCGCAGAACGCGGCACCGATGACCCAGGCCACGCCGACCGCGCTGCCCGTCTCTTTCATCGCGCGCCACATGAGCCACCGGCGGCCGCGGCCCATGGCGTTCAGAATGCCGAACTCCTCTCTTCGTTGGGTGAAGAAGATGTGGTTCAGCGTAGCCAGTGCAACGGCGGCCACAGCGGCGATCATACATTCGAGCGCGGCAAATGTGAGGACCATAGACGCCGTCATCTCTCTGTACTCGCTCTCCTCAATGGCATGGGTGATGATGCGCGTCTGTGTCGCATCCAGGCTCTCCACCAACCAGGTATCCAGTGCTCCCTTCTGTCCTTCGCGGGCGATGATGAGCAACCTTGGGCCTCGGGACGAGGTAAGCTCATGGCTGTGCAGATATTCGTAGGAGGCAAGGGCTACCCACGGGCGATCGGGGGAGAGAATCCCCGCAACGACCATTTCGGTCGGCAGGTCATCTATGACGGGCACATCGTCGCTGTCAGTCTCCCCACCGATCACGTCGCCCACTTGCAGATCACGGTTCGCGGCGATCGCGTCGGAGAGCACGATCTCGTTGCTGTGGGGAAGGGGTAGCCGACCCTGTTGCACCTGCAAGTCAAACCGGTCCAGGAGGATGGGCAAGTCAGCCTCGGCAACGCCCCAGACAGGAACGCTCGTCTCGCCAGCCGGCGGGAGGATCATCTGCATGCCCAACGGAATGGCTGGGACGGTGTGCGCCACCGCCGCATGGCTCCTGATCTGCCCCACGATACCGGGATCGAGCTCGGACCCGGTGGGCACGACAACGCTGATGTGTTCCAGATACTCGAAAAATGGCATCATCGCGCTCGATATGGCCGATAGGAGGAAGACCGGAAGGGTGATCCCCAGAACCATCAGCGCCGTGCTGAGGATCGTCGACACCCCGCGGCGCCGGTGGCGCAGGTAGAACGTCAGGGATGACAAAGGTCTCGTAGACGAAATTGCCTTTCCCTTCCTCCTGGCCCGACGCCTCTGTCTCCAGTCGCCCTCATCCTCCGTGCTCAGCTTGCCCCGCTCGACGATGGCCACGGCATCCAACCGAGCAAACGTCCGCCGGACACTCAGAGAAGTGAGGACGACGACGATCAGGGGGATGGGCAGGACGAAACAGAACGGGGCTGGGTTGAGCAGATTAAGCTCCATCCCCAGGCTGTAGAACAGACTGTTCTTGAGCCACGACGTGATCGGAAGGGCCACCCCCAGGCCTACCAGGCAGCCAAGCCCGGCCACGGTCGCCGTCTCGAGCCTCAAGCGGCGGGTCAAATACACACTCGTGCGCCCCAGGGCATGCAGCAAACCGAACTCGCTCAAACGCCTGGCGATGGCGATGCGGTTGATGATGCCCACGACAAAGGCCACGGCGACGGCCACCACGCTGTTGACGACGCCAAAAACGACGTAGACTGCGATACGCGCGGTCTTGAGAAACTCGACAAGCTGTGCAAAAGTCTCCACCTCGGCATACTTGGAGCTTACCGTGGTCTCGAGGAAGCTGTCCACGATGTCTTTACGCCCTTCCTTGGCAACAACCAGCAGGCTGGTTGTGCGGGGGGCATACAGCTCGTGGCCCTCCAGATATTCGGCCGAGACGAAGCCCAGGCGCACACTTGGGCCTGCGTTCAGCGTCGGATCGCCCTCCAGGATGCCGACCAGCACCAAGGGCATGGGAACGGCGCTGTAGCGATTCCGGTCAATTGCCTGCTCGATCTCGTCGCCGAGCTGCAGATCCAGGGCGCGCGCGATCTCCTCAGAGATCACGAACTCGTTGCTGCGCGGCTCGAACATGCGCCCTTCCTTGAGCCGCACGTCGCAGTGCTCCATCAGATACCGCGCGTCTGGCAGGGAGACACCCAGCAGGCGCTGCGAATCTGTTCCAAGCAGGCTGGGCAGCGAAACCGGCAGCCCGTTATCCGGAATGACGCGTGCGACGTCCGGATGGGTTTCGATCTGCGAGACCACGCTCGGATCGAGCGCATTCCCCATGGGCACCACCCGACTGAGCTTGGTCAAGTAACTGACGTGGGCGCGCATTGGGATGGCATCGAGCACGGCAACGAGGATGAACAGCCCCGCCGCGGCCAGGCTTATGAGCGCAATCTGCAGCAGCGCGCTGCGCCTGTGACGGCGGTAGTAAGTGAGGGGTGATAGCGGGTTCATAGGATCGCTTCCTGCGTCTGGCGGGCGATGCGGTCTTTGATCTCCGTGACCTGCCCGTCGCGCATCTTGATCACCAGGTCGGCCTCGGTCAGAATCTCGGGGTTGTGCGTGACGGCGATCAGGCTGCCCTGATCGCGGTAACCGCGCAGGAGCGCCATGACCTGCAGTCCGGTGTGGCGGTCCAGCAGCCCCGTTGGCTCGTCGGCAAAGATGACGCGCGGGCGGTGGATCATCGCGCGGGCGATGGCCACCCGCTGCCGCTCACCACCTGAAAGCTCGTAGGGGAAGCGATGCAGCTTGTCGCCCATCCCCAGGTCGGCCAGCAGCGCCCGGGCCTGCGCTGCGTGGGCCCCATCCTGCAGCGGGGCGGCGACCATCACGTTCTCCAGCGAGGTGAGGTAGTTGATCAGGAAGTGCTGCTGGAAGACGAAGCCGTACTCGCTGCGGCGTAGGGCCACGCGTTCCCGGTCGGTCATCCTGCTATAGGCCCGGCCATCCAAGGTGATGTCACCCTTGGTCGGTCGGCGCAGGCCGCTCAGCAGGTATAGTAGCGAGCTTTTCCCAGAGCCCGATGGCCCCAGAATGCCGACGAACTGGTGGTCCTTGATGGTGACGGAGACGTTGTGCACGGCATCCAGCGAATCCTCACCATCTTTGTACGTCAGGGTTAGCGCTTTTCCTTCCAGCATGGAAACCTCCTTGTGCTCTGCACTCGCGACCATAATAGCAGGCTGGGCCGCGTTTTTCCATAGGCAGGTGTCACGGCGAGACCGTGACGCTGTCACGCTGTCCTGTGACACGGATGGTGACAGTCTTATTGGATCCAGGACCGCTCCGCAGGGAACCGCGAGGTTCCCCGGGATCTCCAGATTCCCTCCCCGCCCTGGATCGCCAGATCCAGAGCGAGCAGATTGGGTGTAGTGGGTCTCTTGGTCTCCGGCTTTGACTGTGCTCGTGGCTGGAGTACAATAGGGTTGTGTCCGGATAGAGAGTCGGGAGGGTCGAGATGATCCGAGTCGCTGTCGTAGACGATCACCCGCACGTGGCCATCGCTCTGCGCGCCATGCTGAAGGGTATTCCCGACATCCAGTTGGTGGCCGAGTCACAGCGGGGCGAAGATGTCGCCGCTCTGGTGCGCCGCGCTGCACCCCAGGTCTTGTTACTGGATCTCTTCATTGAACCGACGTTTGACGCATTGACAACTGTGCGGACCCTGCGGGAGAATTTCCCTGACCTGAAGATATGTCTCCTCAGCGCTTACCTCGAACCGACTCAGGTGCGCAAGCTCCTCCAGGCCGGCATCTATGGTTACATCCTCAAGGACGACGATTACGTCTCGCGGATCGGCACCATCATCCGCGATCTGGCGGATGGGGAGATCTATCTCAGCCCCCAGGCCTATGAGGCACTGGCCCAGGCCACGCGCACCGAGGCGGAGGAACACCCCCTGACCGAGCGTGAGCTGGAAGTCATGCGCCTGGCCAAGCGGGGTTTGCCCAATCCGCAGATCGCCCAGGCGCTGCATATCTCCCCCGGGACGGTGCGCAATCACCTCAGCGCCGTCTATCGCAAGTTGGGCGTCCACAGTCGCCACGAAGCGCTCCAGATCGCCGAAGAGCGGCATCTCATTTGACGAAGCGATGAGCGACAGCGTTGGATACCTCGTCTGCCTGCTGCTGGGCACCCTTGCGCTGGCGCTGGGCCTCCTGCTTTGGCGCGGTGCGCGCCGGTGGTGGCGTGCGTGGCGGTATGGAGCGCCCATTGATCACAGCACGCTGCTGGTAGAGTATGGGCGCAGGATGACGGCTGCGCCGCACCGACGGGCGTTAGCGCAGCTGTTGACCGCCGAGCTGCCACGCGTATTGCAGGTCGAGCGCTCGGCGTTGTTGATGCCGGAGGGACACCGGCTCGTCTCGGTTGAGGGGGATGACCTGCGTCTGCCCGTCAGTCATGCGGCGGTTCGCCGGGTGGCGTCCAGTGGAGGTGCGCAGGGCGCAGATCGCGGGCGGTTGCGCGAATTGGTGCGGCAGGGGCCAGCGACTGTGGACTGGACGCGCGTTTGGGTGCCCTTGATGCGGGGCGTCGACCTGCGAGGATTGTGGCTTTTGGGAGAGCGGGATGACAATCTGCGATACTCGCCCGAAGATATGCAGTGGCTGACGGCCGTCGGTTGGCAGGCCGCTGTGGTGCTGGATGCGATCCACTATGCCGAGCGGGAGCGGCGGGCCGCCTCCGAGATCCGGACGCTCTACCGGCAGGTGGTGGAGACGCGGGAGGTGGAACGCGGGCGGCTCTCGCGTGAACTGCACGACGGCGTACTTCAGGATCTGTGCGCGGTGACGCGTGACTTGAAGGCATTGGAGGCGCAGTCAGAGAAGGGCGAGGCACTCTACACGGACCTGGTGATGCGTTCCGGTGAGGCGGTGAGTGCGCTGCGGGCAGTCTGTCACAATCTCCGCCCGCCGCTCTTGCAGTACGATCTGACGTCGGCGCTCAAGGCACTGGTCGAAGAACTGGACGGGCGCTCAATGACCCCCATCTACATCGAGGTCTCGGCAGATAATCTGCAGTTGCCCGACGACGTGGCGCTAGCCGTGTTCCGCGTCGCCCAGGAGGCGCTGAACAACGCCATCCAGCATGCCGACGCCTCCGAGATCGGGGTGCGGTTGACACAGTATCCCGACCGGCTGCGACTGACGGTGAGCGACGACGGGCAGGGTATCAAAGGCGGCGTGGAATCAGCGCGCTTCGTGGCCCAGGGCCACTATGGCCTGGCAGGCATGCGTGAACGCGCGGCGATGATCGGCGGCAAGCTGGGTGTGCAGACGGCGGTGGACTATGGTACGGTGGTGATTCTGGAGCTGGCGCGCTGAGCCGCTGTCGCTGGAAGGCGGGTCGACTGCTGGAGGGAGAGTGGTACGCAGCGGTGCAAGCGGCAGACTGGTTCAACCGGAGAGCGAAGGGTGTAACGCCGGCGCACCCTTAACGGTCACATGTCAGTCGCCGGAGGTACCTGCACAAGGTTCAGGTTGCGGACCAGAAGGTCTCAGGTCGATAGAGTCTTCTCACTTCCACGCTATCGGTACTATACCCGCCTCTCCCCTCCTATCATCCACACAGCATACGAATAGAGAAGCGCCCTGGTCGAGACCAGAGCGCTTCAGTGTTTCGTGAATCACGCCTCAGTCATGCAGTCACGGCACGCCAGATAGCGCCGCGACGGTACGTTTGGATCTTGCCACCGTTCCTATCAGGCTTGTGCCGATCTTGCTCGGCGAGAACATAGCACAGCCACTTCCCGCGCACGCGCTCGACTTGGGCTACCGCCCAGCCGTGGGTGCGTCCCAGGTCAACCTCGATGAGGTCTGGAATACCGTCGTCTGGCTCTTGAGCCTCGTGCAGGTCTTCGGTGGCGGTATCGTTGTCAGGTCCAGGAGTCTCATCCCTTTCATCGGTTGACGCACGGTTGGGCCGGTCGCTTTACGCGCCATTCAGGCACCAGGCCTACCAGCCTCCCGACGGCACTAAGTGCAACCAAGACAAGTACCCCAACTCGGTCAGCGCCGGGTCACCACGGGCCACCAGCCCGAAGGCCTACCTGGCGCTCGCGTCGTATTCCAGAGGAGGCCAGCGCCTTGGGAAAGCAGGCAGGGGTACGACGGAGGATGGGAAGCATCCTGATGTAACCTGCGCGGACGACACCCGTCGGCCCCGCTGGTCACATCTTCTTAGGCGAACTAGGGCGCCTTTTTCCAGCGGACGTCTTCCGACAGCTCCTGGTTGGCCTGCTGTGGCGGGAGCCTCACCACTGCGGTGAGGTTTCGTGCAGTATGCCAGGGACGTCCTACGATTGCTGAGTCTCCTGGACGGCGTGACCAGCGTAAGCATCGCGGCGACTCATCGGCAGGCACCTCTGGCAAGGGAATTCCACTCTGTCCGCTCCTCCTCCGGTATCACTCCATCCCGGATGTGCGGCGAAGTGCCTGGTCACGATGTCTTTGCCCGCGCATCGAACCTCGTTGCGGATCTACCTGGGCTATGGTACACTAGGATCTATGGAAGCAGAGGCGCTGAAGGACGAACTGTCCACCATCTTGCCAAGCCTCGAGGCCGTGCGAATGATCTATCTCTTTGGCTCGCGGGTTGAGAACAAGGTCGGCCCTATGAGCGACTTCGACGTCGCCGTCCTAGTTGACAGGGCTGCTGACGGACCTCACCTGCGGGCTCGCCTGGCCCACGAGTTGGCCCGCATCCTCCAAACGGACCAAGTCGACGTGGTGCTCCTGAATCGCGCTTCAATCGAATTGGCCTACGCCGTCGTTGCGCAGGGCAAGGTGCTATACGAAAAGGATGTGGCAACGCGGGTCGAGTACGAGGCCACCGTCCTGAGTCGTTACGGGGATTACCTGCCCGTGCTGCGCAGGCAGCGTCGTGACATCTTACGAGGAGATGACTATGAGCGCCGAGTTCACCGGTATCGAGCGACGCTTAGACGAACTGAGCGAACGCTTGGCCAGGTTGAAGCCGCTGAGCGACAAGCCGCGGAGTGACTTCGACGAA
>Ga0207796_1000546_pt1 | contig 14995 bp, 14 predicted proteins | sample Pon1CUnioCityCA_6_FD_187274 | JGI IMG/M metagenome (GOLD analysis project Ga0207796, IMG submission 187274) | Marine sediment microbial community from Union City, CA, USA - Pond 1C Sediment 1 (SPAdes) | ecosystem: Environmental > Aquatic > Marine > Intertidal zone > Salt pond sediment ...
CGGTGCCGGTGCGAATCTGGACGTCATCCGGCAGCAGCTCGACATCCAGTGCCAGGCTCCTCATCTCGTTCTGAAGCACGTTGAAGGATTCCGGCGTCAGTGACTCCGGGATGTTCTCGCCGTTTACCATTGCGCTGTAGGCCCTGGCCCTGCCGTCGACGTCGTCGGACTTGACGGTGAGCATTTCCCGAAGACAGTGGGCGGCGCCGTAGGCCTCCAGGGCCCAGACCTCCATCTCACCCAGACGCTGCCCGCCGTTCTGGGCCTTGCCCCCCAGCGGCTGCTGGGTCACCATGGCGTAGGGACCGGTGGCCCTCGCATGGAGCTTGTCCTCCACCTGATGGGCCAGTTTCATCATGTACATGCAGCCTACGGTCACCTTCTGATCGAAGGGTTCTCCGGTCCTTCCGTCGAACAGGACGGTCTTGCCGTCCCTGTCGTAGTCCGCTTCCTCCAGGGCGTTCTCGATCTCGGTGTTGGTGGCCGAATCGAATACGGGAGTAATGACATCGTAGCCCAGCTTCTTCGCTGCCCAGCCCAGATTGGTCTCCATTATCTGGCCGACGTTCATCCTGCTGGGGACTCCCAGGGGATTCAGGCATATGTCCACCGGGGTTCCGTCCGGAAGATACGGCATGTCCTCCTGGGCGACGATTATGCTTACGACGCCCTTGTTCCCGTGGCGTCCTGCCATCTTGTCACCGACCTGGAGCTTTCTGCGCTTCGCGATGTAAACCTTGACCGTCTTTATGACTCCGGGCGGAAGGTCATCGCCGCGCATCAGCTTCTCTTCCCTGGTCTCGAGCTCGTTCTCCAGCCTCTTGTGTTCCCTGGCGGCGTTCCTGAGTATCTGGCGGACCTCGTCGTCCGCCTGCAGGTCCTCCACCAGCTGCTGGCTTGAGTCGATGTCCGAGAAGTTGACCTTGTTCAGGAAAGCGGCCGAGAGCTTGCGGCCCGTAGGCACCAGCACCTCACCCGTCATCCTGTCAACGAAGCTCACGGCCTTTCTGCCCTTGAGAATCTCCTTCAGGAACTTGTCCCTCTCCTCGAACAGTCTCTTCTCCTTCTCCTCGAACTCCTCGCGGTACCGGTCCTTCTTCTCGTCTATCTCCCTGCGTGTCCTTTCGGTCTTGTCCTTGCGGGAGAAGACCTTGACGTCTATCACTACACCGTCCATCCCGGTGGGAGCACGGAGGGAGGCATCCTTCACATCGCCGGCCTTCTGGCCGAAGATGGCCCTGATGAGACGTTCGGATGGTGACAGGTCCTGTTCGCCCTTGGGCGTTATCTTGCCTACCAGTATGTCCCTCTCACGTATTCGGGAGCCCACCTTGATGATACCGTCATCATCGAGGTTCTCTATCTCTTCGGGATTGTCCACGCTGGGCAGTTCCCTTGTCAGTTCCTCCGGGCCCAGCTTGGTCTCGCGGAACTGTGTCTCCAGCTCAACAACATGAACGGAGGTGAACATGTCGTTCCTTATCACCCGCTCGCTCACGACTATCGCGTCCTCGAAGTTGTATCCGTTCCAGGGGAGGAATGCCACTGTGGCGTTGACCCCCAGGGCCAGTTTGCCGTTATCGGTGGCCATTCCGTCGGCCAGAACATCTCCCTTGGCAACCCCGTCGCCCACATTGACCAGGGGTCTCTGGTTGAAACAGGTATCCTGGTTGGTCCTCTTGAACTTGTGAAGGCGATACGTGTCGAACCTGTTGAAGTCGTGGATCTCGGAATCGGCCTTGACGACTATATGGTCAGCGTCTACCTCTTCGACCGTACCGGCTCGCCTGGCGGTGAGCAGGGTACCGGAATCCAGTGAAGCCCTTTCCTCCATGCCCGTTCCCACGATGGGGGCCTGGGGGTGCAGGAGGGGGACCGCCTGCCGCTGCATGTTCGATCCCATCAGTGCCCTGTTGGCGTCGTCATGCTCGAGGAAGGGGATCAGCGCCGCGGACACTCCTATGAGCTGTCTCGGGCTGACATCTATGAACTCCACTTCCTTGGGTGTCACCATGGGGAATGTACCGGCCCGCCTGGTCCTTACCAGATTGCCCGTAAGCATACCTTTCTCGTCTATGGGAGCGTCTGCCTCTGCTATTGTGGTGCGGTCCTCCCGGTCCGCCGAGAGGTAAACGACCTCGTCGGTGACCTGGCCGTCTATGACCCGCCTGTAGGGGGTTTCAAGGAAACCGAACCGGTTGATGGTGGCGAAGACCGCAAGTGTAGTGATGAGTCCGATGTTGGGACCCTCCGGGGTCTCCACGGGACACATCCTGCCGTAATGCGTATGGTGAACGTCCCTGACATCGAAACCCGCGCGCTCCCTTGTCAGGCCACCCTGGCCCAGTGCGCTGGTCCTTCTCTTGTGTGTGAGTTCCGCCAGCGGGTTGGTCTGCTCCATGAACTGGGAGAGCTGGCTGGATCCGAAGAATGTATTGATAACGCTGGACAGGGTCCTGGAGTTGACAAGGTCGTGGGGAGTGAGCTTCTCCCTGTCCTGCTGTCCCATCCTGTCCCTGATTGTCCTCGCCATCCTGCTGAGCCCCTTGGAGAATTCCTGCCCCAGGAGCTCGCCCACGGTCCTTACACGCCTGTTCCCGAGATGGTCTATGTCGTCGGATGTGTTACGGCCTTCCCTGAGCTTTATCAGGTTCTCCACGATAGCCACCAGGTCCGGAACGGTGAGGGTGAGCTTCTCCATGGAGGTGGATATGTTGAGCCGCTCGTTGAGCTTGTACCTTCCCACCTCGCTGAGACTGTACCGTTTGGAGTCGAAGAACATGGACCTCAGATAGCTCCTCGCGTGATCGAGGTTGGGGGCTTCCGTGCCCCTCAGGGCCTCGTAGATCCACATGGTGGCGGAATCCTCGTTCTTGGTGACACCGGCTCCAAGTGAAGTCTCCTCCTTGGCAAGCGTCTTCCTGATACCGTCGAAATCGTTGGTCTCCATTCTCGGGGCCAGGAAGTCAGCCGTCTTGATCCCGTGTTCCACCAGCATCTCGATCTTCTCGATGCTCTCCACCGGCTCATCGCATCGGACCAGTATCTCTCCCGTCTCGGGGTCGACTATGTCGTCGGCAAATGACTTGAGCACCAGCTCTATGGCTTTCGACCTGCTCTTGAGAGCGCTCTCGAGGTCCTTCGTCACCTTGGGATAGAAACGCGAGAGTATCTCCGAATCCGTCCCCAGGCCCAGGGCCCGCAGCAGCATTGTAACGGGTATCCTCTTGGGGCGTCTGTCGATGTTGACGTAGATGATGTCGTTGTGGTCAAGTTTCAGGTCGAGCCACGAACCCCTCTGAGGGATGACCCTTGCCTGGTAGATCCTGTTACCCCTCTGCATCGTGGTTTCCTCGAAGAAAACGCCGGGGCTCCTGTGAAGCTGGTTCACTATGACCCTCTCGGCGCCGTTGATCACGAAGGATCCGGTGCTGGTCATCAGGGGGAGTTCACCGAGGAAAACAGACTGGTCTATTATCCTGGATACCTTCCAGGACTCAGGTGAGGGTTTCCCGTCATCGCTGTCCGCGACGTTCCTGAAGACGAGCCTGAGCATGGCGGTAAGGGGGGCCGAATAGCTCAGTCCCTTGTCCATTGCTTCCTGAACGGTGTACTTCGGTATGCCGAGTTCGTAGGAGACGTACTCCAGAGAGAACTCGCGATTGCTGCTCTCTATGGGGAACGTGTCCTGAAATATCTTATGAAGTCCCTGAGGAAGACGCTCGTCCGGCTGTACCTCGTCCTGCAGGAACCTGCTGAAGGATTCCCTCTGTATCTTCAGCAGGTCCGGAATGTCGATCACCGGCTGTACTTCGGAAAAATTTCTTACAGGTCTGTTAACCTTCACCTGATCACTCCTCACGCTTGTTAGGAAGTGAAGCTAGTAGAATTGATAAAATCGCTACGGCACAGCGGCGAGAGAGCCGTAAACGCTCCCCCGCCGCTGGTTCGAGTTGGATACTACTGAAGCTTGACCGTGGCTCCAGCTTCCTCCAGCTGTTTCTTGAGGGCTTCCGCCTCTTCCTTGTCCATCTCCTCGCGGAGCTTGGAGGGAACGTTGTCAACAAGTTCCTTGGCTTCCTTGAGGTTAAGCTCAAGAGCGTCCTTCACTATCTTGATGACGGGGATCTTCTTGGCTCCGAAGTCCTCGAGGATGACGTCGAATTCGGTCTTGGCCTCAGCTGCGCCCGCAGCCTCCGCGGGAGCCGCTGCCACAGCCGCCACCGGAGCGGCCGCTGAAACGCCGAATTTCTCTTCCATCTCTTCCACGAGCTCGGCCAGTTCCAGAACGGTCATCTTGGAAATAGCCTCGATGATGTCAGCCTTCTTGAGTTCACTCATTTTTCTTCCTCCATTTGCTGCGGCACCCCATCAGGGCCCGCCTCTTTACTGCTGGTTTTCCTTGCTCTCCCTGATAGCGCCAAGCGCATAGAAGAATTTGCGGATTATTCCACTGCTCACCGAAACGAATCCCTGAAGAGGGGAAAGGGCCGAACCCATGAACTTGGCCAGGAGTTCCTCCCTGGAAGGTATAGCAGCCAGCTTCATCAGCTTGCCTACGTCATAGGTCTCCCCCGAAACCAGTCCGCCCTTGACCTGGGGCAGTCCCTCGTGGTCCTCGGCGAATTTCTTTATCACCTTTATGGGCATGACCTCATCGCTGGAGTAGGCGAGAGCCGTGGGTCCCTCCATCATGGAGTAGACATCCTGTTCGTCACCCACCTCAATCTGGTCGAACACTCTTTTGAGAAGTGTGTTCTTGACCACGGTGAAGGTGATGTCGTTCTCACGCATCTTCACCCTCAGATCGGTCATGTCGGCAACGTCTATTCCGGTGAAATCTGCCAGGATGACGGATCTCGCCGCTCCCAGGTCCTCCACGAGGGTGGCAACTACCTCTTCCTTCTGTTTTCTTGAAACAGCCATACGATCACCACCTATCGAATTCTGGTCCGAAGATCGTTGACATCGATCTTTATCCCCGGACCCATCGTTGAGGAGACTGAGATGTTCTTCATGTACTGTCCCTTGACAGTTGACGGTCTGAGCTGAACGACCTTCTCGTAGAAGGACATTATGTTCTCTGCCAGTGCCTTCTCCTCGAAGCTCGCCTTCCCGACCGGTACATGCAGATTGCCGGTCTTGTCAACACGGAAGTTTATCTTCCCTGCCTTTGCCTCGCCCACCGCCTCGGCCACATCTTCCGTGACCGTTCCGGTCTTGGGATTGGGCATGAGACCACGGGGGCCGAGTATCCGGCCCAGCTTGCCCACTGTCCTCATCATGTCAGGGCTGGCTATTACGATGTCGAACTCGAGCCAGCCTTCCTGTATCTTTTCCGCCAGCTCCTCGTCCCCGACTATGTCAGCCCCGGCCTCCCTTGCCTGGTCGGCCTTCTCGCCGGCGGCGAATACCGCCACCCGGACGGACTTTCCAGTACCGTTGGGAAGGACGCAGGAACCCCGGACCATCTGGTCGGCGTACTTCGGATTGACGTTGAGACAGACGGCGACTTCCACTGTCTCGTCGAAGCCGGCGTTGGCCAGCTCCTTTACCAGCTGGCAGCTCTCATCTAGCGTGTATTTCCTGTCGCTGTCTACCTTTTCCCGGGCCTGGCGGAATCTCTTGCTCATGGTAGCCATATCAATCCACCACCTCCAGACCCATGCTCCTGGCGGTACCGGCTATCATGGAAACGGCGGTCTCCATCGAGGCTGCGTTCAGGTCCTTCTCCTTGAGCTTGACTATCTCTCGGAGCTGGTCCATGGTGACGGTACCGACCTTGTCCCGGTTGGACTCTGGAGAACCCTTCGCGAGCCCCGCGGCTCTCTTGAGGAGAACCGAGGCCGGAGGGGACTTCAGAATGAAAGTAAAGCTTCTATCCTTGTACACGGTTATAACCGCAGGAATGATAAGGCCTTCGCTCCCCCGGGTCCGGGCATTGAATTCCTTACAGAAACCGGCGAGGTTGATCCCGTACTGTCCCAGCGCGGGACCGACGGGAGGCGCCGGTGTCGCCTGACCTGCAGGCAACTGAAGCTTTACCATACCCATTACCTTCTTGGCCATGGTAAGCACTCCTTTCCCGCCACCGCGACCTCCCCATACTGGTCACGGCAGCAAACAAGAGAATGGAAGGGTCCTGTGCCCTTCCCTGTTGCCGGTCCTGTCAGACCGGGCGCACCTGCGAGAAATCTATCTCCACAGGAGCCTTGCGGCCGAAGATGGTGAATATCACCCTCACTCTGCCGCGGTCGGGGTTTATGGATTCCACAACCCCGGTGAAATTGTTGAACGGTCCCTCGGTCACACGGACGGTCTGTCCCACGGAATAGGGGACCCTGACCACCTTGGACTTGTCGGAACCCTCTGCCTGCCCCTTGAGGCGGCTTATCTCCTCATCGCTGAGCGGTTCCGGCTTCCCCTGGTTCATCGGGGGAAAACCGCTGACATTGCTCATGGCCCTTATGTCCATGATCATTTCCTGCTCAAGATCGAGCTGCACGAAGACGTACCCCGGATAGAGCTTCTTCTTTCTGGAGGTCTTCTTCCCGCGAACATTGGAAGTCACCTCCTGCGTGGGGATAAGGACCTCCCCTATCTTCCCCGGGTACTTCCTGCTGAGCTGTCCCTCGAGGAACTTCTTGACCCTCTTCTCGTAGCCCGAGAAGGAATTGACGACGTACCAGGAGAACCTGTCGTCCTCTTCAGGCTCCGCGGAAGCCTCCTCCGTGTCTTTCAGCTCTTCTTCCCGGCCCTCAACGTTCTCGTCTTCTACCATATTCCTGTCCTCAAATTAGGGACTGCAGCTACCGCTTGTCAGTGAATCAGTCTGATGAGGCCGTTGATGAGGATGGCGGAGAACTGATCGGATGCGAATATCCATACCGCTGTGATACCCACGGCAAAGAGAACCACCCAGGTGGACGCCACTACTTCCTGCTTCGTGGGCCAGGCGACCTTGGTCAGCTCCGCCTTGACCTCACCGAGGAATACTATGGCGGCCTTCACGCCTCTAACGATGATGTTGCCGTCCCTGGTCTTCTTACGAGCCATGATCCGTCCTCTTCCCCTGTAACCTGCTTATCCACCTGAAGAACATGGCAGGGCAGGAAGGACTTGAACCCTCAACCGCCGGATTTGGAGTCCGGTGCACTACCAATTGTGCTACTGCCCTGCGCAGTCTACTACGGATAACTACTTCGTTTCCCTGTGAAGGGTATGCTTATTGCAGAACCTGCAATACTTCTTCATTTCCAGTCTGCCAGTGGTGGTACGGCGGTTCTTGGTGGTCGTGTAGTTCCGCCTTCGGCACTCCTGGCAGGCGAGCGTGATTATTACCCTCACTGTATATCCCGTCTATTCAGCTATCTTGTCGACCACACCGTGACCGACGGTTCTTCCGCCCTCACGGATGGCGAAACGAAGACCCTCCTCCATGGCTATGGGAGTTATCAGAGTTATCTTCACTCCGTCCACGTTGTCTCCGGGCAGGGCCATCTCGCGGCCTTCAGGAAGTTCAATCTCACCGGTCACGTCGGTGGTACGGAAGTAGAACTGGGGACGGTAGCCCGAGTTGAAGTGCTTCTTCCGCCCGCCTTCCTTCTCCCTGAGCACGATGATGTTGGCCTGGAATACGGTGTGAGGGGTGACAGATCCCGGCTTGGCCAGGACCATGCCCCGCTCCAGCTGGTCCTTCTTGATACCTCTGAGAAGCAGGCCGACATTGTCCCCGGCCTGGCCCTCGTCCAGTATCTTCCTGAACATCTCCACGCCTGTGCAGACGGTCTCGATGGTCTCGTGTATGCCGACCCTCTCCACCTTGTCGCCTGTGTGTATGATGCCTCTCTCGATCCTTCCGGTACCGACGGTGCCTCTGCCCTCTATGGAGAATACGTCCTCGACCGGCATTAGGAAGGCTTTCTCGGTGTCACGCTCGGGGGTGGGGATCCACTCATCCACGGCTTCCATCAGCTCGTATACGCACTTGGCGTCCTCATCACCGGGATCGCCGCTGGAGTTGAGGGCCTTCAGGGCGCTTCCCCTGATGATCGGAGACTCGGGGTCGAAGTCGTACTTGTCGAGAAGTTCTCCGACTTCCATTTCGACAAGCTCGAGAAGCTCCTCGTCGTCCACCATGTCGACCTTGTTGAGGAAGACGACCATTCTGGGAACGTTCACCTGACGGGCGAGGAGGACGTGCTCCTTGGTCTGCTCCATCACACCGTCGTTGGCGGCTATGACCAGTATGGCTCCATCCATCTGGGCGGCGCCGGTGATCATGTTCTTGATGTAGTCGGCATGACCAGGGCAGTCCACGTGGGCGTAGTGCCTGTTGGCGGTCTCGTACTCCTGGTGGGAAGTTGCGATGGTAATTCCACGCTTCTTCTCCTCAGGTGCGTTGTCGATCTTGTCGAACTCCACGTAGCTCACGTTATCGAACTGCGTGGCGAGACACTTGGTGATGGCTGCCGTCAGGGTGGTCTTGCCATGATCGATGTGACCTATGGTACCCACGTTGACGTGAGGTTTGGTCCTCTCAAACTTCTCCTTGGCCATGATCTCTCCTTTTCTTCTTACTCATCCTGCATCCATGGATGGCTGATTAATGACCCTTTATCTACTGACCTACTTATTGCTCCTGATCGATCCGCTGGAGCCCACGAGCGGGATTGAACCGCTGACCTCGTCCTTACCAAGGACGCGCTCTACCGACTGAGCTACGTGGGCCCGGCGTATATCCAGCGCAGCGGCCGGAGGCCGCCCCGGTAATCCCATGCGGCTGGAGCGGGAGACGGGGGTCGAACCCGCGACCCTCAGCTTGGAAGGCTGATGCTCTGCCAACTGAGCTACTCCCGCACCGTAACGACTGTCAAATATCGACCAGTCGGTTCTATTCATCTTGCCGCTTCTCAGGAGTGGTGGCGAGGGGTGGATTCGAACCACCGAAGGCCATTGCCAACAGATTTACAGTCTGCCCCCTTTGACCGCTCGGGAACCTCGCCAGCTCCTGATATCTATTCGCCAGGCACTTATCCCCTATGGAGCTGGCGAAGGGACTTGAACCCATAACCTGCTGATTACAAATCAGCTGCTCTACCAGTTGAGCTACGCCAGCGAAGCGAACCTGAAGCATACAGAAACCCTCTGCTGCTGTCAAGGAAAATCGCGGCATACCGGCGGGTCCGCCGGAAACCGTGGGAACATCATTGACGCAGACAAAAGGTAACCTGTAGCTTAACTGTTGAAGATATTACAAATTTTCGAGAGGAGTGTCAATGAACAGGCCCGGTATCTGGTTGATATTGGTTTCCGTCATCTGTCTTCTCGTCCTGCCGGGATGCGGCGGAGAGGTCTCGATCCAGGAAGAGCTCCGGTATGTGCCCGGTCTGAGTTTCCTCCACGTACATATCGGCCCTGATATGGACCTGGGCCTGGTACCGGACCGCGCCGGAACGCTCTTCCCCCTGTGGCTTGCCGATTCCCTCCTTGCAAGGGGTGGGTTCGGAGTGAGCCTCATGGGAGTGAACCTCACCGACCTCTCGCCCCAGTTGATGTTCCTCTCCAGGAGGCTTAGCGCGGAGGAGATGGCCGAAGTAGGAAAGTCGGGATTCCAGTGCAGTGCAAGGGAGACCGATGAGGGTTTCGATCTGATCGACGATCGGGGCAGCGTCATGGGCTCGGTCTCATCCAGGGACGGCTGGACGTGCCTTATCACCGGAAGCGGTGCCGACAGGTCGGCGTCGCGCTGGCTCAATATGGAGGAAAGCGAGTCCCTTGCTGCGGACAGCGACCTCGTAGCGATCTCGGACTCGGAGACGGACTTTACTATCCTGGCTTCCAGTAATTCTATCGGCTTCCTTTCCGTTATCCCCACGGGAATGCTGACGAGACAGCAGATCGGCTATCTGAACTTTGCCCGTAATTTCATAGCCGACCTGGGGCTCAGGGCGGCGGGTCTGTGCATCGACGTGACCAATGACAGGCCGGGACTGCTCACCGCGGAGCTCAGGATGGTGAGGGAGGGCGGTCATGTCACTTCCATATCGGTGGGCTTCAGCGACACCGGCATACCGCCGGACAGCGCCGCAAGCTACCTGTTCGAATTCTACGGACTGGATGGAGGAGACAGATGAGGATGTTTATGGCCATCAGCCTTCTGCTGGCGGCGGTGTCACTCTCCCAGTACATCGAGAACAGCTGCCCGGCGCCCAGCGATCACATCACGGGCATCACAGGAGAGGTACTGGCAATAGACTCGATGTTGAAGATCGTTTACGATATGAACGGATGGACCGGTGAGGTCTACGATACGATCCCGGTACCCTTCAGCGAATGCAGTCCGGTCGGTCTTGCCATGAGCGGAGACAGCCTGATGTTCGCCGGAAGCGGTTCGGCGATCATATACGTGATGTCGATCACCGGCGACTCAATAGGGACATACGACGTATCCGACAGCGGCATATACAGCATCTCCGGTCTCAGCTGCCCGTGGGAGGATCTCTACATTGCTGACGATTCCACTAACATCATCTGGAGGACCGATCTGCCGCTGGGTTCCGGTCCTGTAAGCCAGTTCCTCGCCCTGGAGAACTGCCCGCTGATACACGATATCGGAATGGTCTACTACGACCAGGTTGCAGTCGCCTGCGAGGACGAGGCATCTCCCGTCAGGATATACTGGAGCCCCACCGAGTACGAGATGATATGGTTCCAGCCCGGGGAATGCGAATCGGCCGTCGGAGTGGGAACCTGTTCTGAGGGGAACAGGTTCTGGTTCAGCGACCCTGAGCTGGGTATGATACACCGGTACTGCTGCGACATGGGCGGTATATCTGAAGAGGGACCGGGGCAGGAGGTGGGAATATCCCTGCCGAATCCTATGACCGGGAACTCCCCGGCCTCTATCTGGCTGCCAGTGCCCGGAGAGGTATCGATAACCGTGACCGACATCTCCGGCAGGACGGTTGGGGAGTTGATGAGGGGATTTGCACCGGAGGGAGAGCTTATTGTCCCTCTCGAACTGGAAATGTATCCGGCGGGAAGCTATGTGCTGAGAGTAACCCACTGCGGTATCACGGCAACACGTCAGTTTACAATACTCCCACCAAATAAATAGGGACGGAGGATATTTAGTCTGAAGTTTACTATTAAAATGCTGATGGTGGTCCTGGCATCCGCAGCGGTCCTCGCGGACCCGCCGGCGGGTTACTACGATCCGGCATCTGGACTGTCCGGGCCCGAACTCCAGCAGGCTCTACACGAGATAATCGACGACCACTCCTGTATCACATACGATGACGTCTGGCTGGCCTTCTACACCACCGACGACAAACCCGGCAACATAGTCTGGGACATGTATTCCGACGTACCGGGCGGGACACCTCCATATACCTACATCCTTGGAGAAGCCCAGGGTGGCTCCGCCGGCGGCGAGGGAGAGGGTTACAACAGGGAGCATTCATGGCCCAAGAGCTGGTTCGGCGGCGAGGTCCTCCCAATGTACACCGACATGTTCCAGATTGTGCCCACGGACATCTACGTGAACAACAGAAGGGCCAACTACCCATACGGGGAAGTGGCATCGCCAACATGGGTATCCATGAACGGCAGCCGCCTGGGACCGTGCTCCTGGCCCGGCTACACCGGAGTGGCCTTCGAACCGATAGATGGCTACAAGGGTGACTTCGCCAGGAATTACTTCTACATGGCCACCCGATATCTGGGAGATGATACCGGATGGCCGGGAAGCGCAATGGCCGACGGAGCGGTGCTCACTCCATGGGCAGAGGAGATGCTCATTGCCTGGCATTCCTCGGATCCGGTTAGTGACAAGGAGACCGAGCGAAACGACGCCGTCTACGATATCCAGGGCAACAGGAATCCCTTCATAGACCACCCGGAGTTCGTCCTTATGATCTACGATCCCTCCTCTTCCGGACCCGGCGGCACCCAGACCAACCCTGAGCTGTTCCGAAGTTCGCCAAATCCTTTCGAGGAGAGTACAGAACTGAGATTCCGTCTGGCTGCTGAGTCGGAGGTCAGTCTCCATATCTTCGATATCCAGGGCCGCCTGACGAGGACCCTGATCTCGGGAGCGATGATGTCACAGGGAGATCACAGCATCACATGGGACGGTACAGACCATCAGAACAGGACAGTCCCTTCCGGCTTCTACTTCTGCATGTTCAGGAGCGATTCAGGTACAAGGATGGCCAGATTGCTGAGGATCTGAGACTATGCCCTGTTTAATGGTTATGACAGAATAAATTTCCTCCGTCCCCTTTTCATTGACAGTGGGAAGAAGTGGATGGTATCATCCTGTGTCAAAGCTACTGATCATGGGAATGGAGTCCATCTTGGAAAGCATTATGGAGGCCCGCGGCATCCGCAGGAGCTTCGGGAGCATAGACGTTCTCTCCGGCCTGGACCTGGAAGTCCGCCACGGCGAGTTCCTTGCCGTGGTAGGAAGGAGCGGGGTGGGAAAGAGTACGCTCCTGGCGATCCTGGGAACTCACGACCTTGAGCATGAAGGTACCCTCTCCATTGCCGGCAGGGTCACATCGGAACTTTCCCCCTCGGAGCTGGCCGAGCTCAGAAGGGAGTACCTTGGATTCGTCTTTCAGGATTTCCACCTGCTTCCCGAACTGACAGCAATGGAGAACGTCATACTTCCCGCCGTCTTCTCGGGGAGGGACCAGGGACCGGCCCGACACCAGGCCGAAGAGATCCTGGAAAGGCTCTCCATAAGGGCCGACGAAACACCGACGAACCTGCTTTCCCGGGGAGAGAGACAGAGAGTGGCCGTGGCCCGGGGTCTGGTCAACGGACCTTCCGTTCTGCTGGCCGACGAACCCAGCGCCAGCCTGGACATGGAGAGTGAACAGACACTGTTCAACCTCCTGGATGAACTGAGGCGGGAAATGGGTTTCGCCCTCATAGCGGTCATACACTCAAAGGCCGTGCTGGACCGGGCAGACAGGATACTCGAGCTGAGGGAGGGTGTCCTTCATGAAATGGCCTGAGACCAGAACGGCCCTGCATCTGTGGAACAGGGGCCACTGGAGGGACTACATCTTCAGCCAGGGCATGCTGTTCATAGCCTCTCTTCTTCTCGTCTTCTTCATCGCCATAGGCCTTGGGGTCCAGAACCTGCTGGACCGGTTCCTGTCCAGTGACCTGCCGGCGGAACAGGTGAGGGTGACCCCGGCGGGAATGCAGGCCGGCTTCTTTCAGACCGAGTCCGGCGGCATAGAGATCACAGAGGACGTGATGGAGGAATTCCAGGGATCACACCTGGTGAAGAGGGTCGATCCCCAGATTTACGCGCATGTACCGGCTTCCCTCAGGGGCCGTCTCGGAGGTCAGCCATACTACACCGACATTACTCTTGAAGGGGTCACGGGGGAGTTCCTGGGTGATTCCCTCCTGGCTGAGATCGACTGGTCCTATACGCTTGCGGACTCCGCCGAAAGTTACCTTCCCATCATTCTCAGCGAGAACCTTCTGCTTCTCTACAACGCAGCCTTCGCCGAGTCCAACGATCTGATCGGGCTGACCCCGGATGGTGTCCTTGGCACCGAATGCACAGTGACCCTCGGCCGCAGCTCCATCGCCGAGATGGAGCTTCCGTCCATAACGGTCAGGGCAAGGATAGAGGCCACTTCGAGGAACATGAACCTCTTCGCCATAGGCGTTCCCTTCCAGTTCGTCGACCAGATCAATAACCTCTACCTTCCGGGTGACAGCAGGAGGTACAGTGCCCTGGTGATCACCGCGAACAGGGCCGAGGACGTGCCTGAGATCGTGAGGATGGTGGAGGCCATGGGGCTTCAGGCCGAAACCCGTAGAGGCATAGCCCAGAAGGCCGAGGTACTGGTGGGAGCAGTGACGGCGGCCCTTTCGGCACTGGCGGCCGCCATACTTCTTTCGGCCCTTTCAAGCGCGATCCACACACTTGTCATGGACCTCAAGAACAGACGCTTCGCACTGGGTGTACTGATGGCCCTTGGAACCCCATACCGAAGACTGGCAATGATCTTCGCCTTCCAGATCTTCTTCATGTCATCGGTCTCCATGGTACTCGGCGCTGGACTGGGATGCCTTCTTGCCTGGGGGGCCAGCAGCGCTCTGCTCTCACTCAGCGCCGTTCTCCGTTCAGCGGTGGACAGCCTGGCGGTCTTTCCCATAGGCTGGCTCTCAGCCGGGATCGGCCTGATGCTGATAACTTCCACCGGGATCGCCTACGCCTTCTTCGGCCGGATACTCAGGACACCGGTTACGAGGCTCCTCAGGCCCTGAGGACTGGCTCTTCCCTTCCCTGAACGGGATGTTCAAGTCAACCATTGACTTCACGCCCTCATTCCATATTGTATTAATAGAAGACAGTTAAATAATTTTAAATGAATATCATACACTGATATGTTATGATATTTGATTATAATTTACTTAAAGTCAGCGATGACTATGGACACAGTGGAAAGGTAAGGATGCCGCAAAGCAGAAGAGCGGAGATCGAGAGCATGGAAGCCTTCATACTTGACATGGACGGTGTGGTGACCAGAACGGCCACCCTCCATGCAAGGGCGTGGAAGATGATGTTCGACGAGTTCCTGGATGGATCCGACGGAGAAGGCGGATGCGATCTGAAGCCCTTCGACCAGGTGGAGGACTATCTTCGATACGTCGACGGAAAACCCCGCTATCGCGGAGCTGAGGATTTTCTGCTATCCAGAGGTATCGAACTTCCTGCCGGCAGCCCCGGGGACCCTCCGGGAACGGATACTGTACACGCCCTGGGCAACGCCAAGAACTCCTACTTCCATGAGCTGCTGGAGGAGAGGGGGGCTGAAAGGATCGACCCGACCCTCTCGTTCATCGAGAACATGCGGAGGAAGGGAAAGAAATTCGCCGTGATATCCTCCAGCAGGAACGCAACAGAGATACTTGAATCCGCAGGCGTGGAGGAGTTCTTTGACGTTGTCCTCGGGGGGAA
>Ga0207796_1000547_pt1 | contig 14973 bp, 9 predicted proteins | sample Pon1CUnioCityCA_6_FD_187274 | JGI IMG/M metagenome (GOLD analysis project Ga0207796, IMG submission 187274) | Marine sediment microbial community from Union City, CA, USA - Pond 1C Sediment 1 (SPAdes) | ecosystem: Environmental > Aquatic > Marine > Intertidal zone > Salt pond sediment ...
CCGCATGGATGTTGTTTTCCGCGGTGCTGATATCGGGAATCCCCACGACCGTGTCGGCGGCTGTCGTGGGCAGCAGCTGCATGATTCCCAAAGCGCCGGCAGGACTGCGCGCGTTCTGATCGATCCGCGACTCCTGGTACCCCTGGGCGGCGAGCATCAGCCAATCGAAACCGTACTGTTCTCCGTACCGCTCGAAGATGGGGGCAACCGACTCGAAGCGCTCTCGGTCCTCGCTGGCACCGGGATTCTTCACCCAGCGGTTGTCGCGCAGGTAGCGCTTGAGCAAGGTGTTTCCCACGAGGCTGCCCACCCGCATTTCGGGCACGAACGCATTCACCATCGCCGCGAGCTCCGGCGTTCCCTTGCGCAAGGCCCAGGCAATCTCGCCACCCTCGCGCAGAACCAGGTCCTCGCGCACGGTCAGCCCTTCGATGACATCGGCCCAGAACTCGGCCTTGTGCGCATCCACGATGGCATAGGGCAGAATCCCGGCCGCCACCATTTCCAGCAGGTCCTCGTCTTCCAGGTGGGCGTCGACCGCGCGCAGACGAACCGGCTTTTTCCGGGCATCCTTCAGCGCCTTGTTGAATTTTTCCACGCTGGTCCAGTAGCTGCTGGACTCACGCAGGTAGGCCGTGGTGCCCGAGAGGTCGTCGACCGTGGCGACCTGCGGTGCGGCTGGTCCCAGCACCACCACTTCGGACACATCGCGCGCGAAAGGATCCGAGAAAGCCACCGTCTCCAGCCGCTCGGGCGTGATCGTCAGATTGGCCACCACCATGTCGAGGTGACCCTTGGCCAGCGCGGGCAGCAGCTCGTCCCGCGGCAGCGGAACGATCAGGATCCGTACCGGCATGGCTTTGGGCGTCTCGAGTTTCTTGTTCAGGAATCCCTCGAACCGCACCAGCGCATCGTAGGTGAGCCCACGCTGGGTCAATCCATCGAGAAAATAGTGCGTGCGGCTGAATGCCGTACCCACCCGGATCAATCGCCGCTCGCGCATCCCGTCGAAATCACCGTCCCACACCACGGGCAAGTCGAAACTCGGCTCGAGAAGCGACGATTCCTGCGCTCCGGCGGGAACCACGAGGGCGAGTGCCAGGGCGGCGGCTGCCCAGCCAAGCAGCACACGGCGCCAACGACCGTAACGAGGGCCCGAATAGGTCATTTCCTTCATTGTTTCCTCAGCAATCGTTCAGGTCCGGATCCACACCCGGATTCCGTTTTCCGTAGATAAGAGCGTAAGGGTACTCGCTGTACAAGGGAATGCGGTAAAGGAGCATTCAGCACAGCCCACAATTGCCTTCAAGAACGGAGTCGCGTCGCGGGAGCAGAATCGGAATGGCGAGCCTCGCGTCATCCTGTCCGGCCAATCCGGCATGCTTCGCTTGTCCCCCATGGCCGGAGTGGTCTCTTCGCGTAACGCATCGCGTGCTGGGAAAACGCGATCGCCGCGCTTTCACTTGCGCGTTCATGCCACCGCGCTCGCCGCATCAGGGTTCGAGCTCGCGCCGGAAGCCCCGCAGGGTGGGGTCGTCCGGAACGGCGGCCAGCGCGTCATCCAGCGCGGCGCGGGCGGCATCGGCGCCTTCCGACGCCGCAGCGATGCGCACGAGCATCACCCAGGCGTCGGCGCGCTGCGGGTCAAGGCGAACGACCTCACGAAACGCCTGTGTTGCGGCGGGCGTGTTGCGCAGTGTGAGCGCCCATCCACCAAGCTGCAGATGCGTCTCGGGAAAGTCGAGGCGGCTCGACATCGCGGACTGCCATTCGGCAACGGCGGCGTCCAACGCAGCCTGCGTGGCGCGCGGCAGGCGTACGACAGGGGCATCGATCAGGGCCTGCGCCGCTTCCGTGCGCACGGTGCGCGACGGGTCCGACAGAAGTTCGAGCAGGCGCAGCACCCGGTCCTGCGCGTCCGCACTGCGCTGCAGCCCCACGGCCGCGCCACGCACGAGCGCATCCTCGTCGGCAAGAAGCGGCACGAGGCGTTCCGCCACGGCGGCGTCGCCCGCGTTTTGCAGGAGCCGGAGCGCGGTGGCCCGAACGATGCCGGGCTGAGCCGCATCGGCGGCCAGATCCGCAAGACCGTCCACGGCCGCGGCCGGATCGGCGCGTCCCTGGGCGAGGATCAGCCCGTAATGCGGACCGCGGTGCTCGCTCTCGGGGAAGCGGGCGGCGATCTCCGCTGCCGCCCAGACCGCGTCACGGTCGGTGTGGCAGGTGGTGCAGGCGTCAGGCGCACCGGTCCCGAAGCTCAGGTCGGGGCGCGGCACGCGGAAGGAATGATCCGCGCGCCAGTCGTTGCCCATGTAGACGCGCTCGGGCGCGTGGCAGCTCTTGCATTGCGCGCCGTCGGTACCGGGCTCATGGAAATGATGGTCCGGCGTGTCGTAGTCGGCCCGGGCCAGCGCCGGGATGCCGGGGTTGCCGGCCGGCGAGTGGCACTGGGTGCAGACGGCGTTGCCCGTCGCGACGAGCTCGGCAGTGTGCGCGTCGTGGCAGTCGAGGCAGCCCACCCCCTGCGCGTACATCTTCGACTGCAGGAAGGAGCCGTAGACGTAGACCTCGTCCTGGATCTGCCCGTCGGCGTGGTACAGCCCCGGGCGCAGCAGCGCCAGCCCGTAGGCGTCGTGATAGGGTGTGCCGGGCACGGGTGACGCGTCGTCATGAGCCTCCCGCCGCGAGTGGCACGTGGCACATTGCTGGATGGTCGCCTCGGTTGTCGCGAAAGACTGGCTAAAGCCATAGGCGTCCAGATCGGCCCCGTATCGCGCGATTTCCCGTTCCTCGGCCCAGTCGAGATGCGCCGCCCCGGGCCCGTGGCAGGCCTCGCACCCGACCCCGATTTCGGCCTGCGTCGAGGCATAGCTCCGTGTCACCGCGTCGTAGTTCTTCTCGTAGCCAGTCGCGTGGCACTCCGCGCAACGGGCGTTCCAGTTCTTGTAGGGGCCGGTCCAGTGCAGCCCGTCGTCGGGCGGCAGGTCCTGATCGGGATAGAGGTGAAACCAGCCGCCCTCCTCCGTGTCCCAAACGACGTCGAAGCTCTGCAGCCGGCCGGGCTCGGTCTCCAGCAGGTATTGCTGGAGCGGCTCGATCCCGGCGACGGAATGGACGCGGTAGTCGGTCGTCACGCCGTCCTTTTCCGTGACCGACACGTGGTAGGCCTCCCCCTCGATCCGGAACCGTGCGGTCATGCCGTCGTGCTCGAACGCGGTGTCGTCGAAATCCGCGACCACGCTATTCGGCGAAGGCATCGTCCAGGCGAGCGCATGATGCGATCCCGCCCAGGCCGTGGCCGCGTCCTGGTGACACGTAAGGCACGTCTCCGAGCCGACGTAGTCGGGTGATACCGGTTCCCCTGCCGCGGACGCGTGCGCGGTCAAGGCGAAGGACAGGATGGCGCAGGCGCAGCGTATGGCGTGTCTACTGGACAATCGATCACATCCTCGGGTTGAGCGGCGGCAGAATGGCAGCCGGCGTCTTGTTTCGCGTCGCTCGGCGCCACTCCGTTAGTATGCCAGCAAGCTTGCGCCAGCCTGCGGCTTCGCCGCCAGTGGCCGTTCCGTATCTTGCTGCACCGAGCGCCGCAAGGGCGGCGGATACGCGGGGGTCGCGGCGCGGATCGACTCCGGGTAGACGTGACACCCAGGTATCGAGCGCGGGTCGAAAACGGGCGTGGTCGCGGGCGGCCATTGCGCGGCGAAGCACGCGCCACGCCCGGGTCTCCGAGGCCAGCCAGTCAGCGCGGCGCCGGTGCACCCAGGTCGTCAGCCACGGCGCCAGGCGTCGCAGAGCGGAAACAAGGAGCGCGAGGCCGATCACGCCCCCCGCCGCGGCGATGCCGATTGCGCGCCAGTTTCGCGGCTCCGGCATCGTCGATCGCGCCGGTGGACCGTCGACGGAGACGGCGATGGCGGGAAGCCGGGCCGTCTCCACGGCGCCCGTACCCAGATTGTACCAGTCGAGCGCGACGGCCGGTGCCTCGCCCGCGCCACCACCCTCGGCCACCAGCGTCACGCGCTCGGTTCGTGTGCCTCGCAAATCGCCCCTTTCGGCTGTCTCCTCGAAGATCGGCGAATCCGGATAGGATCGGATCCCGTCGATCGGATGGTCCGGCAGGAGCGGAGGCAGGAACATCGGGGAGGTGCCCTCGATCGTCGCCGTTACGGTCCGGGTGATGCTGTCGCCCGGCGCCATACCCTCCGGCGCGCCGTCGACGGATTGCTCGAGCGTCAGGGCGTCCGCCGCGACGAATGGATCGAGTCCCTCTGCGCCGGCCGGAACGATTCCGGTGATCGTGAGTGCGTCGGTGACCAGGGTCGTCCGACGAGGTGCGTTCGTTTCCGGATCGGTCCAGGTGACGGCGATCTCCTTTGCGGGAAGCTTCACCGGGCCGGGCAGCATCGGGGCGATGAGATACCGGCGGGAGACGCCCGACCACGTCGCGCCGTCGATCCGCTCGCTGACGGGCCCCGTCGAGGCGACGCGCACGAGGAGATTGGGCGCCTCGTAACTCGGCCAGACCGGTGAATCCGGCAGGAAGGTGGGCACCAGCACCGTGAGCCGCAAAGAGAGCGTCTGTCCCGGGATCGCCTCGGCCCGGTTCATCTCCGCGCGCAGGATCGGCTCCTGCGCGACGACCGGCTGGGCGAGCAGCAGCAGAATGAAGGCCAGCAGACGGGTCACTCGGCCGGCTCCGGTCTGGCGTCCTGTACAGCAGGGCCTCGCGCCGCCTCCAGCGCGAAGCGGCTCTTCAGGAAATCGCCGGTGCGGGTGTCGACCGTGGTCATCCATTGTTCGGCGGTCAGCATCCCGGCGCCCTCGCTCTCCGGCACCTCCATCCGCGTCTCCGCCCCCCGGTTGGCCTCGTTGTCGAAGACGATCTCGTCGGCGCCGATGCCCGTTGCCTCGCCGGTGTCGGACGCCTCCCGAAGGTCCTCGACATACTCGACGATCTCCATCGCAACGACGAGGTTCTCGGCGGCACCGGGGTAGTCGGGGTCTCGCACGAGAGCCGTCTGGAACGCACGGACCCCGTCGCGGTAGCCGCGCGACTTGATATGGGCCATCCCCTGGATGAACGCCGCCTGCGCCGTCCCCACCCGTTCGAGCACCTCCACCGCCGCCTCGTACTGCCCGTCGCGGTACAGCGCGTAGCCGCGCCAGAGCGGGTCGTCGAACAATTCGGCGGAACGTCGGAACTCGTTGCGCTCGAACGCCAGTTGGCCTTGCTGATCCGGTGTGAAGAACCAGTCGGCGAGTCCCGCGGATCGAGCCTCTGGGGCGGGGAGAACGAGCGCCACCGCCGCGAGCGCGGCCCACCGCATCGTCCAGCCCTGGCGGAACCACAGCAGAATCAGAAGGGCCGCGGGCCACGCAAGCCAGGGGCCCCGGTCCTGCCAGGGCTGATCGCTCTCGACCAGAGCGGCACGGGCCTGCGCCGCGTCGAGCATCCGGTCGATCCGGGCGATGTCCGAGGGGTCGGGAGAGACGGGAATGATCGGCACCCCCACCAGCGCGTCGATCCCACGGTCAGCCTGGCCGTCGGGCAGCATCGCGAGCACCGCGATGTTTTCCGCCGCTTCGCTCAATGGCGCCGCATCCGCCGGGTCAAACCCGTCGGCCACGAACAGCACGCTGCCTGGCCCGGCCTCGCGTTCGAGCAGGTTGAGCGCACGGGCGAGCGCCTCGGTGGACCGGTTGCCTTGGGCCGGCATCACCTCCGGCACGAGCCCCTCCAGGTATGGGAGCATGACACCCGGATCCTCGGTCATTGGCACAGCGACATGGGCCGATCCGGCATAGGCGACGAGCGCCGTCCGGGCACCGGCGCGCAACTCCAGGAGGTCTCGGACCTTCTGCTTGGAGCGCTCGAGCCGGGTCGGCGCAACGTCCGCACTCTCCATCGACGGCGTGACCTTCAGCGCGATCACGAGGGGAGCGGACTGCGCAGCGAAGGGGTCGGGCTGACGCGACCACGTAGGCCCAGCCGCGCCGACTGCCAACAGCAAGAGAGCCAGCGCCACGACGTCGATAGGAAGAACCCGGCGCCGGGAGTTCCCGCCCACCGTCAGTGCGGTGCGCAGATGAGGTGCGATGCCGGCCGGGGCCGGCGCCCACCGCGTTTGGCTCTTCCGCACCGCCCACCAGAGCACCGCGAGCGGCAAGAGAACCAGCAGCCAGAACGGCCGCAGGAAATGAAACGCCTCCAGGGCTACTGCAAGGGCCGTCACGCGCTGACCTCCCGCCTCGTGCGTCTCCGGAGGCGGCGGGCCGACAGATACAGCAACCCCGTGGTGCCGAGTCCCACGAGTACCGCGATGCCGAGGGGCCAATGGGCGAGCGAGCGACGCGGACGATAGGAGAGCGTCTCGGTTTCGCGCGGTGCGAGGGCATCGATCCTCTCGTAGACCTCCGTGAGTGCCTCGGCGTCGGAGGCATAGAAGTAGGCGCCGCCAGTGCGCCGCGCGATGTCCTGAAGCGCGGCGAGGTCCACCCGGCTTTCGCCGGAAGCTTCGGGATCGCCCACACCGACGGTGTAGATCTCAACCCCCTCGCTCGCGGCGATCTCGGCGGCATTGACAGGCGACATGGCGGAGGACGTGTCCGAGCCGTCCGAGAGCAGGATCAGCAACCGCTGCTCGATCTCGGACGCCTCGAAGGTGCGGATCGCCAGTCCGATGGCGTCGCCGAGCGCGGTATGCGGTCCGGCCATGCCGACTTCGGTGCGGCCGAGCAGCTCCAGGATCGTGTCGAGGTCTTCGGTGAGTGGCGCCTGCACATAGGCCTTGGAGCCAAACACGATCAAGCCCATGCGGTCGCCCTCCCGGCCCGCGATGAACTCCGACACCACGCGCTTCACCGCATCCAGGCGTTGCAACCGTTCTCCGCTGGCGTCTTCGAAGTCACGTGCGTCCATGGAGCCCGAGATGTCGATCGCGAGTACCACGTCGCGCGCGGCCTTGACGCGCTCGACGGGTGCGCCGACGCGCTGGGGCTGGGCCAGCGCGAGCACGATCAGGGCCCAGACAATGATCGCCGCCCCCATCTGGAGTCGCGAGCGGGAAAGCACGACCGCGCCCGGCCTTGCCTCCGCACCCGCCGCCTGAGCAATCCGGCGGAAGAACGGGAAGCGCAGCCCCTCGACCCGCTCGCGGTGCGGTGGCAAAAAGCGCCAGACGAGGAACGGAAGCGGCAAGAGGACGAGGGTCCAGGGGAGCGCGAGGTGGATCATCGCTTTTTCCGGTGTGTGCGGATCCAACACTCCGCCCCGCTGCGCAGCACCTCGGACTCGCCTCCCCGCGCGTAGGGCGCGCGGGTCAGCGCCGCACCGGCCGCCTCGGGAAAGCGGCCGGTGGTGCGCAGAAAGTCGACCCAGTCCCTCCCGGCCAGCCCGGCGACCTCGCGTCGCGGATACGCCGCGAGGGCCGCGCGGCGAAGGACCGTGGCGATCAGGGTGGGATCGTTGCCCGTTCGCGCGAGTTCGCCCAGCGCCGCGCGGCGGTGCGCGTTCTCCCTCCAGTGCAGCCAGAAGCGCCAGAGGCCGTAGGCGAGCGCCGACAGCAGCAGGATTCCGAGCACCCACCAGCCTGCGGTCTGCGGGGCCAGCGAGACGGGCTCGGGCACCGGTGGTTCGACCAACCGGTCGATCAGATCGACGAGGCTGATCGGCGCAGCGTCGTCGTTCATCGCGGCCCGAGTCCCATCAGACGGCGCATCTGCGGCAGCGTCTCCTCCCCGGCCGAAAGCGGCAGAACCGGAACGCCGAAGCGCCGTTGCCAGTCCAGCACCTGTGCGAGCCGTCCGCGCGCCATCTCCGAGAGCGCCCGATGCGTCTCGCCTTCGGCCGTGTCGATCTCGGCCTGCAATTCTCCGTCCGAGACGACGAGGCGCAGCCCCTCGGGCACCTCATGCGCCATGGGGTCGGTAACTGCCACGAGCACGAGATCGTTGTGCCGCGCGAGGCCGGAGACGAGTGTCTCGGTCCCATCGTCGATCCCGTCGAAGTCCGACAGCACGACGATGAGGTGATCCTTGCGCGCGATGCGGAGAACCGCGCGCAGCACGCGGGACAGGGGCAATGGCTCGACCACGGGGGCGCTCGCGCGCAGCAGCCCGTTGGCGTCGGCGAGCGCGGTGAGGAACCGGTGCAGGGCGGCACGGGATCGCTGGGGGCGGATTTCCGCGATCTCCGTGTCGCCGAAGACGATCCCCCCCACCCGGTCGCCCTGGTCGAGGATGCGGAACGCGGCGAGGGCTGCGGCCTCGGCCGCGGTGACCGACTTCATCGCGTGGCGCGACCCGAAGAACATCGACATCCGCTGATCGACGACGATCAGGGCGGGACGGTCGCGCTCCTCGGTCATGACGCGAATATGCGGCTCGCCGGTCCGCGCCGTCACCTTCCAGTCGATCGCGCGGACGTCGTCGCCGGGCAGGTAGCCGCGCAGCTCCTCGAAGTTGAGCCCCCGTCCGCGCAGCCGGGAGGCGTGCCGACCGTTCAGCACTGAGCGCGCAGGCTGGCGCGGCAGAAACGTGAGCGCACGGGCTCGGCCCTCGAGCGCGAGTAGATGCGCCAGCGTGGCATGGATGCGCGGGTCTTCAGGCGGTCGCGGCCTCCTCGGCAGCGCCCCCGTGCGCCCCCGTGCGGCCCGGTCGTACATCAGGGCAGCGCGACCTGCGCGAGCAATTCGGCAACGACGTCATCGGCCGAAATCCCTTCTCCCTGCGACTCGTAGCTCAGCGTCAGACGGTGGCGCAGAACGTCCGCGGCAATAGCCCGTACGTCCTCGGGATCGACGTAGTCGCGACCCTGCAGCCAGGCATGGGTCCGCCCGCACTTGTCCAACGCCAGCGAGGCACGCGGCGAGGCCCCGATCTCGATCCAGCGCTTCAGGTCGTCGCCGTAGCCCTCCCGATGACGTGTCGCATTCACGAGATCGGCCATGTAACGCTCCATCGCCGGCGCGACGTGGATCTGCCCGATCTCGACGCGCGCTTCGAAGATGGCCTGCTGCGCAATCGGCGCGGGCGGCGCCGTCGCGCCCCCCCTTCCCTGCGCCGCGATCTCCTCGCCCCGCACGAGGCGGATCACCTCGACCTCGTCCTCCACGGGCGGGTAGTCGATCAGCACGTGCATCAGGAAACGGTCCATCTGCGCCTCCGGCAACGGGTAGGTCCCCTCCTGTTCCACCGGGTTCTGGGTCGCCATCACCATGAAGAGCGGGGGCATCCGGTGCGTGGTCCCGGCGACCGTGACCTGCCGCTCCTCCATTGCCTCCAGGAGCGCGGCCTGCACCTTCGCCGGCGCGCGGTTGATCTCGTCGGCGAGCACGACATTGGCGAAGATCGGCCCCGGCTCGAAACGGAACTCGGCCCCCTCGCTCCCCTGGTGGTAGACCTCGGTGCCGGTTACGTCCGAGGGCAGCAGGTCGGGCGTGAACTGGATGCGGCTGAAGTCGCAGTCGAGGTTCTTCGCCAGCGCCTTGATCGCGCGGGTCTTGGCCAGTCCCGGCAGCCCCTCGACCAACAGGTTGCCGTTGGCGAGGATCCCGATCAGGAGCCGCTCGACCACGTCGCGCTGGCCGATGATCGCCTCGCCCATCCGCTGCCTCAGCAGGTCCACCTGCGCCCTTGGCGCGGCTCCGCCATGCTGCTGGTCGTCCGCCATGCCCGTTACCTCACCGCCTCGACGAGCGGCCGCCCGAGTGCGCCGGAGGGCGGCTTGGTGCCGAGATAGGCCGCGATGGTCGGCGCCACGTCGACCGTCTCGACCCGGCGGGCGACGCGGCCCGGCGCGATCCCCGGCCCGGCAATGATGATCGGGACATGGGTGTCGTAGCTCCAGGGCGAGCCGTGGGCCGAGGCGACGTGCAGCCCGTCGAAATCGGCGATGAACCAGTGCGGCTCGAACACGATGTAGATGTCGCCCGACCGGTCGGGGTGGAAGTTGGCCAAGACCGCGTCCTGGATCTTGCCGCGCGGCACCGCGCCCGCGCGCAGGTCCGAGCTGGCGATGGCGTGAGCGATGCCCGGCAGGCGCTCCAGCTCCTCCGCCACGGCGCGCTCCACCACGGCGCGGTCGAGGCCGCGCGCCGCGATCTCGGCGGTGTCGAGGTAGAGATACGGGTTGGAAAAGTTGAGGATCAGGTCGCGGCTCTCGCCGAACTCGGCGGTCAGGCGGACGAAGCCTGGCTCGGTGTCGACCCGCTCGAAGTCGAAGGTGCCGGCCTCAATGCCGAGGGTGGCGAGGTAGTCGGGATGCTCGGGCGCGCCGTGGTCGGCGGACAGGACGACCAGCGTCCGCTCGAGCCCGACGCGTTCGTCGACATAGCCCAGCAAGTCCGCCAGCGTGCGGTCCAGCCGCAGGATGTTGTCCTCGGATTCGAGGCTCGACGGCCCGAAGATGTGGCCGACATAGTCGGTCGAGGACAGGCTGACGGCGAGATAGTCGGGCACGTCGTCCTGCCCGAGCCCCTCGGCGTCGATCAGAGCCTTGGCGAAGTCGGCGGTGATCTCGTCGCCCGCGGGGCTGAGCGTCAGGCGGGTGGTGAAGTACTTGTCGTCCGCCGTGCCCCAGGCATGCGGGAACGTGCGCCCGAAGCCGGGGAAATCGGTCTCCCACGGCTGGTCGTCGCTTGTGCCGAACATGTAGGCGTCGGGTGCGGCGGACAGCTCCCACGCGGTGTCGACGTAGCTTGCCACCACGCCCTTCGCCTCCCACTCGGCGACCCAGCCCGGATAGGCGTCGCGGTAGAAGGTGCTGGTGACGAAACGACCTTCCGCCTTCGAGAACCAGTAGGCGGTGCCCGCGTGCCCGGCCATCGAGATGGCGCCGCGATCCTTGACCGAGACGCCGAAGATCTTCGCCTCGGGCCCGAAATGCAGCGCGATCTCGTCCGAGATCGTGGAGGTCAGGATGTTGCGGGGCGAGCGCCCGTCGGTCGTCGCGGCCCGCTGGGTGGGGTCGATCTCGGTGCCGGCATCCACGCCCTCGGCGCCGACCAGCGGAAAATCGGGATCCTGCACGTTGTAGAACTGCGTGCCCCCGATCCGGTCGAACCAGAGATTCGCCACCATGCCGTGGATCGCCGGATCGGTGCCCGTGGCAAGCGTCGTGTGGCCAACGACCGTCTCGGTATTGGCATGGCGGTGGTGGGCGTCGACGAAATGCACGCCGCCGTCGAGCAGGCGCCGGAATCCGTCGTCGCCCAGGTGCCGCCCGTAGCGGTCGATCAGATCGCCGCGCAGCTGGTCCACGGTGATCTGCAGGACAAGCCGTGGTGACTCGGCATGCGCTTGCTGCGCTGCGAGTGGAGATGCCGCCGAGATGCAGGCCGCCAGCCAAAGGAGGCACTGACGAACGGTTTTCGAGCGGATCAAGTGCATGGATTTCCTCGGATAGAAACGTTGTGAAAGGCGCAAAAGGGGGCGGAGACCCGCCCCCCGAAGCTGCTTTGCCTCGCGAAGAGTACGCAGGCTATTGCTGACCGAGACCTTCCAGTCGCTGCAACTGTTGCAGCACGTTCTGCTCCAGAAATGTACGGTAACTCACATTGGCCAAGTTGAAGTTCTGACCGACCTGGAACGGATAATCCGGGATCGAGAGCAGGAATTCCTCTGCCTTCGCCGCCACGGGCACGAAGAGCCACATGTTGTCGATCATCCAGCGCATGTACATGTCCGATTCTCGCGGTGCGCTCTCGAACGGGTCGGCGCGCAGGTTCACGATTTCCGGCCATTGTGGAATGAACCGCACACCATCGGCCATGTTGCCCTCGATATTGGCGAAACTCAGCTTCCAGTCCTGCCAGCGGATCGCGTTCAATTCGCCCGCCTGCCCGAAGTACAGGATCTCCTCGCGCGGTCCTTGATCCACCTCGCCGCTCAGGTAGGGCATGAAGTTGTAGCCATCCAGATGCACCCGGAACTCCTTGCCGTTGGCGGTATGCCCGTCTTTGAGCTTCTCGACGATGTCGGGCTCCCCCGCTGCTGCGAGCAGTGTCGGCATCCAGTCCTCATGGGACATGATCTCGTTGTGGATGGTTCCGGGCTCGATGACACCCGGCCAGCGCACGAGTTGCGGCACACGCATCCCGCCCTCCCAGGTCGTGCCCTTCCCCTCATGGAAGCGGGTGGTGCCGCCATCGGGCCAGGTGAACGTTTCTGCACCGTTGTCGCTGGAATAGATGACAATTGTATTGTCTGCGATGCCGAGCTCGTCGAGTTTGTCGAGCGCCATGCCGACATGGTCGTCATGCTCGAGCATGCCGTCGGCGTAGATGCTGACGCCGCTGCGGCCCTCCAGCCCGGGGGCCAGGCGGGTATGGACATGCATGCGCGTTGTGTTCAGCCAGACGAAAAAAGGTCGTTCTTCAGCAACGGCACGGTCCATGAAATCGAAGGCCGCTGCGATGAATTCCTGATCGGCGGTTTCCATGCGCTGGCGGGTCATCGGCCCGGTATCCTCGATCGTGCCATCGGCGGAGGATTTGATCACGCCGCGCGGGCCGAAACGCTCACGAAACTCGGGGTCGGTTGGATAATAGTAGGTCTCCGGCTCTTCCTCCGCATTCAGGTGGTAGAGGTTGCCAAAGAATTCGTCGAAGCCGTGATTGGTGGGCAGGTGCTGGTCCTGATCGCCGAGGTGGTTTTTGCCGAACTGCCCTGTCGCGTAGCCGTGGTTCTTCAAGAGCCCCGCGATGGTCGGGCTCCACTCGGGGATGCCGTGATCCGAACCGGGCATGCCGATGGTAAGCAGACCGGTGCGGAATGGGTGCTGCCCGAGGATGAAGGCCGAACGCCCGGCGGTGCAGCTCTGGTGCGCGTAATGATCCGTAAAGAGTGCGCCCTCCTGGGCAATCCGGTCGATGTTGGGCGTGCGGTAGCCCATCATTCCGAGGTTGTAGGCGCTGATATTGTCATATCCGATATCATCGCCCCAGATGACGAGGATGTTGGGCTTGTCGTCATCGGCGAACGCTGGTGCGGCCGTCGTGAGCAGCATGAGCGCTGCACATGCGCGTAACAAAGTGGGCATTGGAACATTCATGGGCGGGCTTTTCTCCTGGGTCCTGAGGCCTGGAATCGCGAACGCGAGCTTCGGCCAATACCCTAGTAACCGGCTCAACGATTTGTCCAATGCATTTTGGGTAGAGTTCCCATAATCTGGGCGCATAGGGTATGCGCGGCATCTGCCGATGAAGGCAGTCACACCGCGGCCGCTCGACGTATCAATCCGGGCCGGCCGGGGCCCGGTGACACGAGCCGCGGTGGCGAGTGTTTCCCCGGTGAACGAGGTGAGGAGGTGATACGGCGCTATCGTTCTTCCGTGGGTCTGCCACGAGCCCAAGTAGAAGTGATGACATGCCGGATGGATGGCGGCGGCCCGGCGTGCGTCGCCGGGCCGCCACCGAGGGTCATTGGTAACCGGACTCGAGGATGCCGCGCGTGCGGATCTGCTCGAGAATGTCGAGCGCCTTCAGGGACTGGTAATTGATCCCTGCCGCGTTCAGCGACTGCCCCTCCTGGAACGGATAATCGCTGAGGCTGGCGAGGAACTTCTGCACTTCCTCCTGAACCGGCACGAACAGCCACATGTTGTCTGCCATCCAGCGCAGGTACATGGACGACTCGTGCCACATCTCTTCGTAGGGGTCGGCGCGGAGATTTATGATCTTGGGCCAGCCAGTCACATCCCTCACGGCGTTGGTGATGTTTCCTTCAAGAACCGCGAAGTGGATCTTGAAGTCGTTCCAGCGGACCGCGTTCAGGTCGCCTTCGGGGCCGAAATAAAAGATCTGGTCGCGTGGACCCTCCTCGGTTTCGCCTGAGAAGTATGGAAGGAAGTTGTACCCGTCGAGATGGACGCGGAACTCCTTGCCGTTGGCGGTCATGCCCTCCTTCATCTTCTCCACGACATCCGGGTCGCCGGCCGCCGCGAGCAACGTGGGCATCCAGTCCTCGTGGCTGATGATCTCGTTGATCTTCGTGCCGGGCTCGATGACCCCCGGCCAGCGGACGACCTGTGGCACCCGGAAGCCGCCCTCCCAGGTCGTTCCCTTTTCACCGTAGAACGGGGTGATGCCGCCATCGGGCCAGGAGACCTTCTCTGCGCCGTTGTCGGTCGAGTAGACGACGATGGTATTTTCCGCGATCCCGAGCTCGTCGAGCTTGTCGAGCAAGACGCCCACGTGGTCGTCGTGCTCCACCATCCCGTCGGGATAGAGACCGATTCCGGTGCGCCCCTGGGCCTCCGGCTTCAGCCGGGTCCAGACGTGCATTCGAGTGGTATTCATCCACACGAAGAACGGACGGTCCTGCTCCACGGAACGGTCAATGAAGTCGAGCGCTGCGGCGAGAAACTCCTCGTCGGCCGTTTCCATGCGCTTGCGCGTCATCGGCCCGGTATCCTTGATTTCTCCATCGGCGCTGGCGCGGATCACGCCGCGGGGGCCGTACCTTTCTCGAAACTCCGGGTCGTCCGGGTAGTAGTACGTCTCGGGCTCTTCCTCGGCGTTCAGGTGATAGAGGTTGCCGAAGAACTCGTCGAAGCCATGGGCCGTCGGCAGGTGATTGTCCTGATCCCCCAGATGATTCTTGCCGAACTGAGCGGTGGCATAACCGTGATCCTTCAGAAGCCCGGCGATGGTCGGCGTCCAGTCGGGAATGCCGTGCGGCGAGCCCGGCATCCCGATGGTCAACAGGCCGGTGCGGAACGGATGTTGGCCGGTGATGAACGACGCCCGACCGGCCGTGCAGCTCTGCTGCGCGTAGGCGTCGGTGAACATCGCTCCTTCAGCGGCAATCCTGTCGATGTTGGGGGTCTCGTACCCCATGACGCCATGGTTGTAGGCGCTGATGTTGTGCACCCCGACGTCGTCGCCCCAGATGACGAGGATGTTGGGCTTGTCGTCCTCGGCGAACGCTGGTGCGGCCGTGGCGAGCAGCATGACCGCTGCACATGTGCGT
>Ga0207796_1000548_pt1 | contig 14967 bp, 13 predicted proteins | sample Pon1CUnioCityCA_6_FD_187274 | JGI IMG/M metagenome (GOLD analysis project Ga0207796, IMG submission 187274) | Marine sediment microbial community from Union City, CA, USA - Pond 1C Sediment 1 (SPAdes) | ecosystem: Environmental > Aquatic > Marine > Intertidal zone > Salt pond sediment ...
GACCAACCCTTCCTTGCCGATCCGGTATAGGTTGTCCCACCGCACTCGCTTCAAGAAATCTTCTTCCCAGGTCTTTTCGCGGTTTCGGATAATGTCGCCGTCTTTTCCGACGTACAAGAGGCCCGGCGTGTTCTGCCATCCGGTTCCATCAAGGTTTCCTAACAGGAAAACCGCTTGCTCGCCCGGTCCATGCAGCGCAAAGGTAAAATTCTTTGAGAGACCCCGAAATCGATGGGGGTGATTTCGCCGATCCACTTCACCCAAGAAATCCGCGTTCGCTTGCGGTCCCGCCAGCAATGTGACCGCGCCCGCATCTCGCATCTCTTGGGCAAAGTCAAAAAGGTCCTCGCGGCCGCTCAGGGTGGAAAACCCGATGACCGGTCTCTGTGTCCCAAAATAGTCGGACAACGCCTGTTTAAGCAAATCCTTATCATCATCCCTTGTAACTGCCGCGACGATACACGCATACGGCGTGTGCTCCGCTATCAATGTTGCGGCCAACTGAGGTCCCAGGAGACCATAGGTTTCTCCCGCAAAGTAGCTTGCGATAATGGCCATCCGTTTTGTCGATCCGGTCTTTTTTGTGAGCAATGCGTTTTGCCTTTCGAGCGCTTGAATGCCCCGCCCTCTCACCGCTTTGCCGCACGAATCGAAAAATTCGGCAGCGGCGGGAGCGTAGGATGTCGCAGCTGTCGTTTCTTGTTAAGCTCTCTTATCGGCGGCGCACTGCGAGGAAACTTGGCGACTTGAGATGCGCAATTCGCACATCTTCCCGGTTGCGTTGGTACAGATCGGTATTAAATTATGTGATAATAAAATAATCCTCTCAACTCAAGACAATGCGTCGCGCCGGACTATAGCGTGAGGGGTCTTTTTGCGGAATCGGGAACGCCTCCAGGCGTAAGGTATGAAGAGCTGTTGCAACCTTAGAGGAGTTTTTTGCAGTCATTCAACAGGCAGGAGCAAGCCGTGGCCATAAAAATACACATTCACAAGACTCACCGTCAATTCACCAACGGACTGGAGGTGGTCGAGGTGGAGGGAACAACAGTGCGGGATTGCCTCGGCCGCTTGGTGGAGCGATTTCCCGACATGGCGAATGCAATCTTTGACAGGAAGGGGAATTTGATTAACATTGTCGAAGTCTATGTAAATCTTGAAAGCGCCTATCCGGATGAACTGGCGAAGCAAGTCAAGGACGGCGACGAAATTCATTTGACTTACATGCTTGCCGGAGGATGATGTTTCAGCCGTTTTTTCCCCTCACCGCTTCGATATTCAAACAGCGCGGTTTTCCGGCAGAGCCGAAAACCGCGCTGTTGTTCACTCACCGGTCCCTTCGAACCTAAACTCACTGCCGTCGAATAATCACATTGCAGCCTGTAAAACGGCCGCCTCCTTACCTGCGATGGAAATTTTCTGTGCCGCCTCCCGCTTCTTTAACGTGCTCACCTCACCGGCATCGACATATTCTATCGCTTTTACTTCACAGAACCGGACACATTGGGGATCCCCGTCGCAGACGTCGCACTTGAAGACCTTCCGATCCGTTGTATTAAAAGACATCGCCCCAAAAGGACAAACCGCCACACAGGAACGACAACCGATGCACACATCGTAGTCAACGACTACTCGACCCAATTCCTCATCGCGAGAAATCGCCTTCACAGGACAGACGTTCAAACATGGCGCATCCTGGCACTGCTGACACGACATGGGAATATACAGGCCTTCCGATTCCCATTTCATCACCTTGATGCGACTTCGCGCAGGGTTGGAAATGCCGTCGTGTTGCACCGCACACACAAGCTCGCACAACCGGCACCCGGTGCACTTATCGTAGTGTATCACAAGAACTTTACCCATAGGTTCCATCAATCTTCTCCTTTCCAATCAATCAGAGCAGGTGGGACGGCTCATTCTCGAGGTCGAGTGCTTTCAATGTCTCCCCTTTGGGAACACCGTCTTTGTCAAGACCTTTATGTTCGTAAAATTCATCAATCATCTGAACGAATTTTTTCTTATCAATTTTCTTGCCGACGACATCAATGGCGCCCCGCCGACAAGGCTCATCAAAATAGCGATGGTTCAACATATCGCCTTTTTTGAGATCTTCTCTTGTCAGGCCTTCCCTCAGATTGAAGAGGCGTTCCATCATATTGCAGCGTCTTGCCACCTCCCAGATCTCTTCAGGCGTCATTTCGAGACCGGTATTGTAATACAGCACTTTTGACCAATCCTCGAAATTGGGAAGTGTCGCTCCCAAGAACGTTGTATGGTATTTGCAAATACCGAGACAATCCACGCCCATATAACAGTTTTCTTGCCAGAACACCTGCCAGGGTTTTCCAACATACTCGGTATGCTCAGAGCTCAAGGCCCCGTCATAGGGAACCGGGTTTCCGTAGATTTTCCTTAATACCTCTTCCGGCAGGTGGTAGAGGTCAATCGCCGGTCGGCTCCGCAAATGGTCCGAACCTCTCGACGCCGTGGCGATATTCAGTGCCAGTCCGGGCGTCGCCCGCTCATCTGAGTGAAGATTGCTCATCCCTTTCACCTGAATGAGATAATCAAAGGAGTTCTTACCGATCTTTTCCGAGGCGGCCACCCCTCCGTCCGCAAGGGTATCCCCCAACCATCCCTTTCGGTGGCAGATGCGGTCGATCATTTCTATGACGGCTTCATCGTTTCCGAACCTCAGATCCAATCCATCTGTTTCTTTGCTGGTGATAATGCCCAGTTCATATAGCTCCATGGCCCAGGAAATGAGGCTTCCGGTTTCGAGATTATCCATCCCGTACTTGTCAACCAGGTGGTTTCCTGTCAAAACGGTAACCGCTCTGGGGGTGTCGGTCTCCCCTCCAAATGCACCTTGCGAAGTGTATTCCGGTCCTTCATCATATACGCCGGCATAGGGGCCTTCCGGTATCTTGTACTGTGCTCTGCAATGGACCTGGCACCCGAAACAACCCGTCATATGGTAGGGCCCGATGGTCTCCTCACAAATTTCATCAATTCTTTCGGGTTCGATGTCATCGGCATACTCACACTGGTTGTACTGGAAATTTCTGCACCGGATGCCTCCCCAGGAATTGGTGGCTCCCCAGATGAAAGGGGTCCCGAGGGCGCCTTGGGTCTGATTCACTTTTGCGCTGACGATCTGGTCGATGAAACGCTTATTATATTCCAGGGCTTCTGTGGGTCGGGCTATCTTTATATCCATGGTTCCGCGCGCCGCAACGGCCTTGAGATTCTTTGAGCCCATCACGCATCCCATGCCGGTTCTACCCCCGGAATTCTTGATTCCCGTCATGACGTTCGCAAACCTGACCAGGTTTTCGCCGGCCGGACCACAGACACAGCTTTTCACCTCCTCATCCCCCAAGTCCTCCCTGATTGCCCACTGGGTGTCGGTTACGGTTTTACCCCAAATGCCCCGCGCGTCCCGAATCTCGATTTCACCGTTGTGTACATAGACATAAACGGGATGTTTGGCCTTGCCCTTGATGACCAGGTGATGAAAGCCCGCCCAGGCCAGCTCAGGCGCGAAAAACCCTCCCATGTTCGCACTCCCGAGCAAACCGGTCAGCGGGGACTTGGCCATGACATGCGTTCTGGCGGTTGCTGAAGCGCACGTCGCGGTCAAGATACCCCCACTCATCATCAGGGTATTTTTGGGACTCAAGGGGTCACAGCCCTTTTCAGTATGGTTATAAAGCAGGTACGCATCCAGTCCCCTGCCCCCCAGAAACTTTTTCCTCACATCCAGCGGGATCGGTTTTGTCTGGATATCCCCTGTGCTAAGATCAATGTAGGCTATCTTTCTATCTAACGGCATATTACTTTACCCCCATTTTCTTTAGTTTTTCTTCCGCCAATTTCCGGTTGACGTCCCAGACCGGTCCCCTGATTCGGGGCAGGTTGGGATTGACCCAGTGGACCCGATATTCCATTCCGCATGTCGGGCATTTGGCGGTCTTTTTTCCCTTCTCCGGCTGAATTCTTTCCATGCAAGTCGGATTGTGGCATCTGAATTTGCCGTAGGTCCGTGTTTTGCGCAGACTCTCTGCCGTTGAAAGTCCTTCTTTTTCTATTGCCATCACACGCTCCTTTCTGTCTTTGATGGAGGGTTTGAGGTTAAACCTAAGAAAGCATTCTTAGGTGCGGATGTGTTTTTTCAGCAGTCTTGTGTCAAGGAGACAGTTTACGATAGAAATCCCCCAGATTTGTCCTTCTGCAACGCGGGCAGAAACGCAGATACGCATCCGTGAATGTCTTACCGACTTTATTCATTTGAGGTTCCGGCGCAAAACGCGCCCCACACCGTTCACAGGCCTGAAGTTCCACGGTCCTTATTTTTCGTTTTGAGACGATCTGAAAAAAGCTTCTCGGACTGATCTCGTGCCGCAACTCCGCGGCATCCTCAGGGCACACATTCACGCATGCCCCGCAACAAATACATTGATAATGGGAATATTTGAAAATGCGGAATTTCCCCGCATCTTCAGACTCAAGCGTCCCCGTTGGGCAGGAGACTTCACAGGCGGCGCAACCGGTACAGGTTTGGGTATTGAGTCGGCTTTTGACGAAAAGGAACACCACCATAATCATCATGGCCTCACCACTCAACATGTGGATGACCGCCATGTTGTCTCCCAGAAACGCGATGGAATCCAGACTGGCATGTGTCAAGAAGTATCCCGTCAGGAAAGGCAGCGCGGTGAGGACAATCAAAAAATAGTCCGTTTTTGAGGCGTTCATACGAATTTGCGATGATGCAGCACGCCGGATGAGGAAGTAGGCGGCCAGAGCCAGCAAAAGCAGGGTCATCCAATCGGCCCACAGGTCCGGAAGCGCAGACCATTCCCATTCGAATCTGGATTCCGCCCACAGGGTAATATGCCCGCTTAACCAGATGGGGACAACAAAGAGACATAGGTGAAATATATACCGCAGCGTCGCGTAAACGGGCTTGCCGACAACTCCCATGTGGAACGGTAAAAGGAATCGACCCATTGTGGCGACGTCATAACTCCAGCGGGAAGCTTTGTTGCCGTTGCCTCGAACGATGGCGGAAATAAAGAAGGCAATTCGTACAAGAATCCCAATTATCAACATCAAAAGGGCAATCCACAGTAAGGGACCTTCCACAAAAAAATAAAAATCCATAAGAACGAATCCTCCCCTTTTTGGCCGATGCGCAAACAAAAAGGGGTTTTTGTTGAACGCCTACGATTCAAAAAAACCGTGGTCGAATCCAACGCGAATTTGAAGAAAGGCGGCGGCGTTCTTGTTTATCCTGAACACCTTGTTCATCATCATGAACTCAATTTGACAACAAAATACCCACATCTTCTAACCCTGTCAAGGGAAAAATAGTAGAGATTTAGTTGATATTATGTCAGTATTGACACAAACCCCTCTTGACAAACTCACATAGAAAATATAGAATCATTGAAATTGTGTTCATCATGGTGAACAATGTCTACAAAATACAAAGCGCCTTCAGTCAACAAAGCATTTCAAATCTTGAGGCTCATTTCCGACAACAAACAAGGGTTGGGAATTAGCGAACTGTCGAAACGGTTGGCAATCGGAAAAAGTACGGTTCACGGCGTAACCTCCGCCTTACAAAATGTGGGGGCGATCGTCAGGGATCCTGCCACAAAGCGTTTTACCCTGGGCATTACGCTATTCGAGCTGGGTAGGTCGGCGCATTCCCGGTTCGATTTAAAGGATGTAGCCAGGCCGTTCATGGAGACGCTCATGGCAAGGACCCGGACCTCCGTCTTTCTGGGGATCCAAAACCATGTGCATGTGACCATTCTGGATATCGTTGAATCCACACAGGACTTCAAGATCACATCTCCTATCGGAACGACCATTCCGCTCATGGCAGGAGCGGTGGGGAAGGTCTTCCTGGCATCCATGGAGGAGGTCCGGGCGATACAACTGATACGATCCAAGGGAATCACCCAATACACGGCGAATACCCGGACGGATCCGGATGATTACTTAGAGGAGATCAGACGCGTGAGAAAGTTGAATTATGCAACCGATTATGAAGAATACATTCCGGGCGTCCAAGCGGTGGCCGCCCCTATCAAAGGACAGGCGCCACTGCGCTCCGCCATTTGGGCGGTAGGGTTCAAGGCGAGCTTGGATGAAGGGGCCATGAAAAGGTTGATAGCGGAAACCAAGAAAGCGGCTGAATCCATCAGCGCACGAATCAGAGCACAAACCGGAAACCTCTAACGGAGTCTTTATGATTTCCTTTTCACCGGCGATAATTCATCATATGGGTTTGAAAATAGCCTTCGAGAAATAGAAATGGAAATAAACGAAATCGAAATACTTTCCGTGGGTGTAGATGTAGGCAGTGCGACGAGTCATTTGGCTTTTTCAAAGCTGTTGCTCAGAAGAGATCCGCGATCTGAATCCCGTCGTTTTCGAATTGAGGATAGACGGGTGATTTATGAGGGAAGCATTATTAAAACACCCTTGTTGGATAATGACACGATTCATATCCACGAACTGACTGATTTCTTAAGGAGTGAGTACAAACGCGCAGGAATTGATCCCGCAGATGTCCAGACAGGTGCCGTTATTGTAACCGGAGAAACGGCCAAAAAACAAAATGCGAAGGAAATCGCAGAAGCCCTTTCCAGTGATGCCGGAAAATTTGTCGCTGCGACGGCAGGCCCGAATTTCGAGAGCCTGATTGCTGCGATGGGTTCCGGCGCGGCGACTCGTTCCAAAGAACATCATAAGACCATATTGTCTTGTGACATTGGTGGCGGGACATCCAATATTGCCATATCGAAAGACGGCAAAATTCTATCTACCGGTTGTGTGTCGGTAGGCAGTATTCTACTCAGTGTAAACCGCGAGGGGACAATTTCGAAAATTAACGGACCGGCGGTAAAGGTCATGAGACATATTGGGTTGGATTATAAAATAGGGGATCAAATTTCACGCAGAGATATAGAGAAAATTGCCGCGAAGTTCGCCGAAGTATTGATTGAGGTTATTACGGGTCCTGCAAGCTCCGCTTTGGCCAAACAGTTAATGGTGACGGATGATTTGGATTTTCCGGAAAAAATCGATGAATATCTATTTTCGGGGGGAGTCGCGGAGTTGATCTATGGGCGTAACGGCCATTACGAAGATATCGGTCAAGCATTGGCCGACGGGATAAACGCCCTGAAGTTTAGACTTCCTTCTCCGGTCGTAGAACCGGCAAATAAAATCAGGGCGACCGTCATTGGTGCCGGGGCATATTCGCTGTCGATTTCCGGCTCTTCAGGGTTTAAGGATGACATGCTTTCATTTCCCATAAGAAATGTTCCCGTAATCCGGGTGGATGTCGAAAACTCAAAACTTAGCGTTGAGCACGTGGTGTCACAGATAAATGTCGCTTTTCAACGATTTGATGTGAATGAAGGCGAAGAAATCGTCGCATTATACTTCAAGGATCCGGTTCGATCCTGTTACGGCGAATTGGAATTGTTTGCAAAATCTATTGAAGCTGCGCTTGCCAATTCGGCAAAAAACAGGATCCCGATCATCTTGGTCTTTGAAAAAGATATTGCCTGTGGGGTGGGAAATGTAATCCGCAGAGAAACCGCTTTGAAAACGAATCTACTGTCCCTGGATGAATTGACCTTGGAGGAAGGAGATTGGATCGATATCGGCGAACCGCTGGTTGCCGGTCAGGTGTTTCCCGTTACCGTGAAATCTCTTGTTTTCGAGAGAAATTAAAGCCCCCAGCGTCGAAAAAGGTCGTGCGTGATGCCAAGGTAGTCGAATATCTTGCCGATGGTTTGATCGATAATGTCATCTATGGTCTTGGGTTGATGATAAAAAGATGGTACGGGGGGCAGGATATGTGCACCCATCTCGGCGGCCATGGTCATGAGTCTGAGGTGACCCTTGTGAAGCGGTGTTTCTCTCACCACGAGAACCAGCTTTCGCTTCTCTTTGAGCGTCACATCCGCGGCCCTTATAAGGAGGTTTTCGCTATAAGAGTTGGCAATCCCGGATAAGGTCTTTATGGTGCACGGAACGATTACCATTCCATCGATTAAAAATGATCCGCTGGCAAGCGCAGCGCTCACATCTTTGTTGTCATAAACATAGGTTGCCATAGCCGCCACTTCATGTGCTTTATGGCCTGTCTCAATCTCAATGTTTTGCTTCCCGGCTTCAGATAGGATGAGATGGGTCTCAAAGTTCATTTCCTTAAATAGACCGAGCATTCTTACGCCATAGATAACGCCGCTTGCACCCGAAATCCCGATTACGATTCTTCTTGTCATACACGACCTCTTTTGCGATGGCCGAAACCCTGTGTCCGTGCGGCTTTTATCCTTGACAGCGCGGCTCCCTCAAAGCACAGCGCAGACGCCGAGCCGTCTCCTGATGGGGGTGCAATTTCGACCAAGACTCATGTCCGGCAGGGTCACCTTATGCCCTCTTTCCAGGTTCTCTGCGCAATCAATCAAGGGTATCCATCAATGTCTCGACCACTGCGCCTGCGAATTCAGCTGTTTCCAGGTCGGCACCGACTTCTCTGACTTCGATAGTCTGTTTCAGTCGCTTTTTCAGTGTGTCGGTAAATACCTTATCCGCTTCTCCATCGTAGAAGTCGGTCCCCCTTTTGTCAACTGATGACCAGCCGCCAAGCGGAATAACAACCTTTACCGGACCCAATGCCTTGTTCAATTTGTCTGCAATGGCCGATGCCACCCTAATCAGCTCCTCGTTTGATAATCTGACAAAGGTACGTGCATTGTCATATTCTAACTTCTTTCGCAATTCATATTCAGGCTTATACTTGCGTTTGAGCGGACTCCCAAAATTGACTCCGCACGGCGCAATGACTTGCGGCAATCCTTTGTTTCCCGCAGCCTCAAGCCGGCTGGGGCCTGCCGCCCTGCTGAAGCCGAGCAGTTCTTCGCCCACCCCACCCGGCGCAAGGTCAATTACAGCGCCAAAGATATTCTGGTATTCTATGATCTCCTCCATCGCCCTATCGCCGATACCGGCGGCAGAGAACCCAATGACCTGATATCCTTTTTGTTCGAGTTGTGTCCTTACATCGACGGCACACGCCTCACATGGGCCGAAATGTGTCATGGCAATCAAAGGCTTTTCGCCTTTTCGCGGGAAAGAAACCGGCACACGGACTGAACTTTCCGCCATCCCACAAATAGCCCCGGCGGCTCTTGCCAGCACATTCCGTATCATGGCGTTCAGCCCTGCAATCTCCACTACGGAGTGCATGAGGGTAATATCCGACGTACCCATATACGTTGCGGCAAATGCTGGAATAGATGCAGTACTGGAAACGGCGAGTTTTGGGATCCCGAAAGCGAGCGATTTCATAATGCTCGTACCCATGCGTGTGCCGGTAGTCCCTCCCACGCTTATTATTCCGGACAATTGACCGTGTGACACAAGTTCCTGAACCTTTTGTCGAGCACCCGCTATCATGACCGGCATTCGTTTCCCTCTATCCGCGATAAGCGCCACCTCCGCAGCACTTCTTCCACCGGCGCTTATGACTTCCTCGCGGCTAATATCGCAGGCCCCCTGTGCTTTCCCCATCAACCCCATATCCAGAATCCTGGCTTTGTGACGATGTGACGCTATCTGCTTACGCAGGAAATCGGCCTCTTCCCATTTTTCCTCGGCCATTACCAATATAAGTATCGCTTCGCCCACCATTACCCTCGCATTGGTTTGAAAGCTATTTTACGATTACCCCCATGGAGTCCAATGCCATTGCCACGGGATCACAAGCGACTCAATTTCCCACAACACAGGCTTTGTCTATAAGCTATATCTTGCCTTCCACTTTGAGTTTTTCCGTAATCATTTGAACCATGGCTTTATTATCTATCTTGCCGCTTTCACCCACCAGGGGGAAGGTTTCCAAAACCTCCAGCCTTTCAGGTAATTTAAAAGGGGCGATCTGCTTGCGCTTCAGGTAGTCTATCATCTCCTCAAAGCCAAATCGCTCTCCTTCTCTCAGTGTGACAAAGGCGCATGCACGCTCACCCATTTCAGGATCGGGCATTGGGACGACAGCAGCGTTCGTCACCTTTTCATGAGATAGAAGATAATCTTCGATCTCTCGAGGGTATATGTTTTGTCCACCACGAATGATGATGTTCTTCTTTCTACCCATTATTTTCACATACCCATCATCCGTGACCGTTACCAGGTCGCCCGGCGTGGCAAAACCCGCTTCATCAAAGGCCTCGGTCATGGTCTTTTCAAGGTCTTTGTAATACCCGATCGAGTTGCCCGGACCCTTGAACCAGAGGGTCCCCACAGCGCCTTTCTCGACAGGGTTTCCGGAATCGTCCAGCACCTTTATCTCAATTCCGGGATGCAGCCTTCCCACCGTGGTATATCTTTGATCCTTGGAGGCGGTAATCGGGACTCCGGATATTGATCCGGTATCCTGGGTTCCATAGGTACCGAGTATAGGGCAGCCGAACCTCTCTTCGGCTTCTTTGGCCAGAGGTGGCGGCAGATAGCCGCCGGCAGTCTTAATGATGCGCAAGGAAGACAGATCGTATTTGTCCACAGGCAATTTCAGGAGTCTGGCAAGCTGGGTCGGCACCAGTGCGATTACAGTGGCTTTTTCTTTCTGCATAAATTCCAGAGTTTCCTCTCCCCGATATTGATACTCCAGGGCAACCTTGGCCCCACCCACCGGCGCGGTAACATACGTGGGGGTGCCGCCTGCCGCCCCGGCGAGCGGAGCAATAGCAAGCACACAATCATCAGGCCCAAGTTCCCAGTTTCTGACATGGGCTTTTGCCGTCCATATCTCGCGAGCCGCAATCCGATGCTCGATGAGCTTAGGAAGCCCGGTAGTTCCCGTAGTGGTTATCAAAAACCCCACCTCTTCCACAGCATCCAGCCTCCGGGCCATCAGCTCAATGGCATCGTATTCCTGCTCATAGGGATGCGCCATAATCTCCGTAAGGGAGATGCAATCTTCGGGCACGTCCTTACCCGCGACAATAATATGCCTTAGGTTCGGTAACTCGACCTGGAGTTCCTTTGCCATCTCATAATGGTCAAATTTCCGGTACTGTTTGGGTATGACCATACCAATCGCCCCGGTTCGTGTGGCGATGTCTGCCAACTCGGTCCGGCGAAATGTTGTCATTTCCGGTATGGACAAAACTCCTGCCTTTTCGCAGGCAAGACGCACCAGGACCTGTTCAACGCAGTTGGGCAATTGCACCATCAATGTGTCATCCCTTTTGAGTTTTAGGTCCTTAATCAGTGCGAATGCGATTCTGTCTATTTTTCGGGCGGCCTGCTCCCAGGTAAGTCTGCTGCCCAGCGAATCCACCAGGCCTTCTCGATCAGGCCTCTGCCTGGCATTTCTGTCCCAGTAATCCGGTAAAATCGTCTTGTCCCAAAATCCCTCTTTGAGGTTTTTCTCAATTTCCGCTGGATCATAACGAATCGGTTTCATTTATGACTCCTCCGGGGAAAATAAACAGGCGTGACATCATCGTCATTCATGCAGAGTGTCCTGTTTATCCCTTCTGAATTCTCAAATCTAAAAACCCAGTTCCGACCACCTGGCCTCGATTCTTTTGACCATTTCCGGGTCGAGCTCAATGGGTATGGGCTTTTCTTTCCAGTCGTAGGGAATGGTTGCATCCAAGAGCAGCCTGCCGGTAATTTCCCTTGCATTCAGGGGAAGGGAGGGGTCCAGCGGTGTGGATCTCCCCCGCTTGATAACCTGTGATCGATTCGGCTGAAACCTGAAGCTCAAGGCGTACAAAACACGGGGTATATCCCAGGGGTCGATGTCCTCGTCCACAGCGATCACGGTTTTTAAACCATAGGCCCCCATCTCAGTGGAGATTGCGGCGGTAAGGACCTGGTCGGTATGGCCGGGATACATCTGCTGCAGGGAGATGATGGCAAGGAATCTCCCCGATGCTTCGGGCGGGCAATAAATAGCCTTTATACCGGGGATGTTCATGGCCACAAGCTGCTGCCACAACGTGGCGCCATAGGTCAATGCCATGGTCATGTGGGTGTCGGTCACGGCCCGGCCTACGGTGGTGGCCATGAATATGGGCTGGGTCCGATAGGTAACGCAATTGACTTTTATGAAATTTCGCTCGTCCGTGCCCACTCCCGAGTAATAGCCCGTGTATTCACCGAAAGGACCTTCAGGCAATGTTTTATCCGCATCCACTTCTCCTTCTACAACGATTTCTGCGGTGGCCGGGACGGGCAAATCATTGGTTTCCGCCTGAACAATTTCTATCGGTTCCCCCCTGATGGCGCCGGCAAGATCATATTCGGATTGAAAGGCTGAAAGCCGCGCGGCGCCCATCAGGAAAAGAAGCGGGTCACAACCCACCACCACGGCAACAGGCATCGGTTTTTTCATTGCCTGGTATTTCTTTAGCATGATATCTGCGTGTTTTCCCTTGATGAACTGGGTTCCCAGCGTATTCCTGTCAAGGAGCTGAAGTCGGTAGGTGCCGAGATTGACCCAACCGGTATCGGGGTCTTGAGTGACGACGAAGTGGGCGGTTCCGAAAAAGCGTCCGCCGTCTTTTGGAAAGAACTTCGGTACCGGAAACTTGTATAGATCAATGTCGTTCCCTTTCATGATGTTTTCCTTGCAGGGGCCTGTCTTGACCATTTTCGGGGGAATCCTCGTCTCCCCCTTTTTCACCCATTCCCGCATAAGATCGACGAGGGAGGATGACTTGGGCATTCCCATAATAAGCGCGAGCCGCGCGGTCGTCGTACACGTGCTGGTTAAAACGGGGGACGTGTAATCTTTGACCTTCTCAAAAAGCAGGGCCGGACCTTTTCGTTCTTCATTGAGCTTTGCAATGTGGGACAACTCGAGGTCCCAATCGACCTCTGCCTTGATCCTGAGCAGTTCTCCCTCCCGTTCACATTCGGCGATATAATCTCTGACATCTTTCATGAATATTATTTCCTCCTTGCTAAGTTTGATGAACTCGTAAAAAGTCGGAAATCACCGCTTTCCGTCATTCCGGCGAAAGCCGGAATCCAGTCTTTTCAGCCAGTTAAGGAGTCACTGGACTCCGATTTTCACCGGAGTAACGACTTTTTGCGAGACCATCAGGTTTGGCAGTTAAAATCTAGGGCTCCCCCGCCTAAAGGGAACCATTCCTCCCTGCCCGCCGGCTTATACGCAGGCGCAGACGGTCATCGGCCACTGAGAGGACGCTCGACATCTTCGGTTTCTGAACGGCTTTTACCCGGTCCCTTTGGGCCGGGGAAACACATGGAAAACTGGTGAGTTTAACACACAGGAATTGGGGTTACTCCCGAATCTTGATGCGTTTCATAGCCTGTTCCATCAATAGCTCGTACCCGCTCTTTTTTCCGATAATCGGCTCCTTTTTACGCTGACTCCACACGGTCTCCGGACGCGCTTGCACAATAAACACATTCTCCGGAAAGGGGGAGTCTTTGTCGATCGCCCACTCGATATCCATTGGATATCCATAGTGCGACTCAATTATTTTGCCCAGTTTCACCAGCTCCTTTACCTCCCGGTCCTCTAAGCAGCAGGCACATTGCCTATCCTGCGTCACATCAGCGTTTACAACTCCCCCTTTGTCGGGGTCATAGATGCATTCGATGTGCTTGGTGGATATGGTCTTTTCACTGGTCTCCATCACCACCTTATCGACAACAAACTTATCCGGGTTCACAGACCCTGAAACCACCGTTTCTCCAAGACCCCAACTTCCCTCAATGACGACCTTGGAAATGTCTCCATTCGTCGGGTTGAGCGTAAACATAACGCCTGCTGTTTTCGAATTGACCATCTTCTGAACGCCCACGCTGATGAGGACCTTTTCGTGGGGGAAGACGTTCCTGATCCGGTAGCTGATCGCGCGGGGGGTAAACAGGCTGGCCCAGCATTTCCGGACACTCTCGATAATTCGGTCCGCCCCTTGGATCCAAAGGTATGTTTCCTGCTGCCCGGCGAAGCTTGCTGTCGGCAGATCTTCAGCCGTGGCGCTGGACCGAACCGCAACGGGAAGAAACCCCACATTGCTTTTCCAACAGAGCCGGGTGTATTCCTCCTTTATCGCAGTCCGGACCTCATGGGATAAGGCGGCATTGTTTATCAACGCCTGCACCGTGGTGCTCGCTCGATTCAGGGAATCCACATCCTCGGCATGAAGATGAGACAGGGTTTCAAAAATCCTATCGCTGATTCCGGCCTCGGCCATAAAGCTTTGATACGTCTCAGTCGTCACGGCAAATCCGGGGGGAACCCGAATGCCGGCTTTGATCATCTCTCCCAGACTGGCGTTTTTACCTCCAACAAGTTGAAGGAAACCCCGGTCCACATCTTCAAAGTTTAAGATGTAGTCCATCCGGTAACTCCCCCTCGAAAGCTTAAATGCGATACCCACCTCAACCCTTATGCCTGAGGGAAGGATTGAGATGGGAGGTTTGCCGCGGTGGATTCAGGATGATCATCCGCACATCGCGTCGGAAACGGGCCGTGAAGCCTACATTCCAGGGGACACTCAACCTGCTTCAACCGGCCCTTTTTACGATGGTGACCACGCCCGTATCGCCGTCAACCCGTATGATGTCCCCCGTTTTGATGACTGCCGTAGAGATACCCGTCCCGGTAACCGACGGCACCCCATATTCTCTGCATACGATCGCCGCGTGGCTTGTGAGTCCGCCGATGTCGGTTACCGCTGCCTTAATCGTCGTAAACACGGGTGCCCAAGACGGGTTGGTAGAGGGACAGACCAAAATTTCTCCGGGTTGAAGCTCCACGATATTTTTGAGTAGCTTCAATACTCTGGCAGGGCCTTCGCCGACGCCGGCTGATGAAGCGAACCCTTTTATCTCAGAAACTTCCTTGGCTCCCGGTGCCGCCACACCCTTCAGCCATTCCTTTAC
>Ga0207796_1000549_pt1 | contig 14932 bp, 10 predicted proteins | sample Pon1CUnioCityCA_6_FD_187274 | JGI IMG/M metagenome (GOLD analysis project Ga0207796, IMG submission 187274) | Marine sediment microbial community from Union City, CA, USA - Pond 1C Sediment 1 (SPAdes) | ecosystem: Environmental > Aquatic > Marine > Intertidal zone > Salt pond sediment ...
AGATCCGCTCTCGGTACCAATCGTACGTATTCTTGCGGTTAAAGGTCACACACGGCTGCAGTATGTCGATCAGGGCATAGCCCGTATGCTCCAGAGCCTGGGCAATCAGGGTAGCTAATCCCTTGGGATCGCCGGCAAAGCCACGTGCCACAAAGGTGCCGCCAGCCGTGAGCGCCAGCGCTACCGGATTAGCAGCTACCTCGATCGATCCCTCGGGAGACGTCTTGGTGACAAACCCCGGATCGCTAGTCGGCGAGTACTGGCCCTTGGTCAGCCCGTAGATCTGATTGTTCTGGATCAAGTCCACGATATCCAGGTTGCGGCGAGCCGTGTGGATAAAGTGCCCCATGCCCAGCCCCATCGAATCGCCGTCGCCATGAACAGTGATCACCTTGAGACCGTGGTTTGCCAGCTTGGCCCCGGTGGCGACCGGCAGCGGTCGCCCGTGCAGCGTCATTAAGCCATTGGCTGTCGTATAATCGGGAAGCTTGCTGCCGCAGCCGATACCGCTGACCATGAGCACCTGGTGCGGCGCCAGTCCAGCCTTCACCAGGCCCTGCTTGACCGCAGCATGAATGCCATAGTCCCCACAGCCCGGGCACCAGGTCGGCTTCACCGAGCTTGCATAATCCTTGACAGTCGCTGCCATCTTACTGCACCTCCTTCAGGCCAGCCAGTACATCCTCCGGCGAGAATGGGCGCCCGTCGTATCGCGAGATCACCTGATCCACCTCGATGCAGGTCTCAGCCTGCAGCAGCCTCTTGAACTGCCCCGTGTAATTGTTCTCCACGACCACGAGCCTCCCGCCGTGCAATGCCTCCGCCGCAGCGTCCGCCGGGAAGGGCCACAGATCGCAAAAGTGCACCAGTCTGGCCTCGCCACCCAGCCGGTCCACCACCTGGCGCAGCACACCGTATGTGGAGCCCCAGCCCGCCAGCACGGTGGGAGCCTCCTCCGGCCCGTACCGCGCAGGAGGGCGGATATCCTGCCGCGCAGTCTCCTCTTTCTGCATGCGCTTGTTCATCATCTTGGTCCGGTTTTCCTGGTCCTCGAGGATATGCCCGAACTCGTCGTGCTCGTCACTCGCCGAAGCATAGACAGCCTTGGGGTGTCCAGGCACCGCACGCGGCGAGATGCCATCCTCCACGAACTTGTGGCGCTTGTACTCCCCTTCCAGCGCGTCCAGATCCTCCTCGCCGAGCAGCTTTCCGCGATCGATGACCACCTTGTCAAATTCGATGGCGTCCGCCTCGATCGTCCGCAGTGATGCTGCCAGCAACTCGTCGCTCAACACAATCACTGGCGTCTGGTACTTTTCTGCCAGGTTGAACGAGCGCCAGCCAACCTCAAAGCACTCTTCGATCGTGCCCGGAGCCAAAACCAATCGCGGGAACTCGCCCTGAGACGCGTGTAGCACGAACAGCAGGTCGCTCTGCTCCGTGCGCGTGGGCAGACCGGTGGACGGCCCGCCACGCTGGGCTTCCACCAGCACCAGCGGCACCTCACACATCCCGGCCAATCCCAGCGCTTCGGCCATCAGGGCAAAGCCGCCGCCTGACGTCGCCGTCATGGCCCTGGCCCCTACAAAATTCGCACCGATGGCCATATTGATTGCTGCAATCTCGTCCTCCGCATGTTTGATCACCACGCCGAAATCGTGCTGGTGTTTCGCCATCCACTCGATAATCGACGTCGCCGGCGTCATGGGATAGGCAGCGATGAAGCGGCAGCCCCCCGCCAGCGCGCCCAGGGACAGCGCCTGGTTGCCAGACATCACATACCGCTTTGGCGCGCCACTTACCTCCTGCAATTTCCACCGAAAGCCCGCAGCATACCGCTCTTCTGTGTACTGGTACGCCTCGCGCGCCACGCGCAGATTGGCCGACACCACCTCGTCCCCCTTGCGGGCAAAGTTCTTGCGTATGACATCCGCCATCTGCTCGTAGGCATAGCCTGTCAACCCTGCTGCCGCCCCAAGCGCGGCGGTGTTTGCCATCACGCGCTCACCGTGCTCCTCGGCGATCTCAATCAGGGGCACCGGCATCGCTTTGCGACCCCGGCTCGCAGCCTTTTCCCGGTCGACCTTCAGAGCCTCGTCGTAGATGATCGCGCCCCCATCGACCACATCGTCCCGGTAGGTCTCCAGCGCCTCCTCGTTCAGAGGCAGCAGCACATGCACCGCCTCCTCGTGGGAGTAGATTGGCTGCTCACGGACGCGCACCTGGAAGAAGTTCAGTCCTCCCCGTATGCGGGACATATAGTCCTGCACGGCAAAGATCTGCAACCCTCCGTCAGCCAGAGCTTGGGAGAATCCGGCACCGCTCGACTCGACGCCCTGCCCCGCAGCCCCCGCTATCTTGAATGTCATATCATTTACAATTGGCATACAGATCTTCTCCCTTCGCTCATCTCCCTCACAGTTGCAACCAGTGTACCATCATACGTGCCGCTACGTCAAATCATTCGCTCCGCCCTGTCTCAGCTCATACTTTGCGCCCTACAGCTGCCACAAAGTAGACGCGCTCGGGCTCTGACACTAATAAATCATCTGGGCTTTCAGGGCGCCACTGCGGCGTCGGAACCAGTCCTGGCTCCACCAGCTCGAATCCCTCGAAATAGCGGAGGATCTGGTCCCTGTAGCGAGAGACGGCAGCCGAGGCTTGACCGAAGAGCTTCTCCAGTTTCTCTAGACCCGGAATGGTGGCCTCGGCGGCGCTGTGCGAGATCGCCATCAGGCTGCCGGGCACAAGCAACTCACCGAAGCTGCGCACCACACGGTTTGCATCCTCATCGTCGACAATTAGCGGCAGGGTTGCAACCAGCAACAGGCCCAAGGGCCGGTCAAAGTCAAGCAGCGCATCTACCTCCGGGTGAGCCAGCACCGCTTCAGGCTCGCAGATGTCCGCGCAGATGATCGTGGCGTGGTCGTCATCGGCCAACATAGCCCTCCCATGCGCCACTGCCACCGCGTCCGAATCGACATACACCACGCGTGCTTCCGGATTCAGGCCGCGGGCTGCTTCGTGCACATTGCCCACTGTGGGTATACCCGAGCCCAGGTCCAGAAACTGATCGATCCCCTCCGCCATCATAAAGGCAACGACCCTATGCAGGAAGGCACGGTTCAACAGGGAATGCAAACGCAGATCGGGAGTGATTTCGAGCATCATGTCGCCAATCTTGCGATCCACCTCGAAATTGTGATAGCCACCCAGATAGTAATCGTAGATCCTGGCAGCGCTGGGCTTGTCCAGCGGCGCCTGCTCCTTGCCCCAGCTACTATCACTCATCTCCGTCCCAGTCCCTCCCCTATGGCCTCTAGCAGTTGCTGTCGACGAAAAGGCTTTCGCAGGAACGCAGTCGTAGGGTCCAGCTGGAGTATGTGCTGGCAGCGCTGCTCCGGCAGCGCGCTTACCACCACCACCGGAATCTTTGCGAATCGCTCATCCTGCCTGAGCCGCATGTACAGCTCGTCGCCCATCATCTCATCCAGGATGATGTCCAGCACGATCAGATCGGCCGCTGCCTGCTCCAGTTGCTCCAGTGCCTCATGCCCATCGTATGCCTGTGCGATCTGCCAGCCGTTTCCGTCCAGCATGCTAAGGTAGATTTCCTGCAGGTCTTCATCATCCTCGACCAGCAGTATCCTGACCGTCATGAGTTCCCCTCTCCACTACCTGCCGTCGGCACCGTAAAGCGGATGGTGGTGCCCTGTCCCTGCCCGGAGCTCTCGGCCCAGATCCGGCCGCCATGATCTTCGACGATCGCCCGGCAGATAGCCAGACCCAGCCCAGCGCCCAGGTGCCGCGTCTTTTCCTGGAAGAATCGCTCAAAGACATTCTCCAGGTTCTCTGGCAGGATCCCGTAACCCTGGTCGCTCACCGCAAAGACCAGCTCGCCATCACGCTCCTCAGCCGTGACGACTATCCGTCCATCGTCAGAGTACTTGATCGCATTGTCGAGCAGGTTCCTGAGAACCCGGAACAGTTTGACCCTATCCCCCCGTATTTCCGGCAGCGACTCGGGGAGATCTGCCGTCACCTCGAGGTTTTTTGGCATGCTCTGAGGAACAGCATACAGGACAGCCTCGTGAACCAAATGTCGCGGCTGGACACTCTCGTGCTCGTACGCCCACACCCCAGCCTCAAGCCGGGACAGGTCCAGGATGTTCTCCACGGTCTGCAACAGTCTCTTGGCGCTGCTGACGGCAAAGCCGCTGACCCGGATCGCCCGTTCCCGATCCATTCCCTCATCCTCGAGCATCTCCACCAGCAGCTCCAGGCTCATCTGCACCTTGGCCAAAGGGGTCCTTAACTCGTGAGACACATCGCGGATCAGATTGTCCTTAAGCTCAACCATTCTCCTCTGCTCAGTGATGTCCCAGGTCACCAGCATTACCTCTGCCACCTGGCCCTCACGCGACAGAGGAGCCATGTGTACAGCATACCACACGTCCCGACGCGTATTGCTCAGCACCTCCAACTCCAGGTACTCACCCCGACCCCTTTTCAACACCCGGCCGATCGCCTCTTGAGCAACAGCCCGGTACTCTGGCGCCACAAATCCCAGCATATCTACACCCACAATATCATCCGCGGGGAGCATCTCCTGCTCGCTGTCACGATCGCGCGCCTGCGGAGCTGCCCTCCTCCTCCCCGAGTACAGCACTTCGGCTGGGGCGCGGTTGATATAGTGCACCTGGAAATCTGAGCCTATTGTCACCACCAGGACCGGTGCATTCTCCACCAGAAAACGCCACCGCTCCTCCGAGGCCTTGAGCGCTTCCTGTGCCTGCTTCCGCCCAGTGATGTCGGCCAGCAAGCCGTGGACACAGGTGACACGCGAGCCCTGTAGGATCGGATTGCTGGATGTGAGCGCCCAGCGAATATCGCCTGACTTGGCCAGCAGTCGGTACTCGTTGGTCTGCGCCAGGCCAGCAAGGACAGCGCCAAAGCCTTCGCGAATTCTGAGCTGGTCATCCGGATGTATAAAGCTGGCGTAGCGCTGGCCAATGAGCTCTTCAGGCTCGTACCCGAGCAGCGTCTCAATCGAGGGACTGACGTAGGTCACATACCCTTCCCCATCAAGGGCATAGACCACTTCGTTCATATCCTCGACCAGGCGGCGGTACTTCTCTTCGCTGTCACGCAAGGCAGACTCAGCCTTCAGCCGCTCGGCGACTTCGGCACGCAACTCCTCGTTGATCCTGGCCAGATCCGCGGTCCTATCCTTCACCCGCTGTTCAAGGGTGTCATGAGCCTCCCGCAGCGCTTGCTGCGATCGCTCGATCTCGGTCACCAGAGCCGCTCGGATCGTCTCCTGTTCGGTCAGCACGATCTTGCACGCCTCGTCGAAGAATCCAGTAGCGATCCCTCCCAGCATGTGTGACAGCCGGGTCAAGTACCGCTCGGTGCCCTCCTCGGGGCGCACATCATAGAGCTCCTGTCCCAGCACCCTGAGCGTCTGGCCCAGGGCCTCAGCCTGGAGGTAGTGCAGCCGGCCCAGCGCGACGCCAAAGTCCTGGCCCAAACCATCAGGCGACGCCTCAACCAACAAGTCCATCACCCTGCCGGTCAGATCGTACAACTCCTGGCGGACTTGCTGCGCGCTCCTGGAAGGATAGCAGGTATTGGCAATGGCTGCGTACCACTTCTCAGCAATGGCCTGGCGGTGCGCCTCTAGTCTGCTGCGTAGCCCCAATGCGACCCTCAAATCTCTGTGTCTTTCTCCTGGCGGATGTCAATATCCCGACTATTATAGCACAAAAGCCGCCGCCTTGAAAACTTGCCCCCTGCTTTTTCACCAGCTCTCGCAGCCTATCGAGATTGCCCGCAACGCCACGCCCTTCAAGATTGCGCTTCCCGACAACCGGTGCTATAATCAGGGAACGAGAGGGGAAACATGGCCAAAAAGGCACGCACGCCCATCCAAGAGTACGATGACACCTTTGCCATCGAACTGCCCGGCAACGCACCACCGCAAGAGCGCGACCGGCTGTCCGATCAGGCCATGGTCGTGGCCTATGACCGGCGTGGCCCGCGGCCCCGCTGGCGGCTGCGCACCCTGTTCTTTGATCGCGAAGCATGGACGCGCTCGGGTATTCGGCGCTGGTGGGCCGTCCACGAGGTAGTCTTTCTCGCAGAGGACCAACTCGACAAGCCCATACCCGAGATCTGTCGCTCCTACCCGCCGCCCAATCCGGGCCTGCCGTCCATCATCCTCTGTCATCGAAACACCCCGCTGGTACCAGCGCAAAAGCAGATCCGGGCCTTGAAGCGACGGAAAAGTCCTCCATCGCATGGCTCCGGATAGCCCATAGATTATACAGAGATGAAACAGGCAATCATCATCGTTGGCGGCTACAATGCCCTCTGGATCGCTTACCTGGGCATGGCCCGCCACCTGGAGGACGTCAGCGGGCTGCCGGCTGTTGGCGCACCGCTGGCACCCTGGGACTGGTTCAGGCTGCGCTGGACGAAAGATGGCAGCCACATGATGCGCAAAGTGCGTGAGACTGTCGACTGGGCGCGCCGGAAGCTTCAGGCCGAGCGCTTTGTATTCGTCGGTCACAGCGCCGGCGGGCTGCTTGGGCGTCTGTATCTGCACGACGGGCCGGTCTGGGGCGAGCGCTATGCCGGTGTAGGGCATGTCGACACGCTGATCACACTTGGCAGTCCCCACTGCCCTGACAAGGGTACCCGCACCGGCTGGCACCTCACCGACGAGGCCAACAGGCTGGTCCCCGGCGCCCCCTATGCGGACCGCGTCCGCTACGTGACTGTAGTGGGCCGCGCTGTCGAGGGCCACCCACTGGGAAACCACGGGCAACGCCGCGCTTTTCACGGCTACCAGTACTTTTCCCCGTGGAATGATACATGGGGTGACGGCATCATTCCGCTATCGTGTGCCCAACTCGACGGCGCGGAGACTGTCGTGCTGGAGGGCGTGACTCACTCGCGCAAGTACGGTCGAGACTGGTACGGAGCCTCCCGCGAGATTGTCCGCCGCTGGTGGCCCCAGGCTTCCCCCGATAGCCACGAACATGCCTAGCGATCCTGTAACCTTTCCCCACGCGGCCAACTATACCGTCTTCCTGTCCGGACCGCCCGGCTGCGGCAAGACCACCCTGGGCGTACACAGGGTGGAGCACCTGCTCGACCGGGGCGTCCCTGGCGAGCAGATCCTGATCTTGGTCCCACAGCGCACCCTGGCAGCGCCCTACTATGAGGCTCTGCGTGCACCCGAGGCACCCGCCGGCAGCATGGTCACCGTCGCCACCATCGGCGGCCTCGCCAGGCGCACATTGGAGCTATTCTGGCCCCTCGTCGCCGAGCCCGCGGGTTTCAGGCCCCACTACCCACCGCACTTTTTGACGCTGGAAACGGCCCAATACTACATGGACCGCGTCATCGAGCCCTTTGTACAGGCCGGGGCCTTTGATGGTGTCACCATCCCGCGCCCGCGCCTGGTCAGCCAGATCATCGACAACCTGAACAAGGCAGCCGCCGTCGGCTTTGCGCCTGAGGAGATTGCCTCCCGCCTCAAGACCGCCTGGAGCGGTGACTCTGCCACGCTGCGCATCTTTGACCAGGTACAGGCCGTGGCCCTTGCCTTCCGCCAGGCCTGCCTCAAAGGGAACCTCCTGGACTGGTCCCTGCAACTCCAGACCTTCCAGCGCCATCTACTGCCGCTGCCTGAGCTGCGCCGGTACCTGCTCAGCGGCTATCGCCATCTCATCGTGGACAATGTCGAGGAAGACATACCTGCCAGCCACGACCTGCTCAGAATCTGGCTGCCCCTGTGCGAGTCGGCCCTGGTCATCCACGACACGGACGGCGGCTACCGCGTCTTTCTCGGCGCTGACCCGGAGGGCGCCCTTGCCCTGGGCAAGCTATGCCGCGAGAGGGTCGTGCGCTCCAAGTCCTACGTGACCACCGCCGAGATGGAGGCCCTGGGTGCCTACCTCTCGACGCCCTTTCTCAAGGGCGAACGCGAGCTGGATCGGGAGATCCATACAACGGCAGCCGAACTGGTAAGCGGTGAGGACCGTGCCCTGGTACCGCCCGGCGGGAATCACCGCTTTCACCCGCAGATGCTCGACGGTGTTGCAGACGAGATATCCAGGCTGGTCATGGAGGAAAAGGTAGCGCCCGGCGAGATTGCGGTGCTGGCGCCCTTTCTCAGCGATTCGCTACGCTTCTCGCTGATCGACCGGCTCGCCAGGTTCGACATCGACGTGCGCACCCACCGCCCGTCCCGGGCCCTGCGCGAAGAACCGGCCACCCGCTGCCTGCTGACCCTGGCCAAGTTGGCCCATCCTGCCTGGCGCCAGCCCCCTCCCGCTGCCGACGTTGCGCAGGCCCTGCTGCAATCCATCGCCGATCTGGACCCCGTGCGCGCCCGCCTGCTAACCGACATCGTCTACCGCCCCAGGCAAGGCGAGCCGCATCTGACTCCCTTCCACCAGATCGTGCCCGAGATGCAAGAGCGGATCAGCTACCTGCTGGGGACCCGTTACGACGACCTGCACGCCTGGATTGACAGTTATGTCGATGAGACGTCCGGGGAAGAAAAGCCGGAAGAGCTCGATCATTTCCTCAGTCGTCTCTTTGGCGAGTTGCTGTCCCAGCCTGGCTTTGGCTTTCACCGCGATTTTGATGGCGGTGCCGTCGCGGCCAACCTCATCGAATCTATACAAAAGTTCCGGCGCTCGATGCCGTCGCCTATGGATGATGGCAGCAGCAACCCTGTCGGCGAGTCGTCGTCGCCAGAAAGCGCCGAGCCCGGTGCAGTCACCTGGAGCCTCGCCCAGGAGTATATCGACCTGGTTGAGCGGGGCGTCGTCGCCGCCCAGTATGTCTCCAGTTGGCAGGTGCGCCCCGAGAACGCCGTGCTGCTGGTACCAGCCTACACCTTTCTGATGATGAACCAGCCTGTGACCATCCAGTTCTGGCTCGACGCAGGCAGTCGCTCCTGGGCCGAGCGCATCTACCAACCTCTCACCCACCCCTACGTGCTGCGCCGCGACTGGCCCGAGGATGAGCTCTGGACCGACGAGAACGAGGTCCAGGCCAGAGACGAAGCCCTGGGCCGCCTGGTCCTGGGCTTGACCCGCCGCTGTCGCCAGCGCATCTACCTGACCTCCAGCGACCTGAGCGAGCAGGGATATGAGCAACAGGGACCGCTGTTGCGCTCAGTCCAGGACATCCTGCGCGCCCGCCGGGGGGAGCAGCCATGAGCGAGTTCATCCCCCGTGAGGGCCAGCGCCAGGTACTCGAGTACAGCGGCGGCAAGATGGGCATCTCGGCGGTGCCTGGCAGCGGCAAAACCCGCACCCTCGCCGAGCTGGCTGCCAGACTGATCGCCGAGCGGATCGCGGGTGACCAGCAGGTGCTCATCGTCACCCTGGTCAACTCGGCAGTGGAAAACTTTCGGAGCCGCATCAACGAGTCGATCGGAGCGCTCGGACTGCTGCCTGGCTTTGGCTACCGTGTGCGGACGCTGCATGGGCTGTCCCACGACATCGTTCGCGAGCGGCCTGGTCTCGTCGGCCTGTCCGACGATTTTGGCATCATCGACGACCGGGAGGCCAGCGCGGTCCGCGACGATGCCGTCGATGCCTGGCTGCGCGCAAATCCGGACGCCGCCGATCCCTACCTATCCCGCGACCTGGAGGGGCAGCGCATCGAGTGGGTCAAGGGCAACCGCTGGCCCAGGCTGGTGCGCAATGTCGCGGCGGCCTTTATCCAGCGGGCCAAGGACCTCCAGATCGCGCCCGAGGTGCTGTTGGAGCGCCTGGCCCTCCTGCAGGAACAGCCGGATGCGGCAGCCTCGCTGCACGCCCTGGCTCTGGCCCGTATGGGTGCCGAGATCTATGCCGACTACCAGCGAAGCCTGGCCTACAGAGGCGTCGTTGACTTTTCTGACCTCATCCGCCTTGCCCTGAAGGCACTACAACTCGATCCAGAGTACCTGGACCGCCTGCGTCAGCGCTGGCCCTTTATCCTCGAGGACGAGGCTCAGGATTCAAGCGAGCTGCAGGAAGAGATCTTGCGTCTGCTAGCAGGCCCCGGCGGCAACTGGGTGCGCGTTGGCGATCCCAATCAGGCCATCTACGACACCTTTACTAATGCCAACCCCCGCTTCCTGGCCAGTTTCCTCCAGGAGGAGGACGTCGCCACCATCATGCTCGGCGAATCGGGTCGCTCGCAGCCAGCGATCATCGACCTGGCCAACACCCTGGTGGACTGGGCCTCGAGCGACCATCCCACGCACGGCGTCCGCGGCGCCTTTGTGCAGCAGCATATCTATCCCACCGCTCCCGGCGATCCCCAGCCCAATCCGGAAAGGGATCGAGCTGCGATCAAGCTGATCGAGCACGACTACACACCGCAGCAGGAGCTGCTCGCCGTGGCCGACTCGCTCCAGCAGTGGCTGCCCGATCACCCGGATAAGACGGTCGCGGTCCTTGCCCCGCGCAACCAACGCGGCTACGACCTGGTGGATCTACTCAGAAAGAGGGAGATCCCGGTTCGTGAGCTGCTCCGATCCACCACCAGCACCCGCCACACGGCTGGCAGCCTGGGCAACCTGCTGCACTGCCTGGCCGATCCCACAAATGCCAAAAAGCTGGCGACTGCCTTTGCCGTCTGGCGGCGAGAGGACCGGAACGACGCCGAGGCTGACGAACTGGCCAAAACCGTCCGGCGACGCGTCCGCGGCTGCAAGGCTGTGGAAGCCTATCTGTGGCCCCGCGCTGATCACGACTGGCTGGCCCCGCTTGCCACGGACCTGCCCGCCCGGGAGCTGGCCCTGCTCGAGGAATTCCGCGAGGTGGCCTGCCGCTGGCACCTCGCCGCATCGCTGCCCATCGACCAGTTGATCCTCACCCTGGCTAACGAGCTCTTCCGCGAGCCAGCAGAGCTGGCCCTGGCCCACAAGCTCGCCATCCTCCTCAGAAATGTGTCCCGCGCCCACCCCAGCTATCGACTCAGCGAGCTGGTAGAGGAGCTGGCCGTCATCGCCCGCAACGAGCGGCGCTTTCTCGGGTTTGACCGCGAGGACACAGGCTTTGAACCGCCCGCGGGCGAGGTCACCGTCACCACCATGCACAAAGCCAAAGGGCTGGAATGGGACCGGGTGTACCTGCTCTCCCTGAACAACTATGACTTTCCATCGGGCCTGTCCCACGACACCTACATTGCCGAGGACTGGTTCGTGCGCGACAAACTGAACCTGCAGGCCGAGGCCCTGGCCCAGCTTTCGGTCCTTGCGGAAGCGTCCGATGCAACCGGCCTCCAGCCCAACACAGAGGGAGAGGCCACCTACCGCGCTCGCCTGGACTATGTCTCCGAGCGGCTGCGCCTGCTCTACGTTGGCATCACCCGCGCCAGAGAGGACTTGATCATCACCTGGAACACCGGCAGGCGCGGGGACAGGCAGCAAGCGGTGCCCTTTATCGCGTTGCAGGAGGCATGGGCGGAGCGCCACAGGACCGATCAGGAAGGGGAACTCCCATGACCCTGCCGCGGACCTTTCAATTCACACAGGGCAAGCTCCAGGATTATGTCGAATGCCAGCGGCGCTTTCAGTTGCGCTATGTGCTGATGCAGCCCTGGCCTGCCCTCATCACCGACAGGCCGTCAGAGTTCGAGCTGAACCTGCACCGCGGCGCGGATCTGCACCGGCTCGCCCACCAGTACGCCCGCGGCATAGAACCGGAGCGCCTCGCTGGTACGATCCAGGACGAGACGCTGGCCCGCTGGTGGCAGACTTTTCTCCGAAATCCTCCCGCAGACCTGCCGGAGGCCGTTCGCTGGGCCGAGATCATGCTTGCCGCCCCGCTGGCGGGCTATCGCCTGGTCGCCAAGTACGATCTCATCGCCCTGAACCCGGGCCAACGGTTCGTCATCGTGGATTGGAAGACCGTCAGCAGGCAGCCCCGCCGGTCAGAGCTGGCCGGCCGCCAGCAGACCCTGATCTATCGCTACCTCGCAGTAGAGGCCGGCGCCGATCTGAACGAGGGAGAGCCGCCCAGCGCGGAGCAGGTGGAGATGGTCTACTGGTTTGCCACGAGCGGCGGTGCGACCGAGCGCTTTGCCTACGACGCGGTCCAACACGAAAACGCGCGCGCATATCTGTCCAGCCTGATCGCCCAGGTCGCCGCCCACACCGAGCCGGTATGGCCCCTGACCACCGACCCGGGCCGCTGCCGCTTCTGTAACTATCGCTCCCTCTGCGAGCGCGGCGTCAGGGCAGGCTTTCTTGATGATTTCGACGGCGAAGGCGAGCTGGACGAGGACCTGATCGACCTCGAACAGATCGCCGAGGTGGAATTCTAATCATGATTACCGTACTGCTTATCCTGGTCATCGTGTCCTTGTTGATCTCTATCAACGCGCTCTACGTCGCCGGCGAGTTCTCTTCGGTTAGCGCCCGCAAGACGCGCATCGCCCAGCTCGCCGCGGGGGGCAATGCTCTCGCGGGAAGGCTCCTGCCTATCCTCGAGGATCCGAAGAAGCTTGACAACTATATTGCCGCCAGCCAGGTGGGCATTACGTTATCCAGCATCGTGCTCGGCATCTATGGCGAACGGCAGATCGCGCCCCTCATCGCCCCCTGGATCGCTCGCCTTCCACTGGGCTCAGACGAGGTGGCGGCAACTGCGGCTGCCGCCGGCATCGCTACCACTCTGGTGCTGATCTTGCTCACCACACTCCAGGTCGTGCTGGGCGAACTGGTGCCCAAGTCCATCGGCATCCAGTATCCCGAGAGGCTGGCGCTGCTAACCGTCCTACCTGTCAAGTGGTCTGCTGACTATCTACTGAAGCCGCTTATTGTCTTCCTCAATGGGAGTGGTGCCCTCCTCCTCAGGATCCTCGGCCTTCAGGCCGATCACGAGCACACGCACATCCATTCACCTGAGGAAATTGTAATTCTCGTGCGCGAGAGCCACCGCGGCGGGCTCATAGATGCCGACGAGCGCCAGTTCCTGCAGAATGTCTTCCGCAGCAGTCACATCCAGGCCGGCGACATCGTCATCCCCAGGAATCGCATGGTTGCAGCCCCGCTCGACCGTCCACTGGGCCAGGTTCTCGAGATGGCCGCCGAATCTGCCTTCACGCGCATCCCCGTCTACGAGAACGACATCGATCACATCGTCGGCTTTGTGCACCTGCGCGACCTCTTCTCACTGCACCGGACCGACCCGGACGCAAGCCTGCGCCGGATCCTGCGCTCGGTGCCCTTTCTGCCCGAGTCCCTCTCCCTGCCGGCTGTCTGGGATGCCCTCGACCAGGCGCAGAGTTACCTGGCTATCGTCTTTGACGAGTATGGCGGCACCGCCGGCCTGATTACCCGCGAGGACCTGATCGAGGAGCTCTTTGGCGAGTTGCAGGACGAATTCGACGACGAGCGGGCCCTCTTTACGCTGGAGGGCGAGGGCCGTGTCGTCGTGCGCGGCGACATGCTCGTCGAAAACCTGAACGACCTCTTGGAGCTGGACCTATCGTGCGATACAGCTTCGACCGTCGGCGGCCTGATAATGGAGGAATTGGGACGCGTGCCCAGGGCGGGCGACATCCTGGAGCTCGAAGACGCCACCCTCCAAGTAGAAGCGGTGGCCCACAACTCGGTCACCTCGGTGCGAATTACCCTACCACACCGCGAAAGTCAAGCTGGCGAGGAGGTGCAGTGATGGCTATCGTCATCCCCTTCTTCATCATTGCCCTGCTGATCCTGGCCAACGGCCTATTCGTTGCGGCCGAATTCGCCATTATCGGTGCGCGTCCAACCCGCATCGAGCAGCTCGCGGACCATGGGAACCGCGCCGCCGCCTGGGTAGTCCACGTTCTGCGCGACCGGACCAGGACCGATCGCTACATCGCCACCGCCCAGCTAGGCATCACACTGGCCAGCGTGGGACTGGGCATGTACGCCGAGCCAGCCATCGCCCATCTCATCGAGGGCCCGCTCCACGATTGGTTTGGCCTCGAGGGTGGCATCGTCCACACCATATCCTTCCTCATCGCCCTGATCGGAATCACCTACCTGCACGTGGTAGTCGGCGAGATGGTGCCCAAGTCAGTTGCCTTGCAGGGTCCAGAACGGACGGTGCTGGTCCTAAGCGCCTTCATGCGCATCGTGGGCAAGCTCTTCTCCGTGCCGGTGTCCGTCCTGAACCATATCGGCCTGCTCACACTAAAGCTCCTCCGCGTGCCGCCTCCGGGGAAGGGCAGCCGCCTCTATTCCCTCGACGAGCTGGAGATGGTCGTACTGGAGAGCTATGCCGGCGGCATGCTGGACCAGCGCGAGCAGGAGCTCATTGCCAATCTGCTCGGCTTTTCCGAAGAACGGGTCGAGGAAGTGATGATCCCACGTACCCTCATCACGGCCATCCCGATCACCATCCCCGAGCAGGAGCTGCTGGACCTGATACCCACATCAGCCTACAGCCGCCTGCCCGTGTACCGTGAGACCATCGACAATATCGTGGGCATGCTCCACCTGAAGGACCTGGTGCGCCAGCAGCTCGCCGGCGAGCCTTTCGATCTTGCTGGCCTGCTGCGCAAGGTGTCCTTCGTGCCCGAGACCTTGCCCGTGCAAAACCTCCTGGCCAGCTTCAAGCGGCTGCACCAGCACATGGCCATCGTCATCGACGAGCACGGCGGCACTCGAGGCCTGGTGACGCTGGAGGACCTGCTCGAGGAGGTGGTGGGCGACGTCTATGATGAATTCGACCAGGGAGAGGAGCCGCCTATCACCGTTGTGGAGCCCGGGTACCTGATCGCCCTGGGACTGGCTCAACTGGACGACCTCGCAGCCTACGTCCCCATCCCCGAACACGAGTATGATGTCTCGACCATCGGCGGCTTTGTCCTGGCCGAGCTGGGACGCCGGCCGGAGGTAGGCGATGAGATCCGCCGCGGGGAG
>Ga0207796_1000550_pt1 | contig 14783 bp, 13 predicted proteins | sample Pon1CUnioCityCA_6_FD_187274 | JGI IMG/M metagenome (GOLD analysis project Ga0207796, IMG submission 187274) | Marine sediment microbial community from Union City, CA, USA - Pond 1C Sediment 1 (SPAdes) | ecosystem: Environmental > Aquatic > Marine > Intertidal zone > Salt pond sediment ...
TGTGTGGGCGGCTACCTACCCCAGCCGCTCGAAAATCGGCCGCAAGCGCCCATACATTTCATCCATCCATTCGGGAATGACGCGCGTCCGGCCAACGGTAGTCATAAAGTTGGTGTCCCCTGCCCAACGCGGCACGACGTGCACGTGGACGTGGTCGTCGATGCCGGCACCTGCGGCTGCCCCGATATTGGCGCCCACGTTGAATCCCTCGGGGTTATATGCTTCCCTGAGAACCTTCATGGTGAGCTGCGTTAAGGCCATGAGTTCTGCCGATGTGGCCGTGTTGAGGTCTTCAAGACTAGCTATGTGAGCGTACGGGACGACCATGACGTGGCCGTTGTTGTAGGGAAAGCGATTGAGAATCACGTAGCAGCATTCACCGCGATGAACGATGTGTGCGCTCTTGTCGGGTTCTTCGGGTTTTGTGCAGAATAGGCAATCATCTGGCAAAGGGTCGTCACCCTGGAGATAGGGCAGTCGCCACGGGGTCCACAGGTGGTTCATATTGCCCCCATTCTACACCAGATTCCCACGCTGGGCAATTCTCAGGACTGATGAATCCAAGACTCTTCCGTCGGTCGGGTCCGCCGCGGGGTGCGGCAGAATAGGACAGGCTGTGTATGCCGGTGAAGGGCACAGTAGCTGGGCTGTCTGATCTGGTTTCCGTTGGCCCGAAAGCTATGCCATGCTCAATCCATCGCTGCCCGTTCGCCGCGGTCAAAAGGAGCTGGATCTTGAGGTCGGCCTATGAGTCCCCGTGGCTGGGTGTGTCACGCGTTTCGACCGCTGACCGTGGCAGACATGGTAGGATGCGTCGCCTTGTCGCTGGTCGAGCTGATCCAGCTGCTGTTTCCGACCCGGAGCGCGTCATATGTGGTGGTGGCCTGTGCTCTGGCAGCGCTTGAGGCGAACTACTCGTTCCGGCTCGTGCGAGCGAGGCGGCTGCGTGGTGAAGACCTCTTGCGGTTCCGGATTGCTGAGTTCGTGCTGTTCTTCACCCTGGTGAGAGTGAGTGCCTATATCGGTGAGCCCCGGGCAGACATCGTCAGTGACCTTCTTGCCTGGCCGCAGGATCCGGGACGAGTAGTTGATCTGGAGCCGGCCTTGGCCTTGTTCCTGGTGACGCTTTCCTGGTCCGCAGCGGGCGGTACAACCGACGATCTGGAGCGTATCGGGGAAGCACCCGTGAAGGAAGGGGGATACAGAGCTCCCGTGGCCGCTCGTGTGGGCCGCTTCTTCTGGGGGCGGAGTGATATTGTTGTGGACAGCCGGCCTGATGCAGATCCGCATCGCCAACTTGCTGAATCTGAACCGACCCTCTGTGCCTGGGCTCAGCCTCAACATATTGATCTGCATCGCACTTGGCCTGGTCAAGCTGGGGCAGATCCAGTTCAAATGTCTATCCCAGGGCTGGTGGAAGAAGGGGCTGACGATTTCGCCAGCCCTGGTGGGCCGTCGGGTGCGCTATGCGTAGGTCCTCCTCAGTGTGGCGGGGCTGGCGGCTTTCCTCCTCCCCACTGCTCATGGACTTCGTATTCTGGACGTCGCCACCATTGTCAGCCACGACCTGCTCTATCTTGCCAAGGTGGTCGTACAGGCCGTCATCCTGGCCTTCCAGCTGCTGAGCTCTCTGACCTGTCTCATGGGTGGGGAAGCGAGCGCGAAGCGCTGGGTCCGATCCAGGGGTTTGAGGGGGCTGGGTCCAAAGTGGGCGAGGCTGAGGCTGAGTGGACTTGGCTGCCCGAATCGTTTGTGGAGGCGCGCTACAGCACCCAGAAACTTGAGGCTGCCCGGGAGGGACGCGTTCGTGAGGATTGGAGAGAAGTCAAGGAAGCGCTCCGATCCCTTCCTCAAGACGCTCGTGTCAGCGGGGAGTGACGTACTGGCCCTGGCGACCATCGACTGACGCCCCGTCGTCGACCTCGAGGCGCATCAGTGTTGGGACAGAGACACGTCGCCCGCCCTCACGGGCCGCAGCGATCCGTCCTCCGTGCGGAGAAGGAGCGCGCCATCTTCGTTCACCGCCGCGGCTATTCCCCGAAGCTGCTCCTTGCCTGTGGTGACGACCACCTGGCGGCCAAGCGTCGCCAGCCGTGAGGCCCACTCGCGATGTGGGTCTTCTCCTCGCTTCAGTCTTTCATATCGCGCTTCGATAGCCGTTAGGACATCAGCGAGGAGCGCTCCGCGATCTACGCGGTGACCGATCTCAACCAGGATGCTGGTGGCGTCAGGGGATAGATCGTCAAGTGTGTCCTCCGGCACATTCACATTGATGCCGATCCCGACGACGACGAAGGCCACCGTGCCGTTCGTCACCTCCGTCTCGGTCAGCAAACCCGCGAGTTTGCGCCATCTCGAGGAACCCGGAGCCAGAGTCTGAGACGCCACGACCAGGTCATTGGGCCACTTCAGCGCCACCTCCAGATCAGCCCGTGCGCGGATAGCATCGGCCGAGGCCATGGCGCAGAGCATTGTCAGCTGCTGGGCCTTCCGAGGTGGCAGAGCCGGCCTGAACACAAGGGAGCAGAGCAGACTCGATTGAGGGGGCGCGACCCAGCGTCTGTTCAGTCGTCCACGGCCGGCTGTCTGCTCGTCGGCTACCACGACAGTGCCCGCAGGCGCGCCGCGGAAGGCGAGCGCCTTGGCTGCGTCATTTGTGGACCCGACGACCTCGTGGAAGATGAGGTCTTTCCAGAAGGATGAGGTCCTCACTGCGTGCGTCACGTTCCGAAGGTTGAGGTTTTCTGTGTCGTTCATGCGTGCAACTGCCCTGGGTCGCGGTTTCGACGGGATTTCCAGCCGCCCTTGACTGGGAAGATCCTGGCTTCGGGATTGGGACGTGGCGTGTGACCCTGAGCGTCGGGCTCAGCCGCTGAGCACGTCCCGGGAGATGACCAGTCGCTGGATCTCGTTTGTCCCCTCGCCGATCTGGCACAGGCGCTGATCGCGATACATGCGCTCCACCTCATACTCACGCACGTAGCCGTAGCCGCCGTGGACCTGGATCGCCTTGTGACAAACCCTCTCCGATACCTCTGTGGCGAGCAGTTTTGCCATGGCTGCCTCTTTGGTATACCGCTGCCCCTGTTCCTTGAGCCAGGCGGCGCGGTGGACCATCATACGCGCGGCGTCGATTTCGGTGGCCATGTCCGCAATCATCCAGCGTATCGCCTGGAAGCTAGCGATGGGCCGACCAAACTGCTCGCGCCTTTTCGCATAGTCGACGGACCGCTCGAAAGCCGCTTGCGCCAGGCCAACGGCCATCGCCGCGATGGCAATGCGTCCGGCATCCAGAGTGGTAAGAAACTGGATGAACCCCTCGTTTTCCTCGCCCAGCAGGTTTTCAGCAGGGATCCGGCAGTCCTCGAAGAAGAGCTCTGAGGTCACGGACCCCTTCAATCCCATCTTCTTCTCGTCTCGGCCGGGCTCGAACCCGGGGGTGCCCTTCTCGACGATGAAGGCGGAAATCCCGTGTGTCCCTTTGTCCGGGTCTGTTTTCGCGGTGAGCACGACCACGTCGGCGATGGAGCCGTTCGTGATGTAGATCTTCTGGCCGTTGATGACCCATCCGTCGCCGTCCCGTACGGCGCGCGTCTGGGTGGCCCCGGCGTCAGAGCCGGCTTGAGGTTCCGTCAGGCCAAAGGCACCGATCTTGTCGCCTCGCGTGAGGGGGGGCAGGTACTTCTTCTTCTGCGCCCGTGTGCCGAAGCAAAAGATAGGCTCGCAGCAGAGCGACGTGTGGGCATCGAGCGTGATCGCCAGCGAGCCCGACGCGCGAGCGATCTCTTCCAGCGCGATGACCATGGCATGGTAGTCAGCGTCGGAACCCCCGTATTCGAGGGGGAAGGGAAGCCCGAGCAGGCCTACTTCGCCCATTCTGTGGAACAGATCGTGAGGGAACTGATCCGTGGCGTCGATCTCTTCCGCCCTCGGTGCCACCTCCCGTTCAGCGAACTCACGCACCATGCGTCGCAGCATTCGTTGTTCTTCAGTGAATTGGAAATCCATAGTCGCTGACTCCTCTGTTTCTTGCCCTTAATCAGGAGCGGGCGCGTCTGAACGCGGTCGGCACACGTGTGTCCGTGCGCTCGATCACCCGTGTTACTGGTGCGCTGGCGACGCGCTACTTGGAGATGACCATCCCGGTGGGGTCGATCTCGCGCATAACGTCAAGCACCTGGCGGGAAGGTGGCTCTGTGATCTGCACCTCCGCGGGGATTAGCAGCTCAAAACCCGTTGCGGCCTGCACGTCGGCCACCGATACGCCGGGATGGGTGGCGAGCAGCCGCATTCGCTTCGTCGTCTCCTCGAAATCGAACAAGCCGAGCTGCGTGATGACTCGGTAAGGGCCGGTGCCAGCTGGCAGTCCAGCCCGCTCGCGAGCGCCAGGGCCGTCTAAATAGCCCGGCGTGGTGAGGAAATCGAGGGTTTCGACGAATCGACGAGGATCCTGGCGCATGACGATGATCGTGTGCCAGCAGAGTGAGCCCACGTCGTTCGCCCCCCCGCTGCCGGGAAAGCGGACTGTAGGCCGCTCCCACTCGCCGATGACGGTGGTATTCAGATTGCCGTAGGCGTCGATCTGCGCTGCGCCCAGAAACCCATAGTCCACGTAGCCGGACTGGCTCGCTGACATCACGTCGTGCATGCTTGAGGCAGACACGGCTCGATAGAACGTGCGACTGTCACCGACTGATATGGGGAGTACCGGCACTTGTGGGCCGATGCCTCCGGCTTCAAAGATGATGAGCAGGTTCGGCGCGTGCGTTCTCTGGGCCAGCATGCTGGCAATCATGGGCAGGCCCGTTCCGACGAAGACGGAGCTGCTGTCCTCCAGGAGCCCGGCTGCGACATAGGCGAGAAGCTGTGTGGGGTTGTAGTCTCGGGTCATTTTCGCTTTTCCTCCAACCACGGCGCCTTCAGTGGCGCTTCCAGATGCTCAACCTGACGCAGGTACTCCAGCTGGTCCTCGCCCCCGATGAGATCCAGATATGCGCTAAACCCGTCGACGCCGTAGACGTAGCGATCCATATACTCAGCGACACCTTCGTCTGTTTTCGAGAGCCTCAACCATTCGCCGATGTGCTGTTCATCAAAATAGTACTTACCAGGCATGAGGGTCGGATGTGCGCCATAGGGCACCTCGATCACCGCGTCCACCAGATAGTAGGGAATGATGGTATCTTGTGGCGCCTGGCGGATCATCTCGTTGTCGATGAGCTCTTCCGTGGTCATGATCAGCCGGCGGGCGGCACGTGCTAGCTCGAAGTCTTCAATGGTGATGCCATCGATCTGAGCGTTTCCGTGCTTGTCGCAGCGGTGCACGTGCATAAGAACCACGTCCGGATAGCAGGCTGGCAGAAGCGTTATCGGCTTGCCGGTGAAGGGATCCTCTACCACTCTGGCAGAGCTGTGCTTCAGCGTGTCCGTCCCCAGCATCACCCGGGTGGGGATGAAGGGGAGTCCCATTGCGGCCGCCGAGAACCGCCATTGATAGCCAGCATTGCTGATCTCCGCCACAACCTCGCAGCGGCCGGTCTCGGCGGCGCGGCGTGAGGCAGGGGACAGGCCCCGTAGCTCGTGTCCAAACGCGTAGGCCACCTCGATCCGGTTGGCGCAACCGGCCCCGATGAGCACATCAGAATCGTGGACGGCTGTCTTGCCGCAGAGGGTGAGGTCCTGTTTCCTCTGGCGGATGATCTCGTAGATGGCGGCCATTGAGACGCGGATATGCCCAAACCCACCGCACGCAACCAGTGCCCCGTCCGGGACATATGCCTCCACTGCTGCCTCGAGAGTGGTTCGCTTGTCGTTGAGGGCACGCGATTTGTGTTCGGCCACCCATGCTCGGTGTTCATCGGGGTCATGCCAGCCGATTAGCTTGCCCTGTCCGGCCTGAAGAACATCCATCGTATCATCTCCCCTGTAGTTGTGTGGTTCCTGTGCTGCTGCGAGAGCGCGGAATCTGAGCTAAGTCTGTAGCCCACAAGTCATCCCGCGGGCCGTGACATACGCGTGGGCGAGATAGCTGGTGTTGTGGGCGATGCCAACATCCCCTCGTCTACCCAGGACAACGAGTCCGCCGTGTCCGGTGGTCCGCCGCGCCAGGAGCGAGATAGCAGCCTCTGCTGCCTGCTGGGCCGTCATCCCGGTTTCCAGGAAGCTGCACGCCGACTTACTGATGACCACTTTCATCAACTGCTCGCCGTCCCCGGTGGCCGAGACTGCCCCCGTCAGATCGTCGGCGTAAGCCCCACAGCCAACCAGAGGGGAGTCCCCGACGCGACCGGGGTGCTTGTTGAAGGTGCCGCCGGTAGAGGTCGCGGCGGCCAGGTGCCCGCCGGCGTCCAACGCGACTGCGCCGACTGTGTCACCCGGGAAGGGACCCAGCTCATTGACCTTCAAAGATCCCTCGACGCCATCTTCCGTTGTCTCTCGAGAGAGCCAGCGCTCGGCCTCGCGTTTCACTACCAGCTGCCAGGCCGGGCAGAATTCAAGGCCGTGTTCCCGTGCGAAGGCCTCAGCGCCCTCGCCAGCAATGGCAGTGTGCTCCGAAGCCGTCATGACGAGTCGAGCGAGCGTCACCGGGTGCCGGATTCCTTTCACCGCCATCACAGCTCCCACGTTCAGATCGCTGCCGTCCATGACGATGGCGTCAAGCTCGATCTCACCGACAGCGTTCAGGACCGATCCACGTCCCGCATCGAAGGTGGGGTCATCCTCGAGCGCGCGCACAGCAGCTTCCACTGCCTGCAGGGCTGACCCGCCCTGGTATAGTACGTCCCAGCCGACTGCCGCCGCCTGAGAGCAGCCATCCAATGCATCCTGGTGCAGGGCTGACGGGATCTCCCACGCTCCGCCGTGGGCTATGATTATGGGCTGGTATGTTGTCTGGATGTTGGCATTCATGTTAGAACGATAGTACTCCTATTGAAGTGTCGTGTGAGAAGGGTCGTCAGCGCTGCCCGTGCCCGTGAGGCGGCTCTGAAGGAACTTTTCGTCCTCGCCGGACGCCAGGGCGACGAGGATGTCGCCCACCTGGAGCCGTGTGTCTCCGCGGGGGATGAGTACCTGTCCGTCTCGACGGATAGACGCAATCAAGCTGTGCGCGGGAAGGTTTAGCTCCTGTACGGTCCTTCCGACCGCCCCATGGTCATCGCGTAGCCTCATCTGAACGACCGTCGCGCCAGCGTCCTGTTCCAGGGTTCCCACGTTAGTCCGTCTCTCTAGACTCACCCGGTCGAGGTGCGTCAATCTTGCCTGCTGGTCCAGAACGGCATGCGAGTAAGCCCGCACAATGTCCCCACGGCGCAGCACGCCCACAACCCGGCGCGTATTGGCTCGATCCACGACCGGTATGCGTCCCACATCGAGGGCACCGAAGCGCTGCAGAGCCGCATTCAGGCTCTGATCGGGGAACACGGTTGGCAGATTGGTGGTCTGAATATCGGCGACGGTTCCTGTCATGAGCTGCTTGGTCTGTGCCCGTTCCAGATCGCTCAGACCCACAACGCCGCGCAGAAGCCCATCTGCGTCCAGGACGAGCAGACCCGTGTAGTGCGTCTTGTCGAATACGCTCACGAGTTCCGTGAGGGGCATCGAGGGGTTGACGGTGGTTATCTCATCAATCGGGGTCATCGCCTCGCTGACAAGGATCGCTGTCATCAAGTCAAGCCGTCTGCCGGCGTAGATATCGATACCTTGGCGATTCAGCTTGATCGTGTAGATACTCTGATCGAGGAGATGACGGGCGAGTGTTGCGCTGATGACGGTGGTCAACATGAGGGGAAGCATGACGTTGTAGTCGCGCGTCATCTCGAACAGTGTCAGGATGGCCGTAATCGGCGCGCGGCTCGCGGCCGCGAACACGGCGGACATTCCGACCAGGGTATAGGAAGACGAAACTACCGTGCCCTGGGACAGGTGATGCACCAGTTGTCCAACAACGCCGCCAAGCATAGCGCCAATGAAGAGGCAGGGACCGAAGATGCCCCCTGATGCGCCCGAACCGATCGTCAGTGACGTGACAACGATCTTGAGGAGCCCCAGCACGAGGATGGAGGCGATCGTCAGCCGATTGAACAGCACGGCCTCGATGGACTCGTAGCCTACTCCGAGAACCCTGGGAAACCCCAGCCCAACGACGCCTACGATTAATCCTCCCAGGGCTGGCTTCAGGTATTGCTGGAGTGATAGTGCCTCGAAGAGCTCGTCCACACGGTCGAGAGTCCGGGTGAAGGCCACGCCCACGAAGGCAGCCGGCACCCCCATCAGTGCGTAAACCGGCCACTCCCACGTTTCGGGCACCGCAGAAGGGGGAAACGGGAAGGCGGGTGCAGCGCCGAAGTAGGCGTGGCCCACGAGGCTGGCGACCACCGAGGCAACCACAACACTCGTGAACCGGACCAGCCCGAATTCGGCCAGAAGAACCTCCAGGGCAAACATGACGCCGGCCAAAGGTGCGTTGAACGTTGCGGCAATCCCCCCGGCCGCTCCGCAGGCGACCAGGCACTTGGTCCGCTCATCAGAAAGGTGAGCGGCCTGGCTCAGCGCGGAGCCGATGGCTGAACCAATCTGCACCACGGGGCCCTCTCTTCCGGCGGATCCTCCGCTTCCGATGGTGACGGATGTCGCAAGCGGCTTGGCGGCGATGACTATGGGGCGGATGCGTCCCCCATGCAGAGCAAGGCACTCCATCACTTTGGAGACTCCGGGACCTTGGGTCTCCGGCGCTACGTAGTGTATCAGCAAGCCCGCGAGAAGCCCTCCCACGGCCGGTGTCACGACGCCAACGGTCGTGGCCAGAGCCGCCGGCACTCCGACACGCAGGGGCCACTTTCCCAGAGTTCCAAGAGAGAGGGCGTGGATCGTTTCCAGGAGCCAGCGGAACCCTACGGCCGCGAATCCGCTGCCGAGGCCGACGACCAGGGCTGTTATGAGCATCACCGCCGTCTCTGAGCTCCAGAATCGGCTGTAGCTTGATGTGATGCGGTCACGAAGAGAGCGTACCATGGCTTTGTGGACCACTCCAGGCTCTAGTTGGCCCAGCAACTGAGCTTCGGCCGCCGAACCGGCTGGTCGGTCCGCGTCCACTTGCGCGACGATCTCCAGCCTACCGGAACCCGCCCGGCCCGGTAAGGCATCGGGATGTATTGGACTGAGGGACGCTGCTGCGATGTCTGGGGGTAGAGGTCCATGAGATCGTAGACCTCTTCGGTTACCTCAGTGCTCACCGGCATTCCCAGATCCCTCGCTTCCCGTACGGTGATGGGGTCGTCGTGCGTCCACTTCCCCGTCGCCAAGGCCTCAGCCAGCCTCTCTCCTATCTCTTGATCCGCGCGATTGGTGACGATGCGGACGACAGTCTGCTTGATCTCTTCGATCGTCTTCCTTCCCACATCAGCGAGGATCAGTGTCTCGTCGTCTAGCTCATTGACGTCCTCTTGACTCACCGCCCTGAGGATTGAGGCCGCCGGTCTGTCCTGGAGCTGAGGGTCCACGGGTCCCAGCACGGCGTTCTTATCCATGAATAGCCGATCAGCCGCGAGTGCGATGAGGGTTCCGCCAGACATGGCGTAATGGGGCACAAACACGGTCACGTCCGCCGTGTGAGAACAGAGGGCATAGGCGATCTGCTCTGATGCCAGGACGAGGCCACCCGGCGTGTGGAGGATGAGATCGATGGATACTTCCGCGTCCGTCATGCGAATGGCGCGCAGTATCTGCTCGGAATCGTCGATGTCGATGTAGCGAAAGAGAGGGATACCCAGGAAGGCCATTGTCTCTTGCCGATGGATCAAGGTAATGACGCGGGACTCCCTCTTGCTCTCCAACTGGCGCAGCTTGCGCAGGCGGGCCATCTCAAGCAGCTTCTGTCGGGTGGCGGGCAGCACTGATGCCCCGATAAGAAATATCCAGAAGACATCCGTGAAGTTCATCTATCCGCCTCCCGAGGGCTCTGGCGGTGACTATCAGCTTGTCAGTGGAAAGAGGAGTAGTATCGTGCGATCCATTGGCCGCGCTGGATGGTCGGGCTTGCACACCACAATGTGTACTCTGCTCTTCTCAATTGTATGTCAAACGCGCTGGCAACACAAGAACGAGTGGCAAACGACATCTCACGCTGGTCCTGTGATGCGAACCGTCACGCATGGCCAGGACTTTCGCTATCTCTGGCGACCTGGCCCACGAGGCTTTTGTGCCTTGTGTACGAAAGCTTGACTCTGTTGGCGACGGCAGCCCTCCGGGTCACGTTTCTGGATGTCGCGGCTAATCGTGCATTGGCCTGCCGCGGACCTGTGGCCGGTCACAGCTCGTCGGCCCGCAGCCGCCACGTGCTGCGCAGGCGCTCTTTGGGCCGGAGGCCACCAGGCGCCACGCACGCGACCGTGATGAGCCAACTCAAGGGGCTACTAGAATTGACTACCATACTCGACTACCATACTCGACAGATCAGCCCTTTCAAGTACGCTCCCTCCGGAAAGGTCAGAGCCACGGGATGGTCGGGTCCCTGTGTCATACTCCCGATGATCTGAGCCTTCCGCCCGGAGTCTGCGACAGCCCCGAATACGATCTTCTGAAACAGATCGGCAGAAACCCGGCCTGAGCAGGAGAACGTGAAGAGCACGCCTCCCGACCTCAGTAGATCGAGTGCCAGGAGATTGACGTCTTTGTATGCGCGTGAGGCACGCTCCACCTCGCCGCGTGAGTGGGCCAACTTCGGCGGATCCAGAATGACAACGTCGAAACGCCGACTCTCTGAACGGAAATGGCGGAGGACCTGAAAGACGTCACCCTCCACATAGTCGAAAACGCCTTTGCTTCCCAGCAACGAGGGATTGCGAACCCTGTCCGCCGCAGCGGAGCTGTTGATGGCCACATTCCGCCGAGCCATCTCGAGTGACGAGCGGGAGCTGTCCACGAGCGTTACGCGGCATGCTCCCCCCGCTGCTGCATACACGGCGAAGCCGCCCGTGAAGGCAAAGGCATCAAGAACCTCGGCCTCCCCACAGTGGTGCACCAGACGCGCGCGATTATCCCGCTGGTCGAGGTAGAAACCCGTCTTGTGACCCGCTCGAAGGTCCACCAGAAAACGGTGTCCGTTCTCCTGAATCTCGATCGTCTCCGGCGGCTCCTCCCCCCAGAGCACGCCCGTTCGCTGCGCGAGGCCTTCCTTCTCTCTTACTGCTACATCGGAGCGCTCGTAGATGCCCCGGATCCTCTCCCGTTCAAGAACGGTCAACAGTGCGTCGATGAGCTCTGTGCGACGTCGATCCATCCCCAGCGTCAAGAACTGGATGGCGAGCCAGTTGCCATAGCGATCCACTATCAGCCCCGGGAGGTAGTCGGATTCGGCATGGACGATGCGATAGGCTGTGGTCGCCGAATCTGGTGGGCCTGGCCCTCCCAGCCCAAGAGCGCGACGGGCGCTGATTGCTCGGGCCAGGCGGCGTTCCCAGAACGCCTGGGTCATGTTCTGGGTCTGGTCCCAGGTGAGAATGCGCACCCGGATCTGGGACGCTTCGTTGAAGTACCCCCGGGCGAGCCAGTTGTGACCCGCGTCCAACACGTCAACGATGTCACCGCTCTGCGGGTCGTTTTCAGTGTGATGAATCGCCCCGGAGAAGATCCAGGGATGACGGCGCAGGACCGGCTTGGCTCGACCTTTTTTCAGAACAACAGTACTCATAGGGTTCCTTACATGCTCAATAGCAGGCCGACGACACCACTCTTGCCATTCGGGGCCAGACCGAGGGGAAGCGTTTTCCCAAGCGCGAGCGCTACCTCGCGTGCAGCATCGCACGCAGCTGGTCCTCAGAAACAAAGGCCGTGCCCAACTCCCGGGCCCTGCTGACTTTCGCTCGTCCAGGAGAGTCCCCAGCGATGAGGTAGTCCGTGCTGCCACTGACGCTGCCGGTGACTGTTCCCCCCGACTCCTCGATCAACTTGGCTATCTCTCGTCGTGGCAGTGACAGGGTGCCCGTGATGACGAACGTCAAACCTTCCAGCGGGCCGCCTGCGGGTCTGGCTGGGCGGTCTCGCGTCATGTTCACTCCAGCCGCGCGGAGTGCATCGATGAAGGCGCCATTGTGTTCCTGATCGAACCACGTGACAACGGCCTGCGCGGTATGCGGCCCGATTCCCTCGATCTTCTCGAGCTCCTCAATGCTCGCGCTGCGGAGGGCATCAATGGAGACGAAGTGCCGAGCAAGCGTTCGAGCCACGACCCCGCCTACGCCCTGTATGCCCAGTGCGGCAATCACCTGGTGCAGGGGACGATCCTTGGTGGCTTCGATGGATGCCAGTAGATTCCTCACGCTCGTCTCAGCAAAACCCTCCAGGGGAAGAAGTGTCTCGCCGTCCAGCGCGTAAAGATCTGCAGCGTTTGTGATCAGCCCTGAGTCGATCAGGAGCGAGGCCGTTCGTTCGCCCATCCCCTCGACGTCCATGACCGCGACGAAGTGGCTGACTCTCTGGACCCGCTGCTCGGGGCAGTCTACGTTGACGCAGTACACAGCCACCTCATCGTCTCGCGAGACTATGGGCTCATAGCAGGAGGGGCAGACCTGGGGGGCCTGGAATACCCTCTCATCGCCGGTGCGTGCTTCGGTCACGGGCCCCACGACATAGGGGATCACGTCGCCGGCTCGGCGCACGATGACGCGGTCGCCAACACGGATGTCCTTGCGCCGCAAGTCCTGGAAATTGTGCAGCGTGGCCTTCTGAATGGTGACGCCGCCGAGCTTCACCGGTTCGAGGATGGCGTATGGTACGAGAGCTCCCGTTCGGCCCACGTTCACGCCGATATCCAGAAGCTGCGTGGTGGCTTCGCGGCCCGGGAATTTGAACGCAACAGCCCCCCGCGGCGCGCGTCCCACCACGCCCATCGACGCCTGGGTGCCAAGGTCATCCACCTTGATGACCAGACCATCGACCTCGTAGGGCATCGAGTCTCGTTTCTCGATCCAGCTTTCACAGTAGGCGATCAGCGGCTCAATAGCTGCAAAGCGCGTCACGTAGTCCGAGACGCTGAAGCCGAGCTGCCGCAGGTACCGAAGAGCCTCCCACTGGGTTTCCACCGGGAGTTCGTCCGCATCGACGATGGCGTAGGCCAGCAGGGTGAGCGGTCGCTCCGCTGTGACGCGGGGATCCAGCTGGCGGAGGCTGCCAGCCGCAGCGTTACGTGGATTGGCAAAGGGATCTTTTCCGGCCTCAGCTTCGCGCTCATTTAGCGCTTCGAAGTCCTCGATCAGCATGATGGCCTCGCCGCGAATCACGAGTCGGGAGGGTACATGGACCGATCCGGTCTTGTCAGGGTCGGGTGTATCGGTCACGTCTCCCCGGTCCTGGGGACTGACGTCGGGAGGGAGCACGGGGATGCGCAACGGAAGGGTAGGTACCGTGCGCAAGTTCGTTGTGACGTCTTCTCCGACGTATCCATCGCCGCGCGTGGCGCCCTGCGCGAACAGCCCATTCTCGTAGTGGAGCACGACAGTGAGGCCATCCAGCTTTGGCTCGACGACCCAGGCCACGTCAGCGGCGGGGGGCGTGACATACTTGCTGACACGATCCCACCAGGCTCGGATCTCGTCCGCGTCGGAGGCTTTGTCTAGACTGAGGATAGGCGCCGGATGGTCGACTTTTGTGAATGCGTTGGCCGGCTCTGCGCCGACCCTCTGGGTGGGGGAGTCTGGCGTGACGAGCTCTGGATGCCGAGTCTCCAGCGCACGGAGCTGGTCCATCAGAGCGTCGTACTCCGGGTCACCGATGACGGGCTTGTTCAGCACGTAGTACCGGTAGTTATGATAGCGGATTTGTTCTCGAAGAGTCTTGATGCGTCGGGGTATAGTGTCGGATATCACAAACGTCTCCCGGCTCAGCCTTTCAGCGTTGCGGCGATCACCTTCGTCAGCATCATGTTCGTGTAGCCACCAGAAAGTCTACCCCCTACCACCGCCAAGACCCTCCCCTAGGGATGCTCAATGGGCTCCAGGTAGTTGCCGATGGCCCACGAGTCGCGCTCCCCGTTGTCCGGATCGCGGATTCTCCACCACGGGGAGCCGGAGGCCGTCCGTGGCCCCTCCACAACCACGAAGACCTCGCCGTCGGAGGCGATGTCCACGCGCGTGTAGTTTGCGCCCGGTCCCTCGCGAAGGCTGAGGCCGTAGCCCCCGGTGCCGGCGACCCTCACATAGCCTCCGGTCACGATATCCGCGGAGGGCGTTGGCGTGGCCCCACCAGGCACCTCGCCCTCCGGGGTCCGCGTTGGGAGGGGTGTGGGTGTGTCAATCGGCGTCGCTGAGGCTGTCGGCGTCCAGATGATGGCAGTGGGAGTGGGCCCCTGGGCGCCGAATCGCCCTCGGAATAGATAGAGCCCCCAGAAACCGAACAGCCCGAAGAGCAGCGTTGCCACGATAAGGGCGAAGGCCCAGACCCGAAGGGGGATGTCAGACAAGTCTGGCCCACCGCCCTGCAGGCCGTTGTTCTGCTGCGGGCTGCTGGGGCTGCGCACGGTTTCGTCCATTGGTTCACGCTTCCGCATGGCTGCACGCTCCTTCCCTGGTCTGGCTCCCAACCTGGTACTGACCGGTCTTGGAGAGGCTTTCTCTCGAGACTGGAAGCAAAAACGCTATCAGAGCTCGCATCACCCGTCACGATGGTCTCGCCGCGTGCGCTACCCAGGCTCGCAGTATCGCCCGGAGCACCCCGGCGACCTCCGGCTACGGGCAGACCTCGACCTCTACATCGTCGACGTATGCCCTCGTCAGGTTGCCGTCTCCGTC
>Ga0207796_1000552_pt1 | contig 14692 bp, 13 predicted proteins | sample Pon1CUnioCityCA_6_FD_187274 | JGI IMG/M metagenome (GOLD analysis project Ga0207796, IMG submission 187274) | Marine sediment microbial community from Union City, CA, USA - Pond 1C Sediment 1 (SPAdes) | ecosystem: Environmental > Aquatic > Marine > Intertidal zone > Salt pond sediment ...
AGGAGGAACAATCCCTCATATTCAACAAGTATTATCAAGCGCGACGGGTTAGAAGTCATATGGATGGCGTCGGATTGGGCCTTCACATAACCAAGCAAATTGTGGAAGCCCACGGCGGAAAACTGTGGGTGGAGAGTGAAATCGGGAAAGGAAGCACCTTCGCCTTTACGCTGCCCGCGGCTCGGAAAAATGTTTCAATAATTTAGCCTTTTGTAATAATTTTTCAGTACACTCATCCCATGATATATTTCACTTGCCCAAGAACCCGCTGTAGATGAGACGGAACCGACGGAACGTGAAATTGAAACAGACATATCAACCGGCGTTGGGCAGTTTGGCAATACTGCTGATAATCATTGGGCTCATGCCGGTCTTCGGTTGTATAACGGGTGCAGAGCAGTCTCCCTCCGTGAATGACGCGATGATACCGGATCCGGATCAGGTCGCCCTGGAAATTGCAAACCAGGCGCTTCAAGACGGAGACTTCAGAAAAGCCTTGGAAGGTTTCGAAATGCTGGAGCGTGCTGCGGATGAGAAAATTGCTCGACGGGCATCTTACGGCCGCGCATGTGCCCACTTAATCATGGCTGAAACCCCAAGTGAAATTCGGGAAGCACTGCGCCTATGGCAAGCTTGGAGTGATCAGGTTCCGAGTGATTCGAACAATGAAGATCCTCGCTTGTTGATGCCGCTTATAAGAAGTGAACTCCGTGTGAAGACGAAAGAAAAAGACATCGCCGAAACACCTGTGCCTCGAAAAACAGGAAAATGCGAGGCCATTATCAAGGAAAAAGAAATGGAAATTGAACGTCTGAACAATCTGGTGAAGCACATGGAAAATGAAATCCAGACACTTTCGAAAACCCATACGGTATATGTGGGCGAAATGGAGAAAGAAATCCAGGCGTTAAAGGATAAAATAAAATCCTTGGAAGTGATCGACCAAAAGATGAAAGAAAAGAAGAAAGAGGTGTCAACCCCGTGATAATGCTTGAAAGGGACAAAGAATCTAACCCGCTGCAATCCATACTGGTGGTGGATGACGACCATCACGTGTTGGAGGTGCTGGAGGCGCGGCTTTCTTCAGGTGGCTTCCAGGTTTTCAAGGCCACCGGAGCTCAAGAGGCACTCGAAATCATCAAGGCCCGAGAATTGGATGTGATGATATCGGATATGAAGATGCCGGGAATGGGGGGGATGGACCTCCTGACGGAGGTTCGAGTCCTTCGTCCGCAACTTCCGGTGATCTTTCTCACCGCCTACGGGACAATTCCCGATGCGGTTCGTGCCGTCAAGGCCGGCGCTGTCGATTATCTGTCAAAGCCTTTCGACGGTCGCGAACTGCTGAAGAAAATTCATCATATCCTTGAGGGGGTTTCTCTCCATCGCGATCGGGGAGAGGGGATTTTCGCACCCAAAAGTTTTGACGGCGTGAAAAGCGCCGTCATGAAGGAACTTTATGAACTGATTGAACGGGTCGCGACGAGCGATGTCAACGTGCTCATTCTCGGTGAAAGCGGGGTGGGGAAGGAACATGCCGCCCGATTGATTCATCAATTAAGCCCTCGTCGGGACCAGCCCCTTGTGGTGGTGGATTGCGGTTCAACGCCTGCAGGTTTATTGGAAAGTGAACTCTTCGGGCATGTAAAGGGGTCTTTCACCCATGCAATTCGCGACAAGAAAGGACTCATCGAATCGGCCGATGGGGGGACCCTTTTCCTGGATGAAATCGGCAATGTGACTACGGAGATGCAGACCCGGCTTCTGCGCTTTCTGGAGGACCGAAAGATACGAAGAATCGGAGCGGTTCGGGCGAAAACGGTCGATTGCCGTATCGTCTCCGCCACGAATACGGATTTGGACAAGGAGATAAAAGCGGGTCGTTTCCGGGAGGATCTTTTTTATCGGCTGCGCGTCTTTACTTTGAAAATCCCCCGGCTTTGTGAGAGAAAAGCGGATATACCGCCTTTGGCGGCGTATTTTGTGAAGGAATTTTGCGACAGCCGTGAGTTGCCCACGGTCGAGATTCCACCGGAAACCATGAAATGGCTGAGCGACTATCCTTGGCCGGGAAATGTTCGGGAACTGAAGAACGCTTTGGAAGCCGGCATCGTCTTATGTCGGGACGGGGTCTTGCGACCGAGTGACCTCCGTTTGACCGGTCTTCCTGAGGCTCCCGGTGCGACCGCTTCCGATGAGGACGCTTTCTCTCTGGAAGAGAGCGAACGTCATGCCATCCTTCGTGCACTGAAGCAGGCAGGGGGTGTGCAAAAGAATGCAGCCAAATTGCTCGGCATAAGCCGCCGGGCTATCCACTATAAAATCAAGAAGTTTGAAATTGATTCTTCGGCGCTTCGTTCGAAGGAGAACTGAAAAGGCCATGGCAGCGCAACCCGAGAGTCGAGCCGCCGCCCTGCCTTACCAGTTTGGTCCGAAAGCGGTTGTCTTGCGGGGCGCCCATGTCCCTCCCAACCACGAAACCCCACCCTTTGGGTCAGGATCTTTTTTGCGATGAAAGAAGATAAATCAAAGCGGCCTGCCGAATCGACGCCGGGAAGTCCTCAAGCGTTCGCGCCCGGAGAGGACGGCTATGCGGGGGAAAGCTTCCTGACGGCATGTGAGCGGTTGTCAAGCGAACGGTATCAGGCCTTTGTGGAGAATATTGAGGAAGGGGTATACGAATTAGATATTCATGGAAATTTTCTATACTTCAATAAATCCCTTTGCAAGATTCTCGGGTACCCCAGAGAGAAAATACAGTTTCAAAATTTTGCAAAATTTCTGGATGAAGCGCAAGCCAGAGGGGGATCTGAAGCATTCGGCACAATGTATGAAACGGGCCGAGCCGTTTCAGATCTCATTTGGAAAATAAAGAAAGAAGACGGCCAAGTCAGCGTCATTGAGCTGTCAGCAAACCTGATAACCAATCAGAAGGGAGAGAGAATCGGATTTCGTGGGATTGCCCGTGATATCACGGAAAAATTCGATGCCCTGGAAGATCTTAGAAAATCAGAAAGACGCTACCGAACCCTCTTGGACTTTGTTCCCTATCCTCTGGTTGTATTCAACCTGAATGGACGGGTTTCCTATCTCAATCCGGCTTTTTCGAGGACTTTCGGGTGGACCCTGGCCGAACTGGAGGGCAAAGAGATCCCCTATGTTCCGCCGGACCTTGAGAAGGAGTTCAGAGAAAACAGAAAAAGGCTGTTTGAAGACAGAGAAATTCTGCGTCAAGAAACCCGACGAATGACGAAGGACGGTCGCGTCCTGGAGGTGAGTTTCAGGGCGGCGGTGTTTTCGGAAACCGAAGCGACCCCTTCCGGCGAACTGGTCATCCTCCGGGATATCACGCAAGAAAAGAGAATCGCACGGAACAATGAGGCGCTTTTGCGGATCAGTACGGCACTCCCCAAATACCCACTTTTGGAGGGGCTTTTGGATTACATAAGCGGTGAGATCAAGAACCTGATCGGGACCGAGGGGGCGCTGGTCATCCTCCTGGATGAGGAAAAAAACGAGCTCTTCTTCAAATCCGCCGCCCATGATGATTCGGCTACCCAGAAGCGGGTGAAAGAAATCCAAATTCGTTTCCCTGCTGAAAAGGGGGTTTCCGGAAAGGTGATCCGGACCGGGGAGCCCACCATCGTTCAGGATGTATCGAAAAATCCCGACTTCTATTCCGTGGTGGATACCCAGGCCGGCTTCAAGACCCGAAGTCTTTTGGATGTGCCCCTTAAGAGCAAAGAGCGGGTCATCGGAGTCCTGTGTGCCATGAATAAGAAGGCGGGCGCATTCGACAAGACAGACGTCGAACTCCTGAACATGATCGGAAGTACGGTGGCGCTTTCTATTGAAAACGCCCGGTTTTCAGATGAATTGAAGGAAGCGTACAATGAGGTGACAAGCCTCAACCGGGCAAAAGACAGGGTTATCAATCACCTCTCTCATGAACTCAGGACACCGCTGGCCGTGTTGGGCGCTTCCTTGAATATTTTGACGAAGCGTCTTTCCGAATTGCCGCATGAGAGCTGGAAACCCACCATCGAAAGGGCCAAACGAAATCTGGACCGCATACTGGAGATGCAATACCAGGTGGAGGATATCATGCGCGACAGGCACTACGAAACCCATCGGTTGCTTTCGTGGTTGCTCGATGAATGCGCCGATGCGTTGGAGTCCCTTTTCGCAGCGGAAGTGGGTGAGGGTGAACTGGTGGAGAAAATCCGAAATCGAATTGATGAAATGTTCGGCGAAACAGAAAACCCCCCTCAGGATATTTTGCTCGATCAATTTGTTTCGGAAACGCTCGAAGCGATAAAACCGCAATTTTCCCACCGTCAGGTAGAGCTGATAACTCGACTTGAATCCGCACCGGCCATTCGTATGCCGGTCGATCCACTGAAAAAGGTCGTCGCCGGGTTGATCAAGAATGCGGTGGAGAACACCCCGGACGAGGGGAAAATAGAGATTTTCGTCCGGAAAAGGGGGAACGGGACGGAACTGGTGGTCCATGACTACGGGGTAGGGATCACAGCTGAAAATCAGAGACGGATTTTTGAAGGATTTTTCAGCACACAGGAAACAATGGATTATTCATCCAAACGGCCGTTTGATTTTAACGCGGGGGGGAAAGGTGCCGATCTTCTGCGCATGAAGATTTTTTCCGAACGCTATCACTTCAAAATCGACATGACCTCCCAAAGATGCCGGAATCTTCCCAGGGACAAAGACGTATGTCCAGGGAAAATTGGTGATTGTGATCTTTGTAAAACACAGGGGGATTGTCATCAATCCTCGGGCACGGTGTTTACGGTTTTTTTCCCGCCCGCGTCTGAGTAGGCCGTACGGATTGGAACATTTCGACAACTCCGGATTCGGAAACACGGAAAGCAGGGGGTGAATCATGGATGAAACGATTCGTTCATCCATTTTTGCGAGTGTGGCGAAGGAAGGTTATGCCACAAAGTTGGGGATGAAACTCATTGAATTGAGTCCCGGACATGCAGTTGTCGAAATGGTTTCACGGAACTCGGATACCAATATTTTCGGGATGATCCACGGCGGTGCGATTTTTTCTCTCATGGATGAGGCCTTTCAGGTATCGTGCAACTCTTACGGCACGGTTGCGGTCGCACTTTGTGTGAACGTGGTCTATCATCAACCTCCCAAAGCGGGCGCCAAGCTTGTGGCGGAATCCACGGAAATCCATCGTTCCCCGAAAACGGCCACCTATGACATCACGGTTAGAGATGAAACGGATTGCCTCATTGCCTCATGTCGGGCCCTTGCCTACAGAAAAAAAGAAAAGCTCCCCTTCCTGGAGGAAAGATCGCAGCCGCACGAGTCGGCGGGGAGCTGAAGGTGCAAAAGACAGCCCGCTCCATTTAAGATTCGGCGTCTTTATTGCCCATCGTCGGAGATTGCGTTGACGCCTGAAAGGCACGGATTCAATGCCATGCCACCCCAACGGCACGGATAAAGCAACGTGACTTTGCATCCGCACCGCATTCCGCGCACTCGGCTCCCTCCAAATCGCATAAGATTCCAAGTGAAAACCCCCTGCATTTTTTCATATCCGGTTGACAAAAAATTGAAATCTCAATATGTTTGGCAATCGGAATTTTTTGTTCACAACGAAACGATGCCTGTACGCAAAGTTCTACTTTTCAAATGCCGGATAAGGCGGAAAAAGCGCTGAATAGAAGCATTGATCTTCAGACACTTCAAAAGACAGCCGTGGAAAAGGAGCTGCTGATCCCCAGAGGGGCCATCAGAAACCGGGTGAAAGAGCTCGCCTGCCGGATATCCTCCGATCACAAGGGAAGGGAGATCGTCCTCATCGGAATACTCAATGGGGTGATTTTTTTCTTTGCCGATTTGGTGAGAGAGCTCACTGTCCCCGCCCGGATCGATTTTATCCGAGCCAAAAGCTATGGTTCAGGGACGATATCGAGCCGGGATGTGCGATTCACCAAAGATGTCGAAATTCCCCTCCACGATCGGTCGGTTATTCTCGTTGAAGACATTGTGGATACCGGTCTGACTCTAAAAAGAATCATCGACAGAATCGAAAATGAAGGTCCCGAATCCCTAAGGACCTGTGCGCTCATCGAAAAGCTTGAGCGACGAGAAACAGAGGTTCCTATCGATTATTGCGGGTTCCGAGTGAAGGAAGGTTTTGTAGTCGGTTATGGACTTGACTATAATGAGAAATACAGGAACCTGCCTGACGTGTATGTCTTGAAGTGAAAGGCGTTTATTATCTCAAAGGGGAGCGTGACATGATCATTCAATGCGAAAAATGCGGAACAAAGTTCAAGCTTGATGAATCCCATCTCAAGAAAGCGGGCTCAAAGGTCAGGTGCTCCCTTTGTAAACACATCTTTCTTGTCCACCCCCCCGAACCTCTGTATGCGGAAGAAGGAGAGACCGTTGCGTTTCGCAGAGAAGCGATAGAAGATTCGATGGCCGAAAATTTTCCCGGAGTCGGAGCGGAGAGCGGGGGTCACACCGTGCCGGAGGATCCGGAGATCGAATTCGACAATATTTTTAAGGACTCGTTTGAAGATCTAAAGGGTAAGGGCGCTGAGACTTCGGAGCGTCCGTTTGATCAAACAGTGGATGAATCGACCTTTGCCGAAAAAATGGGTGAGTCCGGGTACGGGGCGGAAGAAACCCCAAAGGTGGCCGGCGAAGAGAAACATGGGGCGGAAATCAGAGAAGGCACCGGATCAGAGACGGTCACAACTGCTCGGAAACGGGCCGGCAAATCGCTTTTGCTGCCGATTCTTCTTGTGGTGATACTCGCGGGTATCGGTGGGGCCGTCGCCATATTTCTGTGGATACCCGAGATGATTCCTGATTCCTTGTCGATGCTGAAGCCTGCGGAAAAGCAAGAAATGACCGACATGGGCGTGCGCCGCCTTTCATTCAAGGCCGTAACGGGTTCTTTCGTGGAGTCGGAAACCTCAGGGAATCTCTTCGTTATTCAAGGCATGGTGAGCAACGACTATCCGAAACCACGAAGCTTTGTTCTCATCAAAGGGAGTATCCTGGATGATAAGGGACAGATCGTAACAAGAAAACTGGCGTATGCCGGAAACAGTCTTGACGAGGAGGAAATCAGGGCGATGCCCATGGAGGAAATCAACAAATCTATGAAAAACCGGTACGGCCAAGATAAAAAAAATGTGAACGTTCCTCCCGATGCGCTCACACCGTTTACGATCGTTTTTGAGAATCTGCCCAAAAATTTGAGTGAGTTTACCGTGGAGGCAGTCAGTTCATCTCCGGGGACCTAACCGTCCCGCATGAAAATTCTCTGTGCCTCCTGAAGTGCGGAAACATCGTCGATTCCCATCACTTCCGCTTCGTTCTCCGATACGATAAATCCCACCGGCAGATCATCCTGATGCATGTATTCCACGAGGTCTGTGATGAAGTATTCCGCTACTTTTTTTTCTTCTCCGTCAATGCTTTTTTGGACGCTGTGAGGCCTGGAGGCAAGCACGGAGAGGTAGTGGAGGAGTTCGGATCTCCTTGCGGCATAAATTCCTGCGTTACAAATCTTAAAATTCCGCCTTGTCTTCTCCGGATATTCGCTCCAGTACTTCCATTCGATAATTCTGGACACCTTGCTTTCACGGGTTTCGAGCACGCCATATTGTTTTTTGTGTTTCGGGCGAAAGCCCAGTACCGCCAGGCTGTTCTTCTTCAGATGATTTACAAGTGCCGCGTAGGTGGTTGCTTTTACGAAGGGAACGTCTCCCATCGTAATGATGACTTCATCGCAGTTTTGGGTTTCCAGAAAAGGCTGCGCCGCCAGTAAGCCGCCTCCGGTTCCGTTGAGCGTCGGCTGTTCACAGTAGATGAGATTCAAGCCTCGGGTGGCCGCTATGACTGCTTGCTTGCGGTAGTTGACAACCAGCGCTTTCGGACCCTTGGGCAGGTTGCGCAGGATGTGCAGCAAAATAGGGTGATGACCGGAGTAAGGCGAGTCTTTTGGGGCAAGGGGCAGCAGCGTTTTGTTTCCGGTAAATCCCGTCATGCGGCTGCCCCTTCCGGCAGCCAAGATCACGGATGCTGTTTTTGATTCCGCTCTCACAATCCCTCCCGAACGGGTGTCTGAACGAAAAGCGACAAAATTTTTTTCAAGTCCCCCTTTCGTAAAGGGGGGATTTTCAAAGCGCTAAAGTGATACCAAAAATCTAAATTGATACGATTCTTTTTGGTTGACCTGATCAAACAGCCTTGATAAATTCGTCTAAAAAGTTCAGTGCAAGTCTTTCGGTCAAGACTCCTGCAAACGGTGCTTTCAACCTTTGATGACGCCGAGAGGCGTGAGCCGAGCGACTTTGTGGGCCAGGCCGGCTTTATGGACCACATCGATGACCCGGGATACGTCCTTATAGGCCTCCGGCATTTCTTCCTTCAGGGTTCTTTTGCCTCTGGATTGCACCAAGATCCCTTTATCCTCTAACTCGCGATGAATCGCTCGACCTTTCGCCATTTTCAACGCCTTGGAACGGCTTAGCACCCGTCCGGCGCCGTGACAGCTGGAGCCAAAACTTTGAGACATTGCGCCTTCCGCGCCGGAGAGTACATAGGAATGGGTGCCCATGTCACCGGGAATTAGAACCGGTTGTCCCACATCCCGATAGATCCCCGGGAGAAGCGGATGTCCCGGAGGTAACGCGCGGGTCGCACCTTTTCGATGCACACAGAGTGTGACACGATTTCCATCGAGCATATGTTGTTCTTTTTTCGCAATGTTGTGACAGACATCGTAAAGAAGTTTCATGCCGAGTTCTCCGGGTCGGATCGAAAGCAGTTGTTGCAGCGTTTCCTGTGTCCAATGCATCAGGATCTGCCGATTGGCCCACGCATAATTTGCCGCACACGCCATGGCCGCGAAATAGCGTCGACCCAGGTCGGATTTTATGTGGGCGCATGCCAGTTGTCTGTCCGGCAGTACCAGGGATTCCTGCAGGACGTGTCGACTCATTTCTTTGAGGAAATCATCGCATACCTGATGGCCGAAACCTCGGGACCCGGAATGAATAAGGATCGTAACCTGACCTTCAAAAAGATCGTAAGCGTGGGCCTTTTCCAGATCATAGATTTCATCTACGACCTGAACCTCGACAAAGTGATTCCCGGAGCCCAGGGTCCCCAGCTGGTTTTTGCCCCTTTGAATCGCTCGAGCACTCAGGACGGACGGATCCGCTCCCTCCATGACCCCCTGATCCTCCGTCCTTTCAAGGTCTTCAGCGCAGCCGAAGCCCTGTTGCACCGCCCAGGCGGCCCCTCGGACGGCCACTTTGGCTTGATCGCCTTTGGATAGGCGGATTGGGCCGGTGGCGCCCACGCCGCTCGGAATGTTTTGAAACAAGGCGGACACAATGTTTCGCATCGAAGGGCGGATTTCGTCTGCACGAAGCCGTGTCGTCATGAGTCTGCAGCCGCAGTTAATGTCGTAACCGACCCCTCCGGGAGAAACGATACCGTCCTCCAGGTCGAAGGCCGCGACGCCTCCGATGGGAAACCCATACCCCCAGTGGATGTCGGGCATGGCCAGGGAATGGCCGACAATTCCGGGAAGCGTGGCGACGTTTGCCACCTGGATAAGGCTCTGGTCCTCCCGGACCGCTTGAATCAACTCGAGGTTTGAAAAAATGAGTCCGGGTACACGCATGGCGCCGGTTCTCGGAATTCGCCATCGGTAGTCATCGATTTTTTCGAGTTTGATGTGTTTCATCTCCATCGTGTGGGCCCCTGAAAGACTTAGGAAGATCTATCTTGCTGCGAAGTTTTCAAAAAGTTCCCCGGGAAATAGGGGCTGACTCATAAATCGAAAATAATCGTTGCTTCCCAGTGGTCACTTTTCTGGATGACTTCAATTTGATGATAGGTGACCGCCTTGATCTCACACCGTATTTTGTGTCGGTTAGAATCAAAGGGAACGGTTGCCAGGGTTGCGTCGAGTTGAGAATGGGAAATAAAGTCGATCTCGGCACGGATGACAAGGACCCTTTCTCCTTCGAGCAGGTAGAGTATTTCCCCAAGCCAGCGGACCATGAGGTCGGCCAGGTCATCGCCGGTGACCGAGAGTTTGACACGCTTCGTATCCTCGGCCGGTTTTGCTTGGACCATCACCCGCAACATCGACAACGCGGCAACTCGGAAAAGCTCTTTGAGGTCGGAACCGCGCACGAGAATCCCCAAGTCGGCGGTGTGGTTCAAAATGCTGAAATCAAGCGTATCTGAATCCATAATATGCATCCTATTCGTCGGCAGGTGAATTGTCAAAATTTCGTTTATAAGAGTCGGAGGGAATCGCATCATGAACTGCGCATTTTGCGGAGAACCGGTTAAAACGAAGGAAAATATCCGCCGGAGCGACACCTGTCCCCACTGCAACAGAGACTTGAGGTGTTGCAAACAGTGCAAGTTTTATGACCCGCATGCTTACAATGAGTGCCGGGAAGTTTTGGCGGAGCGAATTGTTGACAAGGAACGTGCCAATTTTTGTGACTATTTTGTCCCAAAGGGTTCGGCACGGGAGAATGTGAACAAAGCCCAGGAGGCGAGAAGCGCGCTGGAAGCCCTTTTCAAAAAGAAGAAATAGGGTTTCTTCATCCCGCGCCGGCTTTCCCGGTGGCGGCAAAAAAGTCTCTCGATCCGTCGCGTGGAAACCCGGTAAAGAGAAAAAGCCGCACTGCACCGACATGCGTTGGAAGCGGCATGGGAGTGTTCCCTGATGTATCAATCGGGCCGCTTTGACAATGTCTGCGTGACGCACTTCATGACGGCATGTATATCCGGACCGCCTTGATTCAGAAAGATCACGAAATAATAAAATTTGTCGGATGAATCTTCCACATACCCAACCCGCGTTCTTATCCCTCTGAGAGAGCCTGTCTTATAAGAAACCCCGTCATGATGGGTCAAAATATGGCGATAGGGCCTGAACTTCTTGAGGATGGTCAACATATCCAGCGCCGACAGGCGATTCTTCCTGGAGATCCCGGAGCCTTCCGCAATCTTGATATCCTGCAGCCGAAGTTCCTGCTTCGCAAAGCCCGATACGGCATCAATGCCTTTCGCCAAGGTCGCCGGTGGGCCGTGAATTCGAGCCCCCGTGACAAGGAGGATCTGGTTTGCCATAAAGTTATTGGAGTATTCCAGCATCTTTTGCAGAGACGCTTCCAGACTGAATTTGGATCGGTAAGTGTATATCAATGTGTCAGTCGGTGCGACACCACCCAAACGAATGGTTCCACGAATCTTCACATGTCTTTCCTTCAAAAAATGAAACAGGATTTCGCCGGCATAGCGAGTTGCTTCACGCTGATCATGGGAGAAGGTGTATCGGCCGCGCTTTAGACCCAACTTCTGAATTTTTGTTGCGGCAAGCGGTGTCAGGGGAGTCTGGCTTTCAGCGGAAACGATCTTCCCCCGTTCGTCTCGATCGAAATCAACCGTGTTGAAATTTGCGCACAAAGCCCCAACAGGCGCATCATACGGGTTTGTGGAGTCCTTGCGCCCGGGAATCGGAATGTCTCTTGAAAAATAGGTGTCATCCAGGACGAGGTCATTCAATGCCGATATCTTTTTGGAGATCGTCTCGGCGATATCTCTCCAGATTTCCGAGACCAGCAACGGATCTCCAAAGCCTTTGACTTTGAGATTTTGGCCGGAGTCCGTATAAAACTCGGTGGGGAACCGGTATGCAGCGCCTAAATGGTGAATGGCGGCGAGCGCTGTGAGGACCTTCAGTGTGGAGGCGGGAATACACGGGTTTTTCTCATGGTGCGTGTAAAGGATTCGCCCGTCGGAATCCGCGACAATCAATGCATCGGCCGGTCCAATGCCGGCCAAACAGGGAAGGTTCTGTTTTGAGCGTCCGATGGCCGGAAACACCAGGGAAAGCGCCCAGAGGAAAATAAAAAAAGCCGCCGAGTGGGGGATTATTTTCAGGGTCTTCCTCCGTGGACTTCTTTTGAAAAGACGTTTGAGATCGTGCAGGGGCGTGGGCATCCGAACGGTTGACATTTCCGAGTCCGCCGGGTCGTGCTCACGCATCCCCTTGTGGGATGTCTTGGGGTAAGGGGTGGTTGAGGGAGTCCTGAATCATTTCTATCTTGTCGGCGATGGATTTCCGCCGATCAACAAAAAGGTGATATTCACCCTTTATTTTACAGATCCCTCCTTTTAGCTTCAGCCCCGCCGCCTCAAGCAGGTCATAATGGACATAGATGTTCTTTTGTGCAGCCTGTGCTTCCAGCTGAGATAACATGTCCTGGAGTGAGTGCGAAGCGCTCTGTTTTTTGCCGGCTGATTTCATTTCAAAATGTACCCCTGGTATTCAGCTCAGTGTCGTTACTTTAAGACCAATATCTAAAATAGAACGTAAGCGTTCACAGGTTCAGGGTTTCCCGATGAAATCGGGAAACCTTTGAACCGTGAACGGTTACCAATCAGCGAATTTCGTCAATGCCCTGCTGTTCCCATAAAACCCAAATAACGGATCACCCTCCCGGTCCGGTCGGCAGAGCCTGTTCAAGGAAGCCCCAAATGAGCGCAGTTTTTTACCAAATATTATATCATATCAAACGGATACGGCAATTCCAATTTTGACGGTCTCGTAAAAAGTCGGAAATCACCAGGTTTCGTCATTCCGGTGTAAGCCCTCGTAAATACAGGATCTTCTCCGGAATTTAGTTTTTTTAGCCACTCAAAGAGATCCCAACGGCCCCCAGCCCACGATTTCAAAGCGCTAAATTCATGCGAGGATTATAATTTCAGCCTGACGCAGAGATTGAGGAAAATAACCTATTCTCGAACAGCCTCCTGGGACGCACAGCTCAACGCCTCTGAGATATCCTCCTCTGTGATGCCCAGAAGATGGAAGATGTGCGAGAGTCGGCTCTTGCCGAGGGCGGCACCGGCCACTCGATCAAGGCCCGTCTTGGCATTGTACGCGATGCTCAACCCCGCCTGCCCCAGCATGAGCGCATCGTTGAACCCGTCGCCCACGACCACTATCTGATCCAGGAGAATTCCCAGGTCGCATGAGGCCTGGTTCACAATCCGGGCCTTTCGCGAGGCATCCACGATCTCACCGAGCACCCGACCGGTCAGCGTCCGGTTCTTGATCTCCAGCATGTTTGCGTGGGCAAAGTCAAAACCGAGTTTGTCCCTCAGGTGATCGGCAAAGTAATCAAACCCACCGGTGACGATCCCGAGCTTATACCCGAGCCACTTGAGGGTGGTTACGAGCTCCTCCACACCCGCCGAAAGCCTCATGTCCTCCCGGATCTCCCGCAGCGCTTCCAAACGCAGACCTTTCAGGAAGGCCACACGCTGGCGCAGAGACGCTTCAAAGTCGAAATCCCCCCGCATGGCTTTTTCCGTTATCCTCGACACCTCCCTGTATACGCCTGCACGGCGGGCCATCTCATCGATCACCTCCATATCGATGAGGGTGCTGTCCATGTCGAAACAAATCAGTCGCTTGTTTTTTCGATAGGCCTCCATTTTTTGAAGGGCCAAGTCGATGCCCAGTTTTCGGCTCTCACGCATGACCCGTTCTTTAAGGCGTCCAAGGCTCGGTGCACCGTTCACATTGATGACCAGCTCCATGGATCGGGCCCCGTGGTGTTCTCCGGTACTGATGGTCTCGATATTCACTTTTTCTTCAGCCAGTATTTTCGAGAGGGCCGCCATGGCCTCTGTTCCGCCGAAGTGCGTAAGCACAAAGAGATTGGGCGGGTTGACCGCCCGGACCTCCTCCGGAGTATAGAGCCTGAATTGCAGGGTAAGATTCATCTGGCTCGCCTTAAAGAGTAGGTCCTTAATCACGCTGTCTTGAGACTCGCCTGAGTTGCTGAGATCCAGCAGCAAATAGAGACCCAGCAGGTTCTGCAGAGAGGCCTGCTCAATATCCACGATTTCCGCTCGGTGCTCCGCCAGCACTTGGGTTAATTTGGCTGTAATGCCGGGCCGGTCGCGTCCGGAGACTGTGACCATCAAAAGTTTCTTCTCATCCATCGGTAAGGTTCCTTTACGGCTTCCTGTATTTGGCAAAGGGCAAGCCATGAAATTTAAAATCATAGACTGAATGAAGTGGAATGAAAACAAAAAAGGGACAGCCGCTTTAAAAGACCACCGCTGCCGGCCCTGATTCTTGAAATGAGAGTGCGCCGATCAGCGAACCACCTGGAAACTCGATGCGATACTCCGGATCTGCTCTTTGCACATGTTTTCTTGAATGCAAACGTCTATTATGGGAGTATCCTTTTTGGGCGTTAACAAGGATGGTGAACTCGTAAAAAGCCGGAAATCCCCATTTCCCGTCATCCCGATAAATCCGGGATGTCGGATATCGAGCGAAAGAAAAAAATATTATCACTTTAGCGCTTTGAAAATCCCCAATATTGAAAAAAGGGGGCCGTTGGGATCTCTTTGAGAAGGCTGCAAATGCTTCCCGCATTGCATGGAACGGCAGCGAGGCCCTAAAATTCATTCCGGGGCAGCCCCAGAAGGAAATCTCTTGCGAAGCTGAGGTCTTCTCTGCCTGCACCGTGCCCCTTATTTCGGGTATGGGGGCGTTCTACGTGTCGTGTAGAGTTTGTGTTGCAGCCTTCTCAAAGAGATCCCAACGGCCCCCAACCCACCATTTCAAAGCGCT
>Ga0207796_1000553_pt1 | contig 14691 bp, 11 predicted proteins | sample Pon1CUnioCityCA_6_FD_187274 | JGI IMG/M metagenome (GOLD analysis project Ga0207796, IMG submission 187274) | Marine sediment microbial community from Union City, CA, USA - Pond 1C Sediment 1 (SPAdes) | ecosystem: Environmental > Aquatic > Marine > Intertidal zone > Salt pond sediment ...
CCCGCCATGTGCAACATTCACATTTACACGCTTGCCGGCGATCACATCATCACCCTGGAACACCGCAGCTGGAGCGGTCTGGAAGGCACGGAGTTCTGGGATCTGATCAGCAGGAATGATCAGGAAGTGACCTCGGGTCTCTACGTCTACCGTGTTGAGACCGAGGATGATTTCGTCATCGGCAAGTTCGCAATAATAAAGTAGGAGAGGAGTGACCATGAAGTATACAGGACTAATCCTGACAGCAGCGGTCGCCGTTTTCCTGCTGTTTCCGACCACAGCCGAAGCCATATCTTTTGCTAAGGTCGGAACTTCTGGCGCGCAGTTCCTTAAACTGGGACTGGGTGCCCGCGGAGCTGCAATGGGCGGAGCGTTCATAGCTACCGCCGATGATCCTAGCGCCGCTTACTGGAACCCTGCCTGTCTTGTCAGGGTCCCCGGTACTCAGGTGCAGATCACCGGAATGCAGTGGTTCGCGGACATACTCTACGGAGGCGGTATCGTCTCCCACGAGGTGGCTGGAGTAGGTAACTTCGCCGCGCAGTTCGCGCTCCTGCAGTCGGGAGATATGGATGTCACAACCGTTGCTCAGCCCGAGGGAACGGGAGAAACCTTCACTTGCAGCGACATGGTCGCGGGTCTCTCCTTCTCCAGAATGCTAACTGACAGGTTCAGCGCCGGACTTACGGTGAAGTACGTCAGAGAGCAGTGGGACGACGTTTCCGCCGGCGGACTGGCTGTTGACATTGGCACCCTTTACGACACGGGTTTCAAGACCCTGCGTATAGGCATGACCATTCAGCACTTCGGCGGGGAGCTTACCCCTGGCGGTGAGTACACCACTTACTACAGCGGGGGAGACTCCACCGATGTCTACGACTCCTACTCCCTGCCCATGGTCTTCAAGCTGGGCATGGCAATGGATATCATCAACCGCGGCCCTCACTTCATGACGGTCGAGATAGATGGTGTCCATCCCAGTGACAACGTGGAGCAGCTGGGAATAGGCGCCGAGTACTGGTACAACAACATGTTCGCCCTGCGAGGCGGCTACCGTATAAACACGGACGAAGAAGGACTTACCGCCGGAGCGGGATTCAACATTCCCGTGGGCGATAAGACGATATCACTTGACTATGCGTATGCGGACTGGAACCGGCTGGACATGGTCCACAGGGCCGGGATAGGTTTCGCGTTCTAGCTGACGGCATAAGATAACGGGGCAGGTGATACGCCTGCCCCGGTCGGAAAGGATGAATGACACTTCTAACCCTGTTGCTCACCGCGATGACCGGGTTCTGGGCCACCTGGAACGCCGAGCCGGCCAGAGGGCCGGAGGGCGGCACGGTGCATGTCACCGTGCGTTTCGGGCAGGACGATTTCCTCTTCGTCATGACGGATGAAGGAGAAACCGCCTACTGGGAACTGGCCGCCGGGGTGGACGGCGACTTCACCGTGAGGGAGAGCGGCACGGTCCGTCGGGACCAGCTGCCCCTGTCAGAGGAGCTGACCCTGTCCGGGGTACGCCCCGGCAGCCATTCCCTCACGCTGTTGGTCACCGACAGGGAAACGGGGAACAGCACAGTATGGGAAGAGGACCTCGAGATGAACCTGATAGACAGCGTGTCCTGGTCATCCGGCAACCTGCAGGTGGCCGGCGGGGCATACCAGAGAGCGGCGGGCAGCGCCGACATCGTCTGGAACGTCTATCCCCCCCTGAGCGGGGCACCGGACACCGATTCACTGAAGGCCGCCTTCGTCATGCGTGACCAGGGCGGAGTGACCGACAGGGAAGGGTGGATGGACATGGTCATCTCGGAAAATTCCTACCGCGGCACCGCCGCCATCGATCTCGGAGGACTGGAGGCCGGCCGTTACGAGGTCCTGGCAGCCATCGTCTCCGACAGCGAGGTGGTTACCGCGGCAAGGACGGAAATGAACCTTCTTCAGGCCTGGGACGTATGGGGAGACGATCCGGAACTCACGGAAACCCTTGTACGGCCCATCGCCCAGTCTTCCGAGCTCAACAGGCTGGATGACGCCGAGGGCCCCTCCAGCAGGAGGGCCGTGATGGCTGAATTCTGGCAGGAAAGGGACCCTACTCCCGGTACTCCGCGAAACGAGTACCTGGAGATGTACCTAGCCAGGCTCGACGAGATAGACAGAAGGTTCTCGGTCCTTAACCTGAAGGGCATAAACACGGACCAGGGGCGAGTGTTCGCCCTGCTGGGCGAGCCCGACATAATCGATTCCAGACCGATGGAGACCTCGACACTTCCCACCCAGGTCTGGACGTACTGTTCTCCACCGATAGAAGTGTATTTCATCGACTTCGACGGTTGCGGAATATATGAGCTTGCAACTGACTGGGAGGAGGTGCAGGTCTTCCATGAGAGGCATAACTGATGCGCTCATGATCCTGGCAGCGTTTTCGGTCCTCACCATCGCGGGAGCGTCGGACCTTGCGTCCGTCAGCAGCGGTGACGTGCGGTTCGGAATAGACACGGCTCTATTCGACTACACCGGAACGGACACGCTGGGCATGGAGATATACGAGCAGCTCTTGCTGCAGCAGTTCTCCATGGACCAGGACTCGGTCGTTAGCTTTTCCACAACCGTCGTTCTAGTCTCTGCGAACGGCGACACCGCAGCCGTGGACCAGTGGAACTCCGAGACCGAATGGGTTCCCGGAAGGTCCGCGGTGAACTCCACGGTGCTTCCGGTGGTGCCCGGCGACTATACCCTGAACGTGACAGTTACCGATAACGGCAACGGTCTCCAGGGCCTGGTCACCAGGGATATCACAGTGGAGCCACTTGGAAGGATGAGCGATATCGAGCTTGCCAGGGCGGTGGTGCCATCGCCCGAGGGCTCGTCGAACACCCTCAGAAAGGGAGAGGTCCTGGTATTTCCAGCGGCCGACGGCAGCTATACGCTGCCTGAGGAGCATACCGCCTATTACTACGTCGAACTCTACGACCTGGGCGGCAGCTCGGTCCAGCTTCAGGGAAGACTGGAAACTGCCTCGGGAGAGACGATATTCGCCAGGCCCTGGGCATCCGTCGGAATACCTGAAGGGGCTGAGGCCGTGGGACTGGTGGACAGTCTCGACCTTCAGGTAGCAAGGAATTCAGGCCTTCACAGGCTGGTCTTCGGCATGATAGCCGAAGGCGATACCCTTGAAGCCGAGAAGTACCTCGTGATCGGCCGCAGCGTCGAACAGGGCGAGGAAACCGAAACGGCATATGATGATACCGGCGAGGTACCCTATCCGGGACAGTTCCGCATGATTCTGTCAGCCACTGAGATGGACATCTTCGATGATCTGGACCAGCAGGCCAGGAGCAGGTTCTACGCGGCGTACTGGCAGGGATCTCCCCAGGAGAGGGATTCCTTCGAGGAGAGGTGCGAGGAAGCAGAGAGATACTCCAGCCCCTACAGAGAGGGCTGGGAGACCGACCGGGGCAGGGTCTACATCATCTACGGCCCCCCTGATGATATCGATGCGGTTCTCTTTCAGGGAGAACAGGTGCCCTACGAGATCTGGTACTACTACGGCCGGGGGAACGAGAGATTCGTCTTCGCCGACAGGAGCGGTACCGGCAACTACGAGCAGGTGTTCTCCACCATAGAGGGAGAAGTCAGTTATACGAACTGGGAGGACATGATAACCCCCATCGGAGGGGGGAACTGATCATGCTCATCCCGTCAATGAAAGGTGATATAGGAAAAATGCCCCAGCACCTGACGATCAGAGCGAGGCATTTGATTTTGTTCATGCGGTTAGCAGCCGCTGAAATAGGAGGTCAAATATGAGAATCTTTGCGGGACCGCTCAGGAACGGTTTCACAGCCATCCTGACCGCGCTCCTGTTACCGGTACTGGGCTTCGGCGTAGCAAAAGCTGATTTCAATGTCGGGGACACTATAATGCTAAAGGTGCCCGACCTTGCCGAGTTCCCTGAGACTATTGAGGAACATCAGTTCACTTGCCGCGCTGTTACGGAACATGCCTACTGGCTGGTTCAGGACACCATATCGGTCAGGGAGGGTACCGGCCCTGGATCCCCGGATTCCCTCGTATGGGGGAACATCTTCACCCAGGGAGAACTCGATACCCTCACGGCGGAATTCGAAGGTGCCGGAGTCGATGTCTACGGCACCGTCACCGAGTACCTCGGCGAGGTTCCGGATACCGACGGGGATCCCAGGCTCTGGATAGTGCTGGCCACCATGCGTGACCAGTACACCTTCGGTGGCAACCCCATCGACAGGAAGACCATAGAGTACGTCAATCCCGCCGACGTGGACGGAAGCGGTACTTTCAACAATCAGGACATCATCTACATCAACATCCATACCTTCACCGACAACTCAACCACGCTCCAGATAGCCAAGGGGCTGAGAAGGTTCATGATACCCAACGGTCTGGGAGCCTTCATAAGGACCGCCGTCAGGCCCGACGAGAACCCCTGGGTAATCAGGGGGATCGGCGAGGTCGGTCAGTACATGACCTACGGCGTCACCGCCACCTCTCCCGGTGGGTTCGGTGTTCAGTACGATATAGAGCAGTTCGCCAAGTCCGCCTTCTTCGAGATGCTGTTCTTCAATCTCGGAACGCCCAACATGGACTTCGCTGCCACCAGGGGACAGTCTTTCCTCTGGCTTATGTACCTTGCACAGCGTCAGGGAGACAGCATACTGGAGACCGTCGCCCAGTCCGACACCACGGGCATGCTCGGGATTGCCAGGGCCATCGATCCTTCCGTACCCGACAGCACCATCATCCAGACCAACGTGGTGCCCCTCTACAAGGACTGGCTGGTCTGCAACCTTACGAGTCATCTCCAGGACGACATGGCCGGAGGGATCTACAGGTACGACATCTTCTCCGATCCTTCGGGCTACCAGTTCACCCACGCCAACTTCTTCTCCGCATTCGAGGGTCACTTCGAAACCGGAGACTACCCGCTGGAGAACTGGCTGCCCCCGGACGGACTGACAGGTCCCATCTGGGCGGCGCAGTACTGCGAATTCGAGGGTGAGTACAACCTCTACCCCGACTTCTTCTTCAACGGCGCCTACGCGGATGCCAACGGCTCAGGCTCGCCCATCGACGGCAAGTGGATACTCTTTGCAGTATCCGTGGATACCGTCGGGACAGACGAGATAGCCGCGGTTGAAGAGGTCACTCTCAATGACCTCTACAACGGCTCCTTCCAACTGCAGGGCGACCTGGCCTACACCATCGTCACGAACAACAATCCCGGTGGAACGGCCAACCTGCAGTATGTGCTCTCGCAGGATGACGACGTGCCCGAGGTGCTAATGGCCGCTTACCAGAACTCGGTAAACGACCAGTTCATCACGGTGTACTCAACCCTGTACGACAGCATACCCGAGGGATTCGACTGGTACGGCCCCATCTTCACCGCGGCGACCTCGGACAGCACCGCCATGGTGCCCATGAGCAGCTTCTACAGCACGATCTGGGACTCCAGGTTCGATGCGTGGGAGAGCGCGGACTACACGCTGCAGGTGGCCGGCTACGACAGCGCCGGTTTCTACACCAGCGAAAGCGCCGATATATCGGTTGGATACGCATCTTCGGGCAGGATGACCCTTACGGTACAGGGTATCTCCCTTGACGTACAGCCCGGAGCGGTTGCTCCCGGCACGATGGTCAGCCTCTGCGAGTCCAGCGTGCTGGACCTCGCAGTGAGCACCCAGACACCTGTGGAGGAGACGGTTGACATGATGACGGGCGTACTTGCCGGACCGGTGAGCATTCCCGGGGTCAATGCCACACTGTCCTTCCCCGCGGAGAGTTCCGACGGCTCGGTGTATCGCTACACAGCCGCCGGATGGGAGAAGCTGGACAGCTACTTCCAGGGCGGACGGATGTGCGCCAACGTCATAGATGGAGGGATCTACGCCTACGGCGACGCCCCCGGCGTCACCTCACCCCAGATACCGGCTGAGTTCGGATTCAGCGGCATCTATCCCAATCCCTTCAACGCGGAGGCCGCCATCAGGTTCTCGCTGCCATCGGCAAGCCGTGTCAGCGTGACGATCTACGACATGAGCGGCCGCGCCGTAAGGACTCTCAGTGATACTGAGATGAGAGCGGCGGAACACACACTTATGTGGGATGGTCTCGACGAGACCGGAAATCCTGTGGGCTCAGGAGTATACTTCTGCAGGCTTCAGGCCGCCGGTGAGACCGTCACGCAGAAAATGCTTCGGATAGAGTAGGAAGGAGGGAGAAATGAAACAGATAACAGCACTGGCTATCCTGGGCTCCCTCGTACTGCTCGCCGGCTGCGCGGAGAACCCGGAACTTCCGGATGTGGAAGGCTACGACGGTTTCCTCGAGCTTGGCTGGGACGCCTACGCGGACGGCAACTTCGAGACCGCCCTTGATTACTTCGAGGACGCTATCAGTGCCGATCCCGACATGCCCGCTGCCTACGTCGGAGCGGGTTGGGCGTCGCTATTTCTGCCTGACTACTGGAGAATCGCCGACAACTACTTCTTCATGGCAATTCAGCAGCAGGCGGGAGTCTACCCTCTGGGCGGATTCAGCGAGAGCCAGGTACAGGACACCATGTGGACAACTTTCGAGTGTCTCAGCCCTGACCTTCCACCCGCTGTACTCGACCCGATACTGGAGAACACGGCTGACTCGGGCATAGTCTGGGTCGGTGAGCAGATCGAGGTCATCGTCGGAGATGCCGATCTGCCCTACCGCTTCCAGCCTAAGAACAGCGGCGTGATAGCCGCCTTCGAGATCGCCAACAGCTACACCACGGTGGCGTCCATGGTCGACAGCATCGTGGGCGGCTGGGTCTATGTGACCGTTCCCCAGTCGGTGCTCGAAGTGGCCGACGAGGACTACTATACCTGGATAGGCGTTGACCAGCAGGTCAACTACGAGTACAGAGTGTTCACACCAGGTTCCGCCAGCGGACAGTTCATGCTGGATGCAATGGCCGGATCCGTCATGCTTCAGGAAATAAGGGGCGAGAGCGGTGACGCGCTTCTCGGTGTCGCCAGCGCCTTTGCACTGGACGCCATGACTTCCGACTACAGCTTCGGCTCAGGACAGTACTACGCTGGACTGGAGAGCCTGAACAACATGCAGGTGAAGGGCACGGGGGCAGCCCTGGCTTTCGCCATGCAGTACTTCAGGTTCGCCTGGTTCACATGCCTCAGCGAGGGCATGGGCTCGGGGCTCGATCCCATGAGCCCCAACTTCGTCACGGACCTGATGGTCGTGATAGAGACCATGCTAAACAGCTGAGATATGCTGTAGCATGAAGAAGCCCCCCGGCCTTCGGGCCGGGGGGCTTTTTCTTTGGCTGCCGGCATCAGCGCCGGTCCGGTCAGTGATCGGGAGCGTCTATGCTGTATATGTCGTAGTTGTCTCCCCCGTCCTCACGGTTCGAGGAGAATACGAACCATCCGAACTCCGGGTTCCAGGCCGGGTAGATGTCATCGCCGGGGTCTTCTGTTACCTGGAGCAGCTGGGAGCCGTCAAGATCGCTTATCCAGACGTCGTAGTTCCCCGACCTGTCGGAGGAGAAAGCGAACCATGAAGCATCGGGGCCCCAGCAGGGATGCATGTTGTCGCTGTCATCCTCGATGACGGGATGGGCGTCGGTGCCGTCGGGTCTGATCATCCAGATGTCGGACCGGTCGCCGTAGGAGACCTCATATAGGATCCACTGGCCGTCGGGGGAATAGGAGGGACGGAGGCAGTCGAACTGAGGGGTGTAGAAGGGCTCCGGGACCAGCAGGCTGTCCTCGTTGTACTCCGTCTTCCACATTCCCCAGTAGCCGTCGTCGAAAGTGCATATGAGCAGGGAATCCTCATCAGGTGTCCATGTGGGATGTATGTGGTCCATCCCGTCGCTGACCACCACCAGCAGGGCACCCAGGTTTCCCGGAACGGTCCTCACCGTCGATGAGGTGTCCGTGTTGTAGGTGGTGTAGACTATGAGACCCTGTTCGGCGCTCCAGCATCCGTTGGGACCCGCCGACTCATCGAAGTTCGAGGCGGCTACAGGTATCGGGTCCGTTATTCCGTCGAAGCCGAGGATGCAGTAGGAGGAATATGCGTAGGACGTGAAAAGGAGGACGTTTCCGGTGGGCGACCAGGAAAGAGCTGTGTCAGGATAGATGCTTCCGAGGTAGAGGAAGGCCCCGTCAGGCCACTGATCCGGTCCCGCGGGGTCCTCGCCGCAGGATGCCAGGACCATCAGCGACAGTGCAAGAACGGCGATATGTTTCATATACTGGACTCCATCATGTTTCTGCTGTTCGATATGCCGCGGAGAAGCCTCATCAGGGTCCGGCCGAGATATCGGCTCCCAGGCCGACGAGCCTTTCCACCAGGTTCTCGTATCCCCGCTCTATCTGGTGAACGTTGCGTATCATGCTTGTGCCCTCCGCGCAGAGGGCGGCTGTGAGCAGGGCCATCCCAGCCCTTATATCAGGACTGCTCACCTCGGTTCCATGAAGCCCGGCGGGACCGGAAACGACTACCCTGTGGGGGTCGCACTGAATGATATCGGCTCCCATGGAGACCAGTTTGTCAACGAAGAAGAGCCTGCTCTCGAACATCTTCTCGAAGATAAGGGATATTCCCCTGGACTGGGTCGCCACCACTACCGCCGTGCTGGTCAGGTCAGGGGAGAACCCCGGCCATGGAGCATCGTAGACGGTGGGGATGGAACCGCCACGGTCGGGTCTTACATGCAGTTCACGCGAACCGTCCACGACAAGCCCCTCATCCTCGAACCGCGCCTCGACGCCGAGCTTCGAGAAGCCGTTCATTATCGGTCTCAGAATGCCCCGGGGAACGCCGGGTATGACCACTCTTCCTCCGCAGCATGCCGCCAGGCCGATGAAGCTGCCTATCTCTATATGATCCGGGGTTACTGCGTGATCGCAGCCCTTCAGCGGTCCGCCGGTCCCTTCTATGGTCAGCCTGTTCGTGCCTGTTCCCGATATCGATGCTCCCATTGCGTTGAGCATAGCGGCCAGGTCCTGGACGTTGGGCTCACACGCTGCGTTGTATATGACGGTTTCGCCGGTGGCGGAGGAGGCGGCCATCATAGCGTTCTCGGTAGCCGTCACCGAGGGTTCGTCGAGGAATATGTACCTCCCCTCGAGACCCGACGCGCTGAACGACAGCATCCTGTCCTCCAGGGCCACGGTGGCCCCCATCTGCTCGAGGGCAAGGAAATGCGTGTCAAGTCTCCTGCGGCCTATCACATCTCCCCCGGGTGGAGGGAGCTTGACCCTTCCCGCCCTGGCGGTAAGGGGACCGGCGAGGAGGATGGAGGCCCTTATCTCCCTGCATGCAGCCCTGTCCATCCTGTCGGGGTCTATGTCGGATGCTCGAAGGGTCAGCCCCTCCCTGAAGCTCCCGGAGACCGATACTCCGATGCTGGCCAGCAGCTCCACCATGGTCCTGACATCCCTTATGTCCGGCAGGTTCCTCAATGATACCGTCTGGTCCGTCAGCAGGCAGGCGGCAAGTATCGGAAGGGCCGCGTTCTTGCTTCCGCATGGATCGAGAGTTCCGCTGAGAGGAATTCCTCCCCTTACTACATAGCTGTCACCGGAATGCTGCTCCATCATCCCCTCTCCCTGTCCGAGACCTTATCAAGGATCGTGTGGTAGAGATCGGGATAGTCCTTGGGCACCCAATCCTGTTTGAGCAGCCACATTATGTAGTCCCTGTCCCGGGCGGCGATGTCCTCCACCAGCTTGCCCCTGTACTTGCCGAAGGAGAATACCTTTATCTCCAGGGGAGAGGAGATGTAATCCGCCAGTTCCATCCAGCTGCCCGCAGGCACAATGCCGCCTGCGGTCGCGTGCTCCAGGAGGGCCCTTACCAGTTCCGTATCGAACATCGCGCGGTGGGCGCTGCCCCGTACACCTGAATCCAGTTCGAACCTGTAGCGCAGGGCCTGAAGGGAATGAGAGGGTATCAGGGGCCACAGGTGTCTCGAAAGCCTCAGGGAATCGAGCTGAGCATCGGGGCCGATGCCGCTCCAGACCTCCGGCATCTCCCTCAGGAGGATGGAGAGGTCATATGGCAGATTATGCGCGCAGATATAGTCGGACCCTTCCACCAGCCGGGAGACATCACCGGCGAGCTCCCCGACAGGGGGGCTCCCTTCCAGCATAGAGTTCGTTATGTGATGGACGGCGGAAGCTTCAGGAGGCACGGGAACCGGGGGCGAGACCAGCTGCTGCAGGACTGTGTCATTCTCCCGGATCCGACTGAAACCCCGGTACTCGGTCAGCAGCAGGGCCAGTTCGCAGATATGGGCCGTCTCCGGGTCGGCTCCCGTGGTCTCCGTGTCGAGGTACAGTACACGGGTCACGTCCTCACGGGTCACTTCCCCGGTCTCCAGTGCGCTGGAGAACAGATCGAGTTCATTTTTCTCAGGCATACCCAGGCTCGACTTTCATGATATTCTCTTGATGCAGGGACCTTTCATGGGATTATACTAATTCGAGAGTTCGTGAATGAAAACCCGAAATATTATGAACTCGTTCATTTTTTGGCAAATTCTCAAAATCGTATATAATATAAAGCAGTGGACCTGCTCATATATCACTGAGTTAAACGGGAGGAACCATGAAAACGATCCTGACATCAATAATGACGACCGCACTGCTGATAGCAGCCTGCGGAGGACAGGCGGAGGAGGCGACTGCGGAAGCCTCGCCCCTTGACGTGATGCCCGACGCATCGCTCTTCTCCATGGCCATAGTGGACCCTGCGGCCGTAGTGACCGCTCTGGACAGCTACGCCGCCGGAGTGCCGCTTCTGGGTGAGAACGCCATATCCGGATGGGTGCTTTCAGCTCTGGACTGCGCCGACATGTCGGAAGTCGACAGCAAGCTCGGCATCAGGACGGAAGGGGGCCTGTCCGTCTATATGGAAAGCATGATGCCCCAGAGCATAGGCGCGGCCCTTACCGTCTCCGATATAGACACCTTCTGGGCCAACATAGGCATTGCCCCCGCCGAGGCGGAACCCCTGGAAGGATACAGCGTAAGCTCTATCCCGGTGGATTTCGGCAGTATCTACTTCTGCCATACGAACGGTCTTCTGCTGGCGGCCGGCAGCAGGGCCGGGCTCCAGTCCATGCTGGCCAGGATAGACGGCCGAATGCCCCAGGGGCTTCCTGATATCCCCGAAGGAAGCATTTACATGTATACCAACGTGGAGACCTTCGGACCCATGGTGGCGACCCAGCTGGAAATGATAAAGCCGCAGCTCATGGCGGAAATGAACGCCGAGGGCGAGCTGGACATGAACATGATGCAGGGCGTGATGGGTTTGTATTTCGATGCCATCGGCCTGGTCCTCAACGATACCAGGTCCTGGCACTCGGTGCTCACGTTCGGTCCCGAGTACATCACAGGGACTAGCTCCGTGGAGTACATACCCGGATCGACCCTTGACCAGTACCTCGTGCCGGTTGAGCCCGAGGACATGACAGGGCTGGTGCCGGCGGGGGATGTCATGATCGCCAGGGTCAGCATAGATCCCGAAACCAGCAGGGCGGCCATCAACGCCGTGTTCCAGGCCATGGGAATAACGGGCATTCCTCAGGAGATGGTGGATTTCTGGGCGGAATCCGCCAGGAACACCGCCATGAGCATGGTCTACGATCCCAATACTCCGATGCATCTCGTCGGTGTCTACGATACCCCCGAGGGAACAACTCTGGAGGAGGTGAAGAACGCCTACGACATGCAGTTCCAGATGATGGGCGACTTCCTCTCCATGCCGGGACTGGAGCTCGTACCGGTAGAGTACTCGCAGTACATGGACAGAGAATGGATCAGCTTCGGAATGACGATGGACATGACGGAGATGATCCCCGATACGGCGCAGATGGAAGAGGCACCGGTTAATCCCGAGATATCCTGGACCGCCTGGATGACCCTGCATGAGGGAGTCCTCTACATTGAAATGGCCCCGGAACCCGCGACCGTCGCCTCCATGCTGGATGGCTCCTACCAGGGACCATACGCGTCCGACATGCCGGAGATGGCCGGGATGCCGGCATCCTCTGAGATAGTCTTCCTGCTCAACCTTCCCGGCTATCTCAACACGGCCATGGGCCTTTCAGGTCTTGCGATGCCTCCGGTGGATTCCGAGCCGGTATGGATGGAGATGGAGGTCGACCTGGCCCAGGGAGGCATGAGCAGCAGCTTCAGCGTCTCGGGTACCGATCTTTCGGCCTTCGTAGGCAAGGCGATACAGACATTCGGAGCCATGGCGGAGTAGCCGGCGGATACACTGACGGAACGATAAGCGGGACCGGCGGTGACGCCTGCGGGCGGCCACCGCCGGTCCTCTTCCTATAGATATCTACTTTTCCGCAGGGGCCCGGTTGTAGAGTTCCTGGGCGGAGGATATTCCCTTTTCGCAGTAGTGCAGAACGCAGTCGGCGGCTCTGTGGGCCATCAGTGAAGCCTCCTCCTCCAGGTCACGTGGTACCCTGTCGAGTACGAATTCGGCAAGGTCGCAGGACCCGGGAGCGGGGCCAATACCCATCCTCAGCCTGGGGAATGCGTCAGTTCCCAGACGGTCGATGATGTCCTCCAGACCGTTGTGACCTCCGCTGCTGCCCTCTGCCCTCAGGCGGAGCCTGCCCAGGTCCAGGTTGACGTCGTCGCATACGACGAGAATTCCAGATGGGGGTATTTCCCTGGCCTCCATGAAGGATGCCACCGCACTGCCGCTCCTGTTCATGTACACGGTGGGCTTTATGATCTCGGGACCACCGGGCAGGGCAGCTACCTTGAAAGGACCGGCATCGGTAAAATCAACGCCGGCTTCCCGTGACAGTATGTCCGCCACCCAGAAGCCGGCGTTATGCCATGTGAGACTGTACTTTTCCCCGGGGTTACCGAGACAGGCAATGATGCCGGGGACAGGCAAGGATCAATCCTCCTCTGTCTCCGAAGTCTCAGTCTCCTCCCCCTCGGCGGCCTCTTCCATCTCGGCAGCTCCCTCTTCGCCCTCGAGGAGCTCTTCCTCCTCCTCCTCGGCCACTTCGACCTTGGCGACACTGGGCGCCACCACGGAAGCCACGACGAGATTGCCGTCCATGTCCAGGGTCATTCCCGACGGCAGTGTTATCTCGGATAGATGTATCGACCCGCCGATATCCAGGTCCTCGACGCTTACCGATATGGCCGGGGGAATATCCTTTGCCCTCACCTTGATGTATATCTCGTGAAGCGCGTGTTCCAGAACGCCGCCCATCTTGACACCCACGGGAATGCCCTCGAGATGAACATGGACGGGTATCGAGACCACCTGGTCCGCCGAGACCCGAAGAAAGTCTATATGCATCGGTCTGTCGGTTATGATGTCCCACTGGACATCCTTCACGATGGCGGTCACGGGAGACTTGCGGCCCATCTCGAGCTTGATTATTCCCGTGGAGGTGGAGTACCCGACGGAATCCATGAACTCCTTCTCGGATACCATTATGTTCAACTCGTCCCCTCCCCTGCCGTAGACCAATGCAGGGACCATTCCGGTTCTTCTCAGCCGTCTCGCGTTCCTGGAGCCGAAGTCGGTCCTCTCGGCTATCTTGATCGATTTCTTGTCAGGCATTACTATAGTCCTCTCTCCCGTTCTGAATTGTCCTGCGCGGCGATCCAGACCTGTATCGCAGGAGATGCCGTTTGCATACCTGCCTGCCAGGCTTTGGCTGGGGCGGGAGGATTCGAACCCCCAATGCAGGGACCAAAACCCTGTGTCTTAACCATTTGACGACGCCCCAGCAGTATTCGCCGATCTGCATGTGGAACTCCTCCACCGCAGTTCCTTCGAGAAATCACACGCCCCCGCCTCGTTCCGAAAGAGGGCATAGAACGTCGGCCCGGAACCGGACAGTCCCCAGTCATCACACCGGCTGTCCCGCATGAACCGAGCCACTTCCGCTATTTCCGGGATGTGTTTCTCTAGCAGGGGAAGGAAGTCATTCCGCAGATCGTGCGGAAAAGGCTTACCCTCATGCCATACTGCTGACGAGGCTGAATCATGCCTAATCATATCACTGTTTGTCAAGTACCTGGCGGATTCACTGTCCCACATAGCGTAGGCCTCCGGGGTCGATACCGATACTCCGGGATATATCAGAACGGCATGGAAAGGTACGATGGCCACCGGTGAGATGGATCCACCCCTGCCCTCCACGAGTGCTGCACCGCCTTTCATGAAGAACGGGACATCGCTGCCCAGCATCAAGGCGGCTGAGTGAAGGTCCAGGTCGTCCCGCCCTGTCAGGGATGCAAGTCCTGCCAGTACGGAGGCGGCGTCGCTGCTGCCTCCGCCGAGACCGGCCCTGGAGGGGATCCTCTTCAGCAGGCGGATGCTCACATCCAGTTTCTCCCCGGATATCTCCATGAAGACCGACGCGGCCTTCCAGGCCAGGTTGCCGGGTCCCGAGGGCACTTCATCACTGCAGCTCAGAGTGATCCGGCCGGACCCGCGCACCGCGCGTATCTCCAGCTCATCGCGCAGGGATATGGTCTGAAACACACTGTTGATATCGTGATAACCGTCATCGCGCCTTCGAAGTATCCTGAGACCGAGATTCAGCTTGGCCCTGGGATGAAGTACGGTCCTCAAACCTGGACC
>Ga0207796_1000554_pt1 | contig 14666 bp, 10 predicted proteins | sample Pon1CUnioCityCA_6_FD_187274 | JGI IMG/M metagenome (GOLD analysis project Ga0207796, IMG submission 187274) | Marine sediment microbial community from Union City, CA, USA - Pond 1C Sediment 1 (SPAdes) | ecosystem: Environmental > Aquatic > Marine > Intertidal zone > Salt pond sediment ...
CCTTCAAAACAGTCCTTTTTTCCCCTGAAACCCTTTTCAAAAGGTTGACATTTCAAAGTGGAATCGCCGACCCACTCGCTTTTGGCATACTCGTCGGTTCCATTGGAACCATGGTGGGTCTTTTCTGGCAATTCTTGATTTGGTCAAGATTTACGCTTTTTTCCGAAGCGTACATTGTCGGCCAATTTACCTTCGGCGTCATCTATCTGATCATTACGGTGTTTACGCCGATTTTTTGGATCTTTTGGATATGTCTCTCCAGTGCCGTTATTCACCTGTTACTGTGGATCGTCAGAGGCGGTCGAAATGGGTTTGAGGCCACACTGAGGGTTGTATCCTACTCTCAGGCCGCCCAGATATGGAGTTTGATCCCATTTGTCGGGGGTGTGATCGGGTGGATCTGGCAACTCGTTGTCCAAATCATTGGCTTGCGTCAGATTCATGAAACCTCTTATCTGAGAATTACGATCGCCCTTTTGATCCCGGTAGCCCTCATCTTTTTGTTGATGGCTATCATCGCGGCCGGTATCATGTTTTTGTTTCGGTGAAGTACAATAATTCCGAATCGTTAAAAGGAAGGGTTTGCAGGCTTGGAGTCTTAACCGCCCCACGCGCGTTGGCTCAAAGTGACTGATCAGAAATTGATTTAAACCGTACCCGTGGAAATGAGACTTTGACGAATATGATCGATTACACACGTTTTCTGAATCCGGCTCAATTGAAAGCCGTCATGACGACCGCAGGGCCGATTCTGGTGATCGCAGGCGCCGGCAGCGGCAAAACCCGCACGTTGGTCTATCGCGTGGCAAGGCTCGTTGAGACGGGAGTCTCACCGGAGTCCATTTTGCTCCTCACCTTTACCAGAAAAGCTGCAAAGGAAATGTTGGAAAGGGCGGCCGGTCTTTCAGATGAACGGTGTAGATTCGTTTCCGGCGGCACGTTTCATTCCCTCGCTCACCGCGTGCTACGAAGTCATGCAGATCTCCTGGGATATGCTACGACATTCACTATTCTGGATCGGTCGGATATGGAGGAGGTTATTCGATCCCTCGTGCCTGAGCTCGGTTTGCCCAAAGGCACGCCCAGATTTCCCAAACGAGGGACCCTTGCGAGCATCTTGAGCAAAGCCGCCAACCTTCAGCAACCGGTAGATCGATTGATGATGGAAGAATACGGGCAGTTTCTCGAGTTTCTGCCGCAGATTACAAAACTGGGCGTACGCTATGCGGCGTACAAAAAGACCCACCAAATGATGGATTATGACGACTTGATCCTCTGCCTGCGGAATCTTCTGGTGGAGAACGATGACGTCCGCAGAAATCTGAATCAGCAATACGATTTTGTAATGGTAGACGAATATCAGGATACCAATGCCATCCAGGCGGATATCGTCAAGGGGTTGGCGTATGACCATCGAAACATCATGGTCGTGGGAGACGATTCGCAAGCCATCTACTCCTTCAGGGGCGCCAATTACAGAAATATGTTCGATTTTCCGCAGCAGTTTCCCGAGGCCGAAACGATTAAGCTGGAGGAAAATTACCGCTCCGTACAGCCCATCCTCACCATGACAAATGCCTTGATGGAGCAGGCGGAGGAAAAATACACCAAATGCCTTTTCACCCAACGCAAGGGGGGTGAAAAACCCAAGATCGTTGATACGAGAACCGAACCGGAGCAGGCGATGTTTATCTGCCGCTGCATCAAAGACGGGCTTCAACGGGGCCGATCCATCACCGACTTTGCGGTCCTGTTCCGTGCAGGATACCATTCTTTCGAGTTGGAAGCCGAATTGACCCGTCAAGGGATACATTACGTGAAGTATGGCGGCTTTAAGTTTCTGGAATCCGCTCATATCAAGGATTTTCTTGCGCACCTGAGGGTGGTTGTCAACAAAGACGAGGCCGTGAGCTGGGTTCGCATCCTACGGCTCGTAAAAAATGTCGGCCAAGGAAAAAGCCAGGCCATCATCCAATGGATGAAAGCAAATCAAGTTTCTCCCGATCGACTCTGGGAATGGCCCGCCGCAGGTAGAGAAAACAGCCGGTTGAAGTCCCTTGCCGAGCTTCTCGCACATTTGGTGTCCAAAAATGGAGAGCCGAAACACGCGGTGGAAGCGGTCATGGAGTATTATGACCCGATTTTGAAGGAGAAATTTGACGATTACCCGAGACGCCAGAGGGAACTGGAACAGCTTATTCCCATGGCCGGTCGTTACAAGAAATTGAGAAGCTTTCTGGATGACCTGGTTTTGGACCCGCCGACCAGTTCCGCAGACCTCGAACCGGAAAAGAGAGGGGAACCGCTTATCCTGTCGACGGTCCACTCTGCGAAGGGTCTTGAGTGGCCGGTGGTATTTGTCATTTGGGTCATGGAGGGACGATTTCCACCTTTTAGGGCCTACGGCAACCCTCCGGCCCTCGAAGAGGAACGTCGTCTCATGTACGTGGCGGCCACCCGGGCCAAAGATGAGCTGATCCTGTGCTATCCCGGCCAGGAGTCTGTTCCGTCATGGCAGTGGGGAGACAGTGGGTGTAGAGAAGGGATGTCATCCTTTATTCAGGGGCTTCCGGAAGGCGTCATATGTCGTGAATCCGCCGGAATTTCGAAGGCCTTTCCCGGCATCGGGCGGCAAAGCAGCAAATCGTTCGGTTTTCAGCGCAATGAAACCACATCTTCCGGTTTATCCCAAGGGGACAAGGTCAAGCATCCCGCGTTTGGTCCCGGTATCGTTTCAAAACTGATCGCAGATGATAAGGTGGAAGTGCTCTTCAGAAACGCCGGCCGCAAGCTCTTACACCTGGCGTACACCACCCTGGAAAAAATCTGACGGAAATAAATCACTCCCGGGCGGTGTTTTCCAGGCGCTTACCCCTTCCATGCGTGCGCAAAATCCTCGATAAGATCCTCCGTTGCTTCGATGCCGACCGATACCCTGATGAGACCGGCGGAAAATCCCATTTCTTCTCTGCCTTGAGGCGAAAATCCGGAGTGAGGCTTGGTGGCCGGACGCGTAACGCGCACTTCGACGCAGAGATAGGGCAAAATAGCCGTTCTCGGACAGCCTCCTAGAGGAGGTTTCGCTCGTAGATCTTCCGGAAATGGTGGCCGTAAATTGCGAGCGTAATGGCCAGCGGAAACAATTTTGGACGGCGGACGCGTGTCCATACCAGCAGCTTCCAGTAATGGATGCGTTCCTTGCCGATAATGCCGAGGTAAAAGGTGGAACGAAAGAACGCCAGGATGTGCTGAAAGTCTATGGAGGGCTTGATACTCGGTGCTTTGTATTCCCGCAAAAAGGTCTTCAGCCGTTGATAGTAATACTCGGGAGCGTAAATGTTTTCGAGGATTTCCTTGTAGCCCTCGCAAAGAACATCCAGGTTCATTTTTGGAACAATGTTGGTCGTTCCGTTCACGTTGTCGCCCGTCATCGGACCGCACAGCCGCCCCTCCAATTTCAGGCGCTCGTAAAGCCGGGTTCCGGGGGGCGCCTGCAGAAGACCCACCATCGCCGTTACGATTCCGCTTTTCTGGATAAAATCAATCTGCCGCTGAAAAATGGAGGGAGTGTCATTGTCGAAGCCCACGATAAACCCGCCCTGGACTTGCAGGCCGGTTCGCTGAATACGTTTCACATCCTCCACCAGGTTGCGATTTTTGTTCTGGCGTTTGTTGCACTCCGCGAGGCTGCCTTCATCCGGCGTTTCAATCCCGATGAACACCTGATCGAATCCCGCCTCAACCATGAGTTTCATCAATTCGGCGTCATCCACCAGATTGATGGAAACCTCCGTATTGAATGTGATCCCTCTTTTGTTCTCTTGCCATTGGATCAATGCCGGTAACAACTCGGTTTTCAGACTTTTCTTGTTTCCAATGAAATTGTCATCCACGAAAAAAACGCCGCCGCGCCAGCCGCGGTCATAGAGGGCATCCAATTCGGCTATGATCTGTTCGGCGGTTTTGATGCGAGGTCGATGACCAAACAGGGCGGTAATATTGCAGAATTCGCAGTTGTATGGGCAGCCGCGGGAAAACTGGATGCTCATGGACGCGTAGCGCTTCAAATCGATTAAATCCCACAGGGGGACCGGGGTGTCCCGGATATCGGGAAACTCCGAGGTGGTGTAAATCCTTTTGGCCTGACCTTTTTGCAGATCCTTCAGAAAAAGGGGAAGCGTGACCTCCGCTTCATTCAATACAAAATGATCGACCGTTTCAAACTGTTCGTATTCGCCGGTAAACAGAGGGCCGCCGGCGACAATTTTCACGGCCTTGCGGTTGCACCTGGAAATAACCTGGGCTGCCGATTCTCTTTGTACCGCCATGGCACTGATAAAGACATAATCCGCCCAAGCAAGGTCTTCATCGCTGAGTTTTGTCACATCAAGGTCCACCAAGCGCTTTTCCCAATGTGACGGCAGCATTGCCGCAACCGTCAGCAAGCCCAGGGGCGGTGAGGATGACTTCTTGCGAATGAACCGCAATGCGTGCTTGAAACTCCAGAAGGTGTCGGGAAACTCGGGATAGATAAGTAATATCTTCATTTTTGCCTCATGGTCTTCATTGTGGTACAAGGAGGGTCAATTTATATGGCGAATTTTTTCTGGTTTAATAATTACTACTTTAGTATCCGGCGACTTGCAAGAAGAATATGCGCTCCCCTGCTGTCGGGATTCAGATAGTCTCTTGAGTAAATCAACTCATAAATTATATGATACTGCCGATACGATTGAAGCGGCATCCATATTGGGTGATATCGTGGAGCAAAGCATTCAGTCTCACCCGTTTTTTTCTTGAAACGGAGCACACATCCTTGAAAAGACTATCTAGACCGGCCGGCATTTATTTCGGAGTTTTCCTGCTTCTTTTAGCGTTTTCCTCGCAGGCGCTGTCCCAGCCAAAGGACACGCCCACGTCCCAATCCGAACAATCCCACACGGATTCCGCCAAATTGACACTGCGTCGCGCAGTCATTTGTGAAGGAATAAAGGACTATGCCCCCACAAACCCGGCGATTGTATTTCCCGTATCCATTGGAAGGGTATTTTGTTTCTCATACCTTGATCCCGTCCCTGAAAAAACCGCCATTTATCACAGTTGGTATTACAGGGACGAACTGATCACAAAACAAAAATTGTCTTTACGACCGCCCAGATGGGCGACCTACAGCTCCATTCAGCTCCGCGAATATGACAAAGGACCCTGGCGGGTAACCATCACCGATCAGGCGAACGATACCCTGGACGTATTGCGCTTCAGCATCACCGATTGATACGCCATGAAAAGCTTTTTTCTCTTCCTTTCCAGCCTCCGTTGGACGGATGTCATCGACATCGCATTCAACAGCTACATCCTTTTTCGGTTGTATGTTCTGTTTAAAGGCACCACTGTCTTACGCGTTCTGATTGGGATTGCCATACTTTGGCTTTTTCAACGGATCGCCGTGTCGTTGAACTTGGTGCTGACCAGCTGGGCTTTTCAAGGGATTATTGCGGCTGCGGCGATTATTGTAATTGTCGTCTTTAGAAATGAAATCCGTTCCGTGCTTCAGGCAAAAACGCTCAGGGCAATCCTTTGGGGGTCCCCGCACAAAGCGGTGCAGACCCCGGTGGAAATAATATCGGAAAGTGTTTTCGATTTGGCCGGCAAACGTCATGGTGCCTTACTCGTCTTTAAGGCAAAGGATGACTTGCAGGAAGTGGTTCATAGCGGAATTCCTTGGAATGGGGTCCTATCCAAAGAGATGATCCTGAGCATATTTTGGCCGGACAACCCGGTTCATGATGGCGCGGCGATCATTGAAGGGGACCGGATATCAGAGGTCGGGGTGATCCTACCCGTGTCTCGACGCAAGGACCTGCCGTCTCACTATGGAACACGTCACAGAGCCGCAGCCGGACTGGCGGAGCGGACGGATGCATTGGCCGTCGTGGTATCCGAGGAAACAGGAAAAGTGGTGGTGGCCCAAGGGGGAAAACTGCGGGGTGTGCATGGGAAGAATGAACTTGCTCGGAGTTTAGGCGAGGCGCTGGGTCTTCAGGTGGAAAAAAAGCGGTTTTCGCAAAAGCGGCAAAAACTTGAGCTGTCCGCCGCAGGTCTCATTGCCTTTTTGTTTATAACCGCGGTGTGGTTTGGTTTTACCCGGGGTTCCGATACCCTTATCACACGCGATATACCGATAGGATACATGAACCGCCCCGCTGAAATGGAAATCCTGGAGACTTCCGCCAACGTCGTCCGTATCCAGTTGGGCGGATCCGGTGCGATTCTAAAATCACTCGGCCCTGAGCAAGTTCAGGTAAGATTGGATCTGGGCAAGGCGGTGGTGGGTAAAAATTCATTCACGATCACCCATGAAAGCATCAAGCTGCCGCCCGGCGTGGTGCTCAAATCCATTGAACCCAGCGTTGTCGACGTAACCCTTGACGTGCAAGCAAAAAAGGAGCTGCCGATCCAGGTGGATTGGACCGGCAAGTTAAACTTTTCCCTGGCCCTTACGGATGTGAAAATAGATCCGCAGAAAATTACTGTCATAGGCGGGCGCAGCATATTGGAAAAGCTTTCAACCCTTTACACGGAAAAAGCTCGACTGGATACCATCGAAAAGTCGGGGGAAATCACCGTGAGTTTGGCGCTTCGTCCCGCATCGTTAAAGGTGGCTCCAGGATCGAAAGAACGGATCAGAATCGCATATACCGTTGAAGAAAAACGGCCAAAAGAGGCGGAAAACCGATCGGAAGGAGATTAGGTAGTGCGCATCCATAAACAGGCATTTATGAACTCGCGCTATCAGCTATCAGCTTTCGGCTTTCAGCAAAAGACATTAAAGACAAGGTGTTGGCTGACCGCTGAAAGCTACGTCCAGAAATATCTCATTTCTGGATGGAAACCAGGTATCCCTCGACGTTGTCACCCGCTTTGAATTACACTGCACCCTTTCCAGGTTCAGCGCTTGGGTATCTTCTTTTCTCTCTGCGATCCGGCTTGATGCATTTAAGCACTTGAAAAAACAAACCGGAAGTGATTTAAAGGTTCCCGGTCATCCTTGAAAAAGGATCTTCGGAATGAATCGATCTCTCGAGACGGGAGGGACGTATTTTTGTTTTCAACAGAAAAAACATAGGAGACTCGGATGGATAAACCGATTGATTACTTTTGGAATAAGCGACTCACCGATCTGAAAAAAGTACTGGAGGGAAACAATTTTGAGGTTTTTTTGGCGGAGAATGCAGCGCAGGCCAAACAAATTGTAACGGAAGACATCCTTCCCAAGACCGGCGCAAAAACCGTTTCCTGGGGGGGGTCCGTGACCTTCCAGGGCACGGGAATTTACAATGCCGTCAAAGACAACCCGGACCTGGAAGTGTTGGACACTTTCGATAAGAATCTTTCCGCCGAACAAAGCCTTGAACTCCGACGACAAGCCCTCTTGGTGGATCTTTTCATTACCGGAACCAATGCGGTGACCGAAACGGGCCTTCTTGTCAACCTGGATATGATAGGGAACCGGATTGGCGGACTCACTTTCGGCCCCAAACATGTGATCCTCCTCCTGGGACGCAACAAGATCGTCGCGGATCTGGACGAAGCCATGTATCGTATCAAGAATTACGTGGCGCCCGCCAACGCCATGCGGCTGGATAAAAAAACGCCTTGCGTCAAAACCTCCTACTGCGAGGACTGCAAGAGCCCTGACCGAATATGTAACACCTGGACCATTACCGAAAAATCGTATCCTAAGGGCAGGGTAAAAGTTGTTCTGATCAACGAAGACCTGGGATTGTGAGAAATGGGGGGCACGGCCGGAACATAGGTTCCTTCCGGCCCTCCGTCAAATTACCCCGTCAAGCGACATGCCGGTCCTACCTGATTACAAAATTGTGGATGTACACGCGCACTTGTGTGATCCGATTTACGACACCGATCGGGCCGAGGTTCTTGAGCGTGCGCGAAACGCGGGTGTCCGCGCCATCATTGCCGTGGGCGAGACGCTTGCGGATGCATCCAAGAATATCGAACTTGCCGCAAGCCACCCGGCGCTGAGGCCTGCTGCCGGGCTCTATCCAACACACCTCGACCTGAAAGAAGCCCAGGAAATGAAGGACTTCATTCGCGCAAAGCACAACCGCTTGTTTGCCATCGGGGAGGTAGGGCTCGACTATTGGGCGGTCAAGGACGCATCGGAACGGGAAATGCAGCAGGAGATTTTTCGAGGCTTCATTGAATTGGCCCGGGAGCTTAAGCTCCCCCTCAACGTTCATTCCCGAGCCGCCGGGCGACATGCCGTCCGCTTACTCCTGGAACACGGCGCGGAAAGCGCAGTGCTTCATGCGTTTGATGCCAAACCATCCGTGGCCCTGCCTGCTGCAGAGGCAGGCTGCTTTTTTTCCATCCCGCCATCCATCATCCGTTCCCGCCAGAAACAAAAACTTGTGAAACAACTCCCCCTCTCCTGTCTCCTGGCCGAAACCGACAGCCCCGTGCTGGGGCCCTCACCGAACGAGCGCAACGAACCGGCCAACGCAAGGATTTCAGTCCGTGCGATCGCGGAGATTAAGCATCTGGGGGAGGAAGAAGTCATGGAGGCGCTCTTCGACAATGCCTGCCGGTTGTTCGGTCCTTTGTCGTTGTGAGCTTGTGAGCCCTTCAAGAACAAGTTAGGGAGGGCACCGAGGGTCTCGACACTTTTTGAGAAGATAAAATTCAGCTTATAAATCCTTGAGAGGATCCTCTATCACGTACAGCAACATAAAATCTTTCTCAAACCGCTTTATCATTGTCTTCAATCTCGATTCCGGGACGCCTACGAACCGGATAAACACGTGCCTGTAACCCTCATCGGCGGTTTCGCTGGTACTCAGTATACTGACGATTTGGCCTTTTTCCTGCCGAATGACATCCGCCACTTCTTTGATGCTGCCGGCCCGCTCCTCCAGGTTGAACGCAAATTGTATCCCCCCCTGATAAATGCCGGTGATGGAAATCAGGACCCGGAAGACATCCCCCTGCGAAATGATTCCGACAAGCGCCCCTTTTTCCGTGACCACCGGCAACCCCGTGACCCGGTATTCGATCATCTTGACGGCCGCCACTTCCATGGTCTGACCGGGCTTGATACTCACCGGGTGGGTCTGCATGACGTCCTTGGCTTTCATGGTTGCCAGGAAAGAATACAATTCTTGAGCCTTCATGGCTGTCGCTTTGGATGGGGATGCCTCCTTGATTTCCTGATCGGTGATCATCCCAACGAGCTTACCTTCGCTCATGACAGGCACATGTCGGATGTTGTTTTCTTCTAAAATCTTCATGACCTCGATGACGGGAGTGTTTTTGTCGACCGTCACCACATCCGTGCTCATCCAGTTTTGTACTTGCATGGTGCCCCTCTCCTTTCAGGTGCAATGGCATCCGGAAGCTTACACTGAAACCGTCGATGAAAATCAAGGATCCCCCCCGGCCATTTCAAAATGAAGTTCGGCGGGCGAATGCCTACCCGGAAACCGATCCGATCTGAAGTTGACAGGGGGGAGGATTCAAGCATTTGGATTTAATTTCATCCTTGGATGCGTTGATTCGGGATTTCGATTCGCTTGATTTCTTGAATTGCCGATGGCCTTATCTCCGTGAACGCAGTGCATGGTAGTCCATTCGTCCGATGCAATCAATTCGTTTTTCCGCATTGACGGGGTTTTCTCTCAAATCTATAGTGAGTCTATGAACACGCATACGGCTAAGGTTGAAGGCATTCTCGGGCCGAGTGGGGCGCTCGCCAAGAGCCTGAACGGCTTTGAATTTCGCGCTGCCCAGTTGCAGATGGCCCTGAAAATTGAAGCGTCTTTGCAAAAGAAGCTCCCTGCCATGGTCGAAGCGGGCACCGGCACCGGAAAAACCTTCGGGTATCTTGTCCCAATCATACTAAGCCACAAGAAGGCCGTCATTTCCACAGGGACCAAAAACCTGCAAGAACAAATCTACTTCAAAGACCTGCGCCTGCTGAAAAAAGTGACCGGGTCCGGCTTGGATGCCGTGATGATGAAGGGGAGAAGGAATTATCTGTGCCTTCACAGGTATCATCAGTATTTTTGCCAAAAATCTCTCACGGCGGCCAATCAGGAAAAGACGCGGCAGAAGCTTGAGGACTGGATCTGTAAGACGGAATTCGCTGACCGCGCCGAACTCGACTGGATGGCGGATGACGATCCCCTTTGGAATGAACTGTCTTCGACATCGGATCAGTGTTTGGGTTCGGAATGTTTGCACCTCGAGGATTGTTATCTGAGCAGACTTCGCAGCAGGGCTGCAAAATCCAGGATTATCATTGTGAATCATCACCTCTTTTTCGCCGATCTCAAAGTAAAACGAGGGGGATTTGGTGAAATCATCCCGCGGTTCCAGGTGGTGGTTTTCGATGAGGCGCACACTATCGAAGAGATTGCCACCGCCTATTTGGGCGATAGTTTGAGCACCAATCAGCTGATGGATCTGATTCGTGATATGGAAAAAGAGATCAAGGATTTCTTCAAAGCCGACACGGCCCGGCTAAAAAGACATTTAAATGGTATGAGAACCGCGGCAGAGCATCTGCGGGTGCTTCTCAACGGCCCATTGGATAAAGGAAGACTTCAGCCTGAGATGCTCCTGAAGATACGGGAAGGCCCGGCCAAAGCATTCGGTCGGGCACTCCGAGCAATCGGGGAGGACGCGAAACTCCTGGAATACGGCAACACGGCGCTTCAGCCATTGGTCTCAAGGGGCAAGGAACTGAAAGCGGTGTTCGATCAAATTGTGAGCGAAAAGGATACCGACTGGCTAAACTGGTTTGAAAAACGTAAAAGGACCGTGGTGCTCCATGCCTCCCCCCTGGACATATCCGGCCGTATGGATCAGCTTCTATACCAAAAAGTCCCCAGCGTCGTCTTGACTTCGGCTACGCTTTCAACGAATGGGACTTTTGATTATATCCGCTCACGACTGGGGCTGCCTAAGGATGCGCTGGAGGGGATCTATCCCTCTCATTTCGACTTTCAGGCTCAAACCCTCATGTACATCCCAGAGGATCTTCCTCTCCCCGGAGCCCCGGAGTTCGGATCGGCCGCGGCAAGAGAGGTCGCCGACATTCTGAAGGAAACCGAGGGTCGGGCCTTGGTGCTTTTCACCAGCTATCATAACCTAAACATCGTTTATGAAATTTTAAAAGACACCATCCAATACACCATTCACAGGCAGGGCGACGGTCCACGATCCGTTTTGTTGGATGCTTTCATGCGAGATATCCACTCGGTTCTCCTGGCGACCGGCTCGTTCTGGCAGGGGGTGGATGTACCGGGAGAAACACTGAGTTGCTTGATTGTTGACAAACTGCCCTTCGATTCTCCCGGGGATCCATTGGTGTCTGCAAGAATTGATGCCATCCGGGATGCGGGGGGCAATCCCTTTCTGGAGTATCAACTCCCTTCAGCAATCATTTCCCTCAAACAGGGCTTGGGCAGGCTGATAAGAAAACGCACGGATTGGGGGCTTCTCTCCGTCCTGGACAAGCGGTTAATCACCCGTCGTTACGGTAAATTCTTTTTGAATAGCCTTCCTGAGATTCCGATGACCCACAAGCGTTCGGATATCCGTCGCTTTTTTGAAACCATGAAAGGAGAAACCGCATGTCCGGACAGCCCTGGAAATTGATTGCCAGTAAACAGGATCGGTCCTATCGAGTCTTCAGTCTCCGTACCGACCGGGCTCGGTCGCCCCGCACCGGTAAAGAACATGATTTCTACATTCTCGAATCGTCACCGTGGGTCAACGTCATCCCAATCACACCAAAAAACGAAGTCGTCTTGATCCGCCAGTATCGCCACGGCATCCGGGAAATCACGCTGGAAATCCCCGGGGGTCTTGTGGAACAAGCCGACACTCCGGAAAAGGCTGCCGCGAAAGAGCTGCATGAGGAGACCGGTTACCGGGAGTCGGCGATGGTGCCGCTGGGAAAAGTTTACCCCAATCCCGCCATACAAAACAATGCATGTTACACGTTCCTTGCAGTCAACGTGTTCCCTGATGGAAATCAGGAACAGGATGAAAAAGAAGATATCGAGGTCTTGCTTCGACCGCTTCCTGAGATCCCCCGTCTCATCCGGGAGGGCGAAATCACCCATGCACTGGTGCTTGCGGCGTTTTACCGGTTCTATATGGAATATGAACGGGGCTATTTCGGAGCAAACACATAAATCCGGCGGCCCACCGGGCAGCCCGAAAAAAGGAAATCCTTTAAGAAACCCTTTTCGGAATTGCCAACACAGTTAAAAAAAATTGTTATGGAAAAAACTCCATGATAAACTCTTGATAAGATTTCGATGATGCCATCCTCAGAAAGGATGCCGACCCAAATGATTCCATGATTCGGAGGAAAAACCATGCGTGAAATTATTTTTGCGGCCGTCATGGTCTTTGGTTTGACCGGTGCGGTTTTGGGGGCTCACGCGCCGGTCAGTGAAGATACCGAAAGCTGTCTGGATTGCCATGCGTCGCTGCACCCCGGGATCGTGGAGGCATGGAAGGCAAGCCGTCATGCCCAAATTACGCCCGGTGAGGCCATGCACGTCACGGGGATTGCCCGCAAAGTCTCCAGCGAAACCGTGCCGGAGGCGCTCAGGAAAGTGGCGGTGGGTTGCTCGGAGTGCCATACCCTGCGACCGGATGCACACAGGGATACCCTTGACCACAACGGCTATGATGTCCACGTGGTGGTCAGCCCGAAGGACTGCGCCACCTGCCACTCGGAAGAAGCCGCGCAATTCGACAAGAACCTCATGGCCCATGCCCACGGAAATCTGCTCGGCAACGACGTTTACCAACTCCTGATTCGCTCCATAAATGACACCCCTGTTTTCGAAAACGGTGCCGTCGCCAGTACGCGCTCCAACGCCATGACGGAGGCCGAATCGTGCCTCTACTGCCACGGAACGAAGCTCGAATTCAAGGGCACCGTCACCAGGGAAACCGACTACGGGGAGATGGAATTGCCGGTAATCGAGGGCTGGCCGAACCAGGGGACCGGCAGAATCAACCTGGACGGCAGCCTCGGCGCCTGTTCAGCCTGCCACACCCGGCACCAGTTCTCCATCGAAATGGCGCGAAAGCCCTACACGTGCAAAGAATGTCATGTGGGCCCCGACGTGCCGGCATTTAAGGTATACGCGGCCAGCAAGCACGGCAATATTTTTTCCACCCATCACCGGACTTGGGATTTTAAGCCCGTCCCGTGGACGGTCGGCAAGGATTTCAAAGCGCCCACATGCGCCGCCTGTCATGTCAGTCTGCTCGTCAATACCGATGGCGACGTTCTGGTCGAGCGCTCTCACGAAGTCAAGAATCGCCTTGCGTATCGCATTTTCGGCTTGATTTATGCCCACCCGCACCCCAAGGATGCAGATACCTCCCGCATCAAAAACAAAGACGGACTTCAGCTTCCGACTGATTTTGAAGGCGGACTCGCCGCCGAATACCTTGTCAATGAATCCGAGCAGGCGAAAATGCGTGACGCCATGCAGGCATCCTGTCTCGCGTGTCATGACAAATCCTGGGTGGATGGCCACTGGACCCGTTTTGAGAATACGATCAAAGAGACCAATGCCGGCGTGCTGGCCGCCACAAAACTCCTCCAAGAAATCTGGAAAAGGGGCTATGCGACCGGTCTTGCCAAGGGTGCCAGTCCATTTGATGAATTCATCGAAAAAAAATGGGCCGACAACTGGCTCTTTTATGCCAACTCAATTCGCTTTGCATCGGCTATGGCCGGTGGCGGCGACTACGGGGTATTCGCCGACGGTCGCTACCAAAGTGCGCGGAACATTCAAGAGATTCTCGACTGGATGGCGGTTCGACACAGGCTGAAAGACTAATCTCCGACACCTACCGATCCGCTCCGGTGCGATGCCGCTTCCGAGAGTTTTATGGGAGAACAACCGCCGGAGCGGATTGTCACACTCCCAAATTCCCATAGACATCCACCCGTTGTCGTGCTATTGGGGGATTTTCGAATTTACCCCGCGCAGTGATGGTTCGATGCCCGAACCCACACAAAGAAGGGATCCGTCCATAGGGGCCGTTTACCGAGGAGGAAGCACTGAATGTTATTGAGTCTCATGAGAAAGCACGCCAAGTCCTGGCTGATAAAATTCCTAATCGCCATAATCGCCGTGGTTTTTATCTTCTACTTTGGTTATTCCTTCAGGGCCAAACAAGGGCTGAAAATTGCCCTTGTGAATGGGGAGGTGATTAGCGGTATCGAGTATCAAAAGGCCTACTGGGACCTCCTTGAAGGGCTTCGACGACAGTATAAGAATGTTTGGGACGATAATCTGATCGAAGTGTTCGATCTAAAAAGACGGGCGCTCGACAATCTGATCAATCAAAAGCTGATTAGCCAGGAAGCAATACGGTTAGGGTTGGAGGTTACGGAAAGCGAACTCCAGGAAGCAATTATGGATTACGCCGCTTTTCAAATTGACGGCCGGTTTGATCTGGGGCGATACCGGGCGGTATTGGATCAAAATAGAATGACAGCCGAGGATTTCGAGGAGGAAATGGCCAAGGAACTGCTGGCAGGGAAATTACGGCAGTTTCTGTTCGCATTCATGACAGTCACCGATCAAGAGGTCCTCGATCAG
>Ga0207796_1000555_pt1 | contig 14602 bp, 11 predicted proteins | sample Pon1CUnioCityCA_6_FD_187274 | JGI IMG/M metagenome (GOLD analysis project Ga0207796, IMG submission 187274) | Marine sediment microbial community from Union City, CA, USA - Pond 1C Sediment 1 (SPAdes) | ecosystem: Environmental > Aquatic > Marine > Intertidal zone > Salt pond sediment ...
TAACATACTTGGCGTAGGTTAGATCGTTTTTGTGGCGCGAATTAGATTCTCGGCGTGTCGTTCCCTCGGCGCCGGACAGCGGGCCGAGCCAGCTGAAGACCCGGGGGACAGCGGCTGGCTCTTCTACTCCTCAAACAGTAGGATTTCGCCATTGATCGAATATGAGCGAAATCGACGTATTATGAGCGAAGTAGGCACATAAAGTCTACTTTGCTATTGACAAATGATCAGGAATATGATAGACTGCTAACATGGATGAACAGACACATGCTGCACTGACGGTAGAAAGGCGCGGTGCAATCGCTGATGTGGTCGTGCAGCAGGGCGCTGCGAGAGTGTCAGAATTGGCGGAGCGTTTCGACGTGAGTCCGGCTACGATCCGGCGGGACCTTGAGACGTTGGAGGATGGCGGCGCACTGAGACGTGTCCACGGTGGTGCCGTGGCGGTCGAAGGGGAGGCAGGATCCTCCACCGCCCCTGTCTCGGTGTCTTCCCGAGAGTCTGCTCCCTCCCGGTCGGAACAGGGTGTCCGGATCGGTCAGGCCGCGGTGGAGTTGATTGAGGAGGGCGAGACTGTCTTCCTCGGCCCGGGATCGCTTTCCCTCGAGGTGGCACGCAGCTTGAAATCTCATCGTGACGTCACGGTCATCACCAATGGGCTTGAGATCGCTCACTGGCTGGCAATCCACACAAACCATCGTCTGATCATGACGGGAGGGCAGATTCAGGACCAAGACCTGGCTCTGGTTGGGCAACTGGCCCGGAGCGCCCTGTCGAGTCTGCGAGCAGACAAGGTGATCCTGGAGCTGGACGGCGTCAGCGCTGTGGAAGGGCTGACGCAGGACAGTCTGCCGCAGGCGGAGATGGCCCAGATGCTGATTGAGACGGGATCGAAGATCGTCATCGTGGTGCCTCCGGATCGGGTGGGGGGTGTGGCAGCAGCACCGGTGGCGCCCGTGACTAGCGCCGACGTTGTCGTGACGGCCCGTGAGGCCCCTTCGGCGTACTTGTGGGATCTTAGCGAAGTTGGGGTGGAGATCGTTCTGGCATAGTATTATATGCAACGAGCATCAAGAGAAAAGGAGTAGATCAAATGGCAAGCGTAACATATAAGAGCGTCTGGAAGCGATTCGGCGATGTCGTCGCAGTGAAGGATCTGGACATTCATATCGAGGACAAGGAATTCCTTGTCTTCGTCGGTCCGTCTGGCTGCGGCAAGTCCACCAGCCTGCGTCTGTTGGCAGGCCTGGATGAGATCAGCGAGGGCGAGATCTTGATCGGCGACCGTGTGGTCAACGATGTGCCACCGAAGGATCGGGACATCGCGATGGTCTTCCAGTCCTATGCCCTGTACCCGCACATGGATGTGTATGACAACATGGCTTTTGGCCTGAAGCTGCGCGGCATGCAAAAGGCAGAGATCAAGGAGCGGGTGGAGAAAGCCGCGGACATCCTGGGTATTCACAGCCTCCTGGATCGCAAGCCAAAGCAGCTCTCGGGTGGTCAGCGACAGCGCGTGGCCGTCGGACGGGCTATCGTTCGAGAGCCCAATGTCTTCCTCATGGACGAACCTCTGTCCAACCTCGACGCCAAGCTGCGCGTTCAGGCTCGCGCTGAGATCAGCAAGCTCCATAAGCGTCTTGAGACGACCTTCATCTACGTTACCCACGACCAGGTCGAGGCGATGACGATGGGCACCCGCATTGCCGTCCTCAAAGACGGTATCTTGCAGCAGATAGATTCGCCTCAGAACCTGTACGACTATCCGGCAAACATCTTTGTCGGCGGATTCATCGGGAGCCCGGCGATGAACTTCTTCAACGGCGAGCTGGTGGAGCGGGACGGCAAGGTTGCTGTGAAGACCGATGACTTCCTGCTCGACATTCCCGAGGACCGTGAGGAGACGTACCGATCCCATCTGGGCACCCCGATCGTACTCGGTGTTCGTCCTGAGGATATTCACGATCCTGACTACGCTCCCCCGGACATCTCCAAGCAGTTGGTCGAGGCTGAAGTTGATGTGACTGAGCTGATGGGCGACGAGGTGGTTGTCTACCTGCAGGCGGGCGACACCGAGTTCCTTGGTCGCTTCGATCCTCGAACTGATGCCAAGTTCGGAAAGAAGATGTCGGCAGCGTTCAATATGGATCGCATGCACATCTTCGACAGGACGACGGAAAAAGCTATTCGATAGCCTTACGGACTGCAAGCTTCGCCATCGCGGTGGTGACTTCGTCTGTCCGGCCCGAGTGGGAGTGACCGAAGTCGCCACTGCGCTGTTCTGCTACATATAGGATGGACCGCGCTTCCTAGCGCGGGAGTAGCCTGCGTGAAGCATGCCTGGGCAACTATGAGCTGCACCGGGATCACCACGTCCGACGGTTTCCAGGACAGTGATCCGCATGCATATTCATTCCCATTGGGAGAGACTGCAAAGGAGCAAGAATGGCTGATCTCCAGTTGATGAGCATGTTGGCGGAGGAGAAAGAAACCAAGATACTGCTGGTTGTTTTGGATGGCCTCGGTGGATTGCCGATGACACCCGAAGGGCCCACGGAGCTCGAGGCTGCCCGTACTCCCAACCTGGATACGCTGGCAGCCCGTTCCATCTGTGGCATGAGCACCGCCGTGGCCCCGGGCGTTACGCCGGGGAGTGGTCCTGGGCATCTCAGTGTCTTTGGCTACGACCCAATTGAGTGCCTGGTCAAACGCGGTGTGCTTTCCGCCCTGGGGATCGGGTTCGACCTCCAGTCTGGAGATCTAGCCGCGCGCGGCAACTTCTGCAGTGTTGACCCCGAGACGGGTGCGATCACCGATCGGCGTGCAGGACGAATCTCATCCGATTTGGGGGCGAAGTTGTGTGAGGTATTGACCGAGGTGCAGCTGTCTGGGGTCGACCAGGTCTTCGTCGAACCAGTCAAGGAGTATCGCTTTGCGCTGATCCTCCGTGGCGAGGGCTTGGAGGACGGTCTGACCGGCACCGACCCTCAGGAGACCGGCGTGCCGCCGCTGCCGGTTAAGGCAACAAGACCGGAGGCAAAGAAGACCGCCGAACTGGTGAATCGGTGGCTGGAGAAGGCTCGCAAGGAGCTGGCGGCTCATGCTGAAGAACATGGGCATCCGGCCAACAGCTGCAATCTCCGCGGGCTCTCCAAGGAGCCGGGATTGCCCAAGATGCCTGAGATCTACAAGTTGCGCTGCGCTGCCATTGCCACCTATCCGATGTATCGCGGTGTAGCCAAGCTTGCGGGCATGGATGTCCTGCCCACGGGTGCGACGATCGAGGAAGAGGTCGAGACCCTGAGAGATCACTGGTCAAGCTACGATTTCTTCTTCTTTCATGTCAAGAAAATCGACAGCCGGGGTGAGGACGGCGACTTTGAGGGAAAGGCGGCTGTCATCGAGCATTTCGACCGGGTTCTGCCCGACATCCTGGCGCTCGGGCCGGACGTTGTCATAGTCACGGGGGACCATTCGACACCCGCGCTCTGGAAGGCGCACAGCTGGCATGAACTGCCCGTGCTCCTCTGGTCGCGATACGTCCGCCGGGACGGCGTGACCACGTTCGGCGAGCGACCCTGCATGCGGGGTGGTCTGGGGCATATCCACCACGTCGACCTCCTGCCGCTGGCCATGGGTCACGCAGGTCGGCTGGCAAAGTACGGCGCTTGATTCTCCGGGCCGGCAGGTGGCGCTGTCGGGCGCTGATCATATCCAGCGTCTCGGTGGCATTGTCGCGCTGGCATTCATCGACCTCGGGCACCGTGGAGACTCTGAGCGGTGTCCGGGGTAGCCTCATTGCCTCTCGAGCTGTCCCGCATTGTGTCTACGTCGTTCGGGTCCTCCCTCCGCAGGTCAATGGACTGATCCGCCATATGCGGCCGGTTGACGCGCCAGCGTCCCCCTGTACCAAGGCGGACAGCAATCGGTGTGAATCTGGCGGCGCAGCGATTGACAGGCTGCTGCAAGCCTGCTATAGTGATGCCCCATCAAGACTTAGAGAGAGCAACAGTGAATCCACGTCGATCAGGAGATCGGGATATGCAGCCACTCGTTGTGGGGGCCCGGGAGCTGGGGATTGTTCTCCGTGAGGAGCATCTCGCTGCTTTTGAGGCTTGCTACAATGAGCTGGTGGGTTGGAATCAGCGGTTCAATTTGACAGCCATAACGGACTGGAACGGAGTGCTCATCCGGCATTTCCTTGATTCCCTGTCTTGCCTGCTGGGAATTCCTCAGGCCGAGTTAGCGTCCGGGGCTCGCGTAATTGACGTGGGCACCGGTGCGGGGTATCCCGGCATACCTCTCAAGATTGTCTGTCCGGGCATGCGGCTGACGCTGCTTGAGGCAACCGGCAAGAAAGTCACATTCCTTGAGCATCTGGTGAACCGCCTGGGGATGGAGCGTGCACGCGCGATCCACGCCAGGTCCGAAGAGCTGGGCCAGGACCCGACCCACCGGGAGCAATACGACTGGGCGGTAGCTCGCGCGGTGGCGAAGATGCCGACCTTGGTGGAATACCTGCTTCCGCTGGTACGGGTGGGGGGTGCCATCCTTGCTCAGAAGGGCGAGGACGCAGCCGCTGAGGTTCAGGAAGCCGAGGAAGCCATCTCCACCCTGGGAGGGGATGTGCGTCAGCTTGTCCCCGTTGAGTTGCGCGGGCTGGCCGAGACACGCTACCTCGTGGTCATCGAAAAAGTGGCGCCGTCGCCGCAGAGGTACCCCCGACGTCCCGGTATGCCAAGCAAGCGACCCCTTGTTTAGCCAGCAGGATGACTCGACGCCGCACTGATCACGTCCGCCGGACCAGTCCCCCTCTAACCTCCCACGTGACGGCCTGCTCCAGGAATGGAGTGCCGAACATCTCCAGGTCAGTACCGGTGAGAATCGATTGCTCTACCTCGTTCACGTGCTCCAGCAAGTAGGCCCGGCGTGTCTTATCGAGCTCGGCCAGCACCTCGTCAAGCAGAAGAACGGGTGTCTCAAGGGTCTGTTCGTGCATCCATCTCAGCTCAGCGAGCTTAAGTGAGAGTACCGCCGTCCGCTGTTGACCTCGCGACCCGTATATCCCCAGGTCGACTTCGTGCGTGCCGAGCGCAGGGCTGCCCGCGATGAAACGAATCTCGTCGCGGTGGGGTCCAAAGACGGTCACACCGCGCGCAACCTCTTTGGGTCGGCGCTCGACCAAAGCCTTGCGATAAACCTCCACCAATCGTCTGAAGCTGACATCACCGCGTGCGCCTTTCTGCCCCGATACATCCATCCCCACCTGAGCCCTTAGTGCAGGCGGCGCACCGGGGTCGAAGTTGGGAACGTAGTCGAGCCGGAGCCATTCCGCTTCGCCCGTCAGTTCCTCATGGATGCGCTTGACGCGTGCTGAGAGGCTGTCCAGGAGCGTGCGGCGCCGACTGGCGATGATCACGCCGTTCTCCGCTAGGACCCGCTCGAAGGGGGCCAGTTGCGCCGGGTTGCCACCCTCATCTCGAACGTGTCGCAGGGCGGCGTTCCGCTGGCGGAGTGCCGTGCTGTAGCGGCTGAGCGACTCGCTGTATTCCTCCTGCACCTGGGATAGAACATCATCCATGTACCGCCTTCGCACCGACGGTGAGCCCGCGACCAGGTCGACGTTCTGGGGCGTGAACAGGACGACATTGAGCTTCCCACTCAGGTTCGACTGCCGCTTCTGCGCCCGATCGATTCGGACAGTCTTCTGTAGGCGCGCGGTGCCGTTGGATGTGACGCGCTTCTCCAAGGCAACCTCCAGCTCGATCGCTTGGTGACGCTTCTTAATCTCTGCCCGTACTCTGGCGTAGGGTAGGCCCTCGGCCTCGGCCTGCCAGCGGATCAATTCGCGATCGGAGGAGGCAAGAGGCGAGGATCCCGCAGCCAGCACGTAGATGGCTTCCAGTAGGCTGGTCTTGCCTTGGGCATTCCCCCCGTGGAGGAGAAGAGAGCTCTCGGGGAGGGTGAGTTCGAGGCGGGCGTAGTTGCGGAAGTTCGTCAGGCTGAGGTAGCGGATGTACATGCCTCTATTGTACAGCGACAGGGCTGAGGTGGAAAGGTCAGACGTAGTCGGACGTGCGGGCGGCGATGGACAGGCGGCGCAGCCCTACGGCAGAGCGAGTTCGACGATGACCGCCCGGTGGTCGGAGGCCAGGGCACTGAGGACCTGAGCATCTCGTACATCCAGACCCCTAGTCCACACATAGTCGATTCGCTCCACAGGATTGATGGCGGGGGATGTGGCGGGCGCATCGAGCTCGGGCGTGGTGAAGGCATCCTCGAAGCCCGCTGCCCGAAGGGAGCGGTAGGTGGGGGACCCGGGTGTGGCATTGAAGTCTCCCCCGAGTACTGCGGGGGACGTGTCCCCGATGACCTCCAGGGCCTCTTCCAGCTGGCGGCCCCGTTCCTCGGGCTCCAGCCCAAGCCACGTTCCATACGCGTGAAGAATCGGCTGGGTGCCCGTTGCATCCTCCGCGCCCGCGGCAAGCTGGCTCAGGCGGAGCACCGCGTGCACGATGGCGGTCTGCTCTAGCTCACTGCTTAGTTCCAACGAGTTGGTCTCAGAGATGGGAAAACGCGACAGCACCGCGATGCCCGAGAGGTCCTCCAGCGCGGGGCCAAAGACGACCTGCATGTCGAGCCGGCGGGCCAGCCACAGAGCATCATCGACAACATAGCTGGTGATCCGCCCTGCATCCACCTCTTGAAGCATCATGATATCGGCGCCGCTGTCCTCAATGGCGCGTGCCTGTTGCTCCAGAGTGAATCTCCAGTCGCTGTCGTACCCGTAGTGGATGTTATAGGTGCCGACGCGGAATGAATCCGGTTCCGCAACGTGAATCTTCATCCGCGGGGGCAGGGCGAAGACTGCGGTTAGGAATACGAGAAGGGCAGACGCTCCCCAGATGATCATCCCCGGCTGGCGGTTTGACGCTCGCGGTGTCGATGATCTTGGTCCGACAGCAGGCAGAAGGAGGATGACGAAGGCAAGCAAGAAGATGTAATCTCCTTTGTCACGAAAGAAAGGGATGGTGTAGGGATAGGTGAAAGCAAACGCAAGTGCCACGTTGAGGAGCAGGAAGAACGCCATCCCCAATACGAACGATAGCCGGGTCCGCCCGCCTGCGCTCAGCTCCAATAGCCTCCACACTGAAGAGATGAAAGCGAGCTGGGCGAGGACCATGGGCGCAAGAATCGCGAGCTGATAGAACTGGTGACCTGTTAGCCATCCAGTCAAGAGAGTGAGGGCGAAGAGGGCGAAACCGCCCCAATAGGCGGAGTCCAGGACGGGCAGTAGCGTGGCAGCCATCAGCAGCGGGGCGACCAATGCATAGTCTGCGCCCGTCCATCGGGCCAGAGCATTGGGGACGCCGAGAAGCGATGCCTCCAGGAAGAGCAACGCACCGAGAGAGATCCCTTTCGGGATATTGATCCCGCCGTCACCGTTTGGTCTGTCTTCGGGCTGAAATCGGACGTAGAGCAACCACGTCGCTGCGCCGACTGCCAGGGAGACCACCACCTGCACGGGGATCCACCAGGGACGGAGCGCCACGTCATACGTGTTGCCTGCCGCGCGCAGGAACTGATCGGCGATGAAGGCCGCCGTCAGTGCGGTTGCGAAGGTCCTGGGACGGCGCTGCAAGAGCATCACACTGTATCCCCCTCCAGCGGCAGTCAACAGCAGTGCGCTCCACAGTCGAAGATCTGGCTGATTGAACGTCAGCGCGACCCGGGCCGAAGCGGCGGTGAGGGGCGCGACGAGTAGGCCCATACGGTCCCTCCGCCGCGGCACGAACAGAGGGGCCACAAATGCTGCCAGGACGCAGGCTACCACCACGCCTAGCCGCCCGGCCCCCAGAGTTTCCGCGAAGACGGCATCGTAAATGACGCCGAACAGACTGGAGAATAGCACCCGCAGGGCCTGCAGGAAAAAGAGGAGGACAGCCGTGGCCTCGAAGATGCGCAGAGTTCGCCGGTCAGGCATGGCTCTCCACATCCACTAGAGCTCTGGCGATGTGCGCGGCGACGCGTGCATTGTTCAATAATAAGGCTTCATTCGCGTCCCGTGCCTTTCCATCCGTCAGAGCGACGATTCGCTTCAGGAGGAAAGGGGTCAGATCCTTCCCGGTCACACCGGCATCCTTGGCCTCCTCCGTCGCCTGGCGGATGGCACTCTCGGTCTCAAGCTGTGCAAGCGCCGCCCCCTCGGGCACTGGGACGCAGATCAGGAGCCCGGTCTTGAGCTCCAACTTGTTCCTCATTTGAACCAGATCGACGACCTGCCCAGGCGTGTCCACCGAGACGTCGACGTTGAAGCCTGACTGCCGGTTGTAGAAGGCCGGAAATACCTTGGTTCCGTACCCTATCACCGGGACGCCTTTGGATTCTAGAACCTCCAGGGTAGCCCGCAGATCCAGGATTGACTTGGCCCCGGAGCAGACAAATACGAGGGGCAACGAGCCCAGGGCCGTGAGGTCCGCGGAGATATCCTGCGGGAGGTCACGGTGGACGCCACCGATCCCTCCTGTGCAGAGGACCTGGATCCCTGCGAGATGCGCCAGATGCGCCGTCGCGGCAACGGTTGTTCCGCCACTGCTGCCCCGGGCCAGTGCGATAGGCAGGTCTCGCAAGCTGACCTTGATCGGTCGTTTGGGTTTCGGTCGATCCGAGCTGGCACTGGAGGCGAGTCGAAGGAGGTCCTCATCGGACAACCCGACATGGGGCTCTCCGTCAACCAGGGCGATGGTGGCTGGGACCACGTCCACCTCTCGCACGGCCGTTTCGATGCGTCGCGCGATGTGCAGGTTGGCGGGATAGTCAAATCCGTGGGTAATGAGGGCTGACTCGAGGGCAACTACCGGCTGTCGCCTGGCCACGGCCTCTGCCACGACCCGCTTGATCTGGCGAGAACTCACGGCATCTTCTTTCCCAGGAGTTGCTGAGCCAGTTGAGCGTATACCGTGGCGGCCGCGTATACGTCCTTCAATCGAACGTGCTCGTCGGCTGTGTGAGCGAGCTCCTCTTTGCCCGGTCCGAAGCCGACGGTGGGGATGTTGGCCTCTCCTGCCGTATAGACGCCTTCGGTGGAGAAGCCCCAGCGGGTGATCAGGGGGCGACGTTTGAGCTGTGTCTGAGCAGCTTGCACCGTAGCTTCGACCAGGGGATGATCCGGAGCGATCACCCAGGCCGGGTAGAATTCCCGCGTCCGGCATTCGTATCCCGTGTGGCTTTTTGTTCGGTACGCGGATACTTCCACATTGGCATTGACACCCTCACGCGCGATCACGCGCTGGACTTCAGACAACGCCTTTGTTTCATTCTCACCCAACGTCAGGCGGCGGTCAATGATGAGTGTGCAACGATCCGGTACGGCGTTTCGGCTACCCGCGCTCGACGAGATACTGGTCACGGCAAGCGTGCCCGGTCCGAGAAATTCATCCTCGCCTAGCTGCCCAGCCAGCAGCTCAAGTCCGAAAATGACCCGCGCGGCGATGTAGATCGCGTTGTCGCCCAGGTGGGGACTGGCTGCGTGGGCCGCCTTTCCATGGGCAACGACGCGCATCTCCAATCGCCCGCGTTGCCCCCGACTGACGCTCAGGTCGGTTGGCTCTCCCAGAACCACCCAGTCGGGCCGCAGTCCGCTCTCCTCCATCAGTACTCGGGTGCCGAGACCCTCACACATCTCCTCCTGGACGACACAGGCAACGACCACGTTCCCGTTCAGAGGCAATTCGGCGTCCCGAAGGACCTTTGCGCCATGGACCATTGCAGCCAGACCGCCTTTCATGTCGCAGGAGCCCAGCCCGTAGAGAATGCCGTTGTCGATCTTGGCGCCGAATGGGTCCTGCGTCCAGGACTCCGGAGCGCTGACGCGCACGGTGTCCATGTGCGCGTTTAGCATCAGCGTCGGCCCGGTCAAGGGTCCGACACGGCCGACGACATTGCCGACGGCGTCAGTGCGGACGTCGTCGAAGCCAAGCTCATTCATCTCGCGAACAATCCGGGCGGCCACTGCGCCCTCTTCACATGAGGGGCTCGGTGTGCGGACCAGATCCCGCAGGAAGGACAACAGGTCAGCTTGATCGCGACTGCGCAGTCTCAATGCTTTCATAGGTCGATTTAAACAGCTGGTCTAAGCGTCGGGTTGTTTCTAGATGATACTATGAGTTCGACGGAGAGACAAGCGAAAGGCCCACAGGGGCGCCTGGCTCTGGATTCGGTACGTTTTCCAGAACTTGTGGACTTGACACGGGTTGGTCATGTGCTAACATAGTCGTGGTCGATTGGAGTTACAAGACCTAGTGAATGGAATCGAATGCACCCTTGAGCCCAGGTGCGGACGTCACCTTGGCGCGCTTCAGTCGCGCTCATTGGTCGAGGCCGCTGGCAGGTGTTCGGAGGGTGTTTTTTGTATCAGCAATCTTTTATATGTGAGGAGTGACGAGCATGGATAGCAAGTTGAGAATCGTTCCCCTGGGAGGACTGGGGGAAGTTGGCAAGAACATGATGAGTATCGAGTATGGTGAGGATATTCTGATCGTGGATGTGGGTATGATGTTCCCAATGACGGGCATGCTGGGAATAGACTATATTCTTCCCGATTGGGACTATCTGCGAGACAAGAAGGATCGGGTCCGTGCCGCGATCATCACACACGGGCACATGGATCACATTGGGGCTTTGCCTCACTTCTTGGAGGAGTTCCACGTCCCGGTGTACGCCACGCGTCTCACGCGCGGGCTGATCGAAGTTCAGCTTCGTCAGAGGGACATGTTGAAGAATGCCACGCTACATACCCTGTCGCCTCGTGATGAGTTAGAAATCGGACCGTTCATCATCGAACCGTACCACGTCTGTCACTCCATCCCGGATACGGTAGGTCTGGGGATCACGACACCAGAAGGGTTGATCGTGCACAGTGGTGACTTCAAGTTCGACCATACGCCGGTTGATGGTTGGCCGACCGATTACGCCAAGCTGGCCGAGTTCACCGGGCGGGGTGTTCTGGTGCTCCTTTCGGACAGTACCAACGCCGACACGCCGGGGAGGACAGCCTCCGAGGCAGCCCTATACGATGCGTTCCACCAGATCATGCGTGAGGCTCCCGGACGATTGATCGTGGCCACGTTTGCGTCGCTGATATCACGGATTCAGCAGGTCGTCGACGTGGCGGCGCAGTACAATCGGAAGTTCGCGGTTGCCGGTAGGAGCATGGTCAACAATACGGCGATGGCTCGCGAGCTGGGTTACCTAGAGATCCCGGAAGACATGATGGTCCCACTGCATGAGGTCGACACACTGCCTGCCGATCAGGTTGTCATCATGGCGACGGGCGCGCAGGGCGAGCCAATGGCGGTGCTGAACCGTCTAGCCACTGGGCGTCACCACTCTCTGAGGATCCAAAGCGACGACACGGTAGTACTATCCTCGCACACCATCCCGGGTAACGAGGAGATGATCCACGAGGTGATCAATCGCCTATTCCAGAGAGGAGCCGACGTCTACTACGATCCGGTCGCGGACGTGCATGTCTCTGGACACGCCAGCCAGGAGGAGCAGAAGACGCTGATCAACATGCTTCAGCCCCGGTATTTTGTGCCGATCCATGGTGAACTGCGCCATCTGAAGCAACACGCCAAGATCGCCCTTGCCCTCGGGATACCGAATGAGAATATCGCCACCGTGGAGAACGGGTACCCGCTGATTTTCAAGGATGGGCAGATGCAGATCGGTGAGCGGGTGCCCGGAGGCTACGTCTACGTCGATGGGACGATGGTGGGGGAGATTGGGCCGCGCGTGATACGCCAGCGAGGGGAACTGGGAGAGGCAGGATTCGTGACCGCCGTGGTTTCCTTCAACCCGCGAACGGGACGCCCGGCTGCGCAACCACGCATCATCACGAGAGGGTTCGTGTTCAGGCCGGAAGCACAAGACCTGTTGTCGAGAGCACAGGACGTCGTTCGGTCCGCCGCGACGGTCAGCCCGGGGACGAAGCCGGTTGAGGTGGAGCAGAATATCGAACGCGCCCTGTCCAACTTCCTGCACCGCGAGACGAGGCGCGACCCTGTGGTGACCGCAGCCGTTGTGGAGATAACTTGAGCCGCAGCCGTTGTCTGATCCACATCTTCAACAGGGCTCCACGGAAAGGCTGGACACCTGCGTCGCCTTGTTCGTTCGCTGGATAGCGCTGCCATCTCATTCTCAGAGGGCGTCGACAGCGCGCGTCTTCCGCGGTACTTTCGGCGGTGCCGGGGACTGAGAACGTTCCGGCTCTCACTGTCGCCTCGCTCACGATACCTGGCGTGGATGGGGAACCGAGCGAGGGGCTTGGTCTCGCCTTGTGGTGTCGGGTTTGCCTGACAAGCTCGATGCAGCGGCTCAATGCCCTCGACTCTTTGGCTGGCCGCGGGTGGCGGCCCATTCGCGCCTGCGGCATCAGAGGCACGTGAGAGAAGCACCGCAATCCCCCCATGGCCTGGTTCAGGAAGACCAATGCAGCGCTTACGTTCTTCTGAGTCAGGGTTGGCGCGTCGCGGTGTCGACCAGGCACCACGCGCATGGAATTGGCGACGGCGGCCGTGATCAGCACGAGCCCGTGCTTTGGCGGTAGCAGCCCTGAGTAGGTGTTCCTGAAACGGAATGGGCCGTCCAAACCTCTAGGAAGGTTCTCAATCGCTGCCTAATCTGGCAGATCCCTCACGGCAGGGAGCAGTCCCATCTTCTCTAGCTCCGTGACGATGCGGGGCCAATCCTGCCGTCGCACCACGGCCGCTGCTGGACCGATACGGTCCTCAATGAGGCGAGCCAGACGCGGGGAGGCAGTCACTTTCTCCATCAGCTCAGGCTCGGACAGCCTGAGCAAGACGGCACTCTCCAAAACTGCCTCCGTCCCGCGGCTGTTCCACCGCTTCAGAGCCCGCTCAATCTGACTGGGGATAGGTGCTTCGGTGATCTCCTGCAGGAACTCGAGCACTCGCTCAATTGAGATACTCTCCTTGCGGGCGCGCTCCAGCGATGACGGCGTTAGGCGGTACAGGAAGCGGTCGCCAGTTCGGTGCCAGTCAGCGACTCGCGCAAGCTGAAAACGCTCGTAGCGACGGGCTGCCGGCACCGAGACGCGGAAGCCGGATTGCAGGCGGGCTGCCGGCAGCGGCGTCGATGATGGCGTGCCTGCCAGCCCTAGGACGGCAGCCCCGTCCTGGTTCAAGCGAAACACAGTATCTGACTGACCGTTGTCCGTCGCTCCCACGTCGACGAGTCCGAGCCACGCCATCGGCTTCGTCAGGACGTAGCGTATTAGCCGGCCTTCGACCGCGTCCCAGCTCTCGAAGCCTGATAGGTACGCGCCGGTCTCTTCGTCCCGAATGTACCAAGAGTCGTAATCGCCATCCGGTCGCTGGAAGTCGGGATCGATGTCTTTCGCGGCCGCCACAAACCGTTCCAACGCATACCAACTGGCTGGCGTGCAGGCCCTAAGGTGACGGAGTATTGTTTGCCTGGCCAGGACTGGATCATTCCGCCAGGCCCCGGTGTCCTCCGGATGGAGCGTAGGGATGTGGAACAGGTCGTTCCAAGTCGGGTCGTGGCGCCACGCGTCCGTGAGCGTACAGCGTTGATCGAACGGACTGCGCTGGAACCAGGCTGTGACGGCATCGGCATCGAGGCTCAATCGCCCGGTTTCCTTCTGAACAAACCATCCCGCGCGAGAGGCAACGTGTACCAGGAACCGGAAACGTGCCATATTTCGGCTGTGTAGTCGGGAAGAAAGGCGTTCGATGTGCTGCTCCCTCCAGCGACGGTTGGGCCCCAGCCGGGGATGCTCGTTGTGCACGTAGGCCAGAAGCGTGCAGGCATCGTCAAGCAGCAGATCAGCCTGGGCAAAGATAGCGCTGGGGGGCGTGACAGGCTCGAGAGTGATGCTCGGTTGAACCGGTTCTGGTTGCGCCAGGTGGTCCTTGAGCTCCAGGGGTATGGACACGGCCTCATACGCGCCATCCGGCCCCTCCTCGAAGCTCTTGAAGAGAAAGCCGCGGTACCAGAGGGCTTCAGCCGGAGAGACGGGGTCCTGCCAGGGCTGATCGCGCGCCATACGTCCTGGCCCCATGGCCCGAATATCACCCCATTCTCGGGTGAAGACGCGCTGCGGCATCTCTCCGCCGGCGGCGAGCAGCTCACTCAAGGCTGCCTCTTGATCCTCAGGCAGCCTGCTGAAAGCTCGCTCAACAGCCGCAGAGTCTGTGATGGCTTGGCTGAGCTCGAGGGCTACGTCCCTTTGACGACTCGTCGTCAATTGGATCTCCCAGAATTCAGCGATGGCCCGCAGGTGCACTAGATCGGTGTCCAACAGGCTCTGGCGAAGAAGACGCATGGTCGCGCTATTATACAGCGAGCGCTGAAGAAGGAACAGGATTGGTCTCATGGGATAGCAGTACACCTGTACTTGAAGGTCTTGTCCGCGGAAGCGCACGTTGGTCAGTTGCCTGAGAACGGCAGTCGATGTGGACAGCGGTCAGTGCCCTTTTCCTTCACTGTAGACATCTCTCGGGCGAGATCGGCGAGCCGCGGTGCGTTCTGTGAGACAGAACACGGACAGTTGCAGAAT
>Ga0207796_1000556_pt1 | contig 14587 bp, 13 predicted proteins | sample Pon1CUnioCityCA_6_FD_187274 | JGI IMG/M metagenome (GOLD analysis project Ga0207796, IMG submission 187274) | Marine sediment microbial community from Union City, CA, USA - Pond 1C Sediment 1 (SPAdes) | ecosystem: Environmental > Aquatic > Marine > Intertidal zone > Salt pond sediment ...
GAGGTCGTGGTCCAGATCAGCAATCTTGAGCTGGAAGGTGACCAGGGTTATAAGGTCATCGTACCTGCCAATGACCGGATCGAAGTCCGGTTCTCAATGGCAGCGGATATGGCCGGGACAGCGAAGTTCCGGGTGGCCGCTGCCTCTGGGTCCTACGCAGACGCAGCTGCTGGTGAGCTGCCGGTCTATACCCCGGCAACCACAGAAGCCTTTGCAACCTATGGCGTGGTCGATCAGGGTGCGATCGTGCAGCCTGTCGCCCGACCGGATGATGTCTTCCCGCAATTCGGGGGTCTGGAGATCAACACCTCTTCAACGGCATTGCAAGCCCTGACCGACGCGGTGATCTATCTCTACACTTATCCGTATGAGTGTGCCGAGCAGTTGGCCTCCCGTGTGCTGGGCATCGCGGCCCTGCGGGATGTGCTGACAGCCTTCGAAGCAGAAGGACTGCCTTCCCCTGAAGAGATGGAGAACCGGGTTGCCAAAGACCTGGAGATCCTGGCCACGATCCAGAACTATGACGGCGGTTTCCCTTACTGGCGCCGTGGTCAGGAATCCATTCCTTATAACACCATCCACGTTGCCCATGCCCTGGCCCGGGCGGAGCAGAAAGGATTTGAGGTGCCGGAGGGGATGTGGACCATGTCCCTGGAGTATCTGCGCAACATCGAGAATCACTATCCTTATTGGTACAGCGAGTATACCCGCAATACACTCAGCTCTTATGCACTCTATGTGCGGGACCTGATGGGTGACCCTGATCCCTCCAAAGCCCGAGACCTCTTCCAGCGTTCAGGATTTGATCAGATCTCCATGGCCGGGATTGGCTGGATCTGGCAGGTGCTGGTGGATGACCCCAATTCCCTGAGTGAATTGGAGGAAATTCGCACCTGGGTTGGGAACCGTGTTGTCGAGACCCCTGGTGCAGCGAATTTCACCACCAACTACACTGACCAGACCTATCTGCTGTTGAGTTCTGACCGCAAGACAGACGCAGTCATGCTTGATACCCTGATCGCCGACAACCCGGACAGCGACCTGATCGTAAAGCTGGTCAATGGGCTTTTGGCCCACCGCTCCCGGGGACGCTGGAACAACACCCAGGAGAATGTCTTTGTGCTCCTGGCTCTGGACCGCTACTTCAACACTTTCGAGTCAGTGGAACCTGAGTTTGTGGCCCGAATTTGGCTGGGGGAGACCTTTGCTGGAGAGCATGCCTATGTGGGCTACAGCACAGAGCGCCATCTGACCGAAGTGCCCATGAGCTACCTGGTGGACACAGAACAGGAAGAGCAGGACCTGGTCATCAGTAAGGAGGGTCCTGGACGACTCTATTACCGGTTGGGATTGAAATACGCTCCCACGGATCTCAAGCTGGAACCGCTGGAGATGGGTTTTGTGGTTCTGCGGGAGTATGAAGCTGTAGATGATCCGGATGATGTACAGCGTCTGGAAGACGGCACCTGGGTGATCAAGGCTGGTGCCAGGGTCCGGATCCGGCTGACCATGGTGGCGGATAACCGCCGCTATCATGTGGCGCTGGTGGATCCCCTGCCAGCCGGGTTGGAGATCATCAATCCCGCTTTAGCGGTCTCCGGTACTGTTCCCCAGGATCCCAACAGCGCAGAATCCAGCTACGGTTGGTGGTGGTGGTGGACCTGGTATGAGCACCAGAACATGCGCGATGAGCGGGCGGAGGTCTTTACCTCCTTGCTGTGGGATGGGGTTTTTGAGTACACCTATGTGGCCCGCGCCACAACGCCCGGAACCTTTGTGGTCCCGCCCGCCAAGGCCGAGGAGATGTACTCTCCGGAAGTCTTTGGGCGCAGCGCCAGTGATCTGGTGATCGTGGAGTAAGTTCCGATACACCAAGGGACCGGGTCCCTTTAAGGGACCCGGTCCCTGTTTTGGTTAAAGGGGGAACGTAAGGCGAAAGGCAGTGCCTTCTCCGGATTCGCTGTTCACAGTGATCTTCCCCCCCTGCGCTTCAACCAATTTCTTTGTGATTGCCAATCCCAGGCCGGAGGATCCTCCTTCCTGGCCCCGGGAGCGATCGACTTTGTAATGCCGGTTGAAGATGTGGGGCAGATCCGCCTCTGGGATCCCGGGACCATCATCCTGGACTTCAATGCTCAGTTCACCGTCGTCCTGCCAGGCCTGGATGTTGATTTTTCCATCCGGGGGCAGGGCATTGACCGCGTTGCTGACCAGGTTGCCCAGGATCTGGGTCAACCGATCCGGATCGAGCTTGACCCGGGGTAATGGTTCTTCTTTTTCCAGGGAGATTGTGAGATCTTTCTTCGCAGCCAGGGGGAGAAAGGCTGTCCTTGTTTGTTCAAGAATACCTGCCGGATCTATTTCTTGCAACTGGAAATTCAGTTCCTTGGAATCCAGCAGGGACAGGGTGCGCAGGTCTTCGATCAGGTAATTAAGATGCCTGGTTTGACCATGCATGGCTTGAAAGATCTCCTGCGTTCCAGCCAATTTTCCTTCACTGATGGCTTCTGTGTAACCGTGCAAGATGCTGAGGGGCGTGCGCAGGTCATGGGCAATGTCAGCGGTCATTTGGTTGCGGAGTTGATCGGCTTTTTCCAGGTCATTGCTCATATCATTAAAGGAATCTGCCAATTTGCCCAGTTCATCGTTGGCATTCACTTCCACCTGGTAACCGAGTTCACCGCTGGCAATTTTCTCTGTCCCAGCTACCAATTTCCGAATCGGACGGGTAAAGGAAGTGATCAAGACCCCGCCCAGCACCAGCGCGATCAGCAAGGTCACCAGGGTGCTGATGATCAGACCCCGTTGAAGAGTCCCCAGAAAGGTTTGCTGCATAGGGCTGCGGATGGGGGACGCCGGGACAGACACCAGATAGCCTGCGACGACTTGATCGATTTCCAGCGCTATGCCCTTCTTTAATTCTTTCTCAGGGATTTGATCGCTGGTTGTAAAACCGGGGAGATTTACCAAACTGATGAGCACATTTCCATCGGGGTTTGTCAGTACGAACGGGGGAGGTCCTTGATTGTTCCCAGGGCCTTTGGGGTTATTCCCTTGCGGACCTGACCCCGGTATGCCCAGGAATCTGCCCCGGTAGAACTCGTTGAAATAGCGTTCCGCATTTTCCCAGGATGAATTTTCTTGGTAATGGGCGATAAGCAGCTCTGCCAGGGCCAGCTGCTCCTGGGTATTGACATAAGTGTCAAAGGCGTCTCTGGTTCTGATCTGTATGAAAAAGGTGGTGAATAAAGCCCCGATCAAGCTGACTATGATCAGGACCAGGATGATTTTCAGGCTGATCGAGCGCATAAAGGACTATTTCCTTTCCCGAGCGAATCGGTAGCCTGTGCCATAAACGGTTTGGATGTAGATCGGGTTCGCAGGATCAGGCTCGATTTTTTCTCGTAGATTATGGATGTGCACATCCACCGTTCGTTCATATCCTTCCAGGGTAGCCGTTTCACCCAGGCTTTCCAAAAGCTCAGTTCGGCTGTAGGTTCTACCGGGTGTAGATATCAAGATGGCCAAGAGTGAAAATTCAGATGGAGTGAGATCAACTGGTTGATCCGCAATTTCTACAAGATGGCCCTTTCGATCGAGAGTGATATCCGCTGCTCGAAACACTTCAGTCTCTTGTTGGCTTTTCCCGGCCCTTCGGATCAGCGCTCTTACCCGTGCGGATAATTCTCGCAGGCTGAAAGGTTTGGTGACGTAATCATCCGCACCAAGCTCAAGGCCGATGACTTTGTCCGTTTCTTCCACCTTGGCGGTCAGGACCAGAATCGGCGTATCTGATTCGGTGGTGTAGACCCGGATAAAATCCTCACCTCCCATCTCCGGCATCATCATATCCAGCACGATGCAATCTGGTTGCTGATCCCGGGCAACATGGAGGGCTTTTTGTCCATTGGTTGCCGTCACCACCTGAAAGCCTTCCCCGGTCAAATAGGCTTTGACCATGTTGAGGATATCGGGGTTGTCATCTACTACGAGTACTTTTTTGGCCATAAGTCCTTCTGGGATGCTATTTCAAAGATTATACCTTTTTCTATCAGCTGCGGTGAGAGCCGGACCAAGGAATAAGTCCGGCTCTCGTGAAAGTGGAGAGAAATGGTAAATATAGAGATCTACTGCTGATCAGGGCAGGGTTTCGTACCTCGCAACCCTGGCATTCCTTCCCCATCAAAGCCGGGGCGAGTTCCACTTCGTCCGCCCATTTTTAAGAACGGCCCATCCAGGTAACCTTTTTCAAGGCCTTCTAGCAGCCAGTCTGCCTGGGCCTGGGAGATCTCTCCCTCGGCGAGGGCATCCTCTATCCTGGTTTGCATGTCTTCCTGCCGGTTAGCAGCCATTTCCTCTCGGAAAGCTTCCAGGTCTACGCCAGCTTCATCGGCCAGTTCCTCGATGGTTGATCCGGATCGCAGCAGTTCACGAAGTTCTTCGCGATCCAATCCCAGCAGTTCTGCCAGCCCTTCCCGGGGTCCATCTCCTTGCGCATAGGCAATGCCTATGACACTGATTCCCAGGGCACCGATGACCAGGGCGGCGATCAGGATGGTTTTATAAATTGGTTTCATGTTTTGCTCCTTTTGTGGTGGCTCAACGGTCTGTTTTTTGGATCCGCTATCAGTGTAGCAGCGGGTTGTTTAGAAAAGATTAAGAGGTTATGGAGAAATTATTAAATCAAAGCACCGGCTGGGATTGGTTTGCCATCCGATCCCCAGGAAACAGATTTCCACTTCCTTTTCAAAGATGACCTCGTTATCAGACCTTGAAGGGTTGATTGGATCCCCCTGGAACATTGAAAAACATACCAAAAACATGAGCATCCATTGAGGACTTTGTAAATATTCCTGATCAGTACCCTGTGAGAACCGGGGTAGGATATAATCTAGAAAAGCTACCCGTTGAGGCTTATGACAACTTCTAAATCATCCCCTGCTGAAAGTTACCAGCTGGAATATCGTCCCAAGTACCAGACCTACCGTTATTTGATGCAGAACCGCATCAACCGGATCCTGCTGGTGTCCAGCACTTATGACTCCTTCATCATTGAAGAAGATGCCCGGCTGTCTGATCAAATATTCGAGGAATTTCACAATCTCAACCTGCGCACCCTGCCCCATATTTTCCGGGCCACTTCCGTTTCCCGGGCCTTGGAGATGCTGAAAGATCGCGAGTTCGATCTGGTGATCACCATGCGCCGTTTAGGGGAGATCAATCCCCTGAAGTTCGCCGAACAGGTTAAAACCATCCAGGATATTCCGGTTGTGCTGCTGCTCAATAATTCCTCAGAGCTGCAGTACCTGCCAGGTAAGGCTTTGGAAACCAGCCAGATCGACCACACCTTCGTCTGGAACGGGAATTCCACTGTATTTGTGGCGATTATTAAACTCCTGGAAGACCGCATGAACGTTGATCCGGACATCCAAATCGGTGACATCCGGGTGATCATTGTGGTTGAGGATTCGATCCGGTTCTACTCTCTTTATCTTCCAGTGCTCTATTCAGAGATCATGATGCAAACCCAACGATTGATCTCAGAAGGCGCCAACGATTATCTGTCCCTGCTGCAAATGCGCTCTCGCCCCAAAATACTCCTGGCTCGGACCTATGAGGAGGCCTGGAATTATTACAAGAAATATCAGGATCATATGCTGGGAATGATCAGCGATATTCGGTTCCCTAAAGGGGAAAAGCTGGTGGAAGATGCTGGGTTCGACCTGGTGGAAAAGGTTCGTGAGGAATCACCCACTCTGCCGATCATGATGCAGTCCAGCAACGAGAATAACCGGGAGGAATCTGAAAATCTGCGCACCTTTTTTGTCAATAAGAACAGCAACGCTCTGCTGCAGGACTTGCGGACATTCATGATGGAGTTCATGGGGTTTGGCTGTTTTACCTTCCGGATGCCGGATGACAGTATCGTTGGGATGGCGGATACCCTTTTCGAGTTGCGGGAAGAGTTGGAAAAAATCCCTCTGGAATCATTTATCTATCATGCCCAGAATGACCATTTTTCTGGTTGGTTAGCTGCCAGGGGAGAGTTTTCAGTTGCCCGCCAGCTGAAACCCCGCAAGGTCTCTGAATTTGAGAATAAAGAGGATCTGCGGCAGCTGATCCTGACTTCGGTAGAAGAGATCCTGCAGGAGCGGATGGGCATCATCATCAATTTTGACCGCGATAATTATCATCCCCATTCGCGCTTCATTCGCCTTCGCCCTGGCTCTCTGGGTGGGAAGGGCAGGGGATTGGCATTCCTGCTGTTCCTGCGCAGCGCATTTGCTGAAGGCTTCAGGAAAGAGTTCCCTGAAGTGGACATCCAGATTCCAAAAACGGTTGTCATCGGCACTGATGAGTTTGACCAGTTCATGCAGGAAAACGGGCTGTATGAATTTGTAGCCGAGGGCCATTCTGACCGGGAGATCAAGGAGCGCTTTTTAGCGAGCAAGGCATCTGGGGCTTTGTGGGAAGATCTCCGCTATATTTTTGGGGACAGGACCCGACCGCTGGCGGTCCGTTCATCAAATATCTTCGAGGATTCTCTCTTCCAGCCCTTTGCGGGCGTGTTTGCCACCTATATGCTGCCGAACTGCCACCCTGATCCAGAAGTTCGCCTGGGGCAGCTGGTTTCCGCAATTAAGCTGGTTTATGCCTCTGCTTATCTGGAGCTGGCCCGATCCTATGCTGAAACGCTGAGCATCTCCCTGGGAGAGTCGCGCATGGCGGTGGTCATCCAGGATGTGGTCGGGGAGACCCATGGCAATCGTTATTATCCAACTTTCTCCGGTACAGCCGCTTCTTATAACTATTATCCTTTAGGGAAACACCTGCAGCCGGAGGACCGGATCGCCTTTGCTGCGCTGGGCCTGGGAAAGACAGTGGTCCAGGGTGGTCTTTCACGCCGCTTCAGTCCTAAACGCCCAGAGGTGAATATCTACGCCAACATTGAGGAAGAGATCAGGAATAGCCAGAGCACTTTTTTTGCGATTGATCTGGTCCATCAGGAAAATATCGACCCCCAAAAAGGGGAATCCAATTTCCTGGTCAGCTGTTCACTGCAGGATGCAATTGCCGATAAAACCCTCACTGAGATCGCTGATACCTATGACCCCCAGGGAGGTCGATTGAACAGCGGTTTCTGGGATGAAAAGGCGGGGACGCCGGTAATCACATTCAACCGCCAGCTGAAATATAATACCTTCCCATTGGCTGGGATCATCAACCGTGTCTTGCAGATAGGAGAACAAGCCATGGGATGCCCTGTGGAAGTCGAATTTGCGGGTTGTCTTTCCCGGGAGAAGGGAGGTACTTCCACTTTTCGTCTGCTGCAAATCAGGCCGTTCCTGGAACACGAAGAAAGTTCACTTGAAGATGATCAAGAATTCCCTGTAGAACGCCTGTTGGTTTCATCTTCTGTGGTTTCCGGCCACCGGTCGATCAAGGACATCCAGGACATTGTCTATGTCAAACCGGATGATTTTGACCTCACCCAAACCTTACAGATGGTAGATGAGATCAAAGACCTAAACAAGGATCTGGTTAAAGCTGAGAAGCCCTACATTCTGATCGGGCCAGGGCGGTGGGGAACTTGTGAGAGACACCTGGGAATTCCGGTGATCTGGTCAGATATCAATGGCGCCCGCGTGATCATGGAGGTAGACCTGGAGGATTTTCAAGTCGATCATTCCCAGGGCAGCCATTTTTTCCACAACATATCCTCAGCTGGCATTCCCTATTTTTACATCCGTTATAACTCGGAAATCGACTTCCTGGATTGGGATTGGCTACAGAGCCTGCCCTCCAGCACGGAGACCAGATTCTTCCGCCATGTGCAAACCAAAAAACCGCTGACGGTGATCGCCAACGGCAAAGAACGTTCTGGTAAAGTAGTCAAACCATAACTCCCAGGAAAGAAAGCTTGGGTCCGGATGTCAGTCTTTCCTTTCTTCTTTCTTCAATCTGCTGATGACGCTGGATTTGAATTCATCCAGCAAGGGCGCCAGGTATGTTCCTGGCTGCAGGTCAGGATTATCTAATAGTGGTAACAGATCCAGAGCGTAGACAACTGCTTCGTGCTGGTCCGCTTGATGGGAATTCAATAAGGTTGCGTTGGCTTTCCTTCTCCCCAGCAACCCCTGGGGGTAATCTTTGGCCGCGTTCTGGGATGAAAACACTCTCAGCAGTTTATCCTGCAGGTCTTGATCCTGGGAGCAATCAAAACTGATCCGCTGGTGGGGATCTACCCAGTCAAGACTGCCCCAGAATTCCGCGCCGTAAAATTGCGTTGGTTGTTCATTTGCATTTAAGTGCCGGATACTTTCCAGAGCCAGCTGAAATGCTCCCACATGTGTAGGGTGTCTGTCGGCAGGGTTATGGGTATAGATGGTATGCGGGTGAGTCAATTCCAGAATCTGTATCAAGTCATTGAGAGGTAATTGCGAAGCAGGTCTTCTCACCCTTTTGCTGGAATGGCCCAACATCACCAGCGCGTTATAGTTTCCAATTTGAGAAGCCTGGATTTGTTCCTGGACGCGGACTTGCACCAGGTTTTGATCGCTGTCTCGATCAGCTGGCAAATGGGGGTGGTTACATTCTGGCTCCAGCCAATTATCTCCAGCATGATGTGCCAGCTGAGAACGTGTCTGGTAAAGGTCATTCTGGAAACGGGTTACTACGAGGAGTTGGCGTTGATCAAGAAAGCCTGTCAACTGATCGAAGAAGCTGGGGGACATTTTGTGAAAACCAGTTCTGGTTTTGCAGATTCTCCCTATAGAAATCAGCACGGGGAAACCGTGGGATATACCTTAGAGATTCTGAAGATCATGCGGGAGAGTGTGAGTGACAAGATTGAGGTCAAAGCCGCTCAAGGTGTCCGGCGTGTGCAGGATGCCTGGGATGTGATCGAACTTGGTGTCACTCGCTTTGGTGTCAGCCGCACAGTCAGCTTGATGGCTGAATATGATCAGCTGTATGGTTGATCGATGATCAAGCACTGAGCGATATATACAGGGACCGGGTCCCTTTAAAGGGACCCGGTCCCTGTTCTTAATTGGATTTCATGGACACTTCCAGCTGAGGAGCTGGCAGCTCGATCTCCGCTTCCTCCAGCGCTTTGTAGAGGGCAGTGTTGACGCGGTCGAACATACGCCGGGTATCCACATAGGATTCCAGCCACCAGCGGACCCGGAAGATCATCGCCGATTCCCCAAACTCCAGGAACAGCGCTTCCACCGGGCGATCAGGAAGCACCCCTTCCACTTCTTTGACAGCTCCAACCATCACCTGGCGGGCTTCTTCGATATCGCTGCCATAAGCGATGCCGAGGTGGATCTGAAGGCGGTATTGATCATTAGGGTAGGCATAATTCACCACCAGGCTTTTCCCGATCTGTGAATTAGGAACGACCACCATGCGGTTATCCCGGGTACGAATGCGGGTGCTTCTGAGGCCAATGTCCACCACATCACCCCAGGTATCAAGATCCAGCAGCTCAATTCGATCTCCAATCCGGTAGGGGCGGTCGAGCATGATCATGAACCCATTGATGGTGTCTTCCAATGTGTTCTGAGCAGCCAAAGCAACCGCCAGAGAACCTATCCCCAATGTGGTGACCATGGCTGTGATATCAACATCGAAATGGGAGAAGATGGTGATTAATCCAATCGCACTGATCAGGATCAGGATCACCCGCTGGACTAACGGAAAGAACTGTTCATCCAGGGTAGTTTCGGTTTTGATTGACACTTCCTCTTCCAGCCAGGTGAAGATGTGAGTCACCAGGCGCCAGACAAGGATGAAAACCACTGAAAAATAAAGAACATAGAAAACTTCCGGGAACCAGCGATCCCAATCCTGGGGCAGGAAATCCAATCTTGCCAGGGCTGTGTTCAGGGCCAGCACGATTGCCAACAAATAAGCTGGCAGGCGGAGGGCCTGGAGAATTTGATTGTCAAGCGTGGTCTTGGTCTTCTTTGTGATCCGGAGCAGGATCCTGTCGATCACAAATGAGATAATGACTCTGCCCAGTAAGAGCACAGCAATCAAGATCAGGGTAGAAATGCCAATGTCCAACCACTGTTTTGTTGTTAAACCCCAAAATACAACATCCATAAAACCTCCTTGATTATTTGATTACTCAGGCTGACCCAGTTTTCAAACGCAAAGCCCAGGCTGCTGCCCGTTCCATTTCATCGGCGAGCAGGGGGCCTTCTGTATCTGCCACGTAAAAACCTTCTGGCTCAGCGATCAGATTCGCTCCTTTCTTGGTCAATCGCCTGGCGATCGGTTTTGCGCCGTAGCCAAAGATGCTGACAACGAAGGACAGGATTTTTATCTCATCGATCTTTTCCTGCGTGAACCGGGTATCAAAGGCTGCCGCGCGTACGCCATTCAGACTGTCTGCTGGCAGGCGGTTCAACCAGCCTTTGATTGGTGCAGTCGCTGAAAGCTGTTGCGTGGGGGAACCCACAACCAGCAGGTTGATTCCTCGCACATCGCCTGCCTGGACCTCATCGACATGGATTGCATAGGCGCTCCCGAACTGGGCTAGTTGATCGGCGATGACCTGGGCTATTTTCTGTGTGTTTCCAAACCGGGAATCATAGACAACAAGACTGTTCATGAATTTCTCCTTGACCTGAAGAATACCGCATATGGATTTTACTATTGACTTCCATAAACCTGCCGGGGCGCCAGCTGTTGGGGATACTCATCCAGCATTTCCCGCCGGACAGAAAAACAAGCATGGCATTCATCCACATAAGTCTCCCGGGGGGTGATATCCAGGGATTCGATCAATCCTGCGGGTCCCTTTTTGTGCAGCGGACCACAGATTGGGTGATCGTCCGGGTGGTATGCCGCGATGATCTGGGATAAGGGCTCTTTCCAGAAATTCCCGATGCTGATCCCCTGGCAGATATGGATCTCGCCAAAGGGATCGACATGCACGCGGGAAGGCGCGGCCAGGTCTTCATACGGGCATTCTTGAAAATCTGTCCAGGGTCGGGTAGGCAAACCCTCCGTTAGTGTGTCTGCAGCGCGGCCCCGGAACTTAGCGCCGCCGTCGATCAGCGAATCCCCCTTTCCCCCTTCTGGTTGCTCCAGGATCCGGGGCGGGTCAATGGAGATGGGGAAAGCTTTCAATCCTAACTCAGCGCCCACCTTTCGGGCTGTGCTGGCGGGCGTATTTACCTGGTCTCCGTAATGGAATGGATCATCACTGACAGCGAGAACGCTCAACCCGGCCTCGGCCAGCGGCTCCAGCCATAACCTGGCATCCTCCTCGGTCAGAGCGCCGTAAGCATTGCTGACGATACCCACTTCCAATCCATATTGACTGGCTCTGCGGATGCTTTCCAGGAGCAGTGGGTAGTAGAGGGTCGGCTCACCCCCTTCAAAATACACCCTATTCACGGTGCCGATCCTGATCGCTTCCTGGAGAACCTGATCGACCTGGCGGATGGTGAAGGTACCAGCCGTTTTTGGCCCGCAGTACAGGAAACAGTGATCGCATTCAAAATTGCAGTGATAAGTAAGCAGGAAATGGATTTCTTCAAGCATGTCAGTATTTTTTTCCTTGTTGTGTGCCAGGATTCTGGAGGGTCAATGTCATGAAGGGTCTTAAGCAGGAATCCAAAAAAACTTGTGCTGTCCTAAATCATTCTGTCCCGGTAGAGCACCTGGGGTTCTTCCCGGACCGCTTTGAGGAATGCGGCAGCATCCTGTGGGGAGCGCAGCTGGTGAAACTGGATGTGCTGATAGGTTGGGTCTCTCATCCAGCTGTGGATTTTCTGTTTCCTGCTTCTGTAAGAGGTTATGGTCCAGAGCACAATCGAATCTTTGCTGAACAACATCCGCAGGCTCTCCCTGTTCCCGGTATCCGGCCACAGCTCCTGCTGTGACCTTAAGCGCTGCCCGGCCCGGGAAATTGCCTGGAAAAGCGTCCTGGGAAAGCTGAAATCGAGCCAGATCACTGCTTCGACCCGCTTCCATTTGAGTTGTGTGGTGCGGGAGTAATTCCCGTCCAGAACCCAATCAGGTTTGCTCAAGGCTTCGGACAGCCGGAAGTGAAAATCTTCCTCCTCTGCTGGGCGCCAATTTGGACCCCAGTACAGGGCGTCCATCTCGATGAAGGGGATGTTAAGGATCTCAGCCAGCTGGCGGCTAAAGGTGGTCTTTCCGCTGCCGCTGGTGCCAATTACGTTTATTCTCACCAGGTTTACCTTATTCCGAATGATGAACGCTCTCTAATTGTAGCTTAACCCAAAAAAATGCGCCGCTGGGATCCAGGGCGCATTTTTCGTGAGCATAACTTTCTGACTAGGGCTTCCAGACTTCCCAGACCTTGCCTACCAGATCCGGTCCCGGGGTCAAGGTGGGATCACCGGGCTCCCAGCCCGAGGGTGTCACCTCTCCGGTTTCCACCACGTGCTGGAAGGCTTTGATCTGGCGGAGCAGTTCTCCCGGGTTGCGGCCCACTTCAGGGGTGAGTACTTCCATGGCCCGGACCACAAAGTCGGGGTCGATGATAAAGCGCCCCCGGATATCGACGCCGGCGGCCTGGTCATAAACACCATAGACAGTGCCTATTTTTCCACCGCCATCAGAGAGCATGGGGAAGGGCACCCCCCCGTCGATCATTTTGGAAAGTTCTTCTTCCTGCCAGACCTTGTGGACAAATCGACTGTCTGTGCTGATGGAGATTATCTCAACATTCAAGGCTTTGAACTCGTCATATAGGGCAGCGACCGCTGCCAATTCTGTCGGTCAAACGTAGGTGAAGTCCCCTGGATAGAAACAGATCACGATCCACTTGCCTTTGAAATCAGACAATTTCACCGGTTTGAAACCTTCTCCCGCGATAAATGCACTGGCTTCAAAGTCGATGGCTTCTTTGCCAACTTTAGCTAACACTTTTTTCACCTCCTGGACGACACCCTTGTCCGATGCCTTTTCTGGAGCGCTTTCACCGGTGATGGGTCCCCGGGCCGGTTTGACGCAGCCGTCTTTTAATTTGGACATGATTTCTCCTCGCTTTAACTGAAATAGGGGAAATTTGTTATATGAGCGATTATACTATCGAGCGCTTCCATGTTAAGAATCCAACCAAATAATTTAAGGTTAATCACTGATTATTAATAAACCAGGAAACAAAAGACAGCTGGGATCCTGATCAGGCAAGCTGGTTCAGCAGTTTGTTCTCCAAGCACCACTGATGAGTTCTATCAGCCCAATCCCGATCACAAGGACTGCCACCGCCCACAGCAAGACTTGTCCCCGAACGGGGAGGTCCAGATCAGATCCTACCAAGCCATACAGCAAGGCGCCTCCTCCACAGAGGTTGATGGCAATCGCGCCAGCCAGGCCTAGTCCCTGGCCGGGGCTCCTTTTCTGCCATCCTTCTATCAACAGCGCGACCCCAATCCCAAACAGCACCCCACCCAGGATAGTTGTATAAAAATAAGTTTCTGGCTGAGGAAGGCCAAGGTTTGCCGGTACCCCTAGAGGATAAAGCAGCAATAACACTCCCAGGGATAGGTTGATGACCGCATCACAGATCAACAATATACTGGTCTTGGCTTTCATGGCATCCTCCTTCAAGCCCTGACAGCTCCTTTTTGTATTATAGGGGTGTTATTCGATTTATTGACGGGATAAACGCGGAAGTTCCAGCTGACCCCTTATTCCACTTCCAGACTTTCGGCGATTGTTAGCCCAGTATGGTATTCAACGGGAATGGATTTTTCTCTGTATTCAGGGGTTTCCCTGTTGTTAAGGTAAATGAATTCAGCTTGATTCCTGAGAGCATAAAGAGGAAAGGATATGCCGATCGCTATACCTGCTAGAGGAGGTATAGCCAACTGTAGGGGGTAGGGCAATCCCTCCCAGATCAGCGTGATGTAAATCAGTGTAGAGCCCAGGAGATATATGCCGCAAACCAGCAATCCGGTGATCACCCCCCAGTTTTTTCTGGCAGCCAGGCCGTAAGCGGCCAGGATTGAAAGGGGACCGGTCAGGACCAGATCAGCCCAGGGGACCAAGGCTGTCAGCAGGTCATCCTGCAGGTAAAGGGGCCCTTCACCCCAGGTGTAGATGGCGCCAACCACAGCGAAAACCCCGGTGGAAAAGAATATCCAGGAGTAAGAATTTAATAGCTTACTGTCTTGATACATATTCAGCCCTTACCAAAGAACAGAAATCTTCAGGAATATATACGCTACTTCCCGGGATTTGTTTCTGGCAAATCATCAGGGAAATTGACGTCTTTTTTATTCATGATTTCCTTATTCGCGCCTGAGGCTATATCTGCATCCTATTTCTTTAACACTTTAGTGAGTTGAGGGCGCGAAGCGCCCGAAAGGTAAAACCACCAGCATAGCTGGTGGAAGGATAGGACTACTGAAAAAGAAATCAGGCTTGTTTCGAAAGAACCAGGCATCCCTCTCCAGGGGTGCCCGGCAGGGCCAGTTAGCAGACTAGCGAAACATCCCGAGCCCTTCATTCCGTTCAGGACAGGCTCCGCGAGGGGCCAATCTAACAGATTGTGGAAATGGCTGATCCTGCGGCAGGAAGTGTCTGTAACTTG
>Ga0207796_1000557_pt1 | contig 14556 bp, 14 predicted proteins | sample Pon1CUnioCityCA_6_FD_187274 | JGI IMG/M metagenome (GOLD analysis project Ga0207796, IMG submission 187274) | Marine sediment microbial community from Union City, CA, USA - Pond 1C Sediment 1 (SPAdes) | ecosystem: Environmental > Aquatic > Marine > Intertidal zone > Salt pond sediment ...
ATGCCCGAGATCATATAGCGTCCAAGCCGTCCAGCCCATCGCTACAATAACCAGGATACCATAAAGCTTTGACAGTGTCAACGCTTCCAGCTTCTAACAGGTTCCCCTACTGTTTGCTCAGGATCCAGCGATTGTACAAACCGTCCAGATCCTGGCCCGAGACGGACTCGGCGACCTCAAGCAAGTCATCGGGCGTAGCCACCCGCCAGCGGAACTGGCTCACGTACTCGCGCATGATCGCCTTAAAGGTCTCGTCCCCCAGCTCTTGGTGCAGGGCACTGAAGAACAGGGCAGCCTTGGCATAGACGATCACCTCGTACTCCCAGGTAAAGGCGGATGACGGCTGGTTCACCACGGCGTCGTACTCGTTCTCCACCGCCACCTGGTAGGGCACCAGCCACCGCTGGTTTACCAGCGTGTTGGCGCGCGCCTCGCCGAACACCTGATAGTAGTAGATAGCCATCGAGTATTCGGCCAGACCCTCATCCAGCCAGGGCGTGTTCACCTGGTCGTTGCCAACCTGGGCGTACCACCACTGGTGGGCGATCTCGTGAACCACCCGATTCTCCAGCTCATCCCGTTGCTCACGATAGAGACTCGAGCCGATCAAATTGAGCCCGGGATACTCCATGCCGTAATACTGCAGCGGCGCTTCGGCCACGATCATCTCATCGAAGGGATAGGGCCCATAGGCATCCTCGTAGCTCCGTAGCGCCGCAGCCGATATGTTCAGCGTTGCCTGCCCGGATGCCTCGTCTCCCGGCAAATAGTAGGACCGAAGGACCGTGCCGTACGCCTTGGTCTCCGCCATCTGGTATTGGTCGCTGGCCAGGAAGGCAAACTCACGAAGGGGTCCGCCACTGATACGGTAGCTGTGCTGACCGTTCACGTCCACAGTCTCGGTCAGCACCGAGCCCGTGGTCACCAGGGTCTGTGTCGGCGGCAATGTCACGGTCACATCATAGAGGGCAGCATCGGCAAAGACTGCATCTCCGTGAGCCGGGGCTACATCCTCGTGCCACATCTCGCCGTCATGGACTGCCAGCAGTGGATAGGCATCAGGCAGGCTCCAGATGCCCTGGCTGTAGCCGAACAAGTTGTAGCCACTCTCCCTCACCGGCAGCTTGATATCATAGGTAAATTCGATGGTCACGCTGCGCTCTGGAGCCAGGGGACGGTGCAAGCGAATCGCCAGTGAGGTGGTATCCGCACGCAGCGACGAGTCATGTCTTGCCCCATCCACCCAGACCGGCCCGACCGTCATCGTACCACCGTACTGTGGCAGGTTCGGATAGAGTCGGAAGACAATCTCCTCCAGCTCGACGCCCGTATGGTTGGGATAGGTCACCCTCTGCTTTCCATCCACCCTCTCACCCACCGTGTCCAGAGCCATCACGATACGATACTCGGAGAATGGGCTCACCTCGACGGCAGTCGGCATGCCAATCGCGGTAGGCGGGGGTAGGGTGGGATCGTCGGGCATGATACTCTCGTGCGTAGGGTCAGCCGACAAGGGTGAGCAAGCCACCAGGAACACGGTCAGTGTTCCCAGCAAGAACAGATACCGCCAACGCGTGGAAGGCACCACCATTACCTCTCTTGCCCTTCCTGGAGGGCGGCTACCACCTCGACCAGGTGCCCATGCACGCGGCCATTGCTGCCGATCAGGCCACGACACTTTGCCACGTCCGCCTGGTTGTAGACCGGAAGCTCGCCGCAGAGGTTAGTCAACTCGCCGCCCGCTTCCAGCAGCAACGCATGAGGCGCGCAGACATCCCACTCCTTGGCAACCGTAGTCGCCACGTACAGATCGCAGGCTCCCTGCGCCACCATGCCTACCTTGAGGCCCACACTGCCCAGGTAACTCACGCTGAGCACTCCCAGCGCTTCACGCACCGACCTGACCAGGGCCGAGTAGTGCGACCGGCTTGCCACCATGCACATCTGGGCAAGATCGGTCCTGGTCGAGACCCGGAGCTGCCTAGTCTGACCGCCCTCCGTACAGTAGGCGCCGCTTCCTGCCATAGCGTGGTACAGGCGTTCCGCCGTCGGCTGGTAGATCACGCCCAGCACTGGCTGGCCTCGCACGGTCAAGCCGATCATCACCGAGAATTCACCGGTCTCACTGATGAATTCGGCGGTCCCGTCCAGCGGATCGACGATCCACACCCGCTCCTTCTCGAGCCGCGACAGGTCATCGTCCGACTCTTCGGTCAGCATCCCATCCAGCGGAAATGCATCGCGCAGGCCGCGGAGGATCAGCTCATCGGCAGCGCGGTCCGCCGCGGTGACAGGCTCTCCTCCGGTCTTTTCATCCACCCCGAGCCCGGTCTGGTAGTAGCCCATGATCGCTTCACCCGCCTGGCGCGCCAGGCGTGTCGCCACCTCGAGCTCGTATTCCAGGTTGCCAGCCGTCAATTGATCTCTCCTCATCGGGCAGTTGTAGCCGAGAAGATTTTAGCATTGCCCAGGAGCTTTGTCAAAACAGCGGGCAATCTACCGGGAGACCCGCAACACCGTTGACACCCACCCGCAAACGTGCTATACTGATCACAGTTCGCTGGATTAGAATCTCGATCTGGCATCCTTGGCACTTCCTCAACTGCGTCCTGCACGACCGGAAAGCATAGCAGCACTGGAGCCCTTATAATCCTCGTGTTTGACTCGCTGATTGGCAAGAATTGACAGAAAGGAGTAGGAAATGTCTGAAGAGGAATTCTCTAATCTTCAACGAGCGATCAATGAGCGCGGGCACACCTGGCGAGCGGGCGAAACCTCCCTGTCAGGGCTGCCCCCAGAGGAACAGCAGTACCGATTGGGTCTCACCTTGATACCCGAGGAGATGGACCGCATCCGCGCTGCCATCACCACCAGGGCACCCATGGCAGCCGAGTTCCCGCCATCCTGGGACTGGCGCGACGTGAATGGCGCCGACTGGACCACCGCCATTAGGGATCAGAAGGCGTGCGGATCGTGCGTGGCATTTGGCACTTTGGGCGTGGTGGAGGCGATGGCCAAGCGCCACGAGAATGATGCAGGGCTGCAGCCAGACTATTCCGAGGCCCATCTCTTCTTCTGCGGCTGCGGGGACTGCTGCGACAAGGGCTGGTGGCCCACCTACGCGTTGAATTATGCCAAGAACAGCGGTGTGCCTGATGAAGCATGCTTCCCCTACCAGGACCACAACATGCCCTGCAGCAACTCGTGCACCGATTGGCAGGAGCGATCTGTCAAAGTGGTGGACTGGGAAGAGGTCACCGACGTGGGAGCGCGCAAGCAATGGCTGTCCACCACGGGACCTATGGTCGCCTGTATTGCAGTCTACCGCGACTTTTACAGCTACACTGGCGGCGTGTACCGGCACGTCACTGGCGACCTGGTAGGCTACCATGCCATCTGTGCCGTTGGCTACTCGGAAGAGGAGAGCTGCTGGATCTGCAAGAATAGCTGGGGCACCGACTGGGGAGAGGCGGGCTGGTTCAAGATCGGCTACGGAGAGTGCGGGATCGACACCGAGTTCGCCATGTACGGTGTGACCGACGTCGTTCCCGGCAAACCAGGGCCTGATCCTGATCCCGAGCCCGAACCTGACGGATGCATGCAGCAGATAAAGCAGATGTTCGGCCTCAGCTAGCCGTGCATCGAGTCCGCCACGTTGGCTCCGAAAGGAAACGCCCGTGAAGAGATTCGCTGATCCAGGCACCACCATCCGCGTCGAGGCAGGCAAAAGCTTTGCCATCGAGCTGGCAGGCAATCCCACCACCGGCTACATGTGGCAGCCGGACGTGGACAGCCAGCACCTGGAGCTGCTGGGACAGGAATTCGAGCCGGGCGGAGGGGGTGTCGGCGCAGGAGGCAAAGAGGTATTCCGCTTCCGCGCACTCAAGGCCGGCGACACAGAGATCGCCTTCGCATACCGGCGGCCCTGGGACAAGGAGAGTCGCGAAACTAGCAGCTTTCAGGTAGCGATCTCCAGATAACGCAACCGGACGTTCACGCAGGTCGGGCGAGCCACCGCCCGGCCTGCAGCTCTTGGCCGCAACAGATCGCCTAGACCGTTTCGGCCAGTACTGTCTCCCGGACCTGCACGGGAGCTGGCTCGAGCGCCTGCAATGTGGCCACGCGCCCGCGAACCCTGGGCATGACCTCTCCAAAATACACCCGGGCCAGTTCTCTCTTGCGCTCTCCTGTGCGCGCATCGCGCAGCACCAGCCAGGATGTGAGCACATCGACCGCCAGGTCCGACAGGTCCGGCGCATAGTAATCGATCAGCGCTCGGTCATCTGCCTCCTTCATGTGGTCGATAGTACGGCTGAGTAAGGCCGTCGCCTCACCCGCCTGCCGCTTGAGCCCGTCGAGCTCCGGACCATAGTCCTCGCCTGCCCACTCTTCCAGCAATCCATCCAGCGCATGCCCCATCAGCGGTCCTGTGGCAGCCACCACCTGGAGTTGGCTCGTGCCCTCGTAGATGCTGGTCACGCGAATGTCGCGAAAGTGCCGCTCGATGTTGAATTCGCGCATATAGCCCGTGCCACCATGCACCTGCATGGCCTGATAGCATACCCGGTTCCCCATCTCGGTAGCATGGTACTTTGCCAGGGGAGTGAGCACATTGGCTAGCCGGTCCGCCTGCTTGAGGCGCTTGCGCCCCTCTGTGTCCAGTTCACCGCGCGCTTTTAGATGATCGTACGCCTTCTTGATGTCCACCCATCGCCCGGCCTCGTAGACCAGGGCTCGCGTGGCCTCAATCTCGCCGCGCATCGAGAGCAGCATTCGGTACACCGCCGGGATGGCATCGATCGACTGCCCGAACTGCACCCGCTTGCGAGCGTATTGGTACGCCTCGCGGTAGGCAGCCTCGGCAATACCCACCGCCTGGGCCGCCACGGCAATCCTGGCTCCATTCATCATCGCCATGGCATACCGGATCAGACCGTAGCGACGCTTGCCCACCAGGCGGGCGGGCGTGTTGCAGAATTCCATCTCGCAGGTGGGTGAAGAGTGCAGGCCCATTTTGTTCTCGGTACGGCGGATGTGCACCGTCTCGTCGGCCTCTATCTCAAAGAGCGATAGCCCGCGCGCATCAGTCGAGCCCTCTTCTGAGCGGGCCAACACCAGCAAGATGTCCGCGTTCCCGTTGGTGATAAAGCGCTTGACGCCGTTCAAATGCCACATTTCGGCAGCCTCGTCATAGGTGGCGTGCGTCTGCACCCCGCCCAGGTCAGAACCTGCATCAGGCTCGGTGAGCACCATGGCTCCTGTCACCTCACCCCGTGCAAAGCGGGGCAGGACGCGCTCCTTCATCTCATCGTCGCCGTACTCGGCGACGGTGGCCGATATCTCCTGTAACCCAAAGATCGACATGATCCCCGGATCAGCCCGTGAGACGATCTCGACCATCATCTGCAAGATGCTCCCGGGAAGGTTGAGCCCCCCGTACTCCCAGGGCAACAATGCCCCCATCAACTCTGCCTGGCGCAACAACTCGAGTCCATCCTGTGTCGCGTCGGCATAAGTCACCTGCCCATCCTTGAACTGGACGCCCTGCTCATCGGCCTCTGCCGCCCTCGGCTCGAGGTACTTGGCGGCGATCTCGCCCAGCGTGCTCAGAATCAGCCGGTAGCTGTCCTTGGCATCCGCGTAATTGCGCGGCGCGCCTGGATACTGCTCGCTATGGCTGTAGCCCTTCTCGAGGATCTTGACCGCCTCCTCGATGTCCATCTTGTCCAGGTGATACACCAGGTCGGCGTTGTCGGTAAAAAAGTTGTCGCTCATGCACTTTCTCCAGGCGTCCTATCCCCGCGGTAGGCTGCGATCATCTCGGGGATTACCTTCCGATAGTCGCCCACAATCTTGTAATGCGCGATCTCAAAGATCGGGGCGTGGGGGTCGGTGTTAATGGCAATGATCTTGCTCGACTGATCCATACCCGCCCGGTGCTGCACAGCGCCCGAAATGCCACAGGCGATATACAGACGTGGGCGCACAGTGACCCCGGTCTGTCCCACCTGGTGCTCCGCCGAGATAAATCCAGCATCGACTGCTGCCCGGGAGCCCGCTACCTCGCCGCCCAACACGTGCGCCAGCTCTCGGATCAGGTCAAAGCCTTCGCGGCTGCCGATACCCATGCCACCGGCGACGATGACGGAGGCCCCCTTTAAATCGACAGAGGGCAGCCGGATCTCTCGCTTGAGCACCTCCAGTGACGAGTGACGCCCGTTGAAAGAGGCCTCAACCCGCTCCACCTGGCCCTGGCGCTCTCTGTCCGGCTTGCCCATCTTCATCACGCCCTCGCGCACCGTCGCCATTTGCGGGTGCATCTCCGGATTTACGATGGTGGCAACGAGGTTGCCGCCAAACGCCGGCCTGATCTGGTACAACAGATCCTCGTATTTTTCGCCACGACGCTCATAGCCGCCGATCCGCAGGTCCGTGCAATCGGCGGTGAGCCCCGCCCGGACGGCACTGGCGATCCGCGGCGCAAGGTCACGCCCAATCGGGGTAGCGCCAAATAAGAGTATGTAGGGCTGGTGTTCCGTCACCAGACTGATGACCACCTCGGCGTACGGTAGCGTGCGGTAGACTGCCAATTGGGCATCTTCAGCCAGAAAAACCTTATCTGCGCCGTAATAGATGGTCTTGGGGGCCAGGTCCGCGATCCCCTGTCCAAGTAGCAGGGCACACACCCGCCCCTCCAACTCGCCAGCCAGGTCCCGCGCTTTGGCCAACAACTCCAGGCTCACCGGAGCAATTTCGCCCTCTTCCTGTTCGACAAAAACCCATATCTCGCGCGTGTTACCCATCTCCCCACTCCGTCTCACAGGATATAGTCCCTGGCCAATTCCTTGACCATCGCTGCCAGCCCTTCCTGGCTGGCATCTATCTCTCTGGTACCGTCCGCTGCCAGTGTCACAAAGTCCACCTTTAGCACCTTGGTTGGCGAACCTGACAGGCCCACTCGATCCAGCTCGGCCCCCACATCAGTCGCGCTCCAGACGGTGATCTGCTGGCCCCGTTCCGCCAAATAGCCATCCAGCGCCTCCTCCGTCTCAAACTCGGGCCAGCGCTTGAGCAGTTCGCCGTACTCCAGGGGTGTGGCCGCCAGCTTGTAGGCCATCATCCGCCGCACCGATGGGGGACGGGGCCGGTTCGCCGAGTTCACCACCGTGAGCAAGCAGGGCAGCATACACCTGACCGTCTCGGTCCCTAGTGGAAGCGCTCGCTGCGCGACCAAGCTGCCGTCCCGCAGATCCTGGATCGCCTCGGCATAGGTGATCTGTGGCACACCCAGCTTCTCAGCTACCTGCGGTCCGACCTGGGCCGTATCGCCGTCTATGGCCTGGCGCCCGCAAAAGACGAGATCAAAGTCCCCGTAATCCCGCGCAATCCGCTCTACAGCGCACGCCAGCGCATAGGAGGTTGCCAGTGTGTCCGAGCCCGCCGTCCTGCGATCGGTCAGCAGGATTACGCGATCGGCGCCACGATAGAGCGCATCGCGCAGCACATCCGCTGCCCGGGGCGGGCCCATCGTCAGCACAGTCACCTCGCCGCCATGCTCACCCTTGACCTGCAGCGCCATCTCCAGCGCATTCAGATCCTCGGGATTAAAGATCGCCGGAAGCGCGGCCCGGTTTACCGTCCCATCTTCTTTCATCGCCTTGCCCGTGATGTTGGCAGTGTCAGGCACCTGCTTGACCAACACCACACTGTGATACGGCATATACTCCTCCTGAGCCCAGAACCCGCAAACGAAGGACGAATGCCCGGCCTCCCGGACCTTCGCCCTGCGCCTACGACCGGTCCTCATACTTTCTGAATCAGTACAACATCCCCGAACTGGCTAGTCCTCCAGCGAGGCGGCACTGGCCCGAATAGCCGCCTCCGCCTCGGAGACGATTCGATCCACCAATTCCTTCACCGGTACGACATCATAAACCAGGCCCGCCGACTGACCTGCCATGACCGAACCTTCCTTCACGTCGCCGTTCATAATGGCTGCCCGCAGCTTTCCGGCCCCATAGTCCAGGAACTCGGGCTCCGAGATGCCCGAGCGCTCCAGCCGCTCGAGACGCCGTACAAAGGGTCCGCGGATGCAGCGCACCGGGTGGTCAAAGGCGCCGCCGGTCACAATAGTCGACCTGTCGTGAGCCCTCACAATCCGCTGCTTGTAGTTCTCGTGAGCCACACATTCCGTGGTGCAGATAAAGCGCGTGCCCATCTGTACGCCCGTGGCACCCAGCGCCAGTGCAGCCGCGAGCCCACGCCCGTCGGCAAAGCCGCCAGCTGCGACAACGGGGATATCCACGGCGTCCACGACTTGGGGTACCAGTGGCAATGTCGCCACGTCACCAACGTGCCCGCCGGACTCCATGCCCTCGACGATCAGGGCATCCACACCCTCGCGGGCCAACCTCCGGGCAAGCGCAACCGAGGCGACGACGGGAATAACGCAGATGCCCGCCCGCTGCAGGGGATCCAAGTAGGGCCCTGCAGTGCCGCCGCCAAAGGTGACGACCCGCACCCCCTCGTCGATAAAGACCTGGAGCCTGGCCTCTACTTCCCCGGTGAAGATCGGTACATTAGCCCCAAATGGCCGATTTGTCAACTCCTGGGTTCGCCGTACCTCCCTGCGAACCACCTCAGCCGGCTGGTTTCCGGCACCGACGATGCCCAGCCCGCCAGCATTGCTCACCGCCGCGGCCAATTCAGCGCTCGCAGCCCAAGCCATGCCACCCTGGAGTATTGGATGCTCGATACCAAGCAGGTCGCACAGCGGTGTCCGAATCATCTCCATTTCCTCATACAATGCCAATTTGCTGCCCCTCGATAGAACACGCCCCCTATGGAGAAGTTACGCCCAGAATAAGCGCATCCTTCCCTGCTTTGCGGTGTTGTATGAACCAAAGTCCGGGCGCCAGGTCCGGGTTTGATTGGGAGGAGTGACATGCGCAAGCGGGTGGTAATCACAGGAATAGGCACCATCAACCCCCTGGGACACGACGTCTCTTCGCTCTGGGATGGGCTTGTCGCCGGACAGTCCGCAGCGGGGCCGATCACGGCGTACGACGCCTCAGAGCAAGCGGTACGCATCGCAGCCGAGGTGAAGGATTTCGACGCCGAGGCCATCTTTGGCCGAAAGCAAGCGAGGCGCAGCGACCGGTTTACCCAATTGGTCATGTTTGCAGCCGACCAGGCCATCGCCGACGCCGGGCTATCCTTCAGCGACAACGGCAGCAACTCCCACGCCGGGATCATCATCGGCACGGGGATCGGTGGCGTGGTTACGCTACTCGACAACTATGACACCTTTCGAGAGCGAGGTCCGCGGCGGGTCAGCGCGCTCATGGTGCCCATGATGATGCCTAACGCAGCAGCTGGAGAACTTGCCATTCGCTATAAGCTTCACGGGATGGCCATTTCGCTGGCCTCCGCATGTGCCACCGGAACCAACGCCATCGGCGAGGGTGCCGAGCGTATCCGCCATGGTACTGCGGAGATCATGATCTGTGGCGGCGGCGAGTCTGTCATGCACCCAATCACCCTGGCAGCCCTGAGCAATATGGGTGCAGTCTCGGCGCGAAACGACGAGCCCCAGCGGGCAAGCCGGCCCTTTGACGCGGACCGCGATGGCTTCCTGATGGGCGAGGGTGCCGGCGTGCTGATTCTGGAAAGCCTTGAACACGCGCAAAAGCGCGGTGCCCCCATCCACGCTGAGGTAATTGGCTATGGGAGCAGTTGCGATGCCTTTCACATTACCGCGCCAGACGAAGAGGGCGCCGGTGCAGCTCTGTCCATGGAGGTCGCCTTGGAGGACGCGGGCATCGCCCCTGAGGAAATTGACTACATAAATGCCCACGGCACGAGCACCCCGCTCAATGACCGCATGGAGACACGGGCCATCCGCCGTGCCTTTGGCCAGCATGCCTACAAGGTACCGATCAGCTCCACCAAATCGATGATCGGTCACTTGATCGGCGCCGCAGGAGCGGTGGAGGCCATTGCCTGCATCAAAACCCTCCAGACCGGCGTGGTCCACCCTACTATCAACTACGAGACACCCGATCCAGATTGCGACCTGGATTATGTACCCAACCAGGCCCGCAAAACAGATCCCCACACAGTGCTTTCCAACTCCTTCGGCTTTGGTGGTCACAACGCCACGCTGGTCCTGCGCAGGTGGGAAGGCTGAGTGATCTTTGACCAATAATACCGAGTCTCGCCGCCATGCTCACATCGTAGGCTGGGGCATGGCCGTACCGGACCACGTGCTCACCAACGTCGAGCTGACCACGATGGTCGATACTTCCGAGGAGTGGATCCTACAACGGACCGGCATTGCCGAGCGGCGCATCGCCGGAGAGGGGGAGACCACCTTTACCCTGAGTCTTCAGGCCGCCCGGGCTGCCCTTGATGTGGCTGATCTGGATCCTGCCAGTCTCGACCTGATCATCGTGGCTACCGTCACCCCCGACCACGCCTTCCCCGCCACTGCCTGCCTGATACAGGATGCGCTGGGCGCTGGTTCGGCAGCGGCCTTTGACCTATCCGCTGGTTGCTCTGGCTTTGTCTATGGCATGGCCATGGCCGCCGACCTGATCGCGGCCGGCAGCTACCGGAAGGCACTCGTCATAGGCGCCGAGACCCTGTCACGCATCACAGACTACACCGACCGCACCACCTGCATCCTCTTTGGCGATGGTGCAGGTGCGGTGGTATTGCAGGCAAGCGACACACCTGGGGGCGTGCTTTCGTCCCGGCTGGGCTCCGATGGGTCCGGAGGCGACCTGTTGATCCTGCCCGGCGGCGGCAGCGCACAACCTGCCACCGTCGATACGGTGACCCGGCGCATGCACTATATCCACATGCAGGGGCGACCGGTCTTTCGTTTTGCAACGCGCGTCATGGCCGAAGCATCCAGGCAGGTCCTCGACCGGGCCGGGCTGCAGATCGAGGACGTCGCCCTATTCGTACCCCACCAGGCCAATGATCGTATCCTGCAGGCAGCGGCACGAGGGCTGGGCGTGGCCGAAGAACGCATGTTTTCCAACTTGGCCCGCTACGGGAATACGTCGTCAGCCTCGATCCCCATCGCCCTGTGCGAGGCAGCAGAGCAAGGCAGGATCAGGCGCAACGATCTCATCGTCTGCGTGGGCTTTGGCGCAGGCCTGACCTGGGCCGCTGCTACCATCCGCTGGACGTCGCCGTTGCCCGTGCCGGTGCCTTCCCGCAGAATGACCTTCCGGCGGTCGCTACGTTACCGCTGGGCCCGCCTGCGCTCTCTGTGGAGACGCTTGTACCGGCGGATCGATGCGCGGCTCTTCCAGATCCTATATGACAGCCACGGCAGGCGCAAGCGGAGGGGTAGATGACCACTAGCGCCATCGAGCAGCTGCGTGCGCTGGAGGCCAAATCCCGGCAGGGTGGCGGTCCCGCCCGCATCGAGCGACAACACGCCAAGGGCAAATACACTGCCGGTGAGCGGTTGGAGTTGCTGCTCGACCCCGGCACCTTCCAGGAGATCGATGCCTTTGCCCAGGCAGGCAATGCCGCCGTCCCAGGCGACAGCGTCATCACTGGTTGGGGCGAGGTGCGAGGCCGGCCCGTGTACCTGTACGCGCAGGACTTTACGGTGCTTGGCGGGTCAGTAGGCGCGGTACACGGACGCAAGGTCTGCAAGGTGATCGATCTGGCGATGGCCAGCGGGACCCCCATCGTCGGCCTGAACGATTCAGGCGGGGCGCGCATCCAGGAGGGGGTTGAGGCCCTGGCAGCGTACGGCGAGATCTTTTACCGGAACACCCTGGCCTCGGGCGTCATCCCCCAGATATCGGTCATCCTGGGACCGTGCGCTGGGGGCGCAGTCTATAGCCCGGCGATCACCGATTTCATCTTTATGGTGCGCGGCACCAGTCACATGTTCATTACCGGACCGGAAGTAATCAAGGCGGTTACGCACGAGGAAATCGGGTTCGAGATGCTTGGTGGGGCGTCCACTCACGGTGAAAAGAGTGGCGTGGCCCACTTTGTGCACGATGATGAGGAGACGACGCTGGCACAGGTGCGGCGGTTGCTGAGCTTCCTGCCTGGCAACAACGCTGATGATCCACCCTGGCAAGCACCCTCAGACCCACCTGGACGCATGGCCGCTCACCTCGATCAGCTCGTGCCCGAGTCTCCAGATCGCGCCTACGACATGCGCCAGGTCATTGACGCCGTCGTAGACGATGCTGATTTCATGGAGGTGCATGCCGGCTTTGCACCCAACTTGATCGTCGGGTTTGCGCGACTGGGTGGACACGTCGTAGGCATCATCGCCCAACAGCCAGAGATGCTGGCCGGCGTGCTAGACATCGATGCCAGTGACAAGGGAGCCCGCTTTATTCGCTTCTGCGACTGCTTCAATATCCCGCTGGTGACCCTGACCGACACGCCTGGTTTTTTGCCCGGAGTGGGTCAGGAGCACGGGGGGATCATTCGCCACGGCGCCAAGATGCTCTTTGCCTACGCCGAGGCCACCGTGCCCAAGATAGCCGTCGTCACCCGCAAGGCCTACGGCGGCGCCTATATCGTGATGAGCTCCAAGCACCTCCGGGGCGACCTGAACCTGGCTTGGCCTGGCGCGGAAATCGCCGTGATGGGACCGGAGGCGGCGGTCAAGGTACTGAACCGCAGGGAGCTGGCAGCGGCAGACGATCCAGAAGCGCTGGAAAGCCAACTCATCACCGAGTATAAAGAGCAGTTTGCGAATCCCTATGTGGCTGCAGCCCATGGCTACCTGGATGCAGTCATCGCTCCGCGGGAGACCCGCCCGCGGTTGATCGCAGCCCTGAAGGCTATAGGCAGCAAGCGCGCGTCGCTCCCGCCCAAGAGACACGGAAACATACCATTGTAGCGGACGGGCACTATATAGGTCCGAATCCTATCTGGGGGATAGCAGACAACATGGGTCCAAGGACAACGATCAAGCCGGACACGATTATCGAAGAGAGAGCGTGGCCTGTCAGGGGCATGGATCCGCGCCTCATCGCTGCACTGACAGCGACACTGGTAGAGTACCGCAGCGCAGTCAGCCGTTCCGATGAGGGACGATCGCCGGACGATGACCGCTCCAATTGGCGCGTAGTAACGCGCGTGACACAACTGCGGTAGGCACCGTGAGATACACTGTTACCGTCGAAGGGCGGTCCTTCGACATCGAAGTGGATCACGACCGGCTCGTGCGGGTGGACGGACGCAGCCTCTATGTAGAGTTGGAGCAAGTAGGCGGGCTGCCGTTATACTCGCTTGCCCTCGACGATGAGGGATTTGTCGTCTTTGTCGAAGAAGGCCTGGAGGACTACCGCGTAGAGGTGCGAGGCGAGGTCTACCCCGTCCAGGTCCAGCACCAGCGCCCGGAACTGGGCGCCCGCCCCGATGCCTGCAACGGCGAGGGAGCCTGCCAGGTGGTCTGCGCTCCTTTGGCGGGAAATCTCGTGTCGCTACCGGTTGCGGTGGGACAGCGGGTGGAGGCACGCGAAATAGTCGCGGTTGTCGAGTCGATGAAGATGCAGATGGAACTGAGGGCGCCCCAATCGGGCGTGGTAGAACAGGTTCACGGGCCGGCTGGACGCAAGGTAGGCCAGGGAGAGGATCTGGTCGTTCTACGGGCCGTCCCGTAACCGCCATTACTCTAAAACACGCTCGGGCAATAGCCTGCCAGGGACGTCAGGTGGAAGTCAAGCCCGCCCAGTATCAAGCAGCGCCGCCCAATGGGCGGCGCTGCTCTCGGATATCGTAAGCGTTCCTATCGGGACAGGAAGCCGCTATTTCCGCTCCCGCGGCACCTCGTGGCACTGGCGGCAGCGCGCTTCGTACGACTCGCTGCCACCTACCAGGATGATCGGATCGTCGTAGGCTGCCGGCTGACCGTCTATCAGGCGCTGGGTGCGGCTGGCGGGCGCCCCACATACCACGCAGATCGCCTGGAGCTTGGTCACCTCCTCCGCTTCGGCCATGAGCAAGGGCATAGGACCAAAAGGTTCGCCCCGGAAATCCATGTCCAAGCCAGCCAAGATGATGCGCATGCCCTGATTGGCCAGATCTTTGCATACGGAGGATAACTCCCAGTCGAAGAACTGAGCCTCGTCCACTGCTACCACAGTCGTCTCCGGCTCTAGCCGGTCAGGGATATCGCGGGCATTACCCACCGGAACTGCCTCCCAACGCATCCCATTATGCGACGAGACTTGCTCAGCGTGATAGCGGTCATCCAGCGCTGGCTTGAATACTTGAACCTGCTGCTTGGCGATGCGCGCCCGGCGGATGCGGCGGATCAACTCCTCGGTTTTGCCGCTAAACATGCTGCCGCAAACGATCTCGATCCACCCCCCGCTGTAACTGTGACGCATGGACTCCATCCTCCTGATCCAGCCTCTGCTGCCATCCTACCTCTACCGCCCGCCGGAAAGGCTGGCCCGGCAAATCAAAAAGGGGCAAAGCTCTCACTCTGCCCCCTTGAACACGCACAAGCGTGCTAGCTCTCTTCCTGCTCCGTGAGCTCTACCTTCTTCTCCAGGC
>Ga0207796_1000558_pt1 | contig 14555 bp, 10 predicted proteins | sample Pon1CUnioCityCA_6_FD_187274 | JGI IMG/M metagenome (GOLD analysis project Ga0207796, IMG submission 187274) | Marine sediment microbial community from Union City, CA, USA - Pond 1C Sediment 1 (SPAdes) | ecosystem: Environmental > Aquatic > Marine > Intertidal zone > Salt pond sediment ...
CCTCGGGACCGACCCGAAGCTTCTCATCGACGGCGTGGAAAAGGGCGGGGCCGCTACCTTCTTCGACTTCGCCGGAGAATCCGACATCTGCCTGTTTCTCTGAGCCCTGTACGGAGCCCCGTCATTCGGAGGCTTCGGATCCCTGGCGGCTCCCCAGGATGGCCCCGATTTCGGCGTCCGTCAGTTCGATCGGGTTGGTTTTCATGCTCGAGCCCCTGCTGTGGGCGACGATTTGCGGGTGGTCTTCCTCGGTCACGCCGAACTGGTCCAGCGTAGGCAGGTGCAGTTTCCGGGTCCAGTCCTCGAGACGATGCACCAGGGCCCCGCGCGCTTCTCCTTCGTCCGCGAATGCCTCGCCGCACAGAACCCTGCCGGCTTCCGCGTAGCGCGCCAGCGCAGGATGCCTGGAATCCCGCTCCAGCAGCGCACGCACGTTCACCGCGGTGGCGGACGCGACCAGCGTCCCGCATGCGACCCCGTGTGGAATCGGGAAGAACGCCCCGAGCGGCGCGGCGAGCCCGTGCACCGATCCGAGTCCCACCTGGGCCAGCGTGATGCCCGACAACAGCGAGGCATAGGCCATCCCTTCGCGTGCGGCCGCGTTCTCGGGATTTTCGTACAGGGCCAGCAGGCTGGTTCGAACATGGGCGAGCCCATCGAGCGCCAGTGCATCGCAAAAGGGATTGGCGCGCAACGAGACATAGCTTTCCAACAGCTGGGTCAGCGCGTCCATACCGTTGCCCGCGATGACCCTTGGCGGGCAGGTCTCCAGAAAGTCCGGGTCGACCACCGCGTACTGAGCCACCAGGCGCTCGTCGCGAAACGACTTTTTGTAGCCTTCCCGATCGCCCTCCGGGCTCGCGCTCAGGACCGCGTTTTTCGTGGCCTCGGAGCCCGTGCCAGCGGTCGTGGGTACGGCGATCAGCGGCACCGCGGGGCCGCGATACGGCCGTTCGGGCCCGACCCCTTCCAGATGATCGAGCACCGGGTTTCCCGGGATCAGGAGTCCCGCGATGGCCTTGCCGGCGTCCAGGGCGCTCCCGCCGCCAATGGCCACCACGACGGAAATGTCCCGTTCCCGATAGCGCTGGACCGCGGCGTCGATCTCGCCGGGAGAAGGCTCCCCGCCGACCCGGTGCACCGTCAGGTACAGGTTCGCCGAAGCAAAGCCCGCCTCGAGCTCCGGCCAGAAGGGCCCCTCCAGCAGGGACCGGCCGCCGGTCACGAGCAGCACGCGTCGCCCGAACAGTGCCGCCAGTCCGGGCAGGCGGCCACGTGCACCCGGACCGAACTCGATCCGGGGCAGGCGCGCGATACTGAATTCCATCGGCAATTCCCCTCCCATTTCCGTCCGTCCCCGGGACGCCCGGGGCCCGCCGGCCATCCCTGATGCTAGCAGGTTGGGAACGCGCTGCTCAGAGCAGCCCGCGTTCCGCGAAAGACACCACCTCGTCCGCGACGATCACGTGATCCAGAACCCGAACGTCCACCAGACCCAGCGCATCCTGCAGGCGACGCGTGATGGCCTCGTCGGCGCGCGAGGGTTCGGCCACGCCGGAAGGGTGGTTGTGCGCCAGGATCACCGCGGCGGCATTGTGATGCAGCACCCGGCGCACGACTTCCCGGGGATGCACGCTGGCGCCGTCGATGGTGCCGCGAAAGAGCTCTTCGAAGGCGACCACGCGGTGCCGATTGTCGAGGAACAGGCAGGCGAACACCTCGAAGGGGTAGTCGCGCAGTCGGGCCGAGAGGAAGGACCGGGTGGCACTCGGCGACGTGATCGCCTCGCCACGCTCCAGGGTCGCCGCCAGGTGCCTGCGCCCCATCTCCAGCACGGCCTGCAGCTGGGCGTACTTGGCCGAACCCAGTCCACGGGCACGGCAGAAGTCGGGCTGGTTCGCCTGCAACAGCGGGCGCAGTCCCCCGAAATGCGCGAGCAGTTCACGCGCGAGGTCCACGGCACTCTTTCCGGTCACTCCCGTGCGCAGGAAAATCGCCAGCAACTCGGCGTCGGAGAGCGCGGCCGGTCCGCGCAACAACAGCTTTTCCCGGGGACGCTCGTCCGCCGGCCAGTCGGATATCGCCATGGCCACCTCCCTGTGGCTGTCTTTCCCGGATTCCTGTTTACCACGCACCGGGGCGTGAACCAAGGGCGGTCCCCGGCGCGGCGGACCTGGGACCGGTACGGCACGGAGCAGCGTTTGCGGTAAGCTTCCGGGATGGAGAACGGGCGGAGTCGGAACATCCTGCTGGGTGTCAGCGGTGGCATCGCGGCCTACAAGGCCTGCGAGCTGGTGCGCCGGTTTCGCGACGCGGGCTTCGTGGTGCGGGTGGTGATGACGCGCGGGGCCACCGCCTTCGTGACGCCGTTGACGTTCCAGGCCCTGTCCGGGCAGCCGGTGCGCGTCGACCTGCTCGATGCGGAGGCCGAGAGCGGCATGGATCACATCGCGCTGGCGCGGTGGGCCGACCGCGTGGTCGTTGCCCCGGCGACCGCGGATCTGATGGCGCGTCTGGCGGCCGGCCTGGCCGACGATCTGCTCACGACGCTGTGCCTCGCCACCGAGGCGCCGATCCTGCTCGCGCCGGCGATGAACCGGGTGATGTGGGAACACCCCGCCACCCGCGGCAACCACGAACGTTTGCTCGAACGGGGGGTCCGGATGGTCGGCCCGGACAGCGGCGGCCAGGCCTGCGGTGAACACGGCACGGGGCGCATGGCGGAGCCCGCGGCCATCGTGGAGGCCGTACTGGACAACGTCCCGTTGCCGCTGCGGGGCCGCCGCGTGCTGATCACGGCCGGTCCGACCCGGGAGCCGATCGATCCCGTCCGCTTCCTGGCGAACCGCAGTTCCGGGCGCATGGGCGTGGCCTTGGCCGAGGCCGCGCGCCAAGCCGGAGCCGAGGTCTGCCTGGTGCACGGGCCGATGGTCCTCCCCGCACCGGCCGGGACCCGGAATATCGCCGTCGAAACCGCGGCCGAGATGGCGCAGGCCGTACTTCGCGAGATTCCGGGAACGGATCTGTTCATCGCCGCGGCTGCCGTCGCCGATTATCGTCCGCGCACGACCACCGCACAGAAGCTCAAGAAGACCGCCGAGGCCCTGACCCTGGAACTGGTGCGCAACCCGGACATCCTGGCACAGGTCGCGGCATTGCAGCCGCGTCCCTTCGTGGTCGGCTTTGCGGCGGAAACCGAGAACCTGCACGCCCACGCGCTGGAGAAAATGCAGCGCAAGAACCTGGACGTGATCGCTGCGAACGACGTCTCCGGGGGCCGGGCGTTCGGCACCGAGGACAATGCCCTGACCGTGCTGTGGCCGGGCGGCGAACACCGGTTCGCCGAGCAGCCGAAGCCTGCGCTCGCCCGCGCACTGATCGGACTGATCGCGGAGCGAATGGAAGAAACACGCGCTTCAGAACCCCTGGAGGCCGGACCTTGAGCCTACCGCCCGCACCCGAGATTGCGCTGAAAATCCTGGATCCCCGCGTCGGCCGGGAATTTCCCCTGCCCGAACCGGCCACCCGCGGCTCTGCCGGGGTCGATCTGCGGGCCATGCTCGACGCCGATCACGAACTGGCCCCGGACGCCACGCTTCTGATCCCGACCGGCATCGCCATCCACATCGAGGATCCCGGGTATGCCGCGATGATCCTCCCGCGCTCCGGCCTCGGTCACAAACACGGAATCGTATTGGGCAACCTCGTCGGACTGATCGATTCCGACTACCAGGGTCCGCTGATGGTCTCGTGCTGGAACCGGGGCCGACAGCCTTTTCACATCGCCGTCGGGGAACGCATCGCGCAACTCGTGATCGTTCCGGTGCTGCAACCCCGGTTTCAGGTCGTCGAAGACTTCGCCGAAAGCCATCGCGGCAGCGGGGGTTTCGGCTCCTCCGGCCGCCACTGAATCCCCGCCTGGGGTTAAGATCGCACTCTCTCAACGTTTGCCGAGCACCCGATGGACAAGACCGCCGCACATTCCGTCGCCCATGTACTGATCGAGGCGCTGCCCTACATCCAGCGCTTCACCGGCAAGACCATCGTGATCAAGTACGGCGGCAACGCGATGACCGAGGAACACCTGAAGGCCGGCTTCGCGCGCGACGTGGTGCTGCTCAAGCAGATCGGCGTGAACCCGGTCGTGGTGCACGGCGGAGGGCCGCAGATCGGCGCCCTGCTGAAACGCCTGGGCAAGGTGTCGGAGTTCGTGCACGGACTGCGCGTCACCGATCCCGAAACCATGGACGTGGTGCAGATGGTGCTCGGCGGACTGGTGAACCAGGAAATCGTCGCCCTGATCAACCGCTACGGCGGCAAGGCGGTCGGTCTGACCGGCAAGGACGGGCAGATGATCCGGGCCCGTCCCCTGCGCGAGATCCATGGGCCAGAGGGGCGTACCGAGGTGGACCTGGGGCTCGTGGGCGAGGTGGAAAGCGTGGACCCGGCGATCGTCCACAATCTCGATCACAGCTCCTTCATTCCGGTGATTGCACCGATCGGCTTCGACCAGGAAGGCAATGCCTACAACATCAATGCCGATACGGCCGCCGAGAAGCTGGCCGTGGTCCTGGATGCCGAGAAGCTGTTCCTGCTCACCAACACACCGGGCGTCCTGAACGCCGAGGGCCAGTTGATCACCCGACTGACGGCCGCCGAGGTGGACGAGATGATTCGCACCGGCGTGATCCACGGGGGCATGATCCCGAAAATCCATTGCGCCCTCGACGCGGTGCGCAGCGGCGTGACCGCGACCCACATCGTCGATGGTCGAGTGGAACACGCCGTGCTCCTCGAGTTGCTCACGAACGAGGGCGTCGGCACCCTGATCACGCGCTAGTGGGCCATGCGGGAAGTTCGGTGACTACGGAGCACAGCCAGAAGTGCCGGAGCAAGGCGGGCAAGTGCCGGAATAGCCACCCTGTTTCAAACTTGCCCAACGCAGCGCCGGCGCTGCTGGCGCAGCGATCTGATACCGAACTTCCCGCATGGCCCGCTATCGGTTCTCGCGCAGTGGCAGCACGAGGCGTTCGTAGTCCGCGAGGTCCCGGGCCGCCTGATCCTCGATCTCGGACATCATCGCTCGCTGCCGTTCCTGGTGCTCCCGTTCGCGTTCCAGCCGCCGTTCGAGGTCCGCCAGTTCCCTTCGGTACCGTTCCAGCGTCGCGTTGTCTCCGGTGTGGCGCTCGATCTGCGCGCTGATCCGGTCGCGCTCCCCCTCCAGGGTGGCGACGAATCCGTCGCTCATCTCCAGGGTGGCGGCAATCTGCTCCAACCGCCGGTCGCGCTGGTCCCGGATGTCGTCGGGGCCGCTGTAGGCCTGGTCCAGCTGGCGCATGCGCGCCTGCAGCACGGCCATCTCTGCGCGCTGCCGTTCCTGTTCCATCGCCCGCCGTTCCGCCTCGATCCGCTCCTGCTCGCGGGCTTCGCGCTCGCGTGCCCGGTCGGCTTCGGTCGGTGGCGCCTCCAACTGCTCCAGAAGCCGTCCCTCGCGGTCGTAGACCTGCCGCTCCCACTGGCCGGTCTCCGGCGGAGGGATGCTCGAGAAGTGGGTCACGCCCCGCTCGTCCACCCACCGATAGATGTCCGCGTGGACCTGCGGAACCACCGCCAGCAGCACGAGCGTCACCGAGGTCTTTACAATCCCGTACGCCATCGACCGCCACCTCTCAACCGTTCCTGGACATCGCTCGAAAAACCCGGTCGGTGCTACACACCCACCGGACACGCCTTCAGCATACCTTAACGCCCCGGTATCGAAACCGACCGGCGCGGGGATCACGGCCCCGTCGCAGTCGCGGGCGGAGGCACGTCGCACCGGTTCAGAAGATCGAAGTGCTCGGCGGCCTCGACGATGCCCCGTGCATGGGTCGACCGGGCGAAATAGATTCGCTGGAAACCGCGCAGCTTCTCGAGTTCCGGGTGATGGTTGCCGACGACCACGCCCAGCAGGCGGCCACGCAGCATGTCCTCGTCGTTCCCCGAGTCCCCCGCGACCAGCAGCCGCTCCAGCGGAATGCCCCATTTGTCGGCCAGGTACCGCACGGCGTGGCCCTTGGAAGCCCGTTCGGGAAGCAGATCCAGGAAACGATCGTGGGAGTAGACCACGCGCGCGTGCAGGTCCGCCTGGTGCAGCAGCTGGCGGATGGCCGCCACACCGGCAAACTCGGCGGGGTCCGCGAAGAAGCTGACCTTGTGCCTGCGCTGGTCGATTTCCGGCTGCAGTTCGAGTCCCGGCTGTTCGAGCAGCAGTTCGCGCAGACGTTCCGGTTCCCAGCGATGATTGATGTGGGTCTCCCAACCCCGGTCCGGCGTCGCATCGGCGCCATAGTGGATCTCGGTGCCGACCGAGGTCACCCAGACGTCGGGCGCCGGTACGCCGCTGCGCGCCAGCACCGTCTGGGCGGAATCCAGTCGGCGCCCCGTGGCAATCCCGAACGCGATCTCCCCGCGGTGGCGCTTCAGCCACGCAAGGAACACCTTCAGGCCCGCGGGATCCCCGAGCAGGGTGTTGTCGATGTCGGTGATCACCGCGCGACGGGCATCGGCAAGCCGGCCGGAAACCGAGCGCTGCTCGCGGCGGTTGCGTCGCACTTCACGGCCGAGATCCTTGACCATGCGTACATAGCGGCCGGCATGGCCATCCCAGGAATAGTGCTCGCGCACACCTTTCAGCCCCTGCTCGGCGAAGCGCCGCCACTGCCCGCGGTCCTGGAGGACGGTTCGGATCGCCTGGGCAATCTCCCCGGAATCCAGGGGATCCACCAGCAGCCCGTTCCTGCAGCGTGAGATGATCTCCTGGGGCCCGCCATCGTTGGTGGCCACGATCGGGGCGCCGCTGGCGGCTGCTTCGATCAGAGTGAGGCCGAACGGCTCGGTGAGGGCGGGGTTCACGAACACGCCCCGGCTGGAGGCCACCAGGCGGTACAGGTCGGGCACATCGTCGCTCTGGTGATGTTTGGGATAGGCCACGAGTCCGTAGAGATCGTGCCGATCGACGCGCAGCAGCAGATCGGTCAGCACCTCTCTCGATCCCTTGTCCATGCCACGGATGTCGTCGCGGTTGCCGGCCACGATCAGCAGGTTGGCATGGCTGCGCAACCACTCGTCGCCTGCGTAGGCCTCGACCAGGCCGCGAATGTTCTTGCGTTCGTCGGCACGGGAAAGGGCCATGATCAACGGGCGATCCGGTGCTCTCAGAAAGCGGGCGACTTCGGCTCCGATCGGTGGCCTGCGCTGCCCCCGACGTGGCGGGTGGAAGCGCGAGAGATCCGTGCCGGGAGGGATCACGGTCATCCGCGACGGATGGTAGTGGTCGTAGGTTGCGTATTGCTGCTCGATTTCCTGCTGGGTGCTGACGATCACGCGATGCGCGTGCGCAAGCGCCTCCTCCTCCGCCTGGATCCGTGCCGAAATGTTGTACCGTGCCTCGATGTCCGCCTCGGGCACACCGTTGGCCAACAGACGTTCGCGCTTCACGCGACCGAGTGAATGGCCCGTCTGGAGCATCGGCACACCGAGCAGGCTCGACAGACGGGTCGCGACGTAACCCGCATCGGCGTAGTGACCGTGCACCGCGTCCGGACGCAATCCCACCCGACGCACGTGCGCGAGCGCGTTGTCGGCGAAGCAATCCAGGTGCGGCCAGAGCTTCTCCTTGCGCAGGTAACGCCGCGCGCCGCATTCCAGGCGCACGATCCGGACACCATTGCCGAGGTCCTCCTCGGGCACCGCGTAGTCGTCGGAAACCTTGGCGTCCTCGACGCGGCGGGTCAGCAGATCCACGCGTCCCACCTCGGGGTGACGCCCCAGCGCCCGTGCCAGTTCGACCACGTACAGGGTCTGGCCGCCGGTGTCCGCGTCGCGACCCAATTCGAGCTGGGTGCCACGAATCAGCCCGTGCACACTGACCAGGACGATATAGAGTCCCTCCCCGGCGCGCGCCTTGCTCTGGGTTTTCTTCACGCTTCTCCTCGCAGGTTCGATGGGATCATTCGGGATACCCCGGGTGCTGGCTACACTGGAACGGAAACGTCCACACGGGCCACGATGGCGGCGACGGAATGGCACTCAGCGGCGGGATTGCCCTGAATACCGATGCACGCATCAGAGCCCGACCAACCATACACAACCTCGGGGAATCGGACCAGCCGACCACCCGGATCCAAGGAGCACAGCCATGTCTTCATCCGGCGAACCGTCAGACACCGAACTTCGTCGACGATTGACCCCTGAACAGTACCGGATCGCCCGGGAGGGCGGCACCGAGCCCGCCTTCACGGGGGCCTATCATGCGCACAAGGAACCGGGCCGTTATCGCTGCGTCGCCTGCGGGGCCGAACTGTTCCGTTCGGACGACAAGTACGATTCCGGCTCGGGCTGGCCCAGTTACACGGCACCGGCCACGGCCGGGGCCGTGAGTGAGCACCGGGACGTGAGCCACGGCATGGTGCGCACCGAGGTGCGCTGCGCTCGATGCAATTCCCATCTCGGGCACGTGTTCCCGGATGGTCCGAGACCCACGGGCCTGCGCTATTGCATCAACTCGGCGGTACTGGAGTTCGAGGCGGAGTAGGCCCGGCCGAGACCGCGACCACGACGGGGGCGTCAGGCAACGCCGCCTTCACGCTCCCGGTCGATGTCCTCGACCCGGGACTCGAGGGTCTCGATGTGCCGGGTCGTCGCCTGGGGCGAAGTGGTGCGACGGGCCAACAGCGAATACGCCGCCGGAATCACGAACAGGGTGAACAGGGTCGCGAAGAGAACCCCGGAAAACACGGCGACCCCGATCACGAAGCGGGTTTCCGCACCGGGACCCGTCGCCAGGATCAGCGGAATGGAACCCGCGACCGTGGTCAGCGCCGTCATCAGCACCGGGCGCAGCCGCATGCTCGACGCCTCGATCACGGCAACGCCGAATTCCCGGCCGTGGTCCCGCAACTGGTTCGCGAACTCGACGATCAGGATCCCGTTCTTGGCCGCCAGACCGATCAGCATCACCATGCCGATCTGGCTGTAGATGTTGATGGTCTGCCCGGTGAAATGAAGGCCCAGCAGGGCACCCACGATCGCCAGCGGCACCGTGAGCATGATCACGAAGGGATGAATGAAGCTTTCGAACTGCGCGGCCAGCACCAGATACACCACCAGCAGCGCCAGCACGAACACGAAGTAGACCGCCTGCGCCCCCTCGCGCAGATCGAGCGACTCGCCCTTGTAGTCGATGCGCGCCTCGGGAGGCAGGACCTCGGCCGCGGCGGCGTCCAGGGCCGAGAGCACCTGACCGAGCGTATAACCCTCCTCGACCGAGGCGGTCAGCGTGATCGCACGGGATCGGTTGTAGCGCTCCAGGGAACCCGCGCCGGCCGCTTCCTCGTAGGTGATGAGGCTGGACAGCGGAATCAGCACGCCTGAACTCGAGCGCACGTACAGGTTGGCGATATCTCCGGGGGTTCGGCGCTGATCCGACCGTCCCTCGACGATCACGTCGTATTCCTCGCCACCCTGGATGAAGGTGGTCACGGTACGCCCGCCCAGCATCACGTCCAGCGTGCGCCCGACCGCAGCCAGCGAAACGCCGAGGTCCGCGGCCCGGTCCTGGTCGATCTGTACCGAGATCTGCGGCTGCGTGGGCTTGTAGTCGAGATCGAGCCGCGCCAGACCGGGAATCTGTTCCGCGCGCTCCAGCAGCAACCGGCCCCATTCGGCCAGTTGCTCGTAGTCGGGACCGGCGATCACGAACTGCACCGGCTGCCCGATGCGGCCACCGGAGAGCCCCTGGCGCATCACGACGTTGCTGCGGATGCCCGGAATCCCGGCCAGCGAGGCGTTGATCTCGTCCATGACCTCCCAGGAGGAACGCTCGCGGTCGTCCCAGTGCTCCATGATCACGATCACGAAGCCGTTGTTCACCACCTCGGCGTTCCCGAACGAGCGCGGCGTACGCACCATGATGCGGCGCACGCCGCCGTCCTCGGTCAGCGGCAGCAGCCTCCGTTCGACCTCGGCCATCTGCTCGCGCATGTACTCGAAGCTCGCGCCCTCGGGGCCGGTGACCATGACGAAAAACGCACCGCGATCCTCGCGCGGCGCGAATTCCTCCGGAATCACGCTGAACAGCCACCAGGCACCGCCCAGGCTCAGCAGCAGGACCGGAACGACGACCCAGGAGTGGCGGAGGCTGCGTTGCAGCGCGCGGGCATACCCCCGTTCGACGGTGGCAAAACCCCGGCTGACGACACGCGCCATGCCGGTCTCGTCATCGCCCTTGTGCATCAGGCGTCCGGCGAGCACCGGTGCGAGCGTCAGGGCGACGAGGCTGGAGAACACCACCGCGATCGCGATCGCAAGCGCGAACTCGGTGAACAGCCGTCCGACGGTGCCGCTCAGGAAGGCCAGCGGAACGAACACCGCCACCAGCACCGAGGTGGTTGCGACGATCGCGAACCCCACCTGGCGGGCGCCCCGGTAGGCCGCAAGCAGTCCGGGTTCGCCGCGCTCGATCCGGCGGTGGATGTTTTCCAGCATCACGATCGCGTCGTCGACCACCAGCCCGATGGCCAGCACCAGCGCCAGCAGGGTCAGCAGGTTCACCGAGAACCCCATCGCCGCGACCCCGATGAAGGTCGCGGTGATGGCCACGGGCACGGTCACGGCGGGAATCAGCGTGGCGCGCCAGCTGCCCAGGAACAGATAGATCACGAAGACCACCGCACCGGTGGCGATCGCGAGCGTGACGTAAACCTCGCGGATCGCGCCCTCGATGAACACCGAGCTGTCGTAGGTAACGACCAGCGATGTGCCCTCCGGCAACTGGTCCTGCAGTTCCCGGGCGACCCGCTTGGCCCCGTCGGCGACGTCGAGGACGTTGGCATTGGCCTGGCGAATGATGCCCAGTCCCACCATGTCCTCCCCGTTGCCCCGGAATTCCGTGCGCTCGGAATCCGATCCCAGCGTCACCTCGGCCACTTCCCCGAGGCGGACCAGGTGCTGGTTGTCGGCCCGCTTGATCGTGAGACTGGCGAAGTCCTCGACCGTCCGGTACATCCGGTCGACGCGCACCTTGAATTCGCGATCCACGGAGTCGATGCGCCCGGCGGGAAGCTCGACGTTCTCGCGGCGCAGGGCCTCCTCGACGTCGTTCACGGTGAGCCCCCGCGCTGCCAGGGCCTCCCGATCGAGCCAGATGCGCATCGCGTAGTTCCGGGCGCCGCCCACCCGGATCAGCGCGACGCCGTCGACCACCGACAGGCGATCGACCAGGTAACGCCGCGCATAGTCCGCGAGTTCCAGACCGTCCATCGTGGTGCTGGAGAGATTCAGCCAGAGGATGGGGCTGGCGTCCGCATCCGCCTTCGTCACCTGTGGCGGATCGACCTCGTCGGGCAGGAACCGCACGACACGCGAAACCGCCTCGCGGATATCGTTCGCCGCCGCGTCGATGTCACGGTCCAGGTTGAACTCGATGGTGATCGACGAGCGGCCGTCCCGGCTGGTGGACTGGATGTAGCGGATGCCTTCGATCCCGGCGATCCGGTCCTCGAGTCGCTGCGTCACCTCGCGCTCGATGATCTCGGCACTCGCGCCCGGGTAGTCTGCGCGCACCGTGATCACCGGGGCATCGATGTCCGGGTACTCGCGCAACGGCAGTTGCTGGTACGCGATCAGCCCGAACGTGACCAGCAGCAGGTTGAACACCACGGCCAGCACGGGCCGACGGTTGGAGATGTCGGAGAGAATCACGTCGCGGCCTCGTCGAGCACGCGGACCTCGCTGCCCGGGCGCACCCGCAGCACGCCCTCGGTCACCACGCGTTCGCCGTCCGACAGGCCGTCCAGCACCTCGACCTGTCCCGGCTGGCGTCGCCCGATGCGGATCTGCTGCCGCCGAGCCTTGTCGTCGCCGTCGATCACGAAGACGAAATGCTGGTCGGCGGTGGTCACCAGCGCTCCCTCGGGGATCGACAGTCGCTCCGCCGGGTCCAGCGCGATGCGGGTGGTCAGCAACATGCCCGGCCGCAGTTCACGGTCGCTGTTGTCGATCTCCGCACGCACGGTCAGGGTGCGCGTGGCGACATCGAGGCGGGTGGCCACCGCGCTGACGCGGCCCATGTAGACCCGGTCCGGAAAAGCGACGCTGCGCGCCTCGATCGGCATCCCCGGCCGGATCGCGCCGAGGAACCGCTCGGACACCGTGAAATCGACCTTGATCACGGAGATATCGTCCAGTTCGGCGATCGGCGTTCCCGGGGACACCAGGGACCCGGTGCTCACGCGACGCAGCCCGAGCACACCGGTGAACGGCGCCTGGATCACCCGGTCCGAGATGCGCGCCTCGACGCCCGCGAGGCGGGCCTCGGCCTCCTCGACGCGCGAGCGCTGCTGGTCCACCTGCTGCTGGGGGACGATCCCGTCCGCAGCCAGTCCCCGGATGCGGTTCAACTCCCGGCGCTGTTCGGTGAGCGTGACCCGGGCCTCGCGCTGCTCGGCGAATTCCTCGGCCGAGGCCAGGCGCACCAGCACCTGCCCGGCTTCCACCTGATCACCATCCTGGAAAGCGATCTCCGCCACGTGCGCGGTCACCGAAGCGGTCAGGGTCACCGATTCGTTCGCCTGCGCGGTGCCCAGGGATTCCAGCGTGGTTTCGAAACGCCGTGGGACCGCTTCGGCCACCCGCACCGGAATGCGGCGATCGACCGTCGGGGCCGCCACAGGGCCGGCACCGCGGTCGCCCTGTCCCTGCGTGACCCAGTACCAGGCGCCCGCAGCGGCGGCCGCTCCGAGGAGCACGACGATCGCCAGCGCCCTCATGGCCGCGGGTCCGACGCGGGGCCGCCCCGGGTCCACGGAAATTCCGGGCGCCCGAGCCTCGGGCACCGGATCGAACGGTCGAAAGCATCACGCATAGCACAGAGACTCCAGAATCCCGTCGAAATTCCAAACGCGCTGCGAACACGGGTCTTCGGGCATCACCCCGTCGGGCGCGGAGGTCAGCGGATGAACGTGCGTGGTGCCGAGAGTCCGACCAGGCTGCCGTCGAAATAACGCTGCAGGAAGCCGTCGAAATCGTAGCGATCGCTGGCTTCCATCGCCGCCTGTTCAGTCAGCGAGTGCTGCGCCAGTTCGATCAGTTCCGCCTCGCGCGGCAGCGGCGCACTGCTGCGGAACGCTTCACGGTGCTGCTCGGACAGCCTGCGCGCGTAGCGGTAGAAGCCTTCCTCGCGCGCCATCATGTCCTCGAGCATGCGCGCCGACGGCGTCAACCCCGGTTGTTCGACCTTGCCCCACTGCTCGCTCAACGACCGCCGGTAGGGATCTCCCGGCAGCCCCTGATCGAGCATCGCGGCGACCGGCTGCATCTGCGCCAGGATCTCGCGGGCCATCGAACGCATCGGCATCGGGCCGCGCTCGCAGCGCAGGACCAGTCCCTCCTCGCGCCCGTGATGCGCGACCGCCAGCAGGTTCGCATCGATATCCGCCATCGCTGCAGCCGACAGCGGTGCGCTGGGCATCAGCAACGAAGCCAGGCACAGGGTTTCCAGGAACCGCAGCTGGCTCTCGTCGACGCCGAGCGGGTGTTGGGCATTGACGTCCACGGAGCGCAGCTCGACATAGGCGATGCCACGCGACTCCAGCGCATCGGTGGGCTTCTCGAAGCGTTCCAGCGGCTGTTTCGGCCGGACCGAACTGTAGTACTCGTTCTCGATCTGCAGGATGTTGGCGTTCAGCTGCCGGTACTCGCCATCGACCTTCACGCCGATGCGCGCCCACTCCGGGCTCTCGGTGCCGATCGCGCAGCGCAGGCTGTCCACGTACTCGGCCAGCGAATTGTAGTTGGCCTTGATCCCGGTATCGGCCTCCTTGCGGTTCGTGTAGCCGATGTCGCCCATGCGCAGGCTGGTGGCGAACGGCAGATAGCTGCTGTCGTCGTCGAAATCCTCGAGTTGTGCGCCGCGGCCGTCGAGATAGGAATTGCACACCGCCGGGGAGGCCCCGAACAGGAACGGCACCAGCCAGCCGAAGCGCAGCAGGTTCCGGATCATCCCCATCATCGCGTCGTCGCGGAATTCGCGGCTGTCCGCCGCGCCCCGCAGCTGCGCCAGCACCGGCCACAGGGACGGCTGCGGCGAATAATTGAAATGCACGCCCGCGATCACCTGCATCCGCCGCCCGTAGCGGTGCCCCAGCCCGATCCGGTAGACGGTCTTCATGCGGCCGGCGTTGGAGTGCCCGTACTGCGCAACCGGGATCGATTCGTCGTCGGCCATGGCGCAGGGCATGCTGGTGGCCCACAGGATCTCGTCGCCGATGCGGGCCGCCGCGAACGCCTGCAGGTCCTGCAGGAACCCAAGGGTCTCGCGCACATCGTCGAACGGCGGGGTCACCAGTTCCAGCAATGCCTCGGAGTAGTCCGTGGTGATGTAGGGATGCGTCAGCGCCGAGCCCAGGGCCTGCGGATGCGGCGTTTGCGCGATCGAACCCGCCGCCTGCACCCGCAGCGTCTCCTTCTCCAGACCGATGCGCCCGCGCAGCGCCTGCGGCGGGAGGCGATCACCG
>Ga0207796_1000559_pt1 | contig 14536 bp, 17 predicted proteins | sample Pon1CUnioCityCA_6_FD_187274 | JGI IMG/M metagenome (GOLD analysis project Ga0207796, IMG submission 187274) | Marine sediment microbial community from Union City, CA, USA - Pond 1C Sediment 1 (SPAdes) | ecosystem: Environmental > Aquatic > Marine > Intertidal zone > Salt pond sediment ...
CCAGGCCGCTCAGCAGCGTGGCGTGGGACAGCCAGGACTGTCCGCCGAAGATGGGGGCGTTCAGCAGGCCCGTCACCATGTGCAGGCCGGCCGCCTTGACCCGCTTCTCCAGCGTGTCCAGCGTCGGGCCGAGTATCGGCGAGTAGCGTTCGTCGAAAAGCGCCGAGACACCGTAGGACTCGATGAAGCCGAGGATCACGTCCGTCTCGGCCAGCCGCTCCAGGCGCACGGGGGTCGCGGGCGAGGTATCTCCCGCGAGCGTTTCTTCGAACGCCGCCTGTTCGAAGTGCGCGCTGCGGCCAAAGCGGACCTGGTCATACACGAGGGTAATGGCCGGAGTGATCGCTCGCGGCAGCTTGCTCAGCGGCGGGCCAGCATGAAGGGCCGTGATCCCCCAGGCGCCGGCCAGCGCAAAGACCAGTCCGAGCGCCCCCACGGCAGGGCCTCGGCCCGAGACCGCGAACAGCAGGCGGTGAAGCAGGAAGGCCAGCACCAGCAGCAGGAGAACCAGTCCGGCGCCGGCCAGCACGGCACCCGGAACCGATACGCTGCCCACGAGCATGTGATAGACCGACCGCGCGAGCGGATAATCGAGGTAAACGTTCACCCGGCGGGACAGGCTCGCCAGGGCGAGTGCGTCGGCCAGCGCCAGCAGGACCAGGAGAGAGGTCGTCACGCCGACCAGCCAGGACAGCAGGTGGCTGGTACGTCCCCGCGGCAGCAATGCGAACATTCCGGTGAGCAGCAACGCTTCCAGGGCCAGCCAGTTCGGGCCCGGGCCCGCGTGCCGCGGTATTTCCAGCGCCAGCAGCAGTACGTTCAATATGGCGAATGCGACAATAAGGCGCAGCAATATCGACTCCAGGGGAAAGGGATCCGGCCGGCGACCAACCGTGCCACGATGACCGGTTGGGCACAACTTCACTGCGCGGCAGCGCCGTGGTAACACTTCCCCGGGTCCTGGCCAGGAACCCGGCGCCGGGAGGCGGGTGGGCGTCGAGGTCGGTGGCGCCTATCGCAACAGGCTCATGCGCCGCATGACACCGTCGCGCCGTACCCGCCAGTGGTAGAGCGCACCGGCCACGTGCAACACGATCAGCCCGGCGATCGTGATGCCGACGACCCGATGCCAGAAGAACAGCGTGTCGGACAGTTCACGATTGCGGTCGATCAACCCGGGGAGCTCGATCGTGAACAAGTGCACCGGGTAGCCGCCGGAAGCCGTCGCCAGCCAACCCAGGACCGGCATCACGAGGAGCAGGACGTAGAAAAGGTCATGCACGGCCCGGCTCGCGATCCGTTGCGGAGCGGGCAGGGGCACGGCGTATCCGGGTTTCCCCAGCCCCAACCGGGCGGCGACACGCAAGACCATCAACCCCAGGATCAGGACACCCAGCGTCTTGTGCGTGGTGTACGTGAAGTCGGTTCCTGCGGCACCGAACTCGGCGCGCAGGCCATCGAAGCCCAGATAGCCGATGGTCCCGCCCGTTGCCAGCGCAAGCAGCACGATGGCGGCGATCAGCCAATGCAGCAGCCGTTGGATCAGGGCATAGCGGGGAAGGGGCGGGGCGTTGGAAGGCATGCGTGCTCCAAAGTCACGAGGGGAGGTTCAGGATGCTGGGATTTCGAACTCCAGAAATGCGCGGAGTTCCGGGTCCTCCGCTGGAATTTCGGGTATGGGTCCCCGCGGGGAGCCCTTACGGGCTTCGCAAGAGCGCTCCGTTGGCGCGTGGGGGGTCGATTCGCCCCACTGCTTGACCGCAACCCCGCCCCGCCGTAACCTCTGCAGCGCTCGGGCGGTTAGCTCAGCGGTAGAGCACTGCCTTCACACGGCAGGGGTCACTGGTTCGATCCCAGTACCGCCCACCACACTTTCCTCAAGAACACGACACCCGTCTGCGCAAGCCCGGGTGTTTTCCATTTTTCAGGGCATGAAAAAGCCCCGGACAATGCCGGGGCTCGCGCGGAAGGAACCGATGGCTCCATCCTCAGTCCGGGTCGAAACGACCCGAAACCGGTTTACTGCGCGGTGACGTTCGCGGCGCTGGGACCCTTCGGGCCCTGCTCGACGTCGAACGACACGGTCTGGCCTTCCGCCAGCGACTTGAAGCCGCTGCCCTGGATGGCGCTATGGTGGACGAATACGTCCTTGGAGCCGTCGGAAGGCGTAATGAAGCCAAAGCCTTTTTCGTCACTGAACCACTTAACTGTGCCTGAAGCCATTTCGGTTTTCTCTACTGTATTGGATTTGCATTGGATGATATCGAGGAAAGACTGAAGGGCTTACAGGTCCAAAAAGGGACATACGGCCAGGAAGAGCTGAGGCCGGAAGAACCGGAAATTCGAATCTGCTTGACCGATCGATGATCGGCCGATTATGAAGCGTACTCACGCCCGTTTGACTACCTCGCGGCCATTATCCACCCAAAAGCGCTGTGACCGTTAGTTTTTTTTTGCACGAGGTCGCTTGGGGGAAGCTCGGTGGAGCGGAAATCGGGCGAATCTCGGAACATCGGGAGGCACCATGGGGAAGGAAAAGGAACCGGTCACCCAGGCGGTCCGCGCGTTGCGGGCTGCCGGGGTCCGGTTCGAGGGGCACCCCTACCGCTACGTCACGGGCGGCGGCACTGCGCAGTTCGCGAGCGAAATGGGCGTGGACGAACACCTCGTGATCAAGACGCTGATCATGCAGGACGACACCGGAGCCCCGATGGTGGTGCTGATGCACGGCGATCGGCAGGTGTCGGTGCGCGAACTGGCCCGGCAGGTCGGCGCCCGGCACGTCGAGCCCTGTGCGCCCGCGGTGGCCGACCGGCACTCGGGCTACCAGGTGGGCGGAACCTCGCCGTTCGGCACCCGGCGCACGATGCCGGTGTACTGCGAGGCCAGCATCGCCGAACTGCCTCGCGTGTATATCAACGGCGGCAAGCGCGGCTACATCATCTCGCTGGATACGACGGACCTGCTTCGGGTTTTGCAACCCGCGCTCGTGCGGATGAGTCAGCCTGAAAAGTAGCTTGAAGAGTCGGCTCGGGCAGTGCTCCATTGAAGGGTGCGAATCTGCATGCCCAGCGCGGCCGGTTAGCCAGAAAAGGGTGAAAAATCACGGCCAGCGGTTGGATTACAATGACCGCCCAAAGATTCGGCGACCCAGGGAATGAGGCATGGAAATCGCGTATATCCTCGCGGCGTTTCTGGGTGGACTGGGGGCGATGCTGCTGCGCCTCCCGCCACTCGTCGGTTTTCTCGTTGCCGGGTTTGCGCTGAACTTTCTCGGCTACTCGCTGACTCCCACGCTGGAGACGCTTGCGAACCTCGGGGTCACGCTGCTGCTGTTCACCATCGGGCTCAAGCTCGACGTCCGGACGCTTCTGCGCGGGGAGGTCTGGGCGGGGGCGACGGTGCACATGGTGGCCTCCAGCGGGTTGCTGATCCTGCTGCTGTCCCTGTTCAAGTTCACCGGCATTGCCCTGTTGCAGGAAAGCGGCTGGCAGACCCTGCTGCTGCTGTCCTTCGCGCTCTCGTTTTCGAGCACGGTGTTCGCGGTCAAGGTCCTCGAAGAGCGCAGCGAATCGCAGTCGTTCTACGGCCGGCTGGCGATTGGCGTGTTGATCATGCAGGACATCTTCGCAGTGCTTTTCCTGACCGCGTCGACCGGTTCGATCCCCAGCCCCTGGGCGCTGTTGCTGTTTCTTCTGCTGCCGGCAGCGCCTCTGCTGCGAAGCCTGCTCGACCGGGTCGGGCACGGCGAGATGCAGATCCTGTACGGAATCCTGCTCGCGCTGGTGCTCGGCTATGGCCTGTTCGACGCGCTGGGTGTGAAAGGCGACCTGGGCGCCCTGATCATCGGGATGCTGCTCGCGCCCCACGCGGCCTCACACCACCTGGCGCGATCGCTCTTCCACATGAAGGAGCTTTTCCTGGTCGGTTTCTTTCTCTCCATCGGGCTGTTGGCGCTGCCGACCTGGGACCTGATCGGGCTCTCGTTGCTTCTCCTGCTTCTGGTGCCGATCAAGAGCATCCTGTTCCTGCTGATCTTCAGCGGGTTCCGGCTGCGCAGCCGGACGTCGGCCCTCGCCACGCTGAGCCTCAGCAACTACTCGGAATTCGGCTTGATCGTCGCGGCGCTCGCGGTGGCCCAGGGGTGGTTTGCTCCCGAGTGGCTGGTGGTCCTCTCGCTGACGGTTGCGATCAGTTTCGTGCTGGCGTCGCCCTTGAACGCCGCGAGCGAGGCGGTTTACCACTGGCTGGACCGGTTTCTGCCGACCCGGCCGCCCGAGCGACTGCATCCGGCCGACCGGCCGATCGAGATCGGCGACGCCCAGGCCGTGGTCATGGGCATGGGCAAGATCGGCCGTGGCGCCTACCAGCGTCTTCAGGACGAATACGGCCTGCGGGTGCTGGGGATGGACAACGACGGCGGAAAGGTCCGTCGCCTCAGGGCGGAAGGGTATGAAGTCATCGCCGGGGATGCCGTGGATTCCGACTTCTGGGAGAAGATGATCACCTGCGCCCAGGTACGGATCATCCTGCTCGCGATGCCCAGTCACCACGGGAATCTCTATGCGCTCGAGCAGCTCCGCCACCGCGCGTTTCCCGGGAAGATCGCGGCGATCGTGGAATACCCGGAAGAGATCCCGATTCTCCGGGAAAACGGGGCCGACGTGGTCTTCCACGTGTACGAGGAAGCAGGCCTCGGACTGGCCGACAGCGCGGCGGAAGCCGCCGGTCTTCGGCGCTAGCGGGCCGCGGGCATGGGTGTGCGCGGTCGAGCCCGTGAGTGCGCGGTCTACCCCGGCTGATTCCGCATGTGATCGGCGAGCCCGGCGAATGCCTGGCGAATCCCTTCGCGCACGTCGGTCGGCATCGGTTGCTCGTCGAGCGCCTGGTTCATGCAGAGCATCCACTCGTCGCGGGCACGCGTGTCGATCGGAAAGGGCAGGTGGCGCCGGCGCAGCATCGGGTGCCCGTACTCCTCGATGTAAAGCGGCGGGCCGCCGAGCCAGCCGGACAGGAACTTGAACAGCTTTTCCCGCGAGGTCCGGAGATCCGCCGGGTGCAGTTTGCGGATCTCCCACGCCTCCGGAAGGCTGTCCATCAGGTCATAGAAGCGGTTCACCAGCGCCCTTACCGCGGGCTCTCCACCCATCTGCGCGTAGGGGGTCGGGATTGCGTCGGCCGTGGTCATCGAAGGAATTCCCCAGACATCTGGAATCCCGATTCTAGCGGACCGCGTGCGCGACGTTCGTATCCGCACGCGAGGTCAGCGGGAGCCACCCGAAAGGCGTTCGAGCATGCGTTCGCGATAGGCCTCGCGGAGCCCGCTCTCCTGCTGCGGGGAATCTCGCGGGGCGGAGGTTGCGGGTGCATCGACGCGCAGATGTTCACGTGGCCAGGTGAACCGCTCCTCCGGAGGCGGCACCCTTTCCCAACGCGCGGCGGGTCCGGTGGATTCGGGGTTGCGCTGCGTCGTGATGTCGGTGCCACGGTCGTCCCGGTGAATCACGGTGTGCCCGTCCCGGTGCCGGATGATTCGAGTCTCGGACGGCCCCAGTGAGTGGTATTCGATGACCCGGTGCGAGCCTTCGGGCGTGTGCACGTCGGCCGCGACACAGCCGGTCGTGGCCAGGATGGCGACGACCAGCGGGCCGATCACCCGGTTCCGGGCCCTCGCGATCGGCATCGCGTTCATCGTTCGGGTCTCCCTTTCCCCGTGTTGGAGCGGGCGACCCGCGGCAAGGCTGGGACACCCCGCTCCCGATCCGCATGAGGTCCGCGGATGGCTGACTGGCCTCTGCATCCCTGGTTGGTCTGGTTGATGTTCACCCGGCCTTCCTGGTAGGTGTGGTTTTCGTTGGTCTCGCCGCATTGGGACGTGCGGTTGATGTTCACCTGGCCGTTCTGAAACGTGGTGTTGAGGTTGGCCTCGGCTCCCAGCGCCGGTGCAGTGCCGGTCAGCAGCAGGCCGAGCAGTGCGAGCCTGGCCATTGGAGTCGGTTTTGGTCGGTATCCTTTCATGACGGGCTCCCGATGGGGTTGACGGGTTTCGGGTGTTTCGAATGCCCCGGGCCGGCGCGGCTTTCTCGAAGCCGCGCGCGGGACGGGTTGGGCTGTCATTCCCGCCGCAGACCGCTGCGCGGACCGGGCGGGACGTAGTGAAGCTGACGTACGCTGTTGTCGTTCAGCGTGCCGGCTTGCCGCGTGTACACCTCGTTGCGCTGACCTGCCTGCACGGTTCGGCTCATGTTGACGGCACAGTTCTGGTCTACCCGGGCCTGGTTGATTCGGTCGATCTGCACGTTCACGTCGAAACAGGGTCCCGAGGTCCTAGGGAACCCCGCGTCGGCGGATGCCAATGGTGCGAGGGCCAGCCAGACCGCGCCCACCAACAGAGAAAGTCTTTTCATGATCGGTTGCCTCGAATGCGTTCAGGGTGGGCCGGTGCCCGTGATCCGGGCACCGGCGGCGGGGTCAGTCGCGCGGCTTTCCGCGGACCAGGCTGCTGCGGTTGGCGAAGCCGGTCTGCCGGGTTTCGTTGTAATTGACCCGGCCGAACTGACCCGTCTGGTTCCAGTTCTCGACGCCCCGCTGGCGGGTCCGATTCGCGTTGTCGAGCCCCTGCTGGTAGGTTGCGTTGTCGTTGAGATAGCCGGTCTGCGAGGTGTCGTTCGTGTTGATGCGGCCCTCCTGGATGGTCGTGTTCACGTTGCCTTGCGCGGCGGCCGTTCCGGCGAGCGCAACGAGCACGGCGGCAATGGCGAGGGCGGTCAACGGGGTCTTTTCGATTTTCATGGTCTCTACCTCTTCGGTTGGTCGTGATGGATGGTTCTTCGCCTGGAGCAACGGGCCGGTCCATCGTCGGGTGCGGCCCGGCCAACGGAACCGGCCTATCGGGTTTCGTTGGCGAGATCAGGGTAGGCCGGGTCTTCTGAACCATGACTGAACCGATCGGGGAAACTTCAGGGATGCATCTCCGGGGGCGCCCCAGACGCTTCGGGCGTTGTGGTCGAGGGATCGACGGGAGCGGCTTCGAGGGGAGGGGCTGGCGATGGTCGCCGTTCTATTGACGGGAGCGGTGCTTGGTTTCTCCGCCGGCGTCGCGCCCGGACCGTTGCTCGTTCTCGTGATCTCACAGACGCTGCGGTTCGGCGTTCGCTCGGGCTTCAAGGTCGCCGTGGCGCCGTTGATCACCGACCCGCCGATCATCGTGCTGACCCTGCTGCTGGTCTATCAGCTTTCGGAACTGGCGCCGGTTCTCGGACTGCTCGCGATGTTTGGCGCAGCGTTCGTCGGATATCTTGGATGGCAGAGCGTTCGTTTTCAGGGAGAGGAGGTGGTCGTGGGCAGCGGGGTGCGGGATCGGTCGCTGCAGAAAGCCATCCTGGCCAGCGCGCTCAGTCCCCACCCCTGGCTGTTCTGGCTCAGCGTGGGTGGACCCATCATCGTGCGCGCAGCCGAGGACACCTGGGTGCCGGCCGCGGGTTTCGTGGCGGTGTTTTACGGGGTACTGGTCGGATCCAAGCTGGCGCTTGCGCTGCTCACCGCGCGTTCGCGCCTCTGGCTGACCGGCAGCGTCTATACGGCGGTGATTCGAAGCCTCGGAGTACTGCTCTGGGTTCTGGCGGTCCTGCTTTTTTACGATGGTCTGCAGATGTTCCGGGTGTGAAACAGCCGCGATTCCTAGGGGGCATGAGTGACGAACGCGCTATCGGCGGGTCGAAACCGTTTTCCCGGGCAATGCGGGAAGGGGTGCGATGAGGCCGTCGGTATGCGCATGTTCGCCCTCGTGTCCGGGCAGATGCGCGTGCAGGTGGGTGTGGGCGTGTGCGTGGGGATGGCGGTGCAGAAGGGCTTCGGTCAGGCGCCCGTCCTGGAGCAGCACCGCCCGGTTCGCGAGACGTTCGATCAGCCGCGCGTCGTGCGAGACCAGCACCATCGCCTGGGGCAGTTGCTCGAGGTGGTCGAGCAGTCGCTGCAGGGTGGCTTCGTCGAGTCCGTTGCTGGGTTCGTCCAGCAGCAGCACCTCGGGCTTCATCGCGAGCACGGTGGCCAGCGAAACCAGCCGCTTCTCGCCGCCCGAGAGCTTGTGGGTGACGCGATCGGCGAACGTCGCGAGCCCGAGTTCGGCGAGCGTGCTGCGGGCAACCTGCAGGGCTGCGTCGCGGCCCATGCCCAGGTTCAGCGGGCCAAAGGCGACGTCCTCGAGCACGGTCGGGCAGAACAGCTGGTCGTCCGGGTCCTGGAAGAGCAGGCCGGCCTTTGCCCGGACTTCCCGAAAGTCCCGTTCGTGCGCGCGCTCCCGACCGAAGGCGCGGATGCACCCCGCGTCCGGACGCAGAAGGCCCACGAACAGGTGCAGGAGGCTGGTCTTGCCGACGCCGTTGGCCCCCAGCAGCGCCACGCGCTCCCCCGGGTGCAGTTCGAAGTCGACCTGTTCGAACACGGGGCGCGAGGGATAGCCGAAACGCACGCCCCGGAGGCTCAGGAGCGCCGCCGTCATTGCAGGGCCTCAAGGACCAGAACTGCCGCCAGCAAAAGACCGAAAGCCAGCGCATGGAAGCTGTCCTGTACACGCCAGCGATAGTCTTCCAACAGATACAGGCGACCGTCGAAGCCGCGGCATTTCATCGCCGCCAGGATGCGTTCCGAGCGCTCCAGGCTCCGTACCAGCAGCATGCCGATGAGCCAGCCGAAGCTGTTCCAGCTATGCCGGTCGCTCCGGGGAACGAACGCCCGCGCGCGCATGGCCTGGCGCAGGCGCGTGAATTCGGCGTCCAGCACATCGACGTAGCGCACGGTGAACAGGAACAGATGCACCAGCTTTTGGGGCACGCGCAAGCGACCCAGCGCGTGTCCGAGGGTCGCGGGCTCAAGGGTTCCCAGCAAGGCGAGAAGCATGAGCACGATCGCATTGGCACGCAGCAGAATCTGGGTAGCCAGCAGCAGGCCCTCGTGGCTTGCCTGCAGGGGTCCCAGGCTGAGCCAGGGGGTGCCGGACACGCTGAACGGCAGCAGGACCAGCAGCACGAGCATGAAGCTTTCCAGCGCCAGCAGACGCCGCAGCGTGCGTCTTGCCGGAAGACCGGCCGCGAGTGCCGTGCCCAACGCGATGCCGAGCGCGAGCAGCAGCGCCGGCAGGCTGTACAGACTCACCGTCACACTGGCGAATGCCAAAGCCGCGAGAATGCGCAGGCGCGGGTCGCGGTCGGAAAGCCAGGGCCGGGTGGATGTTCCGGCAGTCAACAGCGGGCGGGTCATGGGCGTCGACGGCCTCCGTACCACCAGAGTCCGAGGCCGGCCAGTCCCACGATGTAACCGATTCCGCCGAGTACGTCCTGCAGGCGAACCCGTGCGTCATGCACCTCGAGCTGTTCGCGCAGGGGACGCAGCTGGCGAGCGACGGACTGCTCCACCCAGGCTGCAATCGTTTCTTCGGAAACGGCGGGATGTTGGTCCGGCTGCGCAGGCTCGGGCGCCGGGGGCACCTGCGCGGACGGCGTGGGTGTTCGGTTGACCGGGGGGCTGGCGCCGAGACCGGCCGGCAGCGTGTCGGCGGGGAGGGTCCAGCGCGCGAGGTGTCCGTCGCCGCTATCGGCGACGATCACATGATCGATCCGGTCCCGGGGTTTGTAACGAAACGTCCCGTCTGCATCGGGCACGAGGCGCGCCAGCTCGTTGCCATCGGCATCGGTCACCGTGATCGTGGCCCCGCTCGCCTTCGCTCCGCCCACGAAATAGGCAGAGCCGGCGATATGATCGCCGTCCACGAGTGCGAAGACCTTGAGCTTGTGCGCAAGCGCGGGGCCGGCACCCAGGAGTATCAGGCCGCAAACGAGCCAGGGCCATGGTCTGGTCATCCGGCTTTCTCCCCTGCGAAGAGCAGTTCGGGCGCGACGCGCCACAGGAATCCGACGATTGCCCCGGTCACGACGGCTTCGACCAGCAGCAACGGGGCGTACGTGGCCAGAATCACCTTCGCGGCCACCGAGTAGGCCGGGTCGCTCAGGCCGAGTGACAGGGCCACCATCAGCCCGGTCAAGGTGATCCCGAGGGCGCCGGCGAGCGCGCCGATGACGAACCCGTTGGCTCGGTAACGCCGCAGAAATGCCCCGAACAGCGCGGAACAGAGGAGGGCGGGTAACGCGATGTTCATCGTGTTCACACCCAGCACCAGGAGTCCACCGAAGCCGAAGAAGGCCGCCTGGAGCACCAGGGCGACCAGGATGGCGGGGACCGCGGCCCAACCGAGCACCAACCCCATCAGGCCGTTCAGGACGAGGTGCACGCTGCTGGGCCCCACCGGGACGGTGATCAGCGAGGATACGAAAAATGCCGCCGAGAGGACGGCGGCCTGCGGGATCTGTTCGTACTCGAGCCGGCGCAGCGCCACGACCAGGGCACCCGCGGTGACCGCGGCCCCGGTCAGCAGCACGGGCGCGCTCAGAACGCCGTCAGGGATGTGCGCGATGGCGGCGTCTCCCGTTCAACGCATGTCGCGGGTGTGCACCCAGATCAGGCCCCCCCGCTCCACGGGCACCGCTTCGCCGGCCGGATTTGGCATCGGTTCTTCCGCCTCGATCAGCGCGGCAAAGCCCCACCAGCCCGCCCGCGGCATCGCATAGGCGAACACACCCTGGGCATCGGCCTTGATCACCTGGGTCACGAAGGCATCCGCCGGGATCGACACCGCGCCGTCGTTTTTCCACTCGACCTCGACCTCGGCGAAGGGCACGGGGGCTCCATCGGCAAGCACGACCCCGCGGAACAGGTTCCCGGTCCACAGCCCGTACGGCCGCGTCAGGGGCTGGATTTCCACCGGCAGACCGACGAGATCGCCCCAGCCTTCTTCGGCGCCATAGGCGTCCACGACCACCTTGGTGTAATGGATGATCATCACGCCCTCGGCAGGCTCCCAGTAGGGGGCGGGCTCGACGAAGAACTGGTAGCCTCCGGGCCGTGCAATCCGGTATTCGGCGCGGAAAGCGGGTTGATCGTCCACCCGCACGGGCGTCAGGGCCCCACGGAGATCTTCGAGTCCCGCGGGTCCAAGGACGCCGAAGCGGACCGGGGCTGCCATGGCCATCGCCGGGCCCTGCTCCATCGGGTGCGTGAAGGTCAGATCGAGGACGATTTCGTTACCGGTATGCTCGGTGACCAGATCGACACTGGGTATCAGTTCCTGGAAATGAGCCGTCGCGAGGGCAGGGAACAACAGGCAGGCCGCCAGCGCGAGGAGTCGCATCGCCACGTTTGGAAAAAGGGGTTGCATTCGGCGCTCCGATAGTATGACAAAAAGAGCAACGTTCATACTTTGCCGTTTTCGCGCAGCTGAAGCAAGCAAGATCCGGAGCGCCGCAACGCGATCGGAGCGTCGGGCCCATTGGCAGCTCGTGCTTCCTGGCTCAGACTTCCGGTGGACTTCCCCGATTCGCGGTAACGAGGACGACCGACCCATGGCTCTCCCTGAACGGACCCCGGCATGCTGATCCGCGACCCCGTGCACGGGGACATCGAACTCGGTTCTCTGGAGGCGGCGGTCCTCGACCTGCCGGAGATGCAACGATTGCGTGGCATCAAGCAGCTGGGGACCGCGCACTACGTGTTCCCGGGGGCCCTGCACACGCGATTCGATCATTCCATCGGGGTGTGTGCCGTGGCCCACCGGTTGCTGGCCGGACTGCGCCAGACCGGTACCGGCATCCCAGCGGAACTGGAGGACCTCATCGGGGTTGGGGCACTTCTGCACGACGTCACGCACGTGCCCTTTGGACACACCCTCGAAGACGAACGGCGCCTTTTCCCGCGTCACGACAAGGGCACCCGGCTCGCGCGAATGCTCGAAGGCGGACTGGGGGACGCGCTACGCCGGCTGGGGGTGTTCGAGCCCGTTGCAGGACTGCTGAATGCGCGCCCCAACGCGTTACCGCGCTGGGCTCCGGCGGTCATTGCCAGCACGCTGGATGCGGATCTCCTCGACTATCTGCGGCGCGACAGCTATTTCGCAGGCCTGGCGCACGATTACGACGATCGGATCTTTCGCTATTTCACCGTGGTGAAGGACGAACTGGCGCTGCGCATGGTCAAGCACGGGATGGATCGCCCCGATGCACGTTCCGAGGTCGTTCAATTGCTGCGCATGCGCTATTTTCTGACCGAGCGCGTCTACTATCACCACACGAAGGTGGCCGCTGGCGCGATGGTCTCCAAGGCGGTCGAGATTGCGATCGACCATGGCATTCTGGCCGAAGAGGAACTGTTTTCGCTGAATGACTGGACTCTGGTGGAGCGGCTGGAACAGGCCTCGCTTACTGCACGATTGGCCCGGAGACTCAGCCGTCGGCAACTGCTCAAGCGCGGGTACGTGATTTCGGCGCGAACGGTGCCACAGGAACGGCGTGCAGCCCTGGTGCAGCGCTACCACGAGTCGCGGGTCTCGCGGGCCGAGGCCGAGACGGCATTGGCCACTGCACTGGGGCTGCCCCCGGAGGAAGTGATCGTCTACTGCCCGGCGCTGACCGTGATGAAAGAGGCGGGGGCCCTCGTCGAGACCGAAGCCGGCCTGTGCCGGCTCAATGACCCCGAAAACGCGGGCTTTGCGGAGATCGGCGCGATCGAGGAACGCTACGCGGGTCTCTGGCGCTTCTATGTCTTCGTCCCGGAGCAGGTCACGGCTCGCACGGCGACAGTGGCGGCGGACATGTTCGGCCACCCCAGCGAACATCTCAGGATCCCCTGAAATCTGGAGGCAATCGGATCCCGGGGCACCGCCGGCTTCGTTCCCTGTCGGCAGGAACTCGCATTACCATGTGGAACGCCCGGCGATGCACGCCGGGCGCAGCCGTGTTTCTTCCCTCACCAGCGGGAGTGCCGCACCATGACCGAGTCCGTGAATTCCGCTCCTGGCACTCCTGAGCCAGCCAGCCTGACCCTGGATGGACATACCTACAGCCTGCCGGTCGTCGAGGGCAGCGAGGGGGAGCGCGCGATCGACATCGGCAGTCTCCGGGCGCGGACCCGGCACATCACGCTCGACCCCGGATACGGCAATACCGGCAGTTGCGAGAGCGCGATCACCTTCATCGACGGTGACCGGGGCATCCTCCGGTACCGGGGCATCCCGATCGAACAGTTCGTCGACAGCCCCACGTTCATCGAGGTCGCGCTGTTGCTGATCTACGGGCAACTGCCGAGCCAGGAGGAGTACGAGCGCTTTTCCGAAGATCTGACGCGGTTCGCCAACATCGACGAGGGCATGAAGCACCAGTTCGAAGGGTTTCCGCGTTCGGCACCGCCGATGGCGATTCTGTCGGCGATGATCAACGCCTTGTCGTGCTACCACCCTGAACTGCACGAACTCGAGGACGAGACCGAGTTGCACCACGCGGCCGCGCGGCTGATCAGCAAGATCCGCACGATCGCCGCCTATGCGTTCCGGCACTCCCGCGGCCTGCCGTATATCTACCCGGATCCGGGCATGCGCTACGTGCCCAACTTCCTGCACATGATGTTCTCGCTCCCGTACCAGCAATACGTTTGTCCGAACGTCGTGCGCAAGGCCCTGAACCTGATCCTGATCCTGCACGCGGACCACGAGCAGAACTGCTCCACGTCGACCGTGCGCATGGTCGGCTCGAGCGGCGCGAACCTCTTTGCGTCGTGCGCGGCCGGTGTTTCCGCACTATGGGGTCCCCTGCATGGGGGTGCCAACGTCGCCGTGCTGAACATGCTGGAACAGATTCACCAGGGCAACATCACGCCCGAGGATTACGTGAAGCTGGCGAAAGACAAGGACAGCAAGGTCCGGTTGATGGGATTCGGCCACCGCGTCTACAAGAACTTCGACCCGCGTGCCCAGATGCTGCAGAAAGTGGCCGAGGAACTGGTGCCCGTGCTGAGCGGCAACGATCCGCTGCTGGGCATTGCTCGCCGGCTCGAGGACATCGCCCGGTCCGACCCGTACTTCATCGAGCGCAAGCTCTATCCGAACGTGGACTTCTACAGCGGCATCCTGCTGCGCGCGATCGGCATTCCGACCAACATGTTCACCGTGATTTTCGCGATGGGGCGATTGCCCGGGTGGATTGCGCACTGGTGGGAGCAGAACCAGACCGTGGGCGGACGGATCGCCCGGCCCCGGCAGATCTACACCGGCCCCACGCGGACCGATTACATTCCGATGGAAGAACGCGGACAGGACTAGACAGGGACACCGGATTCCCGGTCATTCGGGCGGAAGTTTGCGCGCCCGGTTCGGGGTTCCGGTACCGGTCGGGTCCTTGACGCTGCAGGAACGGGGGCAGGTCGTGCAACGCAGGCTGGCCGCCAGGCTCTTCCCGTGAGTGCGCTCCGTCGATCGCAAACCGGGCGCCCGAGCGCCCCAACGGCGCATCCCGAGCACCAGCGCAAGGAGCGCCGCAAGCACCGCCAGAATCCATGCCGAGGCGCTCCACGGATCCCGTGCAAGGGTCGCTGCCTGATAAAACACGGTCGCGGTGCCATAGGCGATGGCGGTGGTCCACCCCGCGACGAACAGCAT
>Ga0207796_1000560_pt1 | contig 14507 bp, 11 predicted proteins | sample Pon1CUnioCityCA_6_FD_187274 | JGI IMG/M metagenome (GOLD analysis project Ga0207796, IMG submission 187274) | Marine sediment microbial community from Union City, CA, USA - Pond 1C Sediment 1 (SPAdes) | ecosystem: Environmental > Aquatic > Marine > Intertidal zone > Salt pond sediment ...
CCCCGGCCGCTCCACGTGGCGCAACGACACGGTTTCACGGTCGACCCCGGCGTCGTCAAGGGCGCTCCACAGGTCGCCGCTGATCTCGCGCGTGCGCCACCCCGATACATACGACTCTGCGGTAGACGGGTCGAACCACGGCATGTCCTTCACCAGCGACGAGATGGCATCCGCCGCGGCCACGATGCCCGGACCGCACCAGTGCGTGTCCTGCCGGCAGTACATCGGCCCGCGCTCGCTCTCGCGCTGAGCCAGGAACACCTCCGTCAGGTCGAGAACGTCCAGGCCCTCGGCGCGCAGCCGATCGTAGAACTCGCGATGGGCCGCATCCAGCCGCGGCGGCGGATCACCGAAACCGGAACCCGCTTGCAGGCGGTCCGGAAAGATGATGGCCTTCGGCGGAACGGGCACCAGCAACAGCTCGACACCCGCCGCTTCCAGCTGGGCGTGAAAGTCGAGGATCGCCGGCAGCGGATCGGCAAACTCCAGGTTGCGTGCGCGGCTCACACCCGCCGCAGCTGTCCCCCAGAATGGTCCGGCGGCGACGTGCGCCAGTTCCTGATCGAAAAACAGCCAGCCGTCGGTCCCGGGCACGGTCATGCTGCCCCCTTCCCGAGCTGCTTCCGCCAGTTCTGCAGCCAGCGACCGCAGTTGCTCAACCTGCGGTTCTTCGGCATTCGCAACGACTCCGGTACAAAAAACGCTCAGACCCAGGATCAGGCCCAGACTCCGAAATCGTGCCCGTCTGATCGCGTTTACCCTCGTGTACACCCTGTTCTCCTCTGTAATCGGGGACCGGGGCCCGCAGCCAAGAGCCGACGACTCTCGGGAAACGTCCCCATTCGCCCTCCGCGCAGGCTTGCGTCGGTGCCTTCTCCCTCTACAGGCCCCATTCACCCCAAACTGGTTCCACCAATTGCAGCTCGAAGTCGTCGAGTTCGCTCCGATTGATGCCTTCGTAGGCGTCCGCGACGACCCCCCATGACCGAAGCTTCAGGGTGACCTCGTCCCCGATGCGCAGCCGCGCCGCGGGTGTCCAGACATTCTCACGCATGCCCCAGGTGTACACGACGGCCTGCGGGTCCTCCAGGGGCACACCGTCGCTCTCGAGTTCGACCACATGCAGGCTCATCACCTGGTCCGCATACGGCACGGTGCCTGGACGCGGGACCGGCGAGACCGCGGCCACCACCCCGGTCACCGTAAGGACCTGTTCACTCTCCGGAACGAGAAACCGCGCCGGCAGAGGCTCGCCCAGCGCCAGATCGATGACTTTCCAGTCCCCGACCGCCAGTTCCCGCGACGCGAACTGGTAGATCACCACCCGCTTGCCGTCGAGCCGGTCCCGGCCCCTGGCCAACTCGCGGGCGAGCGCCTCGCGCGTCGCGAAGGCAGCCTGGTCGTTGCGCGCGATGCGGTCCACGGGGCGCTGCAGCGCACGGCTGAGGTGCTCGGCAAATCCGGCCGCCTCGCCCCAACCCATCGCCTCCAGGGAAAAGATGTTGCTGAAGCTGTCCCCAAGCAGCAGAACGTCGGCATCCGGGTCCGCCCGCCACAAATCGCCCCGACGGTCCCGCACCTGCCGCACGACCGCCGACTCTTTCGGGAACACGCGCTGCCCGGCAGGCAGGTCCAGCATCCGCGTGATGTCGCCGACGTTGGTCACCCGTTCGTCGACGGTCTCGTAGCCGGCCGGGCGTGCCCGGGATTCCAGGCCGCGTTCCTGCAGGAAAGCCGCGAGCGCCGCGGCCACCCGCTCCATCGATTCGGGTCGCCAGTGGGTATCGGTAGCGAGATACTGCGCTGCGTCCGCCTCCGCTTTCGCCTCCATGAGGACCGGGATCGGGTCGAAAACGAGAACGCCTGCAGCCTGCAGATCGTCGATGAACAACGGGAAGGAAGCGTTGTCGAGCGGCTCCATCGAATCCAGCCCCGCCGAGAACTGCTCCGGGTGAATCGTGGGCTTGACCGGAGTCGGCATCAGCACGAGCTGAATGTCGCGGGAGGCGAGCTGCCGATGAAAATCGATGATGGCCACGCGGGGATCCGGTTGCGGAGCGGGCAGCCAGGATTCCGCTGCGACGGCGCGGCGAGCGAGCTGCCGGGGCTCCAGAAATCCAGGGCCGGTCAGATATTCGAGGCCGGGACGGAAAAACAGCCAGCCGTCCCGACCGACGAGTGCCTGTTCGTTGCCCGCACCCAACCGGGCCAGTGCCGTCTGCATCCAGGGGCGCACCCGCTGGCCCAGCGCCGAGGCGTCCTCGAGATCGTCCTCGAAACGGTCCATCTCGCGCAGCAGCCCGCGATTGGCCACCAGAACCCGCGCGAACCAGGGTCCCTCTGCGTTCTGAAAATCATTCCAGGCCCCGGGTACCGCTGCCATCAGGTCGAACACCCGCGGCACCCAGGTGGGGCGATCCCCTTCGACGAAAGCGCGCAGATCCCCGACTTTCTGACTCAGCGGGACGAGTCCGATCAGCAGCACAAAGGCCAGGGCGATGAACCACGCCGTCGCACGCGAGATCCGGGTCACGCCCACCTGATCGCGCGCCTGCTTTTCCCGGTGTGCCTGAAGGTCGAAGTCAGCCATGATCAGAATATGAAATAAATGAATGGGTTGTACGCCTGCGTGACCAGAACGGCCACCGAGAGAAGGAGCAGCAGAAGCAGCAGCAGCGCCTTGAACGGACCGATGCTCCGTGTCCAGTCCCAGGTCTGCGGGAACAGCCAGGTCACGATCGCCGCCGCGATGAATGTGCCCAGGTAATACGGTTGGTAAATGATTCCATCCAGGATCGCGGCCTCCGGCCGGGCCTGAACGAGTCCGAACATCGTCCCCAGATAGGAGAGTGCGGACGGGAGATCAGCGCTACGGAAGAAGACCCAGGTGATCAGCACGAGACCGAACGTCAGCGCGACCTGCATGGGTACCGGCAGCCAGTGGTACAGGCTCGCACGTCCGCGAATCCGTTCCAGGCCGAGCAGAAACCCGTGCAGCGCGCCCCAGAGAACGAAATTCCACGAGGCCCCGTGCCACAGACCCCCGAGCAGCATGACCAGGCCGAGATTGATCGCGGTGCGCGTGGGTCCCTTGCGGTTCCCCCCGAGGGGTATGTAGAGATAGTCGCGAAGCCAGGTCGAGAGCGAGATATGCCATCGACGCCAGAAGTCGGTGATCGAGCGGGCGTGATACGGCGAATCGAAGTTCTTCGGGAAAACGAAGCCGAGCATCAACCCCAGCCCGATCGCCATGTCCGTGTAGGCGCTGAAGTCGAAGTAGATCTGGAACGCGTAGGCCGAAGCCCCGTACCAGGCCTGCACCATGGTGATGGAACCGGCCTCGAAGACGCTGTCGGCAATTTTTCCGCATGGGTTGGCGAGCAGTATCTTCTTGGCCAGCCCTAGGCTGATGAAGGCCGCTCCCCGCGCGAACTTCTCGAGCGTGTGCGTGCGCTGCACGAGTTGGCCGGCCACTTCCCGGAAGCGGATGATGGGACCTGCGACGAGTTGCGGAAACATCGACACGTAGCAGGCGAAATCGACAAAATTGCGCTGGGCCCTGGCCTGACCACGGTAGACATCGATCGAATAGCTCATCGACTGGAAGGTGTAGAAACTGATCCCGAGCGGGAGTGCAATCCGCAGGGCGGTATCCAGCTGGAGCGCCTCGAGACCCATCGAGGCCAGCAGGGCGTCGTAGTTCTCCACCGCGAAGTTGAAGTACTTGAAGAAGCCCAGCAGCGACAGGTTGCTGACGATCGAGATCGCGAGGGCCAGTTTCTGCCGCCGGGAGCGTGGCCCGCCGGGTTCGAGCGCTTCGATCGGCTCGGAATCGCGGAAAAGCCGGCGTCCGGCCATCGTCAGACCACAGAAATAGTCGACGACGGTGGATGCCAGAAGGATCAGCATGAACAGCGGATTGGCCCAGCCGTAGAAGGCGTAGCTGAGCGCGGTCAGCCCGAGATGCTTCGCCCGTCGCGGCAGGGCGTAGTACAGGACCAGGGCCAGCGGCAGGAAATAGAACAGGAACAGGTTGGAACTGAAAACCATGCGTTGCCCGGTGTCCTGCGCTCGAAAGGCTATGGATCTGCTGCCGTGTATCGACCCGCGCGCGATGCCCGGGTCGGCACTGCCAGAACCCTGCGTTCATCCGGAACCCGGCCGCGCTGGCGAGACGGAAGGATCCAATCCTCCGGTGGCGAAGTCGAGGTTAACACCTCCGCGCTCCGGACTGGAGCCCGCGCGGGTGGCGCAGCCCCGGGCGGGAAAAGCGCCAGCGCCGCGTTGTATCGTACGCGCATGACGATATTGCTCTGGACTCTCGCGCTGGTCCTGGTGGTCGCCGGGATCGTGGGGCTGGTGCTTCCCGCACTGCCCGGCCCGCTCTTGCTGTTTGCCGGCCTCTGGCTGGCGGCATGGGCCGAGGGTTACCTGTACGTCGGCACCGCGACGCTGATCTTTCTCGGGATTCTGGCGGCAGTGGCCACGTTGGCGGACTTCGTCGCCGGGGCTTTCGGCGCGCGGCGCTACGGCGCCTCCGGCCGCTCGGTTACCGGGGCCGCACTGGGGGCCGTGGTCGGCCTTTTCTTCGGTCTTCCCGGATTGCTGCTGGGACCGTTCATCGGCGCCCTCCTCGGTGAACTCTCCGCGCGCAGGGGGCTCGCGGCCGCCGGTCGCGCGGGCTGGGGCGCCACCATCGGGCTCGTGCTCGGAACGGCGGCGAAGGTTGCGCTGGGGGTCACGATGCTCGGCGTGTTCGTGCTCGCGCGATTCATGTGAGCGCGGGCGACTAGCACGCGAGCACGCTAGGACTGCGCGGAGAGTTTGGCCCAGGTGTCGCGCAAGGTGATGGTCCGGTTGCACACCAGGCGACCCGGCGCGCTGTCCCGGGTGTCGATGCAGAAGTACCCCTCGCGCTCGAACTGGAAGCGGCTGCCGGCCGGCGCCTCGGCCAGCATCGGTTCCACCACGGCCTGCACCGTCACGAGCGATTCCGGGTTGAGGTCCTCACGCCAGTCGCGATCCTTCGCGGCTCCGGGATTGGGGACCTGGAACAGGCGGTCGTAGAGGCGTACTTCGGCGGGAACGCCGAGTCGGGCCGAGACCCAGTGCACCACCCCTTTGACCTTGCGCCCCTCCGGATTCGCTCCCAGCGTTGCCGGGTCGTGGCTGCAACGCAGTTCGACGATGGCGCCGGCGCCATCGCGCACCACGCGGTCACAACGGATCACGTAGGCATTGCGCAGACGCACTTCGCCCCCCAGGGTCAGGCGCTTGTACTTCGCGTTCGGCGCCACTTCCATGAAGTCGTCCCGGTCGATGTACACCTCACGGGTGAACGGGATGCTGCGGGTACCCATGGAGTCGTCCTTGGGGTGATTGGACGCCACCATCGACTCGACGCGATCCTCCGGGTAGTCTTCGATCACGACCTTGAGCGGGTTCAGGACCGCCATCGCCCGCGGAGCCGAAGCATCCAGTGCCTCGCGCACCGAGTTCTCGAGCATCGCCATCTCGACCATGCCGTCGGACTTGGTGACCCCGATCCGGTCGCAGAAATCGCGGACGGCCTCGGGCGGATAGCCGCGCCGGCGGATGCCCGCGATGGTGGGCATCCGCGGATCATCCCAGCCCTGCACGTGGCCCTCGGCCACCAACTCGGTGAGCTTGCGCTTGCTGAGCACGGTGTATTCGAGGTTCAACCGGCCGAACTCGTACTGGCGCGGATGCGCCGGCACGTCGAGATTGTCCAGGAACCAATTGTAGAGCGGACGATGGTCCTCGAATTCCAGCGTGCAGAGCGAATGCGTGATCCCTTCCAGCGCGTCCGAGAGCGTGTGCGTGTAGTCGTACATCGGGTAGATCGGCCAGGCTTCGCCGGTCTGATGATGCACCGCGCCGCGCCGAATCCGGTACAGCGTGGGATCGCGGAGGTTGATGTTGGGCGAGGCCATGTCGATCCGGGCGCGGAGCACACGGGCGCCGTCCTCGAACTCGCCCGCACGCATGCGCCGGAACAGGTCCAGGTTCTCGTCCACCGAGCGCTCGCGATACGGGCTGTCCCGACCGGCCTCGGTCAGCGTGCCGCGATATTCGCGCATCTGCTCGGCGTCGAGGTCGCAGACATAGGCCTTGCCGGCCCGGATCAGGTCCTCGGCGAACTCGTACAGCCGGTCGAAGTAGTCGGACGCGAAAAACAGCTCGTTCCAGCGGTATCCCAGCCACTGCACGTCCTGCTGGATCGAATCGATGTACTCGACGTTTTCCTTTTCGGGATTGGTGTCGTCGAAGCGCAGATTGCAGGTACCCTGGTAATCCTGCGCGATCCCGAAGTTGAGACAGATCGACTTGGCGTGCCCCAGGTGCAGGTAGCCGTTGGGTTCCGGCGGAAAACGTGTGGCGACGCGACCCCCGTTCTTGCCATTGCGCAGATCCTCGTCGATGATCTGGCGAATGAAGTTGCTGGCGGGAGAGGTTTCCGGAGTCTTCATGATGGGGGCTTTGCGCAGGGGTCCTGTCGAGCGGATCCGGCCATTATACCCACGGCATCGTCCTCAGCGATGGTCGGCAATCGCCGGGACACGATCACCCTTCACGGGTTGACGTGAGACACCAGCCACGGGAGAACACGGAAACGGAGGCTCGATGCTGGTTCCAGAAGCCTGTGTCCATCCCGCCGATTCTCGCCGAAACGCCGCAGGGTGCGCCAAGCGCGCGTTCGCGCGGGTGCCGCTGTTGTAGCATGCACCCGAACCGATTCCGAGAAACCCGTCGTGTCCCCGAAAACCGAAGTGTCCCGTGATGCCATCGAACGCGTCGGTACGCTGCGCATCGCCGCGAGCCCGGAGACAGTGATGGCCGGGGCCGCGGAACGGATTGCCCAGCTGCTCGCCGAGGCGGTTGCGGCACGCGGAGTCGCCACGATGGCGCTGGCCGGAGGCAGCACGCCGCGCCAGGTCTACCGGCTGCTGTCGGCCGAACCGCACAACCGTGGCATCCCCTGGGACCGCGTGCGCCTGTTCCTCGGCGACGAGCGCTGCGTTCCGGCGGATCACCCCGACAGCAACCAGCGCATGGTGCACGAATCGCTGCTGGCACGCCTGCCGCATCCTCCTGCGTTCCACCCGATGGCCTGTAGCGGCCACGACCGGGAAGAGGCGGCCGCCCGCTATCGGGACTGCCTCGCGCGCGAAGTGCCCGAGCACGCGTCCGGCATCCCCAGATTCGATCTGATCCTGCTGGGCATGGGCGATGACGCGCACACGGCGTCCCTGTTTCCGGGGACTCCCATCCTCGATGAAACGCGTCCGGTGGCCCCGGTATTCGTCCCCGAAAAGAACGCCTGGCGCATGAGCCTGACGCTGCCGGTGCTCAACGCCGCCCGCCACGTCCTGTTCCTGGTCACCGGCGCGAACAAGGCGCAGGCGCTGGCCGCAGTGTTCTCCGGGCACCCCGACCGGGACCGGCCCGCGTCCCTGGTGCGGCCTGGGTCCGGTGCGCTCGAGTGGCATGTCGACGCCGCGGCCGCGGTGCGGGTGCCGCGCCAGTGACGCAGCGCTAAAGACCTTCGAGTTCGATGTGCTGGCGCCATTCGTCGATCTCCTCGTCGAACAGCCGTCGGCTCTCGCGGGGCCCCCAGCTTCCTGCCGGATAGGTGTGGATGAAGTCGCGTTCCACCGACCAGGACTTCAGCACCGCATCGACGATGCGCCAGGAATGTTCCACTTCGTCGTAGCGCAGAAACAGGGAGCGATCGCCTTCCATGATATCCAGGAGAAGGCCCTCGTAGGCGCCCGTGGCGGCGCCCGCAGGGACCGCCGGTCCCGTATCGAGACGGACCTGCTGGGTTTTCATTTCCAGCCCCGGCTGCTTGGCCGTGAGTTGCAGGCTGATCCGTTCCGTCGGCTGCACCCCGATCGCGAGCCAGTTGCGCTCCACATTGTGCACCTGCGTGCCGCGAAACAGCTGCAGCGGAGGCTGCCGGAAGCGGATCATGATGTGCGAAGCGCCTTCGGCCATGCGCTTGCCCGTGCGCAGATAGAACGGCACGCCGCGCCAGCGCCAGTTGTCCACGTACAGTTTCATCGCCGCGTAGGTTTCGGTGACGCTGTCCTGGGGCACCCCGTCCTCTTCCAGGTAGCCGGGCACCGTGGTGCCGTTGACGGTACCGGGGCCATACTGGGCACGGAAAGACTGCGCGTGCACGGCGCCCGGGGTAATCGGCCGCACGGATTTCAGGACCTTGACCTTCTCGTCGCGCAGATCCTCGGCGGCCATCGACGCCGGCGGCTCCATGGCGACCAGCGTGAACAGCTGCATCAGGTGGCTCTGCAGCATGTCGCGGAGCGCGCCCGCACCGTCGTAATACGGGGCACGGGTGCCGACGCCGAGGGTCTCGGCCTGGGTGATCTGCACGTGGTCGATGAAGTTGCGGTTCCAGAGCGGTTCCAGCATCAGGTTCGCGAACCGGAAAACCAGCAGGTTGCGCACCATCTCCTTGCCCAGATAGTGATCGATACGGTAGATCTGTTCCTCGTTCAGGAACCGGGTGAGGCGCCGCTGCAGCGCCTGGGCGCTCTCCAGGTCGTAGCCGAAGGGCTTCTCGATCACCACCCGCCGCCAGTGCCCCTCCTCGGTCAGCAGCCCCGTACGGCTCAGGTTCTCCGTCACCACGCCGAACTCCGCGGGGCGGATCGCGAGATAGACCGCGAGATTCGACGGCAGATCCTTGCGCTCGTTCAGCCATTCGGCGAGCTCGCCGTACATTTCAGGCCGCGTGATGTCGCCTTCGAAATAGTCCTGACGCGCCTCCAGCCGATGCAGCACCTCGGGGTCGACGTCGCCGCGTACCTGGCCCTGCAGCATGCCGCGCATCTCCTCCAGCCAACGGGCACGGTCCCAGGGCCGGCGGCCGGTGGCGACGACGCGGCAGCCCTCGGGCAGTCGCCCGGCCGCCTCGAGGTGATACAGCGCAGGCATCAGCTTTACCCGGGAAAGGTCCCCGGTGGAGCCGAAGATGATCAGGGTGCAGGGCGGGATATGCGCATTCATGGCTCAGATCTCGTAGGTGGACGAAGCCACGTCACCACCGCGTCCGGTCCAGTCCGTGTGGAAGAAGAGGCCGCGCGGCTGATCCACCCGCTCGTAGCTGTGCGCCCCGAAATAGTCGCGCTGGGCCTGCAGCAGGTTCGCCGGCAGGCGGGCGCTGCGATACCCGTCGAAGTAGGCCAGTGCCGAGGCAAAGGCCGGGGTCGGGACGGCCTGGGTCACCGCCAGCGTCACCGCCCGCCGCCAGCCGGCTTCAGCCTGTTTCAGTGCCTCGGCAAAGAAGCCATCCAGCAACAGGTTCTGCAACCCGGGAGCCTGGCCGTACGCGGCTGAGATGTCGTTCAGAAACGCGCTGCGAATGATGCAGCCGCCGCGCCAGATGCGGGCAATCCCCCCGTAGTCGAGTTCCCAGCCCTCGACCCGCGCGGCCTCGCGCATCAGCATGAAACCCTGGGCGTAGGAGATGATCTTCGACGCGTACAGGGCGTCGCGCAGCGCTTCCAGCAGGGCCCCGGAAGCCGCCTCGGCCGGACGCCCCTCGGAAGTGCCCAGGATGCCGGCCGCCAGCACCCGCTCGTCCTTCAGGGAAGACAGCACGCGGGCGAACACCGCCTCGCCGATCAGCGTCAGCGGCACCCCAAGTTCCAGCGCGCTGATTCCCGTCCATTTGCCGGTCCCCTTCTGGCCCGCGGTATCGAGGATCCGGGTCACCAGCGGCGAACCGTCGGCGTCGCGCATGGCCAGGATTTCCGCGGTGATCTCGATCAGGTAGGAATCGAGCACCCCACGGTTCCAGTCGGCAAACACCGCGGCCATCGCGTCGTGATCCATGCCCAGGGCCCGTTCCATCAGCGCGTAGGCCTCGGCGATCAACTGCATGTCGCCGTACTCGATGCCGTTGTGCACCATCTTGACGAAATGCCCGGCGCCATCGGGACCCACCCATTGGCAGCAGGGTTCGCCATCCACCTGTGCCGCGATCGCCTGGAAGATGTCGCGCACCAGCGGCCACGCCTCCGGGTCGCCACCGGGCATGATCGACGGCCCGTGCCGCGCGCCCTCCTCGCCTCCCGAAATTCCGGTCCCGATGAAGCGCAGCCCCGACTGGCGCAGTTCGCGGGTGCGCCGCGTCGAGTCCGGATAGTGCGAATTGCCACCGTCGATGATGACATCGCCCGGCTCCAGCAGCGGCACCAGGCTCGCGATGAACTGGTCGACCACCGCGCCCGCCTTGACCATCAGCATGACCCGGCGCGGCCGCTCCAGGCTCGCCACCAGTTCCTCGAGACTGTGACAGCCGATGATCGGCTGCCCCGCGGCGGGGCCCTCCAGAAAAGCGTCCACCCGTTCGGTGGTCCGATTGTAGACCGCGACACGGTACCCATGGTCGGCCATGTTGAGGACAAGGTTCTGCCCCATGACCGCCAGCCCGATGAGGCCGATGTCTGCCTGTGCCATCTGATTGCTCCCTTGTCGGTGACTGCCGGACTCCGAGGAGTTCCGCTCTTGGCCGGCACGGCCGGACCGAAAACAAAGGCCCCGATGGCCGTTAAATATAGGTCAGGTGTCGGGCGAACGTGAGGGGACCGATCCCGGGTCCGTAGCGCACGGATCGATGGAGAGATGGTGGGCCGTGTAGGAATCGAACCTACAACCAATAGATTAAGAGTCTACTGCTCTGCCAATTGAGCTAACGGCCCGTGCGGAGAAAAGGTGGGGTGACCGATGGGACTCGAACCCACGACAACCGGAGCCACAATCCGGGACTCTACCAACTGAGCTACGGTCACCACCGTATCGCCGTACTCCTGGACAACCCCGGGCGGTGGCGCGCCCGGCAGGACTCGAACCTGCAACCGTCGGCTTAGAAGGCCGATGCTCTATCCGGTTGAGCTACGAGCGCGTGGCATGGAGCAGTGGTCGGGGTAGAGGGATTCGAACCCCCGACATCCTGCTCCCAAAGCAGGCGCGCTACCAGACTGCGCTATACCCCGAAGAGCCAAACCGCATGAAGCCCAGTACAGCGAGCGGGAAATCATAGCGCCTGCGTGCCCACAGGGCAAGGACAAGACTCGCGCAGACCCGCCCCGGTCCTTGAGGGGCGTTCGCCATCATGGGATCATCCCCGACCTGTCCCGGGGATCATGCCATGACTGCCCAGATCATCGACGGTCGCGCCATCGCGGCCACGCATCGCGAACGCATTGCCGCCGGGGTGACCCGCATGCGTGAGGCCGGCCTGCGCCCACCCGGGCTCGCGGTCGTTCTGGTCGGAGACAACCCGGCCTCCGAAGTCTACGTGCGCAACAAGCGCAAGGCCTGCGAACAGGCGGGGATCGACTCGCACTCCTACGATCTTCCGGCCAGCACCCCGCAGACCGATCTGCTGGCCCTGATCGAGCGCCTGAACCGGGACCGCGCCATCGACGGCATCCTGGTGCAACTGCCGCTGCCGCCGCAAATCGACCCCGAGACCGTGATCGAGGCCATCGATCCGGCCAAGGACGTGGATGGTTTTCACCCCTACAATGTCGGCCGCCTGGCCGTGCGCCTGCCGCGCCTGCGCCCGTGCACGCCCTGGGGTGTGATCCAGCTGCTGGACGCGATCGACGAGCCGTTCAAGGGTCGGCATGCCTGCGTGATCGGCGCCTCGAACATCGTGGGCCGGCCGATGGCGCTGGAACTGCTGCTCGCGGGCGCCACGGTCACCGTCTGCCACCGCTTCACCCGCGACAGTGCGGCGCTGGTGCGCGAGGCGGACATCGTGATCGCCGCGGCGGGCAAGCCCGGCCTGGTCAAGGGCGACTGGATCAAGCGCGGAGCGACGGTGATCGATGTCGGGATCAACCGCCTCGACGACGGCTCGCTGTACGGAGACGTGGATTTCGCGGCCGCGTCCGAACGCGCGGACTGGATCACCCCGGTCCCCGGTGGCGTGGGTCCGATGACCGTCGCCATGCTCCTCGACAACACGCTGAAGGCCCGCGCGTTCGGCGAGAACGAACCCCTGCGCTGACGCCCGACCGGGCCCGAGCCACCGGCGCGCGCGACCGGGAACTGGTCTGCGCCTGAGCCAGGCGGTACCATCGCGGCCCCACGGATTCACGGAGAGTCCAGATGTTCCGTTCCTTCATCCCGTTGCTGCTGATAGCAGCCACCATTCCAGGAGTTGTCATGGCTGATGACCATCCCAAGGTCGCGATCGAAACCAACCACGGCCGCATCGTGCTGCAACTGAACCCGGACGCGGCGCCGGAAACGGTCGCCAATTTCCTCCAGTACGTGGACGATGGTTTCTACAACAACACCGTTTTTCACCGCGTGATTCCCGGCTTCATGATCCAGGGCGGTGGCTTCGATCCGGACATGCGTCAGAAGACTACGGGCGCACCGATCCAGAACGAGGCGGACAACGGCCTGAAGAACATGGTGGGGACCATCGCCATGGCCCGCACGCAGGACCCGCATTCCGCGACGGCACAGTTCTTCATCAATGTCGCCGACAACGCCTTTCTGGACCACGGCTCCAAGACCCCCCAGGGCTGGGGCTACACGGTGTTCGGCAGCGTGACCGAGGGCATGAGCGTGGTCACGGAGATCGAGAAGGTCCAGACCGGCCGTGTCGGCATGCACCAGGACGTTCCGCTGGAGCCCGTGGTGATGAAGAGCGTGCAGCGCGTCCAGTAACCATGCCCGCGGAAAGCCCGGTCCTGGTGGTCTCCGACCTGCACCTGGACCGGGAAGCCGACGCCACGCTGGACCGGTTCCTCGAGTTTCTCGAAGGACCGGCCCGGCAGGCCTCGGCACTCTACATCCTCGGGGACCTGTTCGAGTACTGGATCGGCGACGACGCCGGATTCCCCGCGGCGACGGCCGTGGCGGCGGCCCTCTGTGCACTGCCCATCCCGATCACGTTTCAACATGGCAACCGGGACTTCCTGGTCGGTCCGAACTACGCCCGACGGGCCTGCATGACCATGGCGTCGGAAGAACTCCGGGTGGAGCTCTCGGTGGGTCCGGCCCTGTTCCTGCACGGCGACACCCTGTGCACCGCGGATGTCGATTACCTCCGCTTCCGTGCCCTCGTGCGCGACCCGTCCTGGCAGCGGCAGTTTCTTTCCAGCCCCCTGACCGAGCGCGTGGCGGAGGCGCAGCGCCTGCGCGCGATGAGCGAGGATGCGGGACGGGTGAAGGCCGACGAGATCACCGATGTGCATCCGGACGCGGTCGCGGACGCCCTGCGCCGACATGATCTCTCGCTGCTGGTCCACGGACACACCCATCGGCCAGCCATCCACGCCCTGGACGTCGACGGCCGCGCATGCCTGCGGTGCGTGCTGCCCGCCTGGGACCGGTTGCCCGGATACCTCGAGCTCACGGCCGGAGGACCGCGGCTGCTCACGCTCGAAGGCGCGGACTATCCCACCGCACCCGGGCAGCCCTGAGCCGCCGCGCGTTTTTCCAGCGCGGACATTTCCCCGCGGCTGAACCCGGCCGCCAGACGCGCCTCGAGGGCGAACGGCGGACGCACGCGACCCGGCATGTGCTGTTCGAGCAGATCCAGAAAGGTCGTTTCGGGATCCAGTCCGCGTTTCCGGGCCAGAAACCGGAACCACCGTGAACCGATGGCCACGTGTCCGACCTCCTCGCGCTGGATCACCTGCAGCACCGCCACGCTCGCCTGATCCCCGGCGGCCTCGAGGCGCCGGATCATCCCCGGGGTCACATCCAGTCCGCGCGCCTCGAGCACCCGCGGCACCAGCGCCATGCGTTGCATCGGATCGGTGTCCGTTTTCAGCGCCATTTCCCAAAGACCGTTGTGTGCCGGGAAATCGCCGTAGTCCGCGCCGAGTTCGGCAAGCCGGCGGGCGACCAGGCCGAAATGCCGCGCCTCCTCGGCGGCCACCTGTAACCAGTCGCTGATGTACCCGGACGGCATGTTCCGGAAACGGTAGACCGCATCCAGCGCGAGATTGATGGCGTTGAACTCGATGTGGGCAATCGCATGCAGCAGCGCCTTGCGGCCCTCTTCCGTGTGCAGCCCCCGGCGCGGAAGATCCTGGGGGCGCACCAGCGCGGGTCGTTGCGGCCGTCCCGGCACCTCGATCCGGACCGGCTCGGGATCGCCGGGGTGAATCTCCAGGCCGCCGAGGTGCCAAGCTTGCAGAAGCCGCGCCACGCATGCGCACTTGTCGACAGGATCGCGCAACCTGAGGGCTTGCAGGGCCGACGCATGCACCCCCGGCGCGGACGGCGGCCTCGGAGCCGCGTTCATCGACCCAGCCGGACGATCAGCAGATCCATCACATTGGTTCCGGTTTCGGCGCTCGGGACGACCTGCCCCTGCGACTCCCAGAACGCCGCGACATCGGCGCGTCGAAGCGCCGCTCGCAGGGCGTCCCGCGTCGCGTTGTCGAGCGGTCCCTCGGCGGCATCGAACCAGGCCCCCGCGGCACCGC
>Ga0207796_1000561_pt1 | contig 14506 bp, 10 predicted proteins | sample Pon1CUnioCityCA_6_FD_187274 | JGI IMG/M metagenome (GOLD analysis project Ga0207796, IMG submission 187274) | Marine sediment microbial community from Union City, CA, USA - Pond 1C Sediment 1 (SPAdes) | ecosystem: Environmental > Aquatic > Marine > Intertidal zone > Salt pond sediment ...
GTGGTCGAGTGGCTGGCGGAGGAGCCGTACCTGACGGCTCGCGTGGAACCGATTGGGGAGCAAGCCAGGAAGGACACGGAGATTGAGGCGCTCCGTCGAGAACTTCTTGGGTTGGCCCGTCAGATGGTCTCCTACTTCCCGCAGGTACCTGAAGAGGCCATCGAAATGCTCGACCAGGTGACTGAGCCGGACGTGCTCCTGTACGCGCTCGCCTCCAATATCCAGCTTGATGTGCACCAGGCCCAGGATGTCTTATCTGGTGAAAGCTTGACCGCCCAGATGCGGTCGTTGCTTCGCATCATGCACCGCGAGCTAGATGTCCTGGAGGTCAGCGAGGAGATTCGTGAGGAAGCTCAGACTGAGATGGAGAAGTCGCAGCGGGAGTACCTGCTGCGTCAACAGCTGAAGGCCATCCAGAAGGAGCTGGGGGAGGACGAAGAGGGATCAGAGGCCGAGGCCTACCGTCAGAAACTTGAGGATGCTGACCTGCCGGATGAGGCGCGGAAGGAGGCCCAGCGAGAGCTCGACCGCTTGGCGCAACTCCACCCTCAGTCTGCAGAGGTGGGGGTGATCAAGACCTATCTCGACTGGTTGGTCGAGTTGCCCTGGAATGAGCTCTCGGAGGACAACCTTGATCTAGGCCACGCAGAGACGGTCCTCGATGAGGATCACTATGGCCTGACCAAGGTTAAGGAGCGAATTCTCGAGTTCCTGGCGGTGCGAAAGCTCCATCGAGAGAGGGACGTGGAGAGGCCTGATGAGTATGCCTCGACGATTCTCTGTTTCGTGGGGCCACCAGGGGTTGGCAAGACCAGTTTGGGCCGGTCCATCGCACGGGCCCTGGGTCGAGAATTCACCCGCATGAGCCTGGGAGGGCTGCGCGATGAGGCCGAGATCCGAGGTCACCGCCGGACATACATCGGCGCGATGCCCGGGCGGGTCATCCAGGCGCTGAAGCGCGTTGGTACTCGCAACCCGGTGTTCATGCTGGACGAGGTCGATAAGGTCAGCTCAAGTTGGCGTGGGGATCCGGCCAGCGCTCTGCTGGAGGTCCTTGATCCTCAGCAGAACTATGCGTTCCGCGACCATTACCTCGACCTGGACTTCGACCTGAGTGATGTGTTCTTCATCACCACTGCCAACACTTTGAGCACGGTCCCACCGGCACTGCAGGACCGCATGGAAGTGATCGAGCTGGATGGCTACACCGAATACGACAAGGTCCAAATTGCCGAGGGGTATCTGGTGCCCCGTCAGGTCAAGGTCAACGGTCTGGAGCCGGATGAGGTCGAGGTTACGGAGGGCGGCCTGAGGACTATCATCCGCGACTACACGCGCGAAGCAGGGGTCCGCAACCTTGAGCGGGAGATTGGTCGGGCGCTGCGCAAGGTGGCGATGGATGTGGCCAAATGTCCACCTGATCAAGCTGCCTGTGTCAAGGTCTTGGATGAGGGGCAGGTTCGTGAGTTCCTTGGCAAACCGCGCTATCGAGATGAGGCACAGCTACGGACAGAGCTGCCGGGTGTGGCCACCGGTCTAGCCTGGACGCCGACGGGCGGCAGGGTGCTCTTCGTCGAAGTCCGGTCGATGGAAGGAAAAGACAAGCTTCTGCTGACTGGCCAGCTGGGTGACGTGATGAAAGAATCGGCTCGCATTGCGCTTAGCTTTGTGCAGGGTGAGTTGGAGCGGCTGGGACTGCCCAAGGATGCGCTAGAGGACAAGACAGTCCACTTGCACGTGCCAGCCGGAGCGATCCCTAAGGATGGCCCGTCGGCCGGCGTGACCCTGGTCACCGCGTTGGTCAGCGTACTGACTGGTCGATCGGTTCGCGAGGAGATCGGTATGACGGGCGAGGTAACACTCCAGGGGCGCGTGTTGCCCGTTGGGGGCATCAAGCAGAAGGTCCTGGCCGCCCACCGCCGCGGTCTAAAGGCTGTGATTTTGCCGAAGGCCAATGAAGTGGACTTGGAGGAAGTGCCTCAGGAGATCCGTGACGAACTGAGCTTCGAACTGGTCGATCACGTCGACGAAGTCCTGCGGCTGGCCTTCGAGTCTGAGTTGGAGATTGAATCCGCCAGTATCGGCGGCAACGGTCACGAGCGAGAGCCGGTCGCGGCCGTATCGTAGGCGGGTCTCACCGAGAACCTGAGCCCCAGGGATTGCCCCTGGGGCTTCTTTCATGTGACTGTAGCTTGCTGGACCGTCATGCCAGCGCCCTCCAACGGCACTGGTGTTCCTGCTACGCTCACTCGTCTTCGGGAAGCAGGCCAGATCCCGCCTCCTCGATCTTGGATCAAGGGCTCACCCGCTTGGCGGCGGCTCCGGGACGGGCGTGAGCACCTGCGGCTTTGACCAGGTCATTTCGGTGTGCTATCATAGCGTCACCGCTGTTCGACCAGGAAGAGAGGCCCGCAGTGAGCAACCTGACCTTGATGGCCGTTTTTGCCCATCCCGACGACGAGGCTTTTGGCACTGGGGGCACGTTGGCCAGGTACGCTGCCGAGGGCTGCGACGTCTACCTGGTAACTGCCACGCGAGGCGAAGCTGGACAGATCGCGGATCCAAAGCTAGCGACCAGCGCTGACCTCCCCTTCGTACGTGAGCAGGAGCTACGCTGTGCCTGTCGGGCATACGGCATCAAACCACCTCGTTTCCTCGGCTACGCTGATGGATTGCTCCCCATCGTGCATCAGGGGCAGGCTGTGGGCAGGGTGGTGCGCCTCATTCGCGCGCTGAAGCCTCAAGTAATCATAACCTTTGGCCCCGATGGTATCTACGGTCACTACGACCACATCGCTGTGCATCGCTGGACGACGATCGCTGTGAGGCTGGCTGCTGACGCTGATTGCTTCCCACGCCACGTGAGCGGCAGTTGCGTGCCTCATCAGGTGAGCAAGGTCTACTACCGTGTGCTTTCGCAGCGGGTTGTGGACAACATGGCCGAGGACCACGCGCCGGCTGCCCTCATGATGGATGGAGTTCCTTTCTACATGGTGGGAAGAAGCGATGATGAGATCACGACCGTCATCAATGTTGAGGACTATGTGATGCAGAAGCTGGAGGGCATCCAGTGCCACGCCACGCAGGTAGGCCGCCAGAGCCGCTTCGCCGATGCCCGGGAGGACGTGCTGAGGGACCCCGGGTTCTGCTGGGAGCACTTCCTTCTGGCGCATTCCACCGTGGGTAGGTCGGAGGAAACGGAGGAAGATCTGTTCACCGGCCTGCGATAGCCAAGTGTCGGGCGGATCCATGACTGGTTTGAACGAAAGGAGACCTGACGCATGTTCGGTCTGGGGACTGTGAAGGATCTCTTGTCGAGCATCGACTCCGTCCTGGAGGCGATGAACGCCTGGGTGAAAGGCACCAGGGGCTGGAGGCGAAAGCTTCAGCTTGAGCTACTGAGCAACGTAGAACTGATCTTCTCGTATCTTAAGTACGACCTGCCCGTCGATAACGTGATCGCCAATCTGCAGACCGTGAACATGAAGGACGGTCTAGAATCGGGCTTCAACTTCAATTCGTTGAAGAGAGGCAAGGTTGCTGGCGACATCGCAGGCGATGAGCCGCAGTACCAGCCGTACGTTGGCTGGTCCACTGAGAAACTATTCTCCAACATCTGTGTGAAGATACAGGACTTGCAGACCATCGTCAGGATGGATCCGGAGAACGAGAGAATCCGCAAGAGCGTGCGTCTGATCAATATCTTGAAACTCATGCTCTTGTTGATGAAGCACATTAACTCGTGACGACTCTTCTTGCCCAGGCGCTGTTACCAGGAGGCTGACGTTGATCAATGTTCGACCGTCTGAAAGCCCGTCCACAACTGTGTCCGCCGACGCTGATGACTTTGAGACCGGCCGGGTGGTCACCATCAGTGCCGCTCACGGCGTCCATGATACCTATACGGCGTTCTTGCCTTCACTGTTACCCGTCTTTATCACCAGCCTCGCCCTCTCCAAGACCGAGGCTGGCCTTCTTACGGTCTTTCTGCAGGGCCCGTCACTCCTGCAGCCTTTGATTGGGCATTTGGCCGATCACTTCAGTCTGCGCTACCTCGTCATCATCGCGCCAGCGATGAGCGCCGCGATGATGAGCTTGCTGGGCATTGCACCTGGCTACGGTCTGCTGGCTTTGCTCTTGATCCTGGCAGGTGTAAGCTCGGCGGGAATCCATGCGGTGGGGCCCGTGATGGCAGGTCGCCTGTCAGGGTGCCGGCTGGGGCGCGGGATGGGCTTCTGGATGGTCGGGGGTGAGCTCGGTCGCACGCTTGGGCCCATTATCATCGTCAGCGCTTTGCAGGTGCTGACACTGCGAGGTACGCCCTGGCTGATGGTGGCGGGCTTGTTGATGTCGGTCCTCCTCTTTGTCTTGCTAAGGGACGTGGCCGGACGGCCAACAGATTTCGTCGAAGCACTTTCGTGGCGGCAAGCATTGGCCAGTCTGGGCCCCCTCCTTCTGCCGCTTACTGGTGTCATCATCGTCCGTTCGTTCATGGTGTCGGCGCTGACCACCTACCTGCCCACATTCCTTAGCGAAGAGGGTTCGGGGCTCATCATGGCCGGTGCCTCTCTCTCCGTGCTGGAGGGCGCCGGGGTGATTGGCGCGCTGCTGGGTGGGTCTGTGAGCGATCGTCTGGGGAGGCGAACCGTCCTATTTGCGTCGCTGCTGGCGACGCCAGTGCTGATGTTTGCCTTCCTGGCGGTCGATGGCTGGATACGCATTCCCTTGCTGCTGTTGCTCGGCGCGAGCGCGCTTTCCGTTGGGCCGGTCATCATGGCACTCGTGCAGGAGAGCCTCCCCGAAAATCCGGCCCTGGCCAACGGTGTCTACATGGCACTCAGCTTCGTCCTCCGCTCGGGAGTCATTTTGGTGATCGGCCTGATTGGCGACCTGCTCAGTTTGCGGTGGGCGTTCCGAGTCAGTGCCATCGCACCGCTACTGGGACTTCCGTTCGTCCTCCGACTGCCTGCGATGCTGTCCCGGCCGCAGGAGGTCTCATGATGGCAGTCGGGACGATCCTGGTTGGTGACAACGTAGGCCAGGTCGCGGAACTGGTGCAGATGGTCGTGACCCAGACCTAGTCCTCGGTCGTCGCTCCGGTGAGGTCCAGTAGGGAACGGATGAGGTTGATCTTGGCGAAGTGGCCACGGCTGATGGTGCTTGCCAGGCCCTCCGCGCCAAGGAGTCTATCGCTCGCTTCCCGCAACGACAGCCCTTCCCTGTATAGTGCCCATGCGTCATCGGCCAGACGTTCCCAGTAGGCGATCTTGCGCTCAATGACGCCGCAGGCGTCCTCGACGAACCCAGCGTGAGAGCAGATCAGCAAATGGGGCTGCAGCGCCAGCACGCGCCGCAGCGAGGCCAGGATTTCTTTGGCATCCTCGTCCACACGCAGATAGCGGGCCTGCTCGTGGATGAACAGGTCGCCGCTGAAGAGCCAGCCCTGCTTGGGCTCGAAGAGGCAAATGTGATCGGGGGAGTGTCCGGGGGTAGAGATCACCCGGAGACAGTGGCGAGGAGTCTCCACGACATCTCCCAATGGCTCCACCTCGACACCGTGTGGTTGTCCCCACACGAGCCGACGGTAGAACTGGAGACGAGCGGGGCAGTTGAGTATGGAAACCGCTTTCGGTGGCACCGTGATGGGCACACCCAATGCGCGGCGAAGCGCGTTGTCGCCGCCGGCATGATCCTCGTGGTGGTGCGTATTGACCACCTGTCGGATGTCTCGTCCGCGACACCAGTCGACCATCTCCGCGGCTGTGCCGGGAGGGCCGCTGTCGATCAGCAGGCCATCAACTAGATAGGCCTCGACGGTCCGCAGTGGGCGACCAAGGAGTGTTCGCGCAAGATGGATGCGAGTGATAGATCCGCGTGAGTACGTACGGAGCATGTGTGTGTCTACTCGGACCAGAGTTCGAGCTGGTGGGGAGGTCTCCGCCCATCAAGGAGGATGAAGGGGGCCGTGCGCTTGACGACAATTCCCAGCTTTGCTAGATCGCTCAAGTCACGTAGCTTCCCGCTCTGGCGAGCTTTTGTGATCCGGTCCGCGCCCAGCGGACCGATTCCGGGCACGCGCAGGAGTTCCCGGCGGCTGGCTCCGTTGATCTCGATGGGGGACTCCTTCAGGTTGAGACGCGCCCACGCCAGCTTGGGATCGACCTCCAACGGCAAATCCCCCGTTCGATTGAAGGGGAGCTCCTCGGCACTGAATCCGTAGTCGCGAAGGAGAAACGACGCCTGATAGAGCCGGTGCTCCCGCTCTCGTGGCGTCGGAGGATGATCCTCCAGTGGGGTGCCCGGCACCGGCGTAAACGCCATGAAGTAGGTTCGCGCCAGGCCCGCCTGACGGTGCAAGAACTCGGTCGTGGTCAGCAGTTCGACATCACTCTCGTCGCCGGCGCCCACGACGAACTGCGTCGTGGAGCTGGGCCAGCGCCCTGGCTTCTGACGCCGAATCTCCTCTATCCAGCGCAGCCGCTGCAACAACTCCTCGTTGAAGCTCTTGTGTGGGGCCAGCGAGCCAAGGCGCCGTGTGTTTGGAGCCTCCAGGTTGACCGAGACTCGATCTGCGAGCCGCATCGCCGTCTCAATTTGATCTCGTTCAGTGCCAGGCATGATCTTAAGGTGGATATACCCCCGAAACGCGTAGCGGTTTCGTAGTATGTCCGCGGTGGTGATCAGCCGGTCTTCGGTGTTGGGGCCGCCCCCGGCGACAGCAGAGCTGAGGAATATGCCCTGGACGATCCCGCTGTTGTGCATTTGCATGAAGAGGTGAGCTAACTCATCGGGAGCAAAGGTGGCGCGGCGAAAATCCCGTCCTTGGCGGAAGGCGCAATAGCGGCAGTCGCGCTCACATGCTGAGGTAAGCAGTGTCTTGAGCAAGGCGATCCGCTTGCCGCCGGGCATCACGGCATGGTAAACGGTGTCGGCCAGGCCGTTGGGCGTTGCCTGGGTCGCGGGCTGCCCGCAACCCCTGGTCTCCTCAGCGGGCTCGAAGCGGGTGGCCGGCCCCAGCAGCTTCAGCTTTGCGACTGCGTCCATTCAACCCTCCTGGCCCCATGATAAGAACAAACGTTCGATTTGTCAAGGAGGGGCGTAGGACGTGTGGTAGTGCGGGATGGTCGCTTCTCACGGTAGCGTATCGGCGCGGTCAGGCCTGCCCACACCACCAAGCGCATTGCTGTAAAGACGTGTTTCGCCACGGACTCTGCTGTGTATGGTGGTGGCGATCCCGGGCGCTGTGAGTTTGGAGACGGGCCTGTCGCCGTCTTTGGCTGGACACCTGACCTAGCGCAGGACCAGCACGTATCGCCCCCGGGTGGTCTGTGAGGTGGCGGTGTAGAGGTACGTCGCCGGGCCGACGATCATCAGGTCAGCGTGTCCGATTCCCCAGTTGTTGGCAACGTCCGTCAACACCGGATTGTGCGGATACTTCTCCCAAGGTCCGTCGAGCGCAGACCCGACGCTGCGGGCGAAGCCGAGCGCGAACTGGTCATCCACGACGGTGGGATTGCTTGGGCCGCGGACGCCCTCATACACCATGTGGTAGCGCTCGCCCACCCGCACGATGTCGGCAGAGGAGATCGTTCGAAACTCGAAGTAAGGATTGGCCTCGCTTCCGCGGGCCTCCGCCGGGCCGTACCCGTGCTCTGCGCCGAAGAGAGGGTTCGAGGCGCACGGGTGGAGATTCGCCGCGCCGCCGTCCTTCTCACCGACGTAGCACCCCATATGGCCTGGACTGCGCCCCAGCCCGACAAACACGTACAGCAGGTCTCCCTCCACGTAGATGCCCGGCGGGGCACCGACCAGGCAGTTTCCATATTCTGTCTCGGCGTAGATGTTCGGGTGGTCCCCGACCCATGCTCCCTCTGGGCAGGAATCGGCGTGCCATTGCCCGGTGCCAGGCACGTGGCTCTCTTCCGACCAGTGGATGCCGTCCAGGGAAGTGCGAAGGTGGGTGCCCGCTCCCCACTCGTAGGCGATGTATGATCGACCGCTGTCGAAGAAAACCCGCGGATACTGCTGCTGAGCTGTGTGCTCGCGTCCCGGATCGCATGGACAGCTGTTGCAGCCAAACAGGCAGACGGGTGTGTCGAGCGAGAAGTGAACGCCCCCGTCGTGGCTCTTCCAGAGCGTGACACACCCGGGGAAGGGAGCGGGGTTGCCGCATGAATCAACCACGCCGGCCGATTTGTGGCTGGCGTGCAGGTACGACCAGAACTCGGTCCCCCCTCGATGCACGGTGTCCGATTCGCCGACCGGCAGGCCCACATCCTGTATCTCGACCACCCACTCTGCGGCGCCCGCCCAGAAGTCGTCTAGCGTGCCAAAAGTGCGTCCCGGGGGAGGATCGGGCAGAAATGTCTCAGCAACAGCAGTCGGAGTAGCTGCAGGCGTGGACGTTGGCGGAGGTGGGGTGTAGGATGGTGGTACGGCAGGCGTTGTGGCGGTCGGCGGCGGTGCAGTTGGTGCCGGGGTGTCGGTCGAGGCTTGGCGAGGCACGGTGGTGGCCCGCGACGGTGGTCGACTCCGTTCGGAGGGAGACGCCGTCCACAGAGGCTCACTAGTGGGAGTCATAGACGGATGTGACGTGCTCGTTGTCTGAACTGTCGGAGACTCGACGGCTTGCGCCTGGATCACCGGCGGTGGGACCGATGCACAACCCGCGGCGCCAAACAGACTGAGCGTAAGCAGGGCGATTAAGAGAGGGAGGGGCTGTCGATACGCCATGGCACGGGTCGGTTCAAAGAAGAGAAAGCTGAAGGACAAAACTCAGCGTCTCGTCCATGTGCGTGCACGTGGATTCCTCGATCCACGACCGCCACCAAAAAAGGGAGCCCACAAGTGGCTCCCCCTTGTCCTGATTGAGCTTGCCTGCCTACGCAACCGCGTCTTTCGCCACCTGAACAATCTCTGCAAAGGCATCCTGGTCCCGAACTGCGAGGTCCGCCAGAATCTTCCGATCCAATGCCACGTCGGCCTGTTTCAGGCCGTGGATGAAACGGTTGTAGGGCATCCCGTTCTGTCTGGCCGCAGCGTTGATCCGTGTGATCCACAGCCGTCGGAGATCGCGCCGTCGCTGTCGCCGGTCTCGATAGGCATACCACTGTGACTTCATCCAGGCTTCGTTAGCCCGTCGGTACAGATGATGTCGTGTTCCCCAATAGCCCTTCGTATCTCGAAGGATCTTCTTGTGCCGACGACGCCGGTTTCCTCCACCCTTTACTCGCACTGCTACATCGCTCCTTTAGAGACTATCGATCCACTCAAAAATGAATCCGCCCTTTCTGGCGGATCTTGTTCTGATCCTTGCTGCAGATCTCAAACTGTGAGGTCTTGGGGGCCGAACTGAACCGACCCACTCGCCACCTAGTCTTCAGTTGGTGTCAAGACCATCAACATGGAGTATCGGTCCATGCTAGGGCGCTGTTCGACCTCGCCTACATCCGATAAGTCCTCAGCGATCTCGCGCAGCTTCTCACGCCCAATTTCAGGGTAGGTGATCTCCCGACCTCTGAAGCGCATCCGGACCTTGACCTTCTTGCCGTCTTCCAGCCAACCCCTTGCTCGACGCACCTTGAAGTCGAGGTGATGATCCGCCGTCTTGGGACGCAGCTGGATTTCCTTGACCTCTACATGCTTCTGCGACTTGCGCGCCGCCTGTGCCTTCTTCTCCTGCTCGTACTTGAATTTTCCGTAGTCCATAACCTTGACCACGGGAGGATTGGCGTTGGGCGCTACTTCAACGAGGTCCAGGCCCGTGGAGATAGCCGCTTCCACAGCTTCTTCCAGCGGCACGACGCCTCGGTTTTCACCCTCTGCGTCGATAAGTCGCACTGGAGAGACACGGACCTGCCGATTGACGCGATATGACTTCTCGCTAATAAGGTCTTACCTCCTGGAGATGAATCAGAATCTGCACACGATAGCTACTTATTGCACAGTATGATAGCACAATTGAGGAATGGTGTCAAATTGCTCACACTGTCTTGCGCGCCTGAAGCCCTTCGACACGGCCCGGGTCCTAGGCGAGGGCCTCGCACGTCTCTCCGAAGCCCTCGCCGCCGGTATGGTTGGTTACAGCTATCGCCGGGTCTCTACTGCCTCTTGGGCCAGCTCGATGAAGGCATCTATGGACATAGCGCCGAGAACTTCCTCATTGCGGAGGCGCAGGTTCACCTGCTCGGCCTCAACCTCTCGATCCCCCATGATCAACATGTAGGGGATCCTTTCCATTTGTGCGTTGCGAATCTTAGCTCCCATACGGTCGCTCGAATCGTCGACCTCGACCCGCAATCCCGCCTGTCGCAGCCGCTCTGCGACGCTCTCGGCGTACGCGACGTGACGGTCGGTGATGGGAATCAGGACCGCCTGAACGGGGCTCAGCCAGACCGGGAACGCCCCGGCGTAGTGCTCCACCAGGATGCCGAAGAAGCGCTCGATGCTGCCCAGAAGGGCTCGGTGGACCATGTAGGGCCTGTGTTCTTGCCCATCCTCGCCGACGTACGTCATGTCAAAGCGTTCCGGTACGTTGAAGTCGAACTGGATCGTCGTCAACTGCCAGGTGCGGCCCAGAGCATCCTTGATGTGGATGTCGATCTTCGGCCCATAGAAGACGGCCTCGCCTTCGATCCGGTTATAGGATAGCTCGCGTGCCTCAATCGCCTTCAGCAACGATTCTTCGGCCTGCTCCCACATTGCGTCCTCACCCGCGTATTTGTCCGGCGAGCCGGGATCGCGCACACTCAGCTGCACCTTGAACTCCTCGAAACCGAAGCTGCGCAGCATGCTGAGACTGAAGTCGAGCACGCGCAGGATCTCATCCTCGATCTGGTCCGGCGTACAGAAGATGTGTGCGTCATCCTGGGTGAAGCCGCGCACACGAAGCAGGCCGTGCAAGACCCCACTCCGCTCGTAGCGGTAGACCGTTCCCAGCTCGGCCCATCGAAGTGGCAAGTCACGGTAGGATCTGATGTCAGTCTTGTAGATGAGGATATGGAACGGGCAGTTCATCGGCTTGAGATAGTAGTCTACGCCGTCCACATCCATCGGAGCGTACATGGCCTCCTCATAGAAGTCGAGATGCCCCGACCGCTCCCACAGCGCTGCCTTACCAATGTGGGGCGTGAAGACAATCTCGTAGCCACCCTCCCGATGTCGCGTCCGCCAGAAGTCCTCGATGATCTGCCGGATGCGACCGCCCTTGGGATGCCAATATGCTAGGCCTGCCCCACCCTCTTCATGGAAGCTCAGCAGGTCGAGCTCCTTGATCAAGCGGCGATGGTCCCGCTTCTCGACCTCTTCCTGCCATTCCAGGAATTCCTTCAGTTCTTCTTCCGTCTCCCAAACCGTGCCGTAGATCCGCTGAAGCATGGGGCGCCTCTCATCACCGCGCCAATAGGCCCCGGCGACATTGAGAAGCTTGAGCGCATCTGGATTTATCTTCCCCGTCCTCTCCACGTGGGGCCCGCGGCAGAGGTCGACGAAGGGCCCGTGGCGATAGATGGACAGCTCTACCTGGCCTTCAATCGGCTCGCCATGCTCATCCAGCCCCCCCGACGTGATGTCGTCGATCAACTCCTGCTTGAAGGGCTGCGCCTCGAATATCTCGCGTGCCTCCTCCTCGTTGACTTCCTTTCGCTTGAACTCAAGGTCCTCGCTTATGATCTCCCGCATTCGCTGCTCGATCTCCTCCAGATCCTCTGGCGTCAGCGGACGAGGGAGATCAAAGTCGTAGTAGAATCCGGTATCGATGGCCGGCCCAATGGCGACCTTGCCCTCGGGGAATTTCTCCAGGACGGCCTGCGCCATGACATGCGCCGCCGAGTGTCGGACTCGATGCAGATGTCCGTTTCCGTCATGTTGATGTTCGTCAGACATGATCCTCCTCCTTCTATCGATGCGACTTCTTCCCTCAGCCTAATCTAGTGATTGTTTCCCGCCGCGGCATAGATGAGTGATCGGATGGTCGCGCCGTACAGTGCTACCGGCCGATGAGTTTCTATCTCAGTCATCTCGACTTCCTCCTCTGTATCAAACGCAAAAACCCCACGCCCTTGGGGCGCGGGGTCAATCCACGTGGTTCCACCCAAGTTTGCGCCGAGCGGGGCTCGTAAGAAGCGAACACCATCGGTCGCACACTCTTGAGGCGCTAACGGGCCTGCCCGAAGCCTCATATTCTCGCGTCTTTCCTGATCTGTCAGGAAGCGATTTCCGAGGCCCACTCCCGGGGGGTTTTCCCAGCCCTTAGGCCAAAGGAGCTTCCAGCCAGCGGCTCCCTCTCTCTGTGGCTTAGTCGGCAGGTACTCGTCCCGGTCGACGCTTTCTCAGTTTGAATTGAAAGATATTATACTCCGGGTTTGCCTCCTGTCAACTCAATGTCCCCGGATTGTAGGCCGGGCCGTATGGCCCAAAGGATGGCCCGGGCATGGACGAGGCAAGATCGAGCATCAAGGTATCTTGGTGATGAGAGATGTTCTACGCTCTCTGCAGGGAAGGGGGCGTTGATATCGCTCGTCAAGGCTCCCCATTTGCTCGGCGGCCCTCCGCATGATACAATCTTTTTCAGACGGTGAGCACTGTGCGTCACCTGGCAGCGGGTGCCGTTGCTTATGCTTCGCCCTTTTCTTATCTTAACAGGAGAACTGCATGACCGACGACCAAGTCTATCCCCTCGCCGAGGCGGTGCGGGGGGCCTATCGCGCCGGTGAGGACGACGAGATGATGGAACCGCTGGTACGAGTCGATGAGGATGATCGCCCCATCGGACGCATTCAAGATGGCGACTACGTCATCTTCTACGATCTCCGCGGGGAGCGAGAGATCGAGCTGACCCAGGCCTTCGTCGACGAGTCATTCCCGCATTTCGAGCGCGAGCCCATGATGACTCATTGGGTGACCATGATCGAGTATCATCCGGATCTCGAGACCCGGGTTGCATTTCCGCCGTCGGGCTCGGTTCGGAACACGCTGAGCGAGACGGTGAGCAAAGCGGGGAAGCGACAAGTCAAGATTGTCGAGTCCGAGAAGCAGGTGCACCTGACCACGTTCCTCAACGGTGGGCGTCTCGATCCATTTCCCGGTGAGAGATGGCGCATCATAGAATCGCTGGAGACCGATGGGTACCTTCCGCCGCCAGAGATGCGTGCGGCCGACGTCGCTGATGCCGCCATTGAGACGCTTCAGGACGACGCCGTTGACCTCCTTGTCCTGAACTGGGCCAACGTCGATGTGATTGGTCACAGCGAGAACCGGGAGGCGATCACGTCTGCCGTCGCCACGGTCGACGCGCAGCTCGGCCGTGTCCTGAAGGTGGTCAGGGAGATGGAGATCGCCGCTCTGGTGACTGCTGACCACGGCACGGTGGAAAAGTGGTTCTATCCCGATGGGTCCATTGATACGGGACATACCGACAGTGAGGTGCCCTTCATTCTGGTCGCGCCCCACCTCGATGGCGAGAACAGTGCTGAGACACGTTTTCAGCTCCGCGACGGTGGCACGTTGATCGACGTTGCTCCGACCGTCTTGGACTTGATGGGCATAGAAAAACCGGACGACATGACCGGGAGATCGCTCGTGGAGGGCAACATCCCGACAGAGGGACAGCGGGTGGCATTGTTCATCCTCGATGGCTGGGGAGCCCGCGACGAGGCATGGGGCAACCTGATCCTGGAAGCTGACACGCCGGTGATGGACGGACTCCAGCGGACCCATCCTGCCACCCGGCTGGAGGCTGCCGGCGAGGCTGTTGGCTTGCCCGACGAGGTGCCCAACCGAGAGGGGAAGACGGTAGGTAATTCTGAGGTGGGCCACGCACATATCGGTGCTGGGCGCGTCATTGCCTCAGACCGGCTGCGCGTTGAGCGAGCCATTGAGGACGGCAGCTTCTTCGACAATCATGGTCTGAGATGGGCGATGGAGGGCGCAAGGGCGGACGGGACGGCGCTCCATCTGCTGGGCATCATCTCCTTCTACAGCTCTCACGGCTCAGTGGAACACCTGAAGGCCCTCTTACGCATGGCAGAAGAAATGGGGGTGCCGGAGGTGTATATCCACGGCATGCTGGGGCGTCGCGGCGAGAAGCCCGAGAGCGGCGCCATCTACGTGGGCGACATCGAGGCGGAATGCGAGCGACTGGGCGTAGGGCAGTTCGTCTCCTTGATCGGGCGCTTCTGGTCGCTGGACCGAGAGTACAACTGGGATCGGATCGAGAAGAGCTATCGCTGGCTTGTCCACGGCGAGGGGCGGCCTGTGAGGGCTGGGTAGCCGAGTAGAATCACTAAGCGGCCGAAGGACTGCGACAGTTTACAGGGTGAGTAGACAAACTTGCGGCTTTGAGCTCCCAGCGATGAGATTGGATCAGCAGGGCAGGTCCTGGTGTCGTTGCTTCTCGGCGTGATGGGTCAGCAATGCTCTCATGAATAGAAGGTCGAGCTAAAGAAAGAAAAAGCCGGCTGGCAATGTTGCCGACCGGCTGAGGTGGGCGGTGCAAGACTTGAACTTG
>Ga0207796_1000562_pt1 | contig 14443 bp, 12 predicted proteins | sample Pon1CUnioCityCA_6_FD_187274 | JGI IMG/M metagenome (GOLD analysis project Ga0207796, IMG submission 187274) | Marine sediment microbial community from Union City, CA, USA - Pond 1C Sediment 1 (SPAdes) | ecosystem: Environmental > Aquatic > Marine > Intertidal zone > Salt pond sediment ...
CGAAGTGATGCAGCGCCTCACCGGCTACATGGACCAGCTCACGCTGACCTACGACCAAACCCTGCGGGGGATTCTTGGCGGCTTGACCCCGGCGGAAATCCGCCACGCCATCCACATTCCCGAACACATGCGGGAGATCCCGGAAAATGCCCAATCATACGGGGAAACGATCCACTTTCCCGAGGCCATCTACAACTATGTGATCGGATGGTTTGACGGCGATGTGACCAAGCTGTTCAAGATCGCGCCCCAGCCCGAGGCCGAGCGCATGGTGGCACTCATCGGCGGCAAGGAAAGCGTCGTGGCGGCGGCGCGGGAAGCCCTCGAGGAGAAAGAATATGCCTGGGGCGCCCAAGTCATCCAGTATGCCTATCTGCTCGATCCAACGGACCAGGAGGTGCGTCAATTAAAGGCGGACCTTCTGCGGGAGATGGGGCATCGCACCACGGGATCGATCGCCCGCGCCTTTCTCCTCACGGAGGCCCGGGCACTGGAAGGAGAAGTGACCTACCCCAAGCTCATCCCGCCCTCCAAGGAGATCATCGCAGGCTCACCCGAAACCTTTGTGGACTACTTCCGGGTGCGTATCGATCCGAAGAAGAGTGAAGCGCTCGATGACGTCATCGAGTTCGTGTTCACCGACAAAGGCAACCTGGCCGTCGCCCTGCACGTCCGCCGGGGGATTGCCGAATTTGTTCCGATGCCGGCCGATTACTACAAGCCCGCCGGCTTCACCGTGAAACTCGATTCGGAAACCTGGGCGGATCTTTACCTGAGCACGATCTTGCTGAGCGATGCAGTCGACGAAGGTAAAGTCGAACTCACCGGAAATGCAGAGGCCGCCAAAAAGCTTTTCGCGGCATTCGACCTGTTTGAACCAGCCAGGAACTACCGGGTGCCCCCTGTAGAAGTGCGGCATTGAAGACCGGAACATTGAGCCGTGTCGCGATAAGCAGAGTGCAAAGCGGGAAATTCAGTGTCGGGGAAAATACCGGAATGAAGCTGAACGAAGACTGGAGTATTGACCTATGCAATGCCGCAGAGAAGCCGGTATGCCTCCCTGAAGGGAACCGCCTGCCGATCAGCCGGGAAACCAAGGACCTCGACATCATCATGCGCCTCTACGCGCCCGATCTCGAAAAGTCCAAGGCCTGGGAACCGCCGAAGGCGAAGAGGCTGTAGAGTGGATCAAAAGAGCGGCAAGAACGCATTTGTCCTCGGTCCCGACGGGCCGATGCGGCCGATGGACAGATACGATGCGCCGAGGTTCATGGCCGACAAAGCGCCGGTCGGGTTTCATGTGATGATCAAGCCGGCCGGATCGGCCTGCAACCTGGACTGCGCCTACTGTTTCTACCTGAGCAAGGCCACGCTCGCGGACGGCCCGGGCAGCAGGCGCATGTCCGACGACGTACTGGAGACCCTGGTTCGCAGCTATATCCGGGACGTGACGGCTGACGAAGTCGTGTTTACCTGGCAAGGGGGCGAGCCAACCCTATGCGGTTTGGACTTCTTTCACAAGGTCGTTTCCTTGCAGAAGAAGTATGCCAAGCCGGGCCAGACGATCCACAACGACCTTCAGACCAACGGCCTATTGCTGGACGAGGCGTGGTGCCGATTCCTGAAGGAGAACAACTTCCTGGTTGGCCTGAGCATCGACGGTCCGGAGCACCTGCACGATGCCTTCCGCTACGCGAAGGACGGTTCGCCGACCCACAAGAAGGTGGTGCATGCGGCCAGGCTGCTGAGACGTTTCGGGGTCCCGTTCAACACGCTCGCATGTGTCAACAGCGTTAACGCGTCCCATCCGCTGGAGGTCTACCGGTTCCTGAGGGACGAGGTCGGCTCCACGCACATCCAGTTCACGCCCGTCGTCGAGCCACGAGGCTTCGAGCGGGCGGCACCCCTACTGGCGGACGGGGCCCACCTGCCCCAAATGGACGATCCCCGGAACCGGCCCGGCCATCCCCACTCCATCGTCACGGACTGGTCGGTCGATCCGGAGGAGTGGGGCACGTTCCTGTGCACCGTATTCGACGAATGGCGAAGCCGGGACCTCGGCAAGGTCCTGGTAAATCAATTCGAGACCCTGGTCTCGCAACACCTGGGCCTCGGGCCGCAGATGTGCGTTTACGCCGAGGCCTGCGGCAAGGCCGTCGCCGTCGAGCACGACGGCAGGGTCTACTCCTGCGATCACCTGGTCTATCCGCAATACGAGATCGGCAACATCCAGGAAAACCGGCTGCGTGACATTGTGCTTTTCCGGACCCAGGTCCGCTTCGGCTATGCCAAGGCGGAGACGCTGCCGCGCTATTGCCGCAATTGCGCCTATCTGAGCGACTGCCGCGGGGAGTGCCCCAAGAACAGGCTCCTTCGCACACCGGAGGGTGAGCCAGGGCTCAACTACCTCTGCAGGGGCCTGAAGGCGTTCTACGCCCATGCCCTGCCCGAAGTGGAGCGAATCGTCGCCAACCTGAAGCGCCCGAAAGGAAGCGTCAAGGCGGCGATGCTCAACGATTGACAACCGAACACAAAACGAAGGGCCCCATCATGAAGATATCGAATCGCAAACTGATCACAGGCCTGACCACATCCTGCTGCGCCACGCTTGCCGGAGGCGGCCTGGTGAGTGCGCAGGCGCAGGACGTACTGCCGTTTCCCACCCCCCCGATGGGTGGCAAGGTCGGGCCGACCATGCAGGAATCCGTCCACAAGTGGCGCGAGGAGCCGAGCCGCCTGCCGGCGGATGCCCCCAACATCCTCATCGTTATGTTAGACGATGCGGGTTTCGGGCAGGCAGATACCTTTGGCGGCGAGATTCACACACCGACCCTCTCACGACTGGCTGAGGAAGGTATTGCCTACAACCGTTTCCACACCGTGGCCCAATCCTCGCCGACCCGGGCGGCGCTCCTGACCGGCCGCAACCACACGCGGGTCGGTACGGGCGTGATTGCCGAGTTCGCCAATGACTGGGACGGATACACGGGTATCATCCCGAAATCCTCAGCGACCATCGCAGAGGTGCTCGGTCACTACGGCTATGCCTCGTCCATGTTCGGCAAGGATCACAACACCCCGGTGGACCAGTTGGCCAACGGTCCCTACGACCGCACCCCGACGGGTCGCGGTTTCGACTATTTCTACGGCTTTATGGCGGGTGAGACCTCTCAGTGGGAGCCCACCTTGTGGGAGAACAACAACCCGATTTCGCCGCCCCATGTGGAAAACTACGAGGACTACCACCTGACCGAAGACATGGCCGACAAAGCGATCACCTGGATGCGGCGTCACCTGGCGATGAACCCGGACATGCCCTTCCTGATGTGGTGGACGCCGGGCGCGGTGCATGGCCCCCATCATGTGGCCAAGGAGTGGGCGGACAAGTACAAGGGCAAGTTTGACGACGGCTGGGACGCCTACCAGCAGCGGGTCTTTGAGCGACAGAAGGAAATGGGCTGGATCCCGGCCGATACCAAGCTGGCACCCCGCCCCGAAGGCATGCCCGCCTGGGAAGACATCCCCGAGGACGAAAAGGCCTTCCAGGCGCGTCTCATGGAAGTCTATGCGGGCTTCTTCGAACATACCGATGTGCAGGTCGGAAAGCTCATCGATGAACTCGAGGCCCGCGGCATCCGCGACAACACCATGGTGATCTACATTCTCTCGGACAACGGTGCGTCGGCCGAGGGGCTGGAGGGCAGCGTGGCGGAACTCAACGCGCAGAATGGCATCCCCTCGACCGTGGCCGAACATATCGCCGTCGCCGAGCAATTGGGCGGGCTCGACGAGATCGGCGGCCCCAAGATGGAAAATCAGTACAATGCTGCGTGGGCCTGGGCTGGGGACAGCCCGTTCCGCTATACCAAGCTGGTTGCCGGGGACTTTGGCGGCTCGCGCACGCCGATGGTCATCTCATGGCCCGCCCGCATCAAGCCGGACGACACGCCGCGCAAGCAGTTCCTGCATGTCAACGACGTGGTGCCGACCCTCTATGACATTCTCGACATCACGCCGCCGAGAGTCGTCGATGGTCACGAGCAGGACCCGTTCGACGGGGTGAGCTTTGTGAGCACCTTCGATGACGCCGATGCACCGGAAGTGAAGACAACGCAGTTTTTCGACATTCTCGGTCATCGCGGCATCTATCACGATGGCTGGATGGCCAACGCATTCGGACCCAAGGCCCCGTGGTCGGTCGAAGTGCCGGACCTCGCGAATTGGAATCCGTTGGAGGATGAGTGGGAGTTGTTCGACCTTCGCAACGACTATTCGCTGATGAACAATCTCGCCTCTGAGTATCCCGAGAAGCTGGAAGAGATGAAGGCGCTGTTCATGGAGGAAGCCGAGGAAAACAGGGCGCTTCCCATCGGAGCGGCCATGTACGTTAACCTCAATCCCAGCGAGATCAAGAGCAGTTCCAACACCGAATGGACCCTGTTCGAGGGGATGACCCGCATTCCTGAAAGCCAGGCGCCCAACGTGCGCAACGGCAATCTCCGAGTCGAGATTGAGGCCGAAGTGCCGAAGAATGTCAACGGTGTGCTCTTCGCCATGGGCGGCTATGCCGGGGGTGTGAGCCTCTACGCGCTCGAAGGCGAGCTTTACTACGAGTACAGCGCCCTGCTGCTCAAGCGCGACAAGATCAAGGTTGGCAAACTACCGGCTGGCGACGTGACCATCGCCTATGAGATGAAAACGCCGATGAAACCAGCCGCGCCTGCCGAGCTTACCTTCTGGATCAACGACAAGGAGGCCGCCAAGGGGACGGTCCAGCGCACCGTTCCATTGGTTTTTACCGCATCCGAGACTTTTGATGTCGGCATGGATACGGCTTCGCCGGTGGCGGACGACTACTTCGACAAGGCGCCCTATCAGTTCGAAGGCACCCTCAAGCGGCTCCATTTCACAAACCTGTAAAAAGGAATGCCGCGCTCACGAGCTGGCGCGGCGAGGTCCCGGACGCGACGCTGGCGCGTCGCAGCTCGCTCCCTCGCTGGAGGATGGGAGCCAGACGCGAGATGTCGCCCGGAAACGTGACCCATGTAGGTCGGCTTAGCGATAGCGTAACCCGACCTGCGCCAAATACTCTGGGTGGACCCTACGACTTTGGACAAACGTATGGCAATACCGAAACCAAACGCTGTGGTGCGAGGTGGCGGCAGTCGCCCCCACGGACAGGATCAACGGCCAGATGCGCAAGACCCCGCCACGCGCAGCGCCGCGTACGCCGAAAGGCAGAGCCGGTCGGCGAAGCAACGCAAAACGGCAGTGATCGCCGGCCTGGCGGGTTTGACCCTCCTCTGTGCGTCCGCACCGTTTAACACCTTCGCAGCCGAGGGCGCCTCGAGCCACTATCTGCCTGGCGCGGTCGGCGATATCTTTCTCGCGGTACCCCCCGAGCCGGGTTTGCAGGCGGCGAACATGTTCTGGTACCAGACGGGCAGCACGGATATCGCGCTGATCGAGGGACAGGTCAGCCTGGGGATCGACCTGGACCTCTTCCTCAATCTCACCTCGCTGACCTATACCTTCGAAACGCCGGTGCTTGGGGGGCGCTACACCATGGGTGTGGCGATACCCTTCGGCCATGCCGCACTGGACGGCGAGCTTGTCGGTCCGCTCGGCGGCAGCATCGGGTTCTCCGATGACAGCTTCGATCTCAGCGACATCGCATTCATCCCATTTCAGCTGAGCTGGAGCTCGGACCCATGGTCTTTCAAGCTCTGGCACTCGATCGTCGCGCCGACCGGAGGATACGACACATCCGGCACCGACCTCGCCAATCTCGGACGCAATCACTGGAGCTTCGACACCGTTGCGGCCGTGACCTGGTTCAACCCCGACTCGGGAACCGAGATGTCGGTTGCCCCCGGCGTGATGGTCAACACCGAGAACTCGGCCACCGACTACAGGACGGGAACCGAATTCCACGTGGACTTCGTGGCGAACCAGTTCGTCTCCGAGACCTTCGCCCTCGGCCTGCGCGGTTACTACTACGAGCAGTTGACGGGCGACAGCGGCTCCGGCGCGGTCCTCGGCGACTTCAAGTCCGAGTCTTTCGGCGTCGGTCCGGGCTTCGTCTGGCTTCCCAAGGCCGGCGGCGGGCGGCTCACGGTGCTGGGAAAGTGGATGCACGACTTCAGCGCCGAGAACCGACTCGAATCCGACTACTTCACGCTGACCGGTGCCTGGCAGTTCTGAGATTCGAAAAGTGATTGAGGTTTATTGACCCACAGAGGAAGCCCTGGACGTGACCTGGCAACAGCCACCGCTGACGCGGGTGACCGGGTGATGACGCCCGCCGCAGCGGAGGCCATGGAGAAGAAGGAATACAGCTGGGCAGCACAACTGGTCCATTATCTCTACCGGCTGGATCCGACCGATGAAGAAATGGCCAGCGTAAGGCCGACGCCCTCCGCCAGATGGCCTACGTCTCGACCGGTGCCAACAGCCGGGCGCACCTGATGTCCCGGGCATTGGCCCTCGAAGGCGAGATCACGCTGCCTCGAATCGTTCGTCGACTACTTCAGGGTGCGCATCGATCCAGTCGCGAGCGGCGAGACCGACCGGGTACTGCCTTTCGATTTCCCGAACGGCAAGAGCGCCGGACTCCACGTGCGCCTTGCGGTGGCGGAGTTTACCGAGGATCCCGATGCTTTCCCGCGCGAGGCGGACATTGTGCTCGAGCTGTCGCCCGAGGCCGGGGCCAAGGTCTATCTGAGCGCGGCCGCGCTCGACGAGCGGGTCGGTGGCGAGGAGATCGACATGACCCGGGGTGACACGGCCGAGGCGGCCCGGGTGCCTGGTCTGTTCGATCGCTGAGTCGACGAACGCAAAGATGTGGTGTCTTCGGATTGAACCGGTGACTATACTGCCCATAGGCAAGATTCCAACAATCGGATTGTTGAATCGAGGTGGATGTGCTTTGGCTCTACCAGCAACCGGCGTGGGCGCTCGGATTGATCCTGCTGCTGATCCTGCTCCTGTTCATGGAAGCCGGGTTTCGGCTTGGCTTGCGTCTTCGTCCCGCCCAGAAAGAGACCGAAAAGACCTTGACTGGCGATTTGGCGCTCAGCGCGATGCTGGCATTGCTGGGGTTGATGCTGGCTTTCACCTACGCCTTCAGCCTCAGCCGCGCCGATCTTCGCAAGGACGCTGTAGTGAACGAGGCCAATGCCATTGGGACCGCCTTCCTGCGCGCTGATCTGGTGGCGGAGCCTGGACGCAGCGAGTTGCGCCAGCACTTGCTGGAGTATGCGCGCACCCGGGTGTTCACGGCCGAGGGTATCGAAAACCTGCAGCAGCTTCATGAACAGATCGGGCGCTCCCTGGAAGCACAGGGCAAGCTTTGGCCAGCCACCAGGCTGGCGATCCAAGGCGGCGTTTCGACGCCTTTGGAGGCCTTGCTCGTGCAAGCGATCAACGCGGTACTGGATGCCCACACGACGCGTTTCGCAGTGGGCTTCGACACTTTGCCACCACTCGTCCTATTCGCATTGATCCTCATTGCCGCGTTGTCCATCGCAGGAGCGGCGCACAACGCAGGCCTTCGCGGGCGCATGATTCGTTGGCGCATGATCTCGTTCGCGCTCATCATGGTCATCCTGATCGTTATCATCGTGGACTTCGATCAGTCGCTACGCGGATTCATCCAGGTGAGCAACCAGAGCCTCATCTCCTTGGTTCAGAATATGGAGACCGCGATCGCCGATTGAGCACCCCCGTAATCCAAGACAAGCGGCGTCTTGTTGCCCCGCCGGAGGCTGTCGAGGGTGTTTCCCACTGCCAAAGAGCCGCAACCGCAGCGAACGCGGCGTTCGTCGCATCCGCCTGCCTTCATTTGCTCCAGATTTCCGCGAGAAAACCCACCACCACGCGGACCTTCTTCGAAACGAGCTTGCTGTAGGGATACACAGCATACAACCCGGTTTCGGTTGACATGTAGTCGTCAAGCACTGTTTCCATCCGCCCCTGCTGAAGTGCACTCTCGACCATGAAGGCGGGCGCCATGAAGACGCCGGCATGGTTCAGTGCCGCGTTGATCAACAGGCTGCCGGTGTCCGAGTGAAGATTTCCCGTAACTTTAACGTTGAATCGTTTCCCCCTCGCGTCTTGGAAGAGCCAGTGTCAACCTCCCCGGATTAGGTCCACGCATAACTAGAGGTTTCCGGAGTGTGTAGCTGCCGGTATTCGACCGACGTGAGATCCCCCAGGGCGTCGTGGGGGATGGTTTCGTTGTAGTCTTGAAGCCACCGTTCCGTGTGCTCCCGGACTTCGGTCAGGGTGCGGAACACGTACAGATCCAGGATGCCGCGGCGATAGCTGCCATTGAACCGCTCGACGAAGCCGTTCTGCATCGGTTTTCCAGGCTGGATAAAGCGCAGTTCCACGCCTCGCTGTTCGGCCCAGTCGGCGATCGCCGCCGAGACAAACTCCGGACCGTTATCCAGACGGAGCTGCTGCGGATAACCCCGCCAAGCTGCGATCCGCTCCAGCACCCGGATGACCCGCGCAGCGGGCAGGTTCAGGTCGATCTCCACAGCCAGGGCCTCGCGGTTGAAGTCGTCAACGACGTTGAAGGTCCGGAAGCGCCGCCCGTCCCAAAGCGCGTCGGACATGAAGTCCGCCGACCAGCACACGTTCGGGGCCTCGGTCGAGGCCAGTGGCTTGGGCTCTCGTGGCGGCAAGCGCCGCTTGCCTTTGCGCCGCAGGTTCAGCTTCAGCGCGCAGTAAACACGCCAGACCCGCTTGTGGTTCCAAACCAGTCCGCGGCGCCGGATCAGCTTGAACAGCTTGCCGAAGCCGCGTTCCGGGTAGCTCTCGACCAGCTCCTGCAAAGTCGAAATCACCAAAGCGTCCGGGTCTGGAGTCTTCCGATACCGGATCACCGACCCGGCTACTCCGGCCGCTTGGCACGCCCGGCGCTGACTCAGCCCATGGTCCTGCATCAAGGCAGTCACCACACGGCGCTTCGCGTCCGGGCTCAGAGCTTTTTTGTGATCACGTCCTTCAGCGCCGTGTTCTCCAGCGCCAACTCCGCGTACATGCGCTTGAGCCGACTGTTCTCGTCCTCCGGCTCCTTCAGCCGGCGCACATCGGCCGCTTCCATCCCGCCGTATTTCGACTTCCACTGGTAGTAGGTCGCCTCGGAAATCCCGAGCTCCCGGCAGACATCCTTCACCTTCCGGCCGCCTTCGACCTGCTTGAGCGTCTGGACAATCTGACTTTCCGTAAACCTGCTCTTGCGCATCTCGGCCTCCTCTGACACTAGTGTGCCCGGAGACCTCCAGATTTCAATGGACCGAATTTACGGGAAGGCGACAACCTCATGCCGGTTCGTCCGTTCGGCTCGCTGGCCCCAGGTGCCTGCCGGGACCCGACGCCGAGGTCCTCAAGCGATGCACGCAGGCGCGAGACGTAATCGGGGGGGAAGTCCCAGACCGGCATGTGCCGATTCCTCACGAGGCCGCGCTGTTCCGGGTCGAGCCCGTACATCAGCGTCATCAACACATCGCTGCTGACCCAGGGGCTTCGGCGGAAATAGCCGTGCCCGTGGCCCGCCCGTGCGTCCTCGGCGTCGCTCACGTTGATCAGATCGATTACACGGTTCCCGGACAGGAACGCGGCGACGTCCGGGTGCAACTCATCGGCGTTGGACCAAACGGTCCCGAGCCGTTCACGGCCAAAGATGAAGCGCGCCAGGCCCATCGCCTTGTCGCTGTCGGACAGATAGATCGTCAGGCGTTCGGGCACGCGGAGCAGGCCATCGGCGATGTAGTTGCCGAAGACTTGCCGATCCATGTCGCTGCCGATGAGCATGACGTTACCGAGTCGAACCCGTTGCCGGATTTCCGCAACATCGTTGTCCATGTGCCGGTAGGCGAGCTGCGCCAGCATCTGCAGCACCACCCGCGTTCCCGCGCTGTAGCCCACCACGTGGATCCGCTCCACCGCGGTATTGGCGGCGAGAAACTCGACGAGGACGCGGAGGTCTCGTGCGGACCATCCCGCTGTTTCCAGGTCCGAGAGGTAGGCAAGACGCCGCGGTGTCGATGGCCAGGAAAACGCGATGAAAGCGCCGTCGTAGCCGAGGAAGTGCCACAGCTCCGTTGCCACCAGCAGGGGGTCCTCGAAAACCACCTTGTAGCCGTGCACGTAGATGTACACGTCGCGGCGATCGGCGGTCTCCAGCTTTTCATTGATGAGGGAAGCGAAGCGTTCGTCTGCGAAGGGGCCTTCGTAGCGCTCGAATGCGCTCATCCCGGACTCGATCGGACCGAACTCATCGATCGAGCCGACGCGCAGCGGATAGTCGGTTGAGCGGTTCTTCAGCAATGAGATCTCGCGGGCAGTCTCCCAGTCGATCGCCAGTTCACCGAAGTCGATTCGGGCAGACCCGGCGGTCAATCGCCAGCCCCGTTTGTTCGAATAGTAACGATCCGTGTCGTCCTCGGTCGTTGCCGCCCGATTGGTCGCGTAAAGCATTCCGTCCCATGGGATGATGTCTGCCGGACTGGCTTCCGGCATCGGATTGAGCACCCCGGTATCGTAGATTTCCGGACCTGGCATCAGCGGGACCTGGTAGGGCTGTTGCGCGGCGCACCCGGCCAGGAACAATGCCACGACCACAGACACCAGCCCGGATCGCGTTCGTCGAGAAACCCGCCTAGAAGCGGAAATGGAACTCGGCAGTTGGGCCATGGTTTGTGAAATCCATTTTGAGATCGCCGGGTTGAGACTCTGCCCGCCTATAGTAGTGCCCGGTGGGATTGGAATCCCGTAACCTGCGCGGTCGTGCGGATCACCGCCGAGGGGGCGACCATGCGGCGCGCAGTCTCTTCCGCTTCGTGCCGGGCACACGCGCCGGCACGGTTCCAACGCGTGGGCGAACCTGCCACTGTTTGCCGACAAGGTTGGCGATCTCGGGCCTTCCCTGCCATGCGCCCTGCCAAACCGCAATGCCTAGAAGGTCCAGGTCAACGCCAGTATCCAACCTTCCTGCGTGACGTCGTAGATGTAGCCATCGTCCTCGTAATCCACGTCGAACAGCCGGTATCCGAACCCCGTGCCGATCGCCTCGTTCCATTGGTAACCGACCGTGGCGGTCAGGTCATAGAACAGGTCGGAACCGAGACCGAAGCCACCGATGACAGCCCCGCCCCGAACATAGAAGGCCGACTGGCCGATCGGCCGCGTCCCCTTGAAGCCGATCCATGGATCGACCCAGGACTCGGTGTTCGAAATCGTCCGGCCACCGAGTTCCCCCAGCCCGCTCCTGAATTTGAGCGTCGAGTCGATGTCCCAGTACCGGATGCCGGCCATCAGGTCGAGGGCAGTCTGACCATCACTGTGTAGCGCGTACTGATACCCCGCCGACAGGATCGTGGTCTTGGTGATGTTGCGTAATTCGAGGCTGATCGGGGCGGGCAGGAGTTCGTAGTCCGAGCGGACGTCGCTGTAGAGCGTGTCGACAAGGAACCCGTGCCTGCCCTTCATCGCGTCCAGCATCAGCATCAGGCTGGCCTCGGTGTCCTCGATTGCTTCGCTGGAGGAGATGTCGACCGGCACCGCGGGCTGGCCCGGGATCGTGCCGATGTTGCCCTCCAACCCTGCGAACCACAGATACGGAGACAGCGCAAAGCGCCAGCCGCCGTCGTCCGCGAACGCCCCGGCGCATGCGAATAATCCCATCAGTCCGACCAGCCACTTACGAACTCTCATCGGCAGATTCCTCGCTTCATCATGGCCTCGCCCGTCTTCCCGCGCACCCAACACCGAAGCGCAGGTCGCCTTGGAATTCGGCTCAAATGGCGCTCTCACAACAGGCCGGCATTGGCACCGCTTGGGCCACCACCTCGGCGAGTGCCCTTTCGGATATCCAAACTGCCCGTTTTTCCGCCCGTCAGAACCACTCCTTTCCCTCTTAGTGAGACTAGTCGCCAGCGAAGGAGGAGATAAGGGCTATACTGTATGCACCATAGGCTACATCCGTCAGTGACGCACACCCGAACGCGACCGCCCAAAAGCACCCGAATCCTGGTTAGGAGTGGCCGGAAACGCATGACTGAACAAACGGCACACTCACCGATTAACGAAGACGACGTGCGGTCCCAGCTGGAACGCATGCTGGGGCATGCCGAGTTTCACGCCACCGACAAGATGCGCGAGTTCCTCCGCTACGTTGTCGAAGAGACACTGGCGGGGAATGCCCGGGGCATCAAGGGCTTCACGATCGCGATGGAAGTCTTTGGCCGCGACCAGGACTTCGACCCGGCGCACGACCCGGTGGTCCGGATCCAGGCCGGCCGCCTGCGGCGGGCCATCGAGCGCTACTACCTGGTGGCCGGGGGTGCGGATCCGGTCCGTATCGACATTCCAAAAGGCGGCTACGTGCCGGTATTCTCGCGCACGATGGCTTCGACGGGGCAACGCGGTCCCGCCGACGAACCCGTGAGGGCCAGCGACGTCGCCTCATGGCCCTCGGTGCTCATTCAGCCCTTCGACGACCTCACGGGGGATGCCGGACTCGGTTTCCTGGCGCCCGGCCTCGCCACCGAGCTGTGCATGCAACTGGGGCAATGTGCCGACCTCCGCGTGATGATCGCGCAAGACCAGATACCCGGCGCCCCGAAGACCTTACTGGCCCCCGATTTCCTGGTTCGCGGCAGTGTCCGCAGCCAGGATTCCGAGATCAAGCTCGTGGTTCAACTGGTCGACGCCGCCACGGGCGAGCAGCTGTGGGTCGACTCCGTGCGTACTTCGCCCGCCGACGCGAGGCTGATCGAGTTCCAGGAAAACGCAGCCGCCTCCATCACGGCCCAGATCGCGTGCGAGCACGGCGTCCTCTTTCGCGCGCTCTCGAACACCGCCACCGGCAACAAGCTCAAGAGGTCGACCAGCTACCAGGCAATCCTCAAGGGGTACGTGTACCACACGAAGGTGGACCCGGCTTCGTTTGTAACCGCGTATCAGGCTCTCAGCGAAGCGCACGCAGAGGACCCGGACTGCGGGCTGGTTTGCACGATGCTCGCAATCATCTACCTCGACAATCTCGCACTGGAGTTCCTGGACACCGACATGACTCCGCTCGACGAGGCGACCGGACTTGCACGGGAAGGCGCACGAATCGATCCGGCCAACCCAATGGCCCGCCTGGCTCTGGCCAGGGCCTACCTGCTCGAAAATGAACTGGCGTCAGGCTTGGTCGAGGTCGAGGCCGCACTGGCCCTGAACCCCGGTTCGCCGCTGTGCATGGACGCGGCCGGGTATCTGATGACGCTGCTCGGGGAATGGGACCGCGGAGCGGAACTCGTGCGAGAAGCCATCCGCCTGAATCCCTTTTACCGGTTGTTTACCCGTTACGCGACCTGGTTGAACGCGTTTCGGCGCGGCGATTACCAAGAGGCGCTGGAAGAGTTGCGGTGGCTGGTGGGCATCGGGTCCTTCTGGGACCCGCTGTGCCGGGCGGCGACCCTTGGCAAGCTTGGCTGCCAGGTTGAGAGCCGTCAGGCGGTGCAGGAGCTGCTGGACCTGAAACCTGACTTCCCGCAGCGCGGCCTGACACTCATCGAGCGCTACGTGAAGTTCCCGGCCATCCGCGAGGACATCGTGGCAGGCCTGGCGGCAGGTGGGCTGCGTCTTGAGCCCACTGCGCCTGAACGCACCGTTGCAGGTTTCCGCCTGTAGCCTACAGGACACTACCGTACCCCCCCTTACCCTCGCTCGATTCAGGGTCCATCTTTCGTGATAAGGGTGCGCCCGGGCTAAGCACGGCAGAGGAGCGCCAAAATCCGATATGCGGTTGACTGGCCCACCTGCAGCCCAGCATCCGCCGAAAAGACTTTCGCTGTCGTCAATCACCAAGGGGAGGAGACATGCTGCGCTTTCATCCATCACCAAAGGGACACGACACGCTCAAAAGATGCCGAGCCGCTCTGGCGTTACTCCTCCTAGCCGTGCCGTTCGCAAGCGCGCACGCGGACAAGTTTGCAGACACGATTCAGATCTTCAAGGACGCTGGTCAAAGCGGCGCGTTCTTCGATGATGCCTATGGTTACGCCGTCTTTCCGACGATCGGCAAAGCCGGACTCGTCGTGGGCGGCGCCGGTGGCTCTGGTCGCGTGTACGTCGACGGAGAGCATGTCGGCAACTCGACCTTCAGTCAGGTGAGCTTCGGCCTCCAGGCCGGTGGTCAGGCCTACAGCATGATCGTCTTTTTGCAGGACGAGCGGGCCTTCGAGGAGTTCACCAGCGGCTCCTTCAAGTTCGGTGCGGGAGCCTCGGCGGTGGCAATCACGGCGGCCGCCTCGGCGGAAGCCAGCACCACTGGGACCTCCGCTGGGGCCAGTGCCGGCAAGCGCGACGCAACAACCGTCGGTGGCTACCAGAGAGGCATGGCGACCTTCACCGTGGCGAAGGGCGGCCTGATGTACGAGGCCAG
>Ga0207796_1000563_pt1 | contig 14441 bp, 19 predicted proteins | sample Pon1CUnioCityCA_6_FD_187274 | JGI IMG/M metagenome (GOLD analysis project Ga0207796, IMG submission 187274) | Marine sediment microbial community from Union City, CA, USA - Pond 1C Sediment 1 (SPAdes) | ecosystem: Environmental > Aquatic > Marine > Intertidal zone > Salt pond sediment ...
TACGGACCGTAAGGAGACCCGAGATGGCCGAGATCAAGACGTGGTGGAAGTGCTCCAACTGTGGCTACACGTTCCAAGCAGGAGCACCGCCCGAAGCATGTCCTAGCTGCAAGGAGCGGTGCACCTTCAGCGATGTGACATGCTACCGGCCGGACTGCGGCGGACCGGAGCACATTGATCCCAAGCTAGCCCACAGCTAGCTAGGAAGGGCTTGTGTAGAGCTGGCGGTAGCACCCTAGCGCGGTCTGACGCAGATAGGCCAGCGTCGGAACAGACCCTTGGGTTGAACCATCAAGTGCCGACAACGTTGAAGACGCGCCCGCCCAGGGCATAGATAAGGATAAGCAAGGAGAATCAGTGTATGGCGAAAGCAAGCGGCAGCATATCAGGCTCTCACAATGAAAGGCCCGTGCAGTTCTATGGTCTTTCCACCTGCGTGTGGTGTAAGCGGACGCGACAGTTCCTTGAGGACAACGACGTGGCGTTCAACTTCGTTTACGTCGACCTGCTCAAGGGGCAGGATCGGCAGGAGGCGATTGAGACGGTCCGGGAGTGGAATCGGGCCACCTCATTTCCCACGGTCATCGTGAACGAGGAGCGCGTCATCGTCGGCTACAAGCCGGATGAGATTAAGGAGGCTCTGGGGCTGTGAGCGAGAGGATAGACGACGAGGAGATCACGGCCGAGGATATCAGCCAGGAGGAGGTGGACGCCCTCTACGAGCGGCTGGATCGGGAGGCCGAGGCGGCCGGGTATCATCTCAATCCTGACGTCGAGTTCACGAAGGACCTGGTGAGGGGCCTGCTGGTCAATGAGAAGCGCTACGGCTACTGGGCCTGCCCGTGTCGGTTGGCGGACGGGGAGAAGCAGAAGGACCTGGACATCATATGTCCCTGTGATTACCGCGATCCGGACTTACTCGATTGGGGGGCATGCTACTGCGCCCTCTACGTCTCTGAAGAGGTGCTGGAGGGCGAGCAGGAGCTGGAACCGATCCCCGAGCGTCGTCCCCCCGAGGGTCAGCGACCCCAGGAGACGTCCGCGACAGCGCCGCCCAGGCCAGGTGAGGAGGCAGCGTCTGAGGACGAGGGGGCTATACCAGTGTGGCGTTGTCGTGTCTGCGGGTACCTGTGTGCCAGGGAACGACCGCCGGGCCGCTGCCCCATCTGTAAGGCCACCCAGGAGCGCTTCGAGCGGTTCTGGTAGGCGGATCCCCGGACATCGTGCCGGTCTAGCGTAAGAGGTCTGTATCGTGAATCAAGAACACAATCAGTCAGTGAACGCTGGGGAGCCGGAGGTCGCGACGCTGGGAGGCGGCTGCTTCTGGTGTTTGGAGGCCGTCTTCGAGCAGTTGCAGGGCGTGAAAGAGGTGGTCTCTGGGTATTCGGGAGGGGACGTCGTCGATCCCTCCTACAAGCAGGTCTGTCGCGGAACCACGGGCCATGCCGAGGTTGTGCAGGTCACGTTTGACCCGCGAGTCATCAGCTACCGCGAGATCCTGGAGGTCTTCTTCGACGTCCACGATCCTACGACGTTGAATCGACAGGGCGCCGACGTGGGGCCTCAGTACCGTTCGGCCATCTTCTATCACGACGATCGGCAGAAGGAGATCGCCGAGGAGATGATCGAGGAGCTAGACGAGCAAGGGCTGTGGGATAGGTCCATCGTGACGGAGGTCACGCCGTTGGAGGCGTTCTACGAGGCCGAGGACTATCATCAAGAGTATTACCGCGAGAATCCACGGCAGCCCTATTGTCGCGCTGTGATTAGTCCCAAGGTCGCCAAGTTTCGCAGGCACTACGGCCCCAGACTGAAGACCTAGGGGACGTCATACGTCCGAAATCTATTCTATCGACGATCTATACGAGGAGGTTTCACCATGGCGGACAGAGTGTACAAGAAGATTGATGTTGTCGGTACGTCCTCGATGAACCTGGAGGACGCCATTCAGAAGGCCGTGACCAGGTCCGCGGAGACGGTGCGGAATATGAGCTGGTTCGAGGTCAACGAGATTCGGGGGCGCATCGAGGGTGGCGACGTCACGCAGTGGCAGGTCACGGTGCGTATAGGCTTTGCGGTCGGGGAGTGAGCTTGCCCAAGCGCGGGGCGAATGCACCCATGAGCACACCATCCAAAGGCATGGAGCCGGGGCCAGGTCAGGAGTCGGTTTGGGACTACCCGCGGCCGCCGCGCGTGGAGGCGACGGATAAGCACCTGCGCGTGGTATTCAACGGCGTCATCGTCGCCGAGACGCGCCGTGGAAAACGTGTGCTAGAGACGAGCCATCCCCCGGTCTACTACTTCCCGCCCGAGGCTGTTCGGATGGAGCATCTAATGAAGGCGTCGGGCTCAAGTTGGTGCGAGTGGAAGGGGCGCGCCAGCACCTACGACGTGGTCGTCGCTGGCAAGCAGGCCAAGCGCGGCGCCTGGACCTACCACCAGCCGCGCGAGGGTTTCGAGGCCATCAAGGATCATATCGCCTTCTATCCCGCGTCGATGGACGCCTGCTACGTGGATGGCGAGCGCGTCCGGCCCCAGCCCGGTAGCTTCTACGGCGGATGGATCACGGATGACGTGGTGGGCCCCTTCAAAGGCGGGCCTGGGACGCAGGGGTGGTGACCCCAGCGCTTGTCAACAGGAGCACGCTAGGCACTGGATCGTCAACCAGAGGTTAGGACTAGAGATATCAAACGAGGCATAGAGTGAGGAGGACAGAAATGGATTGGGATTCACCACAGGGCATTCTGCGAAGAGGTATGAGCATCGAGCGAGACGGCTATCGTTTCTACATGACGGCCGCCGACCGGGCCTCCGACGAGTACGGCGAGGAGATGTTCCGCGATCTGGCCAACCAGGAGGTCGACCATCTGCATCTGCTGCTGGTGGAGTACGCAGCCCTGGAGGCTGGCGAGGGATGGATACCGTACCATGAGGCCATGGAGCGGGACCTGGACCTCGACCCCGAGAGCCCGGACCTGCCCGGCGAGGAACCGCCGATGGAGGATATGCCCGTCTTCAGCCCGAAGCGCGAGTGCTCGCTGGAGGGGGACATTGAGGCTATAGAGTGTGGCCTGGAGACGGAGGTCATCGCCCGGCAGCTCTACGTTCAGGGCGCGGAGGAGACGGACGATGAGAGCGCTCGGGAGGCCTACGAGTTCCTGGTGGAGCAGGAGGAGCACCACTACGAGCTCCTGCAGAACACGCTTGACTACCTCGTAGACAACCAGACCTGGTGGGATAGCACCGAGCGACCCTTCTTCATCGGGTGAGCGAGTTGCGTCGCGATGTGGCTGAGAGGGGGTGGAGCCATGGAGGCCGAGGTTCAGAGGGCCATCGGAGCCCTCCAGATGGCCATACGCATCGAGCAGAACGGCTATCGATTCTATCAGCGAGCTGCGGAGGAGACCGACGAACCTAAGGCGGAGGAGCTGTTCAATGGCCTGGCGGAGGATGAGATCGCCCACGAGCGCATCCTTAGGACGCGACTCCGTGCGCTGGAACGTGAGGGCACCTGGCTGCCCGTCGGTGAGGACGAGTGGCCGAGCGACGCGCCGCGTGACGAGGCGGAGTCGATCTTCTCCCGAGAGCGCATCGAGCAAGGGATGTACGACTACACGTCGGAGCTCTCGGCGCTGCGCATGGCGTATCTGATTGAGAAGAATGCCGTCCAGTTCTATACCAAGGCTGCCCGAGAGACCACGGACCCCGTCGGCCAGGCGATGTACCAGGATCTGGCGGAATGGGAGCGGGGACACCAGCATCTTCTGGAGGAGGAATACCGCTTCCTCGTCGATCGGTTCAAGCTGGATATAGGGTTTGCCCCATTCTGAACCCGCTTCGTGCCGTTGAGGATAGTAGGCGGCTGACTGTCGAGGAGGTCAAGATGTACCAGCGGATTCTGGTCCCCCTAGAGGGGATGGATGGTCCGGAGGCACACCTCCGACACGCCGCGGAGCTGGCCAAGGAGCAGGGCGCTGAGCTTACGCTGTTGCGGGTCATCACCGTGGTGCCCTCCGAAGAGTACTTCTTCAAGCGGGTCCAGGTGGAGGTCGGGTCGGGCGCGGCCAAGGATAGGGCCGAGGCGGAGGTCCACGTTGGCGGACTGGCGGAGGCGTTGAGGGCAGACGGCGTCAAGGCGCAGCCAAAGGTGTTGATCAGCGACCAGCCGGAGGAGGAGGCCATCGTCGCGCACGCCGCCGAGATGGGGGACGACTTGATCGTCCTGCCTATCCAGCGCCGATCGCTGTTTAGCCGCTGGCTCCAGGGCAATGTCACGGCCAAGGTGCAGCGCCGAGCAAACATCCCGGTGCTGACCGTACGGGAACATCCGTGAGAGGCATAAGCAGAGGGGGTAAGCATGGATAAGGAGCAGATCATCGAAGCGCTGAACAAGAACCTGCGCGCCGAGCTGAGCGCGGTGGAGATGTACAGTGCCCACGCCCAGGCTATCCCAGAATCCGGCATCGCCTCGGGTGTGCGAGCCATTATGGAGGTTGAGCAGCGTCACGCACAGGCGCTGGCGGGACGCATCGAGGCGTTGGGCGGCACGCCTGTGGCACCAGGAGGCCCCGAGGGCGTGGCGGGGCGAGCGGCCGGCGCCGCCACGGCGCAGGCCTCGACGGCGGACATGCTGCGGCTGGAGCTGGCCGAGGAGCAGCAGTTCATCAAGGACTACGCCATCGAGATCGCCGAGATCATGGAGGATGAGACCACCCTGGACATGCTCCACGAGCACCTCAATGATGAGATCGAGCACTCCCGGTGGATGAAGGCCCGGCTCATGGCGTTGGGAGGGTGAGCAAGAAATCTATGGTGGACAGCGGTATTGGCGATCGGTTTCAGCAACGCACCAAGTACGAGCGCGGCGAATTAGGTGGCGGGCGCCTGGACTGGTCCAGCAAGCCTCCCACGTACAAGCGCTATCCCGAGGCGCCGAAGATCCCTTTGGATGAACCGGCGACCGAGGGTGGTGCCCCTATCTGGGAGGTGTTACGACGGCGTCGCAGCCAGCGGCGCTTCCAAGATGTCGCCCTGAAGGCGTCGGACCTCTCCCAGCTGCTCTGGGCTGCCCAGGGCATCACGCGGGAGGGGCGTGGCGTCGATTTCCGGACGGCGCCCTCAGCAGGCGCCCTCTACCCCGTTGAGACCTACCTGGTGGTTCACGAGGTTGAGGGGGTGGCGCCCGGCGTGTATCATTACGGCGCTGCCCAGCACCAGTTGGAGCAGCTGAAGACCGGCGACTTCCGGGCTGACGTGGCCCATGCCGCTCTGGATCAGCGGATGGCGGCCTGGTCTAACGTGGTCTTCGTCTGGACGGCGGTCTTCCCTCGTTCCAAGTGGAAGTACAAGCAGCGCGCCTACCGCTACGTCTACCTCGACGCCGGGCACATTGCTGAGAACCTGGCCCTGGCCGCGGTGGCCCTCGGTCTCGGCACCTGCCAGATTGCAGCCCTGTACGATGACGAGGCCAATCAGCTCCTCGGCGTCGACGGCGTCGAGGAGAGCACCATCTACATGACGGTCGTAGGGAAGCCTACCTAGTTGAGGAGTCTTTGATGCAAGAGAAAACGGCCTTTGTCTTGATGGCCGGCCCGGAGATGCCCTGCCGGATGCCTCACACGTTCCTCTGGGCTATGGACGTGGTTGGACGCGGCGGCGACGCCAAGATCATCCTCGAAGGCGAGGCCCCCCTATGGCTGCTGGAGCTAACCGATCCCGCGCACGGACGCCATCGTCTGTATGAGAAGGTCAAGGAGATGGGGCTGATCGACGCCGTCTGTAAGGCTTGCGCGGTACAGGCGCAGGCGGTGGAGGTGGCGGCCGAGGAGGGCTTGCGCTTGGTGTACGACGCTTCGGGGCATGTCAGCCTGGTGCCGTACGCGGAGGATGGCTATCAAATCATTGTGTTGTGATCCTCGTTCTCGGGCTGTGGACGACGAAGGCCCGACGCAGTCCAACCAAAGTCAAACGTGATGTCAACGCAGGTCAACAGTTGCGTACCTCGTTGTGTGCTACACTAGAGGTACAACTTCATCGCTCCGAACGTTCACACACTCAAGGAGAAAGCATGTCAAACAACGAGATGACCATCCGCATTGGCGGCGAGGCCGGGATGGGGCTGGAGTCCAGCGGCGCCGGGTTTTCCAAGGCCCTGACACGGGGCGGGCTCTACGTCTTCGGTCTCCCCGATTACTACTCACGCATCAGAGGTGGGCACAACTTCTTCTCCATCCGGGTCTCCCCTGAGCCACTGGTCTCTCACGCCGAGCCGGTCCATTTGGTGCTGGCCTTGGACGTGGAGACGATCCGGCGTCACGTGGACGACCTGGTGCCCGGCGGTGCCGTCGTCTACGACGAAGGGGAGGAGGTGCCCGAGGAGCTACAGCGCTCAGAGATTGGCTTTTTCCCCGTCCCGCTCACCAAGTTAGCCGAGGAGAAAGGTGGGCGAGCCATCATGCGCAACACCGTCGCCTTTGGTGTAGCGACCGGTTTGATGGGGTTCGATCCTACCTATCTCGATAGCGTCATCCGCGACAACTTCGCCCCTAAGGGTCAGAAGGTCATCGACGCTAACCTGCGGGTGGCGGAGGCCGGCGTCGAGGCCGCGCAGGCCTTTCAGGATGACTTTCCGTTCCACGTGGAGGCCGTGCCGGACGCCCCATCCCGCATGATCCTCAACGGCAACGAGGCCTTTGCCCTGGGGGCGCTGGCCGGGGGATGTCGGTTCGTCGCCACCTATCCCATGACGCCGGGGTCGCCGGTCCTCCACTGGTTCGCGGCCCGCGCCGACGAATATGGGGCCGTGATCAAGCATACCGAGAGCGAGATCGGCGCCATCAACATGGCCATCGGAGCCGGATTCCAGGGCGCGCGGGCGATGTGCCCCACCTCCGGCGGGGGCTTCTCCCTGATGGTGGAGGCCCTGGGCTTGGCGGGGATCACCGAGGTGCCGGTGGTGATCTACAACGCGCAGCGACCGGGCCCGGCCACCGGATTGCCCACCCGCACCGAGCAGGCCGACATGCTCTTCATGATGCACGCGTCCCAGGGTGAGTTCCCTCGCTTCCTGCTGGCACCGGGGACGATTGAGGACGCCTTCCGCGTCGGCTGGCAGGCCTTCAACCTGGCGGATCGGTATCAGACCCCCACGCTGGTGATGAGCGATCACTATCTGGCGGCCTCCTATCGCACCGTGGAGGCGGACGCCCTCGATTTCGACGCCGTGGAGATCGACCGTGGGGCGCTGCTCACCGAGGACGATCTGGACGATCTGGAGGAGCCCTACCAGCGCTACAAGGTGACCGAGTCCGGCGTCTCGCCGCGGGCCACGCCGGGGCATCCCAACGCCATCTGGGTCTCTACGGCCAACGAGCACGACGAGTTTGGCGCTGTGAGCGAGGACGCCCAGAATCGGATCGCTCAAGCGGACAAGAGGATGCGGAAGAAGGAGGGCATGCGCCAGGAGGTCGAGTCGGCCGGGTGGTCGCCCGCGCTGTACGGGCCGGAGGAGGCGGAGGTGACCTTCGTCTGCTGGGGGTCGACGTATGGGCCCCTGCGCGAGGCCGTGGAGCGTTTGAACGCGGAGGAGGCCGGTCGGGCGAACATGCTCCATTTCACCGCGCTTCACCCCTTCCCCACGGAGGCGAAGCCGGCGCTGAAGAGGGCCAAGCGCACCATCGTGGTGGAGGGAAACGTCACCGGTCAGTTGGAGACGCTGATCCGGGCCCGCACGGGGCTCTCCGTGGATGGATCGATTCGCAAGTACGATGGACGGGCCTTCAGCCCCGAGTACATCGTCGCTGATCCAGCCGTAGCCGACCTGTTCGAGGAGGTATGACATGGTATCGCTTAGAGATTTCAACACGGACACACTGCCCACCTGGTGCAAAGGCTGCGGCAATTTCGCCATCCTGAGCGCCATCAAGATGGCGCTGGCACAGCGCGACATCGCGCCCCACGAGATTCTGCTCGTCACTGGGGTTGGCTGCGGAAGCAAGCTACCGCACTACATGCGCAGCACCGGCTTCCATACGCTGCACGGCCGGACTCTGGCGGTCGCCACCGGGGCACGCTTGGCTAACCACGATCTGCCGGTGATGGCCGTCCACGGCGACGGTGACAGCTTCAACGAGGGCATGAACCACTTCGTCCAGACCGTGCGGCGCAACGTCAACCTGGTCGACGTGGTGCAGGACAACCGCATCTACGGCTTGACGAAGGGACAGTACTCCCCCACCAGCGAGAAGGGGAAGCGGACGCCCACCTCGCCGCGTGGCTCCATCGAGCGCCCGGTGAACCCACCGGCGCTGGCCATGACCCTGGGAGCGACCTTTGTCTCGCGCGGCTACTCGGGAGAGCTGCAGCATCTGGCCTGGCTGATCGGCGAGGCCTTGGAGCACCCTGGCTACGCGCTGGTGGACGTGATGCAGCCCTGCGTGACCTGGAACCGCTCCTACGCCTATAGCTTCTACAAGGATCGCGTCTACAAGCTCCAGGATCAGGAGGGCTATGACGCCGCCGATCGGGAGGCTGCCTGGGAGAAGGCGCAGGAGTGGGGGGAGCGCATCCCCATCGGTATCATCTATCGTGATGCCTCCGTGCCCAGCTATGAGGCGCAGGTACCGGCCCTGGAGGCTGGCCCCTTGGTGAAGCAGCCGCTAGGGACGCTGGCCCCAGAGCAAGTGGAGGCGCTGCGGGCCGAGATCATGTAAGTAGGTCGGATTTGCCACCCGCCAGATGTAGGTCGGGTTTGCTACCCGACAAACGTGGGTGGGGTTTGCTACCCGACAACTAGGGCTGCCAGATGTAGGTCGGGTTTGCTACCCGACAACTAGGGCCGCCAGTATGTAGGTCGGGTTTGCCACCCCACAACTAGGCCTGCCAGGGTAAGTAGGTCGGGTTTGCCACCCGCCAGATGTAGGTTGGGTTTGCTACCCGACAAATGTAGGTCGGGTTTGCTACCCGACAGCTGGGGCTGCTAGAGCAGGGGGTGAAAGGAGGACATTGATGCCCAGAGAAGTCGTGGATCTCCCGCACCAGGTGGAGTACCTCTCCATCCTGGATGAGGACGGGAATCTGCTGGATCAGGATCTCGAGCCGGATATTCCGGAAGATCGTCTACTCGAGCTCCATCGCACCATGCTCCTGGCGCGCCGCTTTGACGAGCGCATGCTTCAGCTGCAGCGACAGGGTCGGATTGGCACCTTCGCCCCCATCATGGGCCAGGAGGCTGCGCAGCTGGGGATCGTGGGAGCGCTGCGGGAGACGGACTGGATGGTGCCCTCCTTCCGCGAGCAGGCGGCGTCGCTGTGGCGCGGGCAGTCGATGGAGAGCTTCCTGCTCGTCTATGGCGGATTTTACCAGGGCAACGAGCTGCCCGAGGATACCCGAAACCTGCCCGTCGCCGTGCCCGTGGGCACGCAGCCCTTGCACGCCGTGGGGCTCTCCTACGGCATCACGTACCGCGGGAAGGACGACGTGGTGGTGACCTTCTTCGGCGATGGCGCGACGTCCGAGGGCGAGTTCCACGAGGCGATGAACTTCGCCGGCGTCTGGCAGACCCCCACCATCTTCGTCTGTCAGAACAATCAGTATGCCATATCGCTGCCGCGGGCTCGCCAGACCAACTCAGAGACGTTGGCGCAGAAGGCGTTGGCCTACGGCATCCCCGGTCGCCAGGTCGACGGCAACGACATCCTGGCCGTCTACTCCGCGGCGGAAGAGGCCGTCGAGCGCGCCCGGTCCGGCGAGGGTCCGACCATGATCGAGTGCGTCACCTACCGCCTGACCATGCATACCACGGCCGATGATCCCAGCCGCTACCGCGACGACGAGGAGGTCGAGGCATGGGAGAAGCGGGAGCCGATCCCTCGCTTCCAGACCTACCTGAAGCACAAGGGCTTGCTCTCCGACGATGACATCGAGGCTTTGGAGGAGGAGATCAAGGCCCAGATTCAGGAGGCTGTGGACAACGCTGAACGGCGCATGAAGGAGCTTGAGGGCCAAGAGCTGACCATGTTCGACCATCTGTATGCTGAGATGCCGCCCTATCTGCAGGAGCAACGGGACGAGCTGGCGAAGGAGCTCCAGGCCGCCGAGGAGGGAAGCGATGGCTAAGATGACCATGGTCGACGCCCTGAACACGGCGCTCCATCAGGAGATGGAGAGGGACGATAGCGTCGTCGTCTTGGGCGAGGACGTAGCGGTCGACGGCGGCGTCTTCCGCGTCACCGACGGCCTCCTTGAGGCCTTCGGCGAGGAGCGGGTGATGGACACGCCCCTGGCCGAGGCCGGCATCGTCGGTACCTCCATTGGCATGGCCATCTCCGGTCTGAGGCCGGTCTGCGAGATTCAGTTCTCTGGCTTCAGCTACCTGGCCTTCCAGCAGCTCGAGGCCCACGCTGCGCGCATGCGGTGGCGCACCCGCGGGGCCTACACGGTGCCCATGGTGCTCCGCACGCCCTACAGCGGCGGGGTGCGAGCGCTGGAACACCACTCAGAGAGCCGCGAGGCCTACTGGGCGCACACGCCGGGGCTGAAGATGGTGATCCCCTCTGCGCCTCGCAACGCCCGAGCCCTGCTGGCCAGCGCCATCCGCGATCCCGACCCGGTGGTCTTCTACGAGCCCAAGGCCGTCTACCGGGCCTTCCGCGAGGAGGTGCCCGAGGACGAGGAGACCTGGCCTTTGGGGAAGGCCCAGGTGGTGCGACAGGGCAGCGACGTCACGTTGATCTCCTACGGCGCCATGATGCGCCCCACCCTGGAGGCGGCGGACAAGCTGCAGGACGAGGACGGCGTCGAGGCGGAGGTCATCGATATCCTGACCATCTCCCCCCTCGACCACCAGACGTTCGCCGAGTCGGCCAGGAAGACGGGGCGGGTGGTGATCGTCCACGAGGCGCCGCGCAGCTTCGGCCCCGGGGCCGAGATCGTGGCTCGGCTGGTGGAGAAGTCGTTCTGGTACCTGGAGGCGCCGGTCCGCCGGGTCACGGGCTACGACGTGGTGATCCCGCTGTTCGCCTACGAGAAGGCCTACCTGCCGAGCGCTGACCGCATCTTCCGGGCGACCAGAGAGACGCTGGAGATCCAGTAGGTCGGGTTTGCTACCCGACGAATGTAGGTCGGGTTTGCTACCCGACATCTGGATGATGTAGGTCGGGCAGGCCGGTCCCCCGGCCCCATACCCGACGTCGTGACTTGGCTGGGCACGTGCCGCTGGACAATGTAGGTCGGGTTTGCTACCCGACGAATGTAGGTCGGGTTTGCTACCCGACGTCGTCTTGGAACTGGGTAGAGGAGGCTGAAAAACGATGGCTCGAACATTCAAGCTTCCCGATCTGGGAGAGGGCATCCACGAGGGCGAGATCATCGACGTCCTCGTCTCGGTCGGCGATCAGATTGAGGAGGGTGACGATATCCTCGTCGTGGAGACGGACAAGGCCGCGGTCGATATCCCGTCGCCCTACACGGGTGAGGTGACGGGGATCGCGGTCGAGCCCGGCGACATGGTCAACGTGGGCGACACCATCATGACCTTCAGCGGCGGAGAGGAGGAGCCTGAGGTGGAGGAGCAGGCTGAAGCCGCCGAGGAGGCCGTAGAGGCTCCCTCTGAGCCCGAGGGGGCGCCGGGGGAGGGCGCCGAGGAGGCCAAGCCGCGGGAGGCGCCTGCCGAGCGCGAGGGTCCCGTGCCGGCCGCGCCGTCCACGCGGCGTCTGGCGCGCGAACTGGAGGTCGATCTGCGCCAGGTCCCGCCCAGCGGTCCCGCCGGTCGGGTGACGTCGGAGGACGTTCGCGCCTTCGCTGAACGGGAAGAGGAAGAGAAGGCGCCCCCCGAGCGTCCAGAAAAGGCACCGGCGCGGGCACCCCTGGAGATCCCCGAGGTGATTCCCCGCGGCAGGGTGCCCTCCTTGCCCGATTTCGCCCGTTGGGGCGAGGTGGAGCGCGTGCCATTACGCTCGGTCCGTCGTGCGACGGCCAAGCAGATGGCCCTCTCCTGGTCCCAAATCCCCCACGTCAACCATCAGGATAAGGCGGACATCACCGAGCTGGAGCGCTTCCGCCAGCGACATAAGGGGCGCGTTGAGGAGCAGGGCGGCAAGCTGACCCCGACCGTCTTCGCCATGAAGGCCGTGGTCGCCGCGCTCAAGGAGCATCCCCGCTTCAACGCCAGCCTGGACCCCGAGAGCGAGGAGATCATCCTCAAGCAATACTACCATCTGGGGATCGCGGTGGACACCGACCGCGGCCTGCTGGTCCCGGTCATCCGGGATGTCGATCGAAAGAGCATCACCGAGCTGTCTATTGAGCTGTACGAGATCGTGCAGCGCACGCGCTCCGGTGAGGCGTCTTTGGACGAGCTCCAGGGCGGCTCCTTCACCATCACGAACATCGGCATCCTGGGCGGGACGGGGTTCTTTCCCATCATCAACTTCCCCGAGGTGGCTATCCTCGGCATGGCCCGGGCGCGCTGGGAACCGAGGGTGCAGCGGGACGACGAGGGGGCGTTCGAGACCGAACCCCGCTACATGCTGCCCCTCATGCTGGCCTTTGACCACCGCGTCGTCGATGGCGCCGATGCGGCGCGCTTCATGGGGGTCGTGAAGGACGCCTTGGAATCTCCGGGGAGCTTGCTGTTGATGATGTAGCCGGTTGCTGAACGGAGAACGTGTGGCTTGCTTGGGAGGTCTTGGTTTATGGTCATGGGAGAGCAGACGCTAGAGACGGATCTGGCGGTTATCGGCGGCGGTCCCGGCGGCTATGCGGCCGCCTTCCGGGCCGCCGATCTGGGGTTTGACGTAGCGCTGATCAACCAGGAGGAACGGCTGGGCGGGGTGTGCCTGTTGCGCGGCTGCATCCCGACGAAGGTGCTACTAGAGGTGGCGAACCTGATCCACGACGCCCGGGAGGCGCGCAGCTGGGGCCTTAACTACGGTGAGCTTACCATCAACATAGACGCCCTGCGAGAGCGGAAGAACTTGGTGATCGACCGGCTGGTGAACGGCTTGGGACGGCTGGCCGACCAGCGCGACGTGCAGGTGCTGCAGGCCCGCGCGGTCTTCGAGGCCTCGGACCAGGTGCGGCTCCAGGGGCCCGCTGAGGTGGCGCACGTCACGTACGACCACGCCATCCTGGCCAGCGGCTCCACGCCCATCCCGCTGCCGGGCACCGAGTTCGTCGAGGGTAGTCGCATCATGAGCTCCAAGGGCGCGCTATCGCTGCCCGACATCCCCGAGTCCCTTCTGGTCGTGGGGGCTGGCTACAACGGCGTCGAGCTGGGCTCAGCCTACGCCGTGATGGGCAGCCAGGTCACCATGGTGGAGATGGCCGACGAGATCCTACCGGGCGTCGACCGCGACCTGGTCAGGCACCTGAGACGTCGCCTGAGGCGTATCTACCACGCGATCCATCTCAATACAACCGTCGCGTCCATGGAGGAGCATGAGGACGGCGTGACGGTCACGCTCAAGGGGGACGTCGACGAGCCCGAACGGACCTTCGACCGGGTGCTCGTCGCCATCGGACGGCGGCCCAACTCCCAGGAGCTGGGATTGGAGAACACGGGCGTGCAGCTCGACGAGGATGGCTTCGTCGTCGTGGACGAGCAGCGGCGTACGGACGATGAGCGCATCTTCGCGGTCGGCGACGTGATCGGCGGGCCTATGCTGGCTCACAAGGCTATGCGCGATGGCAAGACGGCGGCCGACGTGATCGCTGGGGAGCCGGCTGCCTTCGACGTGCGCTGCATCCCGGAGGTGATCTACACCGATCCTCAGATCGCCTGGTGCGGCCTGACGGAGAGGGAGGCCGCCGAACAGGGCCGTGACATTGGCCTGGGAAGCTTCCCGTGGACGGCCTCGGGACGGGCGCTGGCCATGGGGGAGACCTCCGGCTTGACCAAGATCGTCCTCGATGCCGAGACGGAGCGGGTGCTGGGCGTGGGGATTGTGGGCCGTGGGGCGGACAATCTGATCGCCGAGGGGGCTTTGGCGGTGGAGATGGGGGCCGTGGCCCAGGACCTGGCTCTGACCATCCACCCGCACCCCACCCTGGCCGAGACGGAGGCCGAGGCCGCTGAGGCCTTCCTGGGGCTGGCGACCCACATCATATCGAGCCGCGAATAGATGGTAAGCTCGACGCGTGGAAGCGCGTTCGAGGACTGGCTAGAGAGGAGGTAGCAAGGTGAGCCCGAGACAGATCGTCGAGGTGGATTGTGAATGTTCCTACGTCGAGTGCGAGCAGTATTACTCATCCTCGCGGGGCCTGCTGATAAGGACCTACATCTGTCGTCACCCAGACAACGCTGGGTGTCTGTGTGTGTTGAACGAGGGTGAGACCGCCGAGTGCGAGCTCTGCGCGGCGGAGGAGGGCGAGGAGAAGAAAACCGTTCACATTGACGTCAGGAGCACCTAGCCTCTTGAGAGCTGTAGGGACTCCAACGATGG
>Ga0207796_1000564_pt1 | contig 14403 bp, 18 predicted proteins | sample Pon1CUnioCityCA_6_FD_187274 | JGI IMG/M metagenome (GOLD analysis project Ga0207796, IMG submission 187274) | Marine sediment microbial community from Union City, CA, USA - Pond 1C Sediment 1 (SPAdes) | ecosystem: Environmental > Aquatic > Marine > Intertidal zone > Salt pond sediment ...
CGAGGACCGGGGTGAAGAGACCGGGAAAAACCGGCTGCAGGTGAGCTCAATCCGTTATGAAGCTTAAATCAACCTATATAGAAGATGAATGATCTCCTTGTAGTTGCATTAGGAATTGCAGCATCCATAATTGCCATCTTGAGCATTGCTCGAATGGTAGAAAAAGCTTTTGGAAAAAGAATGTTATTAACAACCCAATCAGTACCTGAAGAAGCACCGTTAGTGTTGCCAGACCTTCCGCCTTCAATTCCGAAAGTTACTTATAATGAGAATGTGTTGCAAATTGGTTCAATCAAGATCGAACTAGAGTCAAGGATTGAACAACTAGTGTCCTTGCCCGAGCTGATAATTGTCCTATTAGATCCCTACGCATCTCCGTATTGTTATGAGAAGAGTAATTTAGGTGGCTTTAATTACGAAGGTGCTGAGCTGTGGATGGCGGAATTGCCATCAGGTCATGGAATAGATGCAAATCTTTCTCGAGATAGATATACGAAGATTATTCAAGTTGAACCCTTGAAGGTTTACTCTTTTTCCGGATTCATATGCACGATTGATCCTTCAGCTGGACAGATTATTGAGTCTGTTTTTACTAAGTAGAATAAGCTTCATAACCCCCGCTGCACCTGAGCGCTGGGCAAAGTGGGGGACCGATCACTTCTTTCTTTACTTGTTTCATCATCTATAATCAACCTTAGCTGGCCCCAGCGCCAGGTGAGCTCATCCGTTAGGCTTCAAAAAATATGAAGTATTCTACATATTTTCTTTTCATTGTCTCGATTGGCATAATACTTGTTTCATCATGCCGCAAATCGAATGCTTCTGTTATTGAAATGGAAATAGAATATTCAATTACTCCAAACAAAGCCTCTACTCAAGAACTCATCACAACCCCATCACCACTGCCAACTCAATTGACTGTTGTTCCAACAAATAACTCAAAAGAGAGTGAAATAGAGTCTGCAATTATTGACGTGATTCACGATTATTTCGACATACACTATAAGGCTTTGAGCATTTCACCTCCTATCAACTTCTATCAGAATGGATTTGGAGATTTGATTTCTGATTTACCTGAAGCTCAGGAGTTTGAAAAGCTTGAAGTTGCTAAATTGATATATCAATCTACTTATTGGAAACAAGTGAATCTACGTTACGTTCTTTATGATCATAATCTAAGAATTGATCAGATTGAACTTGGAGAAAACTTAACCACAGCCACAATTAGACTTCTTGATTCAGCTGAGGTCGTGAGTGAGCGCCAATATGATCCCTCATCAAATGATTCCAAAAAGACCTATCTAGAATTTGGCCATATATTTTCATTAAGACTAGAAAATGGTGAATGGAAGATTGTGTTGGATAGGTATTATGATTCATGGTGGATGCGCTATTTAACACACGGATATACAGAACAAGAGATCTATGATGAAATTATCCGCGATACGAGTGAGTTGGAAAACGAATAATTTATATCCGGGTATATGTTGTATGAAGCCTAACCCCCGCTCCACCCGACCGCCTGTGAGCCTGGCGGTTTGAGTTTTCGTTTCCCTTTATTGGTTTCGGTTCTATAATCAAACTAAGCCCACCCGGCGGCGGGTGAGCTCATCCGTTAGGTAAAACCACCAAGCGTTGTGCTTGACACCATTAGCGTTATGCGCTATTATTATTTTAGATGATTAAATCGTTCCAGGATCGTGATACAGAATTGCTGTTTCAGGGTCAAAAACCGCGCAGCATTCCTCCAGATATTTGGCGCAGAGGGACGAGGAAGCTGCTGATTCTTCATGCCGCCACCAAACTGTCAGAACTAAGGGTCCCGCCTGGTAATCGACTTGAAAAGTTGAAAGGAGACCGCTCTGGTCAGCACAGCATTCGCATTAATGACCAATGGAGAGTCTGTTTTGAATGGCGAGAAGGAAATGCCTATCATGTTGAGATCACGGATTATCATTCTTAATCGTTTTAGGAGACAACTATGAGTAAGCGTGAACTGGAACCTATCCATCCTGGAGAGATCCTGCTGGAGGAGTTCCTGAACCCGATGGATATTTCCCAGTACCGTCTGGCTAAGGATCTCAGCGTGGATCCCCGCAGGATCAATGAGATCGTGCATGGCAAGCGGGCCATCTCGGCAGATACCGCGTTGCGCCTGGGCCGCTACTTCAGCATGTCACCGCAATTCTGGCTTAACCTGCAGTCCCATTATGATCTTGAGGTGCTGGATATGGAAAGCGGAGAACAAATCCAGCGGGAGGTCAAGGCTCTTGCCTGATGAACAGAGCAGGTGGTTTCCCTAACAAACGCTGCACCTGACACCTCACTGTGCTCGGTGCGGGTGAGCTCATCCGTTAGACCGCACATACAGTAGAGAACTGTTGAGAGGAAGAAATGAGCAAACATCCTATTGCCTGGTTCTACATCCTGGCTTTTGTTATCTCGTGGCTTGGCTGGATTCCAGTAGCGGCAGGCGCGCGCGGTATAACCCCTTTTGACAATCCCTATTTCCAATTCCTTCTCATCCTTCCAGCCATCGGGCCTGCTCTTGCAGCAATTATTGTGGCGGGTATCGTACAGGGAAAGGCAGGAATCAGGGATTTGCTGAGGCCGCTTTTTCAATGGCGTGTTGGCGTTATCTGGTATATTCTTGCTGTGATTAGCCCGGTTGTGCTTCTCTTGGCAGGAAAGGTTTTGACAGGGCTATTGGGATTCGTCGTAACACAAGCGCAGCCGCAAGGCAACATGCTGCCTGTCGTCATAGGTGCGTTCGTGATGTCCCTCTTTTCAAATCCCTGGGAAGAAATCGGGTGGCGTGGATTTGCGTTGCCGCGTTTGCAGAAACGATTCAATGCCTTGTTTGCAACCCTCATCGTTGGCGTTTTAGGGGGCTTATGGCATTTACCCCTATTCTTTTGGATTGGTAATCCGATGTCCGATTATCCTTTCGTTCCCTGGTTCATCAGCGTAGTCGCAGGAGCTTTTCTCTACACCTGGCTTTACAATAGTGCTAAAGGCAGCATCTTGATAGTGAGTCTCTTTCATATTGCTCTAAACACATTTGGAGTAGTGGTATCGGGAGTGTCCCTTGTCGCCTTGGCCATCCTGTATTGCACAGTGGCAAGCATACTTATAACGGTGTTTGGGAGAGCGAACCTTTCGCGCCGAGAAAGAGTTTATGCGGGCTAACCCCCGCCCCACCGGAGAGCCTGCGGCGGGCCGAGGACGGAAGTCCAGGAAAATTATCCGGCGCCAGGTGAGTTCTTACGTTAGAACGACCTACTAATAATCCTCCTATGACTGAATGGAACGCTGAAACGGCAGAATGGTACGCAGCAAACTATGGTGATTACCCCACTAATAGATTAGCTGTTGAGCAGCTAGATTTACCAGAACAAGCAACAATCGTTGATGTGGGCTGCGGCACTGGTTCTGCTCTTCGTTATGCAGCGTCTAAGGTCAAAAACGGAAACCTGATTGGAATTGACCCTGTTCCGCGGATGATTGAGATTGCGAAAGACATAACCAAAAAGGACGAGATTGATTATCAGATTATATTCAAGGTTGGTTCAGCAGAAAACATACCAGTAGATAATGCTATCGCAGATTTTGTCTTCGCTTTTGACTCTATTGATCATTGGAATGATATTCAAAAAGGGCTGAAAGAGATTCTGCGAATCCTCAAACCGGGAGGCAGATTCATTATTGTTAAGGATTTAAGCGTTCCGGGGGCAAAAAAGGATCTCAATGACCTGGAGCATAAATTAGGGACGGCATGTTTTGTTTTAGGTACTAAGGATGTCGTCAAAACAGATGAGGTTAGTTTTGCTCTTTGGACATGTAATCCGGAAATAAATAGGTAAATTATCGGCGTTCTTACCCCCGCTCCACCTGGGGCCTTCGGCTCAGTAGTTTTGTAAGCCGTGAGTCGATAGGATATATATGATATTGGGTTTCAGAGGAAAACCAATTCGGCTTACAGATTACAGCTTACTGTTTACTGAACTGAGCAGGTGAGCTCTTCCGTTAGCCAGTTTCTCGGCGGAATCCGTCCGGCGGGCTGCCTGCCGAAATTTATCCTGGTTGGCGCAGGCTGCGGGTAACGCATATTATTCCATTTGGCAGGCCTCTCACCCAGGTAATCAAAGAGAAATCTATGGAAAAAATAAGCTCACTGATTCCCTTTCTCATCCCCATCGTTCTCCTGCAGCTCGGGTTGATGGTCATTGCCCTGGTCGATTTGATCAAATGCGAAAGAACCAAGGGTCCCAAATGGGTCTGGGCGCTCGTAATTGTCTTTATCAATCTCATTGGTCCGGTATGCTATTTTCTAGTCGGGCGGGAGGAATGAATGGCTGTAATTCGCGTTGAAGGTTTGCAGAAGTTATACGGCCCGGTCCGCGCGCTTGATGGCTTGGATCTCACGGTGGAACCAGGCACGATCTTTGGTTTTCTCGGCCCCAATGGTGCCGGTAAGACGACGACCATCCGCATTCTCACCGGCCTGGCGCAGGCGACCGACGGCAGGGCCTGGGTAGCGGGGGCGGAAATAACCACCGCTGCTCATCAAGTCGCCCACCGTATTGGCTATCTGCCGGAAGAACCGGCCTTTTATCCCTGGATGACCCCGCGCGAGTTTCTGGATCATGTCGGGCGCGTGTTCGGACTTTCGGCCAACAAACGTGCGGCGCGCGTCAAAGAATTGCTTGAGCTAGTGGGGTTGGCTGAGGTGAGTAAACGCCGCATCGGCGGCTTTTCACGGGGGATGCGCCAACGGCTGGGTCTGGCACAGGCACTGGTCAACCAGCCTGAAGTGCTGTTCCTCGACGAAGCGGTGAGCGCGCTGGACCCGGCTGGCCGCAAAGAAGTGTTGGAACTGATCGAGGTCCTGCGCGGGCAGTGCACCGTGTTCATGTCCACACACATCTTGGCGGACGTAGAGCGGGTGTGTGACACCATCGGCATCATTGTGCGCGGACGGCTGGTGACCCAGTCGCCCCGCGAGGCTTTGCTGGCCAAGTATGCTATGCTTGCTTTTGAAGTGGAAGCCGACAGTGGTTATGAAACACCGCTCAACAGCTGGGCCGAGGCCCTGCGCCAGATGAGTTGGGTCCAATCCGTTTCAATCACTGGATTGAAGGGCCGGGTCATCGTCCATGAAATAGAGACGGCTAAACGAGAACTGCTGCCTTCGGCTGTGCAGGCCGGACTGGTGCTGACGCGTTATGAAATGCTGCGCCCATCGTTGGAAGACGTTTTCTTGCGGCTGGCAGGCGAAGGGAGGGAAGCATGATCTTTTTAGCTGCTCTTCGCAAAGAATGGCTGGAACAATGGCGGACATACCGTCTGCTAATGGTGGGGGTGGTTTTGATAGTATTTGGACTGTTATCACCGTTGATTGCCAAATACACACCGGAGATCATCAAGCTCATACCCAACGGCGAAGCCATAGCTCAACTTGTACCTACGCCAGTGATGATGGATGCGGTGACGCAGTATATCAAGAACATCAGTCAGTTTGGCGTCATCCTTGCCCTGCTTTTGACCATGGGCGCGGTAGTTCAGGAAAAGGATAAAGGCACAGCTGCAATAATGTTGGTCAAACCACTACCGCGGGTGACGTTCCTGGTCGCCAAATTCACGGCGCTGGCGCTGGTGTTCGCTATCGCCATCGCTATTGCGGGCGCGGCCTGCTATTTCTACACGTGGTTGCTGTTTGGGGCCCTCAATGTGCCGCGCTGGTTGGTACTCAATGGTTTAATGCTAGTGTTTGTTCTGGTTTATATTGCGCTGACGCTGTTTTGCAGTGTGATAGCCAAATCGCAAGCAACTGCCGGCGGGCTGGCGCTTTCCCTGCTGTTCGTCCTGGGGCTTGTCGGCTCAATTCCGGGTTTGGGTGAATACCTACCAGGGCAGTTGATTGCGTGGGGTGGGGCGCTAATGGCGGGGGAAGCCAAGGCTTTCTGGCCAGCCTTATGGGTGAGTGTGGGGATCATTGTGGTTGCTTTAATGGGGGCAGGGCTCATCTTTGAAAGGCAGGAACTTTGATTCACGCTGTACTTCGCTTATCCACCCGGTTTTGCTGGTGATCGTCTTGTCTATTATCCCCGGTTTGGCTTTGGGCGCAAGTTTCTTTCCGGTGGATCGACTCACTGGCTATATGGACTGTGGTGGGGGCTGTTGCCTAACCAATTGCTAGAGCCGACCTGGCTATTATGAAGCTTGGCGGGGGTTGATCGAGCTTGTAACCCAGCCGGGGAGTGGGTGCTTTGAGCCCGAGCCCCCTGACGGCTCAGCTCTTTCGTTAGGCTGGCGGAAATAGATTTCTAAATTTTTGGTATGGAGTAAATTGTTATGAATATCAATTGGGGCTTTCTTCTCTCTCAAATCATAAATATTCTGCTAATTCTTAGTATTCCCATCGCTATACTTCTCGCTGCCATTTTCGTCAATCGAAGATTTCGAGGTTTAGAGGATCAAATCAAAGAATTAGAAAAAGTAATCAAGGAAAAATGGCCTTCCTGATGTTTTTCCATAGGGATTTTGCTAGAAATCAAGCAATGGTATAGCCCCGCTGCACCTGACAGCCGGTTAAGGACGGAAGACCGAGGATGGAGGACCGGGGTGAAGAGGCGGATACCGAAGTAATAACGGCGCATCATTAAAGGAGACGAAACAATGAATTTTGGAATCACCAAAACCATCCCGGCCAGTGCCGGGCAAAAGACGGTCGATAGCCTGTACGACGGCTCGCTCTCGGAATATGAATTTCACATGGCGGGTTCACCTTCCAAGCTTAAGGTCGGCCACTATGTGTATACGATTTTTGGAGACCAGTTGATAGGCCGTCTGCGCATCAAAGAATTGATCCCCGGTGCGGTCAACCCCAACTCGGGCAAACCGCGCACGCTGATCATGGTCGCAGCGCCGGGCGAACGCTTGCAGGTGCCTGTTCCCAAGCAAGGCCACCGCGGTACCCGCTATACTGAAGGCAATGATTGGCCAGGCTAGTTTTTCAGCAAATTTCCCCTGAGTATCCAAGGGTGGAAAGCGATCAATCATATTGCTCCCTGGGGAGAATTTTGACACAGGAACTGCCTCACCCGCGCTGACCCGGGGGTGCGGTAATTTCAAGGATGTGAATCATGGAATCGCAGAATGGAACGATATTAGAAGCAGCGCTTGTGGTATTTGTTCCCGAGGCAGAGGCACTTATCAGGCCGTTCCGGGATAAATACGAGCAAACTGCTTCGGAGGGGTTGCTGGCTCACATCACAATCAATTATCCATTTCAGGCCCTGCAGCCCGAGCGAAAACTGCTGATCAAAGATCTCTCAGCGCTCTTTGCCGGGTTTCCCCCGGTAAGATTCAAACTCACAGAGCTGAGCCAGTTTCCGGATACTTTGTACCTGGCGGTTGAACCAGAACAGCCCTTCCGGGACATGATCGAAGCAGTGGCTACCCATTATCCTGAATCTCCGCCCTATGGAGGGGCAATCACAGAGATAGTTCCCCACCTTACGATTACTGGGATACCCAAGGATGCTGATCCCAATGACATCCGGAGGGAATTTACTGCGGCAGCAAGAGGAAAATTACCAATCGGGGGCAAAGCCAGCCAGGTCTGGCTGATAGAGTACCGTAACAATTATTGGTCAAAGACGGTCGCATTTGACCTGGGCGGGTAATCGAAGTGCCAGCCAGGCATTTAAAGGAAATAATTAAGCTGACCAGATTCTAGAAGAATTGGCGAAATTATGCTATGCTCAAATTGCCATTCGCTGTTCATCCGTGATAGTTAATTAGGGATTTACAGAATCCTCGGTAAGCCTTTTCTATGCCAGATAGCACAACGAGCGGTAAGGATAAGATTTCCAGAAAGGGCATCCTTAGTATTGCCGTGTTGCTTGTCCTGATAGGGGTCAATGCGATATGGCTGGTTGTAAGCAGGAACAGTGGCCCATTGATAGCGCTCATTTTCTATTTAGTAATCACTTTTCTGTGCTTCAGAAGACGGCATTTCCAGGCAGGTGTAATCGCGGGTGTTCTTGGTTTTGGAGTTCATTTAGGCGAATTATTAGTCCAAGGTGCGCGGGAGCTGACAGGGATCGATCAGGTTTTCTTTTACGCGAATCTGATCCTTCCTCTTCCTCTTCTGATCACAAGTTATTTGGCATCTCGCGTGAAATCCGGCACCCAGGCCGAGATGAGATAACTTTCAACTGGGGGAATATCGACAACCCCATCGCCGTTTGATCAGCGGTTATACCAGGCGATCCATTCCTTCCCACTTTAACGGTATTGGTCCTGTAATGCTTGATAGCCAGCTCTGCAGCTTGGTGAAGTCTTCTATTAGACTGGTCCAGATCAGGTACCCGGACATTAATAGTCCCACCAATTGTAGTGATGAAAGGATGGGATATGATAAGAAACAGAGGACGGATTATACAAAGGAGACTACGCATGGAACAAAACAGAGCGACTCAACTCATGGCCCGGGGTTATGTTTGATCAGAGTCCGTCCTGCTGGCCGTGTGCCAGGAGCTAGGGCTGGAACCGGGGAATGAGGCCATTCCCAAAATAGCCAGTGGATTTGGCGGCGGGATAGGCAACACCGGTGCCGTCTGCGGCGCTGTGGTGGGGGCTGTGATGGCGATAGGCCTCAAGATGGAGCGAGGTCAGACCATGGAGGATTGGCTCCGAATAGGGTCGGCGGTAGGTGAGTTTCGCCGCCGCTTCGAAGCCGAGATGGGCACCATCAACTGCCGGGAATTGACAGGGGTTGATCTGACCACAGAAGAGGGAATGAGGGAGTCGATGACTTCCGGGACAGCCGAAAAGGTCTGTTTTCCGGCAGTGGGGGCAGCTTACCGGCTTGTCTTAGAGCTCTTGGAGGAGACTTCGTAGGCAAGCGTGGACAGATCTCTAAGTACACCAGGAAGAATTCAGCCGGGCTGACTGCTCGCAGCTCTGTCTGATTCTATGATCTCGCTTTGAGTAAAGCAAGGCCTGCTCAGGACTGCTGAGCGCTATCGCGATGTGCATTAATTAAATTTATGTTCAGCTAGTTTTTCTAATAGGGCAGCAATGGAATTCAGGTACCATACACGGCGTGATTTATCAGCAATAGAGGACCTTATTGTTTTAGTGTTCACCGACACGGAAGGCGAGGCGGAAGGGGCCCTTATAGGAAACCTGGTAAAAGAACTTCTGTTGGGTACTGATAAACTGGATCTATCTGGTTTTGTAGCCATTGACAGAAAGCAGATCATTGGTGCTATATTTTTCAGCCGGTTGCATTTTAAGAAAGAACTTAGTGTATTCCTTCTGGCACCCGTTGCCATCCATAGTGATTATCAAGGCCAAGGCATCGGCCAGAAATTGATCAATCACGGTCTCCGGGAGATGAAAGGAAAGGGAGTCAGTATTGTGACAACCTACGGTGACCCGGCTTTTTACTCTAAAGTTGGGTTCCGCCCACTTTCGCAAGATGTGATCACACCACCATTTGAATTATCGCAGCCGGAAGGCTGGCTGGGGCAATCACTTGTTGGCGATGTAATAGATCCAATACCGGGCAGCTGTTCAACCGTGAAGGCTTTTGATAATCCAGCTTATTGGTGATAGCGGTTTCTTCGCCCCCCAACCCTTCCTGGGGTTTTGTGAGTTTGACCGGCACAAGTAACAACTGCAGCATTTCCTGGAGTCAGACTATCAGGTCCTGATCCCCGGTCATGGTCCTGCAGGAGGCAAGAACGATATTGAGCAGCAGCTTAAGTGCCTGGCTGTGAGGGAAGATTCGGTGCCAGAAGACTACGAGTTCCACCCCAACGATCCGGAGGCATTGACCGCCCTGCGAACCTGGAAAATGGATGGCCTGCCACTGATGCTTGAACAGCACTAAGGGAAGGCGCGCCATGGCTTCAGCTGACAATTCGACCGTCTCAGCAAAGCCCGCAGACCGGGGAGCGTGTAAAATAAGAGGGGAGATATGCGTTTGCTTGCAAGAGAAGACTTCCTTAATGCCCCTCCATCAATGTGTAATGACTGCCAGAGGGTTGCCCGGGCAGGAATCAAACCGAACAGATGACTAAGTTTGTTTAAGGCAGGGCTTTTTCTTATCAGAACCAAAGGAGATTAAAGATGAAATATGTAAAGGTTGCAGAGGTATCCCAGTTACCGGCGAATCAGATGCTCATGGTCACTGTGGAAGGCAAGCAAATCCTGCTGGCGAATGTGGATGGCGCTTATCATGCCATTGACAATAAGTGCAATCATCTTGGTGGATCTCTGGCAAAAGGCGAGCTGATCGGAAGCGTTGTCACCTGTCCAAGACATGGGGCCCAGTTCGACGTCACCACAGGAAATACTGTTGGGAAAGCTAAGATCGCCATGATCAAGATGCAGGTCAAGGATCAGGAGAGCTACCAGGTCAAAGTTGAGGGGAGTGAGATCCTGCTGGGAATGCCAGAGTAGGGACTGATCCACTAAATCACGAGGAACCTTTATGGTAGATTTCTTCAGTCATCATCGGGATTCGATCGATGCGGCGGAACTCGCCGCTTTCACGCACCGGGCATATAAGGAGCTTCCCATCCCTTATAAGTACGGCGAGGCTGAAGAAGAGCTGAAGGCTTTCTTTGAGTCTGAGCAGGATTGTCCCGATTGCCTGGCCCTGGCGCGCCAGGATGGTGTCTTACTGGGGTGGGCCGGTCTCTATCACTGGACGGACTCGATGGCCTACTTCCTTAGCTGGCATCCCCTGGTCATTCCTCCTGATCCAGCGATTTCTCAACAGCTTATCCGGGATTGTATCAAGTACACGGAGTCCAGCGGGAGATCGCGGATGGAAGTTTTCTTGATGAACCTGACTCCTGAATATCAAGAATATGCTTCCCTGTGCGGAAAAAACTACCTGGCTGCAGAAATGAAACGCGGGTACGAATGGAAGTTTATGGAAGCGGATCTGCAGCAGCTTACTTTTGTTCTCCCGCAAGTACCGGATACGATGACCTTGCGTTCACTCGCCGAGGTCTCTAATGACATTTTGTGGCCCAGTTATGATGCGGCTTTCAAAGCGGGAAGCGACCGGCGCTATGCGCAGCAATCTGAGGTACAGCGGCGGGAGAACTTTGAAAGCTTTTACTCCCGAGATGTACCCTATGACCCCCAAGCCTCACTGGTCATCTATGATGGCGGAACGATCGTGGGCTTCGTCAAGATAGACATCATTCCAGAGGGGACCTACGTGCATGGGATAGCTGTGGTTCCCGAGTACAGGGGACAGGGGCTGGCCAAGTATATCCTGGGGACTAGTTTGCAGAGAGCTGCAGCCAATCACCACGAAAAAATGATACTCGAAGCGGATGTAGAAAATCAAGCAGCCCTGGGGTTGTATCGAAGCCTGGGATTTAAAACCGTCAAAGGTTCCGTGAGTTATCTGTGGGAAAAGTAGGGAATCCCTGTGCCGGTGCTCTTACTAAGCCTGGCTTACCTTATTTCATCAGAGTAAATTATTTAAGGTATATGTGGATGAACTTTCTTCATATGCCCGGCAACAGACAACAATTAAATCGGCTTACTGGTTACAGTTTACTGCTCATTGAGCCTGGGAGGTGAAGCATCAAGAAAACCGATCTGCTGTGGATCCTTGCTTACCCTGTTTACCAGCTGCTGGGCACTCTGCGCCATGAAGCCAGCCATGCAGTTGCAGTGATCCTGGAAGGGAACAAGGTCACGGAGTTCGTTTTCTGGCCTACGCAGGGGTACTGGGGCTATGTGAATTGGGAGGGACCGAGAACAGCCGCCAACATGGGCGCACCGTATTTGTGCGATCTGGTGACTTTTGGGTTGGTCTTTTCAGTTTGTATGTTGGCACTTTTTAAGCGGCGCTGGGTCTGGCTCAACCTGATCGCCCTGGGCATAATCTCTCCGCTGGTGAACTCATACTATAATTACACAGGGGGCTTGCGGGGACCGAATGACGTGGGAAAACTGTTCAAGATGCTGCCGGAAGGCATCGTGCACGGGTACTTTTGGCTGACCATATCTACCTACCTGGTTGGGCTGGTGATCGTATTCAGTTTATCCAGGACAGCGAGGACTCAAATAGAATAGAGCCAAAATGATCCCCTGGCTATTAGCGTCAGATTCCCGCCACATTTGATCACGCCTGGCGGGGTGATAATTAAGTAAGCGGTTTGTTGTAAACCTAACAGGCGTGGTTGAAATACGCTTGAAATGGATACTTAAGTCTATTTGCGTATTTTTTGAAATATCAGTTTGTTGGAATAAGTAGCCCAAGATGAAGGAGTGTGCAGGAATGAATAAGAGAGCTGTTCTGTTATCTTTAATTATGATTGTCACCCTGGCGGCTTGCAGCTCACCTGAAGCCGAACAAAACTCACAGGCGACAACGATTGCCGCAGAAATCTATGCCACTCAAACAGCACAGGCTCCCCCGCCTACTGCTACTACTACATTTACCCCGGTCCCTTCGCCTACCATCACGCCCACAGCCACAATTGCACCTTATCGCTTGCCAACAGGGTGGCGGGACCATGCTGCAGCTGATTTTCAACTTGCGCTGCCTGGACGATGGGAGGCAGTGGACGTGGACCAGGAAGGAGTTGACGCTATCTGGGATTTACTGGCAGGTATCAACACCGAATGGGCCGAGAGTGCGACCAGCTTATTTTCATCGGAAGCCATGCGAGAAGCTATAAAATTCTGGGCGTTAGATACAGAACCAGCTGGGTCAGGTTATGCATCCCTGAATATTATTCCTCAGACCCAAGCCTATGCTATCCCCATTGAAGATTTTTGTTCTCAGATACCCGCTGCTTATCAACAAATGCAGATCGATGTGATCGAAGCGGATTGCAGTTTGACCATCAATGGGCTGGACGTTGCGCGCTTTATGACCGGTTTGGATATGGGCGAATTGGGAGTGAGGCAGTATCAGTACATCTTTGTGCAGGGCACAAGAGTATGGACGCTGACTTTTTCTGTGGACAGCACGGTCTGGGATAGATACGAAGAGACTTTTGTCACAGCCGCGGAGACCTTCCGGACCGATTGAAAGGCGGCCGAATAATCTACCTCTAACCCGGAAGGGATGGAATGAGCAGCCGCCATCTAAGCAAACTAGCGTCTCCTCCGGCTGATTTGAAGGAATAGCGCTATAACTCATGCCCCAGCAATGTATTAGCGAATCAGAATGAATTTCGGAAACCGAAATCATCAAAAAGGCAGATCATTGAAGAAACCGGATGAAAGAGGAAGCAGCTGGACAGCTCTTATTGGAATTGAGCCAGCGTGCCCCGCTTTTCCATTCATGACTTAAGGAAGGATTTCCATATTGCTGATCCTATTCTTATAGTTTCTGGGGAGAAGAATATAAGCATCTGGAATCATCGACAGATACCGGGCGGGAACCAGTTGACGAGATCAGTATGATCAGAGATGACGATTGTGAGAGTAATTTGATTGGCAAGAACGGGAACCAAAACGGGGAAGTCATCCAGTGCATGGGGTCTGCTGTCTTTGGGGAAGGGTACCTCTCCCCAGGATAGTATGATGCGTTTAACGGGGAGGGAAACCTTTGGATCTGTAGAAGGGATTTCCTTTGTTTAACTATTAATCTGCCACTTCCCTTTTAATGGGGATCCTGGAAGGGTGAAACATTACTGTCACTCTTCTGTTCTCCAAACGGATATTCGACCAGAAGAAGATCAGGCAATGCAAGCTCACGGCTGCTGTTGTGAGTCAGCAGAAAACGGACAATTTATAATATTTAGAAAGGTATCCTATACTGTAGGCAGGGGGAAGGTTCTCATGCAATAAAAGAAAAGGAAGAAAGTCCATGAAGATCACCATCATTTCCAGCAGCACCCGGACCGGCCGGGTAAGTCACCGCATCGCCCTCGCCCTTAAAAAACAGATTGAGAAGGTTGGCCACCAGGCCGGTATCATCGATTTGCTGGAACTGGACCTGCCCCGCTTCCAGGAGCGCTTTCCGAAGGTCGAAGAAAAACCCGCCAACTGGCAGCCAACCATGGATCAGCTTTTGGCTTCGGATGGGATCATCTTTCTCACCCCGGAATATAACGGCAGTTTCTCCTCCGGGCTGAAGAATTTTATCGATGTGTTTGCCAAAAAAGGGTTTCGGGACAAGCCCATTGCTGTCGCAACCGGTTCCAGCGGGGCGATGGGAGGCATCCGGGCTGCCTACCAGGTGCAGCAGGTCATTCTATCCCTATTTGCGTACCCGCAACCGCATATGCTGACCGTGGGTGAGATGCAGGAAAAATTCGACGAGAGGGGCGAATTGATCGATGAGGATTACAGGGAGCGATTTGAGAGGTTTGTTGATCAGTTCGTCGCCTTCACAACCAGGATTTC
>Ga0207796_1000567_pt1 | contig 14393 bp, 15 predicted proteins | sample Pon1CUnioCityCA_6_FD_187274 | JGI IMG/M metagenome (GOLD analysis project Ga0207796, IMG submission 187274) | Marine sediment microbial community from Union City, CA, USA - Pond 1C Sediment 1 (SPAdes) | ecosystem: Environmental > Aquatic > Marine > Intertidal zone > Salt pond sediment ...
GCAGCCCTTGTCAGCTTCTCTGGCAATCTCCGAAAAGGTGTCGGCATCGATGTCCGGCACCACACCTCGAGCGCGAAGCCTCATCTTGGTGATGGCGAATCCAGCGTCCTGCTTTTCCAGGACGCAAGCTGCATAGACGTCGATGCTCTCCGGCGTGTATCCCTTTTTGGCCAGCGTATTGGCAAAGGCCATGGCGTAGCACGCTGCGTGAGCAGCCGCGATCAGCTCCTCGGGGTTAGTCCCCGGCTCATTCTCGAAACGGGTCGTAAAGCTGTAGGGCACCTTGGCCAGCACGGTGCTCTCAGTGCTGATGAGCCCGTTCCCTTTGCGCAAGTCTCCTTCCCAAACCGCTCCTGCCTGCCGTATGATTTCTGCCACTTTCCTCTCCTTTCAGCCGTATTGTTATCGCTCCACTTCAAAATTCGTGCCTGTATCTGCCGTTAGATCTACCATGACCTCTTGCCCGCCAAAGCCGTCGACCAGGTCATGCGCTCGGACGCGTACCTCCGTCACGCCTTGAGGAATCTCGATGCTACTTTGGCTCCGCGTGAAGGGCTGCTCGTTCTCGTGAGGGTGGAGTAGCGTCCGGGTGAACTGGCTGTCCGTGTCGGGCTTGAGAATGGTGCCGTCAGGTGTCACCACGTCCCAGCCATCAGCATAGTCCTCCCAACCTGTATCGGGATGTTCCACCGTCACATGGAAAGTCCAGGTGCCGTCTGTGTCTCGCACGGCTCGCACGTGCAACACGTCCGCGTTCCCCTCCCCCTCGCCTCCTCCTACCGGCGGCATAGGCTCTGTGGGCAACGCGGTAGGTGCTACCGAGGGCGCAGTTGTCGCGGTCGCTTCGACTATGGCCATCGGCTCAGGCGTGGGTGCCGCCGGAGTTGAGGTCGGACTACCGCAGCCGGCCAGCAACAGAGCCAATCCAGACAGCAAGGTCCCGACCCAGAATGTCGATGATTTCATATTCAAACTGTTCCAACCTCCTCACTACAGATTCGCACCGGATTGGACAGCGGCACCCCATGGTTAAGATCCATCGCCTCACCCTGGACACGCTCGCGGTCGATGTCTATTAGCACGATACGGCCTACGGGACCGCTCAGGAGAAGCGAATGGGCAAAGGTGGAGCCTACCTGCCCGGCACCGACGATGACTACCTTGTGGGGGCGGGCTATGGGCTCGGTTGGCTGATTCTGTGCGGGCATGGCATTTTCTCCTCGTTGGCCTGTCTACAGGGCCGCTTGGCCCTACTCGGACTGTGGGTCTGCCGGAGATTCCGTCGTTGACGTGCCGAGTATATGGAGCACGATCTCGCCCGACAGTTATTATATCACAGTCCAGAGTGCACAACTGCTGGCGTGGGTTGGCCTTGCCGAGGGGTTTGGTTAGATTGAGTTGCAGTTTGGTTGGCTTTCTTGTAGAGAAACCGATTGATGCTTGGACAGTCTTCGAGGAAGCGGCCTTCGGAGAAGGCTTGGAGCTTCCTCGAAGATTCGGTTGTCTAGCGTTTGTCTGATTCGTCAATCAGGAGGGATCCAGCCAGAGCGAATCGCCGTTGTCGTTTCGCGCGCTCACCCAGCCCAGTCGTGGGCAAGCTGGTGATAGCGCTCGTGGGTCCCTTCGCCCATCTCCTCGGCCTCGACTCGATCAAAGGCCGCCGCCAGCTCAGCCTGATCGCCGGTTGTCAGGATCCGATCGGCTATGGGATAGAGGATGTTGTCCTCTTTGTCGATGTGCACCCGCAGCAAACGGACATAGTCTAGCAGGTTGGTTGTCAGGGTGGACGTGGAGCTGGGATCACCTGCGCTTGCCCGTGGGAGTGCCTCGGCAGCGGCCTTCACCAAGCGCCTGCCTTCGCCGTGCTCCTGCAGCATGACGCCGATGGGACCGCCTTCGACGGGCAGACCCCGCTCCTGCATGCGTGCAAACAACAGGTTCTCTTCCTTGGCGTGATGGCAGCGGTCGGCAAAGTTTTGGACAAAGTCGATCATCTGCTCGATGCGATCCGCATCCACTGCACTGCCGGCCCGTATCTTCCCCATTTCGCGCTCGACTCCTGCCAGGGCCAGAAGGATGATCTCATGCTCGTGCTTCAGCGTTTCTGTTGGCGTCATCGTGTCCCTCCCATATCTTTCAGCAAAGACAAAACAAGACTCAGGTATCACAATTTTATCACGGACATGGGTATAATACCATGACAAAAGTCATGCAGTGATATCGTGGATTTGAGAGACGCCGCTTATCTTTCAGGCGCTTGCCGCAGACCTCGATATTGTGTATAATAGGATGGAACTCGACTACCGTCGGACGCTATACCCAGGATACACAGAGACGAGTGGTTTGCCAAAAAAAGATCGGACCGTGCCGGGCAAGAGCCCCTCGGGCCAGATCGATACGATTACCCACTGAGCCTCGGTCTGGTTGAGCAAGTCTGGCAGGTTCGCAGGATCGGTCACCTCGCCCACGACCTGTAGGCCAGCAGTTTTTTTATAGCACGCCACAGCATCCCCCGCAGCAGCCTGGACTCGTGCGCCAGGATCACCCGACTCGTTTGCATGATTGGCCATCTCCTCCCCCCGATTTCACCCTCCAGTGACCTTCCTGCACCACAGGTGCACCGGCCGCTGGCGAATACACCCAGGGGCGCATTCGCTCATATCCAGCATAACAAAAGCCGCAGCTCGTGTCTATGTATCGAGATATAGACGGGGGATATATCTTTGGATATATTCTTGCCGGACGGCGCCAACGTGACCAATACCGGGCCTGGAGCAGCGGTGGGTGTCATGCACGCAACCTGGGAAGGAGTCAATCGCTGGCGGTGCTTCGGGTGCCGTCTGGGCACCATTGTTCACTCAGGCGGGCAAGCAGTGCACGCCCTGGGGGCGATAGGCGGGAGATGGCACGCCATGCCATCTCCCGCCTATCGATTCTGGCTTCACGGGCAGCCCTGCTGCCCTTATCTCGACAATGTGTGCAGAAGAAGAGGCAAGAAGATGCGATAGGGTACGCCTTCCTCATGGATGGTGACGGTGTGCTCCGCGGTCGCCGTGCCGCAGTCGTTGCCGACCGTCAGTGTGATCTCGTAGGAGCCGGGTTGGGCGTAGGTGTGCTGCACCTGCTGACCGTCTCCCGTGGTGCTGTCTCCCCAATCCCACTCGTACGCGAGTGGCAAGGTGCCCTGCGCTGCTGAGGTAAAGGTCACCGGGTCGCCGGCAGAGGGCATGGGCGGGTCCCACGTGAAGCTGACGTCGTGCGGCGGATCGCAGGTGGGCGGCTGGTCCTGGACGGTAACGGTGTGTTCCACCTTTGCCGTTCCGCAGTTGTTGCCGACGGTCAGTGTGACCTCGTAGGAGCCGGGTTGGGCGTAGGTGTGCTGCACCTGCTGACCGTCTCCGGTGGTGCCGTCTCCCCAATGCCATTCGTAGGTGAGTGGCAAGGTGCCCTGCGCTGCTGAGGTAAAGGTTATCGGGTCGCCGGCAAAGGGCGTGGGCGGATTCCACGTGAAGCTGACGTCGTGCGGCGAACCGCAGGTGGGCAGCTGGTTCTGCACGTCGGCAGCGCGGGCTGCCAGCCAGTCGCGCAGTTTCTGAAAGTAGCCGGAGACCTGTTCCCCAATCTGATTGTTGGCATCGGCCTCAAGCGCGGGGGTCAAGAGTGCCTCGAAGGCGGTGAGGTCGGCCTGGAGATCCGACACAGCAAAGGGCCCATCGAGCAGGTACTGCATGATGCCGTTGTATTGCTCCCGGAAGACCGGATTGTCGATAATCCAGTCCTCGTACCCGCCGGTAAAGCGTCTGGCCTGGTTGTAGATGTCGGCATCCTCGTCCATCCCGGCAAAGGCCGAATCCAGGTCCCACTGGATATACTCGCGCTTGTAGGCGGGATCAGCCATAACGGCATTGCTATAGTCGACGAGAAAGAAATTCTTGCCCTTGGAAAAGAGGTCGTCGGGGCTGATATGGAAGGCGCTCACCGCGGCGTAGGTCAGCATGCCCTCCATATTGATCCGCTCGTTCAACTGGGTCACGAACTGGTCATCGGATGGCTGGGGCAGGCAGTCGACGTGTTTGTCGTCGCAGTCCTGGAAAGGGCTGTAGTAGAGCGCTTCAAAGTTAGGGCTGTCGATGGGCTCGCCGAACTCGTCCTCCGGCGCCTCTTTAACCTCCGGATTGAACGGGTCGCCGTACTTGTAGAGCCAGGTGTCGTCGCTGCCCATCCACAGCCCGTGGTTCTTGAGAAACTGGTCATCGCGCTGTTCGAGGTTCACATAGACGCCCTGGTAGAGGGTATAGTCTGGTAGCGGATTGCCGTTGGCGTCAGTGCGACCGGTCAATGTGACGTTGAGCTTGACCCAGGAGGTCTTGCTGGCGGCATAGTCCAGCTCGGACTCGGAGGCGAGCTGGTGCAGGTAGTAAGCCAGCCCCTCGACGACCACATTGGCATCGTCACCGTTCTCCAAACTGAGCTTTTTGAGTTGGTGCCAGGTGTCGACGCAGGTAGGATTGGCAAAGCCATGATCCTCTTCACAGGTCTCGGTGTCGTCGTCGTAGTACTTGTTGATGTCGATCTTGAGGCTGACCTTAACCGGATCGTTGGTCAGCTCGGTGCACGATTTTCGACGGAGGGCAATCAGGATAGGAGAGTCGGGGGCGTAGCCATATTCGTCGCCTGTGGCCCAAAAGAGGGCCGGCACATAGGTCTCGGTCAGGTCCTGGAGGACGAAGTCCCAGTCAGCCTGGCTCAGCTCCAGGTTGTACGTCAGCAGTTCCTGCGAGGTGTAGTGAGCGGGCCAATCTGGGATCGGCGGCGGCTCCTGGGCGACAGAGCCCGGCGCTACCAGGGCCAGCGCAAGCATCACTGTCAGCACAAGTGCAGATACTGGAGGCTGTCTCATCGGCTTCTCCTCACTTTGCAGCCCCCAGTGCACTCCCGATCCGTGTCTGGGATCGTTCTACCAGACACAGATGGCAGCCAGACACCATGTGTGGGCCGGGGGGGCGGCCGCGGCCGGATGGCGCCTGAAGCGCAGCGGGCCGCTCGCCGGGAGATCGACCGTGAAGCCACAGCGTAGCCGGGCCGGCCAAGAATCCTCACCCATGCGGCGTCCGCAGCACCTACATCCCGATGCCTGAAGCCACCTCTGCAAAAGATCTGCCACACTTAATGTCGTGCTCCTGGGGCGTCCCCGAAAAGCCGTACCAGTCTGGCGTGTGTTTTGTGCGAGGCTCTGGCCTTGCCAGAATCACTGCCTCCAGGTGGGCTCAGCCATCACCGCAACTGAAGGCCGGATGAGCCGGTAGAACTACCGATCCCTCTCGCCTTCCGTTTGCAGCAGCTATGATTATACGCAGGTATGCCATACAGGTCAAGTTGATCTGAACGAGCCAGCGACTCAATCGCCCGTCGCCCATGCCCACTCGTCCGGCCAACGGTCCAAGCGCCGCTCCAAGATTAGTTCCAGCCCATCCTCTTCGTCGATATGCGAGCCAATCTCACGGAACCCCATCGAGCCTGCCATGGCCATAGACGCCACATTGTCGGGAGCGATAGATACGATAAAAGATCGTTGCTGGTGGAACTCAAAGGCCCACCTCATCAGTGTGAGAGCCGCCTCTTTGGCAAATCCCTGCCTGCGGAAGGGTTCACCGATGGAGTAGCCAAGCTCCACCCCATCTGCGGCCAACTCACGCAGGTATTCAGGGCCCGGTGCTGTGTGGAAGCCAATGCGCCCGCACATCGTCCGCGACTCTCTGATGACGATGGCCCGAAGTAGCCACGGTTGTACTTCAGCATTGGCACGTGTCTGTCGCAATCGCATCTCAAGCGTTCGCTTGCTGAGGATCAGATCGTCTGGAATCTGAAAGCCGCCGATCTGTGCGGCTCTCGCCCGGTCATCAGCCAGCAATGCCTCAAGCAGAGCCGGCCCCATCGAAACCAACTCAAGGCGATGCGATCGGAGAATCTTCAAGGTATGGTTCCTCTCTCAACGAGTTCTCTTCTATCGGGCTGCAAGTCTTGCCTTGCGGCTATTATATTGTAGCGGGGTACCCGCGGACCGTCAAGGTTGTCGTCCGTTTCTTCGATGGCTTTTAGGGAAGCAGGCTGAACGCAGGATAATCCTGATGGCGGGGAATCATCCTGAGCCTGTCGAAGGATGATTCCTCGATCTGCCGAAGGATGCGCCTTGGTGCCGACCGTCACCCTTCGACAGTGCCCCTCGGCCAGATCGGGGGGCGCCTCTGTGTGACTCCGGTCTGCCTGTCTTGAGCCGCCGCCAGCGGGATACGATGACGACGACGCTCTCCCATGCCCTCAACCAAGTGCGCGCTGGATCGTGCTGCGTCGCATAAGCCGTCCGGAAGTCTTCAGCCCAGGCTCGGAATCTGGTCCTTTGTCACGATTTCTGCCTCAGCGCCAATAGGGATTCACATAGATATTTCACGGAACTGGGGAAAAAGGCAACAGCCGGGCGATATAGCACAGATGCGACGCACCTGCCTTCGGCAAAGTGCGTCGCACCCACCTCACTTGGCCTGAGGAGGCTTCAAGGCACCTGGAAGTGAAAGACCCACGGCCCCTTCAGCCGCATCTGGTCTTTGCCCGGCACGTCAAAGAATCTAATCAACTCCTCGACCGCCAGCGTCCAATTGCCTTCCTGTCCATAGAGCGAAGGGAGAAAGGCGTGGACAGCACAGCCCCCCTCTGGGTTGGCGCTCCACGCTGTCCCGGCCTGTCCCTCTGCTGTGCTCAGCGTGGCCATCGCTGCCCATCGTTCCCATGCTCCGTCCGGGGGCTCGATACAGAGCAGTGCCCGGCTCTCCGACGGGGTCACCACGACTTGCCGTACCTCCAGTGGGATTCCTGCCGCTTCCACGACCCGACCCACCTCGATGACGTGACCGGGGTTGAGGGCCAAGTCAAAGTCAAAAATGAAAGGCCCGACCAACTCGCCCTCCACCCGCAAAGGCGTCAACTCAACCACCGTCGGATCGGTTGTCTCCGCGGGAAGTTTGTCCAGAGTAGGGGCCAGCGTGGTATCGGTAGCGGCCAACACAAACTCCCTCAACGTCACCTCCAGGTGCAGATCCAGAGTCGGAGGCGTACCCCGGAGGCCAGCGGCATCGAAAGAGAAAACGTAGCTCCCCTCGCCCGGTGGAAGCGAGATGCCCATGACATCGGAATAGCCGGTCAGCCCCATCCCGGTCGTCGGCGGAAACTCCACGCCGTTTACATCGCTCAACGCCACGTGGGGATCATATCTTTGCCCATCGGAACTGCTGATGGTGTAGCCGACGACGATGCGGTTGGCGTCGGCGTAGCCCTGCTCCAGGGTGACCGTAATGCCATCGATCGTCTGGCTCCTATCGATCGTCTGGCTCAAGCCCGCCTGCTCCACGTCCCTGAGCCCAACCTCTTGTTGGAACAGCCGGCTCACGACAGGAACCACGGCGTAGGCCACGGTGCTCACGGTCAGGATCGTTGCTAGGGCCAGAACAGCCCAGCCCAAACGAGTAGCTGGCCTGAGCGCTGCCAGGCGGACCCGCCGCCGGTTCGGTTTCAGGTGCGCCCGGATGGAAGGCCACAGGTCTCTGCTGTTGGGCACACCTTCTGCGGCAATCTCGTACAAGATCGGTGACAGCCGTTCCTTCTTTAGCTCTTCTGTTTTCATCGATTTCCCTCCTGCTGATCTCTTTAGGAAGCAGATGAGAAGCCCTCTCTCCGATTGTGAGATCTACGGGCAGCGCGGATCTAGCAGTGCCCGCAACCGATTCCGCGCTGCGTGCAGCCGCCATTTGACGGTGCCCGGCGGGCAGGCCAACTCGTCGGCCATTTCCGCTTCGCTCAGGCCCAGGTAGTAGCGCAGGACGATGGCCGCGCGCTGTGGCGGCGGGAGTTGGCCCAGCGCATCCCAGATGGCCTCGCGGGCCGCTTCCGATTCGGCCAGGCTGGCCGGGCCGCGGCTCGGATCGGCCAGGAGATTGGCCAGAGCAGATTCTCCTTCGCGAGCAGCCTCCAGTGAGACCGTGCGCTCTCGACGCCTGGCGATTTTGATCGCGTCATTGACGACGATGCGCAGGAACCAGGGTCCAAATGGGCGCTTTGCGTCGAACTGGTCGATGCGCTCGTAGGCGCGTACAAACGCTGCCTGCACAATGTCCTCGGCCAGAGCACGGTCTCGGACCACCAGATAGGCAGCCCTGACGGCGCGCACCTGGTAGCGGTGCACCAGCACCCTGAGACCGCCGATGTCCCCTCGTTTCAGCCGGGTGATGGCTTTGTGTTCTTCCATTCGCTTCCTCTCGGCGGATGTACTTGAGAGCTCTCTACTTATACTATCCGCGAGGAGGGAAAAAGGTTTGAATATCCTGGATTATGTGCCATGCACCATCGCTATCCAGCAGCCGGCCCCCGGCGGGCAAGAGTTGAGCTCCTGGAGCAATCCAGGGGCTCAACTTTTTCTCGGCTAGCTGCGTGTGTTCAGGCACGAGCTACTGCTTATCCGCAAGGACACTGCCCTCCCGAAAGCCATAACCAGCTGACAGGTTCGTATCCGCACGGCGTCTCTGTGTCCCCAAAGCGGGTAGCACACCTCGTGGCCCAGGTTGCGCAGGAAGCATTACTGGAATTACTCGAGCACTACCGAGTAGACTCGGCAATGGTTATCAGGTCTGCTTCAGAAAGGTCGCGGCCGCTCGCGCTGAGGCTGTACTCAACGCCATCCATCTTCCAGATAAGCGTCGTAACCTCCAGCCACATCCACTCCTGGCTGTCGTGATCCCACGCCCCCTTCAGGAGCACAGCCGGCTGGCCACCGACCTCAACCTCGCGAAAGCTATTCGGGCCGACGAGCCTGCTGGCCGACCCGTCGTCCTCTCTGGCAGACAACGAAATGTTGCCATGACCTGGATTCGTCCACTCGATCTGGACGTATGGTCCGCCACCCAGATCATTCACCCGCACCTGCTCCTCCATGACCCAGCCATCGGGGACTTGGCTGGGAATGCCAAAGTAGAAAGGCACTGCGGTCCGCGCAGCTTGCAGCGACATCAGCTCTGGCTCGACGATCGTCGCATCGCTGGTATCGGGCGAGCGGTCAGTGATGGTCAGGTAGACATTCCCGATGGTCTCCTGAAGGCTGACCATCGCGGCGCGGAGCGATGGAGAGGACGCCACTAGCACCGCCAGCAAGACCACAGCAGCCGCGACGCCCCAAGCCCAGCGCGGCATGTGCCATACTCGTCGCCGAGACGATGTCGGGATGCGGCGGACCCGTGCCATTAGTGCGGGCGAGGGATCACGCTTCAGGCTTAGCATGCGATGAGCCATCTCTGCGTCGGCGCCGCCGAATTCCTCCTCAACTGCATAAAACTTCTGTTTGCTGTTCATAGAGTTTCCTCCGATTTGCATTCCCCACTTCTACAGGCTGTCCCGTAGCAACTCATGAGGTATCCTCCCATTGAAGGCGTAGCTTGCGCACCAACCGGTACAATGCCGAGCCGACAGCCGTCTCGCTCTTTTCCAAGATTTCCGCGATTTGGCGATTCGTCATGCCCGCTCCAAACTTCATAGCAAGGAGCTCTTGAGCGTCGTGCGGCAGATTCTGGATGAGCCGGTTCAGATGATGTTGGTCCTCCGCCTCCAGGGCGAGAGTGTCAGGGCCAGGCTTTGGGCTGGGCAGTTGCTTGTCTAACCCGACCGTGCGACGACGACCCCGGCGCCGTTGCCAGTCAATTACCCTGCGACGTGCGATGGTGAAAAGCCACGTAGAGAACTTGGCCCGGTGGGGATTGTACCGGCGACGAGCTCGCCAGGCACGTTCAAAGATGTCGGCTGTTAGGTCCTCGGCCGCCACAGCATCGCCAACCCGGTACAGACAATAGTTGAACACGGCATAGATGTGCTCCTGGTAGAGCTGGGCAAAGGCATTCTCCTCTGATTCGGCAATCTGTGATGCGCGTCCCGTAATAAACAGATGATTTGTCATGGCCTCTTTCCAGTGTAATGCTCAAGGTCCGGTATTCAGAGCGCTCTATCTACATATACGCTGAACGAACCAGAGTATCACTCTTTGCATGACCCATCATGCCTGTGCCTTGAGCATCCCTGTGCAATATTATACAACACGCTTCGCCAGTTTTCGAGACTGTCGTCCAGTCTTTTCCGATAAGGCTCCTGCAGTTGGTTGAGGACAGGACGCTACCGCGTCAGGGTGCGTGGCAGGTACGGAACACCCTGCCAAATACCAAAATCAACCATGGAGGTGAATCATGTTCCACAGAATTACGATCATCGGTTTCGTTGGCCAGGATCCGCAGATGCGGTACACCGAAGACGGCACGCCCGTCACCAACTTCTCCGTCGCCACCCGCCAGGTCGTGTCCAAAGAGCGTGTGGCGAGCTGCCCGACCGGCTGGAAGGAGTCGCTCAACGGTAAGAACTGGGAGCTCACGACCTGGTTTCGGGTAACGTGCTGGCGGAAGCTGGCTGAGGCGACCAACCAGTTCCTGGAGAAGGGCTCGCAGGTGTTCGTGGAGGGTGAGCTCCGCGGCGATGCTGTGGACGGCAGCCAGAATCCGCGTATTTGGACCGGGAATGACGGCGAACACCGGGCCAGCTACGAGGTGACGGCCCGCACGGTCAAGTTCCTGGGCAAGCGCGAGGGGAACGGGGGAGCGCCCATGACCGAGCCGCCCCCCAGGAGGTGAGGACGACGACGTGTTGCCATTCTGAGCGCGACGAGCCGTCGCTAACATACAATTGAATAGTGCACCGCAGGCCAGCCGCCTCGCACCGGGAGAAGTTGAGCCTCTGGGTCATCCAGGGGCTCTTCTTTTTTCCCTTTTGACCGGAGGAAGATAGCCCCTGCCAACTCTAGGCACGCTGCGAAAGCAAATCGGACTGCGATGTGATGCGGCTACAGCGACTTCGAGTGCAGACCACCATTGGCGCCGTTCTGGCCCTATGCGTCCTCACCCTGGCTCCTCCGCTTCGCCATCACCACCATGTTGAATTCAGACTCGGAACGAAAGTCAGTCTGTGTCTCTTCATATGCATAATCGATGTAGCGGTCTTCAACCATCCGCCAATTGCCCGCCAATCCGCTCACGTATTCTTTCAGGCGCTTCTCCTTTGCCCGCGACTTGTGGATGAAGATGAAGACATAGCCACCCTCTTTGGTGTGGGCGAAAACTCGGTCCAGCAGATCCAGCTCTTTGGCGCTGTCCTTCCCGAAGTGCAGAATCGAATCGAGGACAATCACGTCATAGTCCTCAACGAACTCGAACTTGTGGAAATCCCCGACGACACCTGTCACGTTGAGATCCTGGGCTCTGGCCCTCTCTATCATCTGCGAGATGCCAGTCCCTGACTCATCCACACCCGTGACGGAGAAGCCCTGGGCAGCCAACATCAAAGCGTCTCGACCCTGCCCGCACCCCAAGTCAAGCGCATTGCCCTTGATGCCCATGGCTTCCACAAAGCCCACGAACTCAGGATAGGGTTTGCCAAAGAGGTTTTCCTCAACTTGGTACTGCTCATCGTATCGGGACATGTCACTCTTCTGGCTCTAGCGCCCCTCGATCGGCGGCAGTACGACTATACAGCACCTCAATCACACCGAACGCAGGCCGCTCCTCCCCATCGGTGGACCAGCCACAAGCCTCATAGAAGCGGCGCGCCGAGTGATTCTCTTTCAACACCCAAAGCCGCGATACAGAGCCTGCGGCCCGCAGCAGTCGCAGCCCGATGCCTTGACCTTGGAATTCGGGCAGGATGTAGAGAGCATGCAGCTCCCTCTCATCAAATGCAGCAAAGCCAATGATCATGCCCTCTTGCTCAGCAACTAGAATCTTGCCCGGAAACGAACGCCATCGGTCAATGGTCTGGTCGCGGGGGAAGGGCCGATCGGCAAAGATGTGTGCATAGGCGACGCGAGCAGCCTTCTCGTGAACGTGGGTGATCAGCTCCCATTCGGGAGCACGCACGGCACGGATGCTCACAGCCAATCTGTCAGCCTCCTGCCCGTGCAATAGCTGCATCTGGCATCCGAGATGCCAATCTCTTGAGCATCCGTCCTGCTTTCACTAGTCCCTTCTCCGCAAACCCACAGTCATCCCGTCCTGGCTGAGATTATACAGCATGATCTCAGGAGAGTCCAAAGCAGTCCATCAGCCTTTCTTTCACCAGTTTCCTTCCCCCTCGTCTCCGCGCACCGATGAGTCTCATTATCGGGGATACCGCATCCCAATCGGTATCTTCGACTTGGGTTTTCTGATTGTCATCCATTTCTTGCCAGTGGGTGATGCCAAGAGGTCGAATTCGAGGGAGACGCTATCGCGTCTGGGTGTGTGGCGGTCCTCGACCGTCAAATCTCATTCCGTCTGGAGGTTTCCCGTGTTTGAGTATTGCTATTCTCTGGTGGTCGATGGTGGTGCCCTGAATCAGGGATCCGCTGATAGCGCTGGATACGGTTCCTTTCGGCTCGAAGCGAGAACGGGCCAGAAGCAGACGATCCGGCTTGATTTCGGCCGCGGGGTGACCAACAACGAGGCTGAATACCGAACGCTAATCGCTGGCTTGAAAGACCTGGTTGGCCGTATCCAGCGTGCGGGCAAGTCCCCATCGGGATACAGTCTCCTGGTGCACACCGACTCGCAGCTCGTGGTCGGTCAGGCTTCGACCTGAGGCTCAGCCCGAAGGTTGACTCAGGGATGGAAGGTCAAGGCTGACTGGCTCCGGGGCGGCCCCTTCGTGCAATTCGTGACTACATCTCTCGCGCATACCTCACACCTGCCAACGTGCACGCGCGCAAACGTTCCAGCCTGTAGAAACTTTCCACCAAGATGTCAGTAAATAAGAACATTTGTGCTATAATAGAGGGTAGAGAAACATCGCTCGCGGTGGATTGCCAAATCCACCGCACGCCTGCTGCAGCGCCACAGGCGCATATTACGGGGTACCTATCATGAATACCAGGGTGTTCCCAAAGCTGCCCGTTTGCATCATCTCCAGCCCCGCAGGGGCTTTGCCAATGTTCGTCGAAACGTTCCTGTCCGCGAGAACAGACAGCCGGCTTCCTCGTCGCCGGGCCGTCCGCGCCCGGTGCCATCAGTACGTCGGGCAGGAACTCTATTTCGAAGGGTCCGGGAACGTTAGGTTCCCGGACGCGGGGTGTGGGGGTCGCGGGAGACCCCCACGAAATGATTTCACCGAAGGTGCCCCCACCTTTGTTTCTCAGGAAAATCCTGACATGGGGATGGGGATCGGGATCGCCAGCCACACGCCAGCACAAGAGCGCTTCAATGGGGCGGGTCGCACCTTCGGAAGCCCTGGAATACGGCCTCATTCGAGCGAAAAGCGCGCAACCATCCCTTGGCGTAATTCGTGCAATTCGTGGCTATCCCTGGACTGCCTGGGAGACGATCATCTCACCCCGCCACGTCGAGCGTGCGCCGGGCCGTCCCCTCCAGGTTGGCCCACTCGCCGGCATAGGCCTGATACGCCTGGCTCCCCAGCCCGATGTGGATCTGGCAGCAGCGGAGCCGTTCCTCAAAGTCAGGCACCTCGAGGCCGATCGCCGCATAGTGGCGCGCAGCTTCCGCCTGGAAGTCGATCCCTTTCCAGGCCGGATACCAAGGCTGCCAGAAGCAGAGCCAGGCCAGGTCGTAGAGGAAATCACCGTACAGCCCGCAGCCCCAGTCCAGCACGCCCGTGATCTTGTCGCCCTCGACCAGGACGTTATAGTGGAGCAGGTCGCTGTGGATCAGGTGCCGCTCCTCGGGGATGTGGCCGGCCAGGGCCAGGAGCCGACCGTACGCTTTGTCGAACGGACCGGCGCCCACCTGCGAGGCTTCCAGGCGCTCGCGCCAGCCGTGGATGCGGTCCCGGGGCCGGTCGTGGACCACATCCAGAAGGGCCTCCCGCCAGCTTGGATAGACTGCGGTGCCGTCGGCGCCCCATCCGCCGTATCCGGCCGTCGCCGAAATGTCGGCAAGCCGCATGGCGTCCAGGGCGGCGAACAGCGAGGGCATCAGCTTGCGCATCTGGGCCCCGTCCACCTCGTCGATGTAGCCGCCCAAGAGCCGCTCAGAGATGGCGAAATATCCGTCGAACGCCTCGCCCATCTTCACCACGCGCGGGATGGGGAGCGCGTGGCTGGCGTAGCGCGCCGCCAGGCGGTCCTTGGCGAAATCATCGAGGTGCGCGCCAAAACGGATGACGAACTCATGCCCCGTCCGCCGGAAGGCAAAGGCCTTGGACCAGACGCCCTTGCCGATAGGCGACACAGTGATCGCCTGGTCGCCGAATCGGCTTGCCAGGAGTGCCTCAGCTTGGTGTTGGTCTACGATCACCGTCGGCTCTCCAGGGGCTCCGCTCAACAGCCAAAC